>Ga0209518_1000890_pt1 | contig 36494 bp, 46 predicted proteins | sample RifGroB1_FD_183993 | JGI IMG/M metagenome (GOLD analysis project Ga0209518, IMG submission 183993) | Groundwater microbial communities from Rifle, Colorado, USA - Groundwater B1 (SPAdes) (version 2) | ecosystem: Environmental > Aquatic > Deep subsurface > Groundwater | place: Rifle, Colorado...
ATGCAATTAAGGCAGACAATGCAGTGCCATTGCTTGGGTCGCTGTTGAATGAAAATTCTATATTGTTTGATTTTGTTGTCAACCACGAAAAAGAAGTTTATTTGGCTTTAGATAAAGATGCGAGAAGTAAACAGAATAAGATTTTAAAGAATATTCTTCAATACAGAGAAGATGTATTTTGCATCGATGTCTTTCCGTGGAAAGATGTTGGGGAGATGAGCAAAGAAGAATTTCAAGATAAGAAGCGAAATGCTGTTAAGGTTGATAACGGGAATATGATAGAATATTTGATGAAAGAGGAGGCTATGTGAAGAAATTTGAAAGATAGACGTTCTTAGGTTAAGAAGAAATAGAAAGATTTAAATGACTAAAATTGCACACTTTGCGGATTTACATATTCGAACTTCTTCTCGCCACGAAGAATATAAAGAAATATTTCAAATAATTTATTCTCGTTTGCGAGAAGAAAAAATTGATTTAATTTTATTTTTAGGCGATTTGTATCATAATAAGTGTAACTTAAGTCCAGAGTATGTAAAAGTTGCATCAGATTTTTTGAAAAATCTTGCTGGTATTGCCCCTGTAAGGATTATTTTAGGAAATCATGATAAAATTTATAGTAACAACAACAGATTGGATGCCGTTTCTCCAATAATCGACGCTATAAATTTGGATAATTTAATACTTTATCTAAAGTCTGGCGAATATTCATTTGATAATAATATTATCTTTAATGTGATGAATGTTTTTGATCGTGAAAATTGGATTTTAGAGCCTACTGATAAAAGCAAAATTAATATGGCTCTTTATCATGGCGCTATAAGAGGCGCAACCACCGACGTCGAATGGGTTGTTGATAGCGGAGAGGATGAAGTTGAAATATTTAATAATTTTGACTATGCACTACTTGGCGATATTCATCAAACACAAAGTTTAGATAAAAATGGAAGAATTAGATTTGCTGGTTCCGTTATTCAACAAAATCATGGTGAATCTAACGATAAGGGTTTTTTGATTTGGGATATAAAAGACAAAGAAGAGTTTACCGTTAAGCATATTACTATTCCAAATCCAAAACCATTTATTACATTGTCGCTCGATATAAATGGAGAAATAGAAAGCGTAACAAACGTTCCAGTCAATGCCAGGCTGAGGTTGATGGCCGATGGCAATCTTTCCTCCAACGTTGTCAAAAAAGCTATTGATGTTGCAAAAGTAAAGTTTAAACCTGAAAGTGTTACTTTTTTAAACAACAACAAATCATCAAATAAATCAAATTTATTTATTAGCGGAGAGTACAGAAAGGAAGACCTTCGAAGTGACGCTGTTCAAGAAAAACTCATCAGAGAGTACTTGAAGGATTATCAAATAAAAGATGAGCTGTATGAAAGAATATTTTCAATAAACAAAAGATTTAATTCTATTCTGCAATCTCAAGAAACTTCAATAAGAAATGTTTTTTATGAGATTGAAAAGTTAGAATGGGATAATCTTTTTAATTATGGCTCTGGTAATGTAATAGATTTCAAAAAACTCAATGGTATTGTTGGTTTATTTGGAAAGAATTTTTCGGGAAAAAGTAATGCAATCGAAAGTTTATCTTATACATTGTTTAATTCTACGTCCAAAAATTCCAGAAAGAAAACTAAAATTATCAACAAAGATTGCAATTCTGGTTTTGGAAAATCTGTTTTAAAAGTTGGAGATAAAAAATACACGATAAAAAGATCTTCTGAAAAATATATTAAAAAACTTCATGGTGAAGAAACAGTTGAAGCGAAAACATCTTTAGATTTTGAAGTTTATGACGAGACAAACGATGAAACTGTTTCTTTAAATGGTGTCGATAGGATTGAAACAGACAAAAATATAACGAAGTTGTTTGGAACTTTTGATGATTTCATTTTGACTTCTATGTCTACTCAGCTTGGTTCGCTTTCTTATTTGGAAAAAGGTTCTACTGAAAGAAAAGAAATTTTAGCAAAGTTTTTAGACGTTGATATTTTTTCTGAAAAATTTGATATGGCTAATAAAGAGTCGACCGATACGAAATCGATTCTTAAAAAACTAGAAGGAAAACAATTTGATAGCGAACTTATCAAATCGGAAATTGAACTTATAGAAAATGAAAAAAAGACTGAACATTGTAGAACAATTTGTCAGTCGCAAAAGGAAAAAATTGCTCTTTTGGAACACGATTGTATTTTGCTAAACGAAGCATTGAAAAATTCAGCAGAAGAAATTATCGATATTGCTGACGTACAATCGAAAATTACTGAGAAGAAAAAAGAAATAGAAAATGTAAAAAATATCATAAAAGATATCGAAGATAAAATAATTGATAATACTTCGAAATTGGAAAAGGTTAATAACTTTATAGTTTCATTTGATTTAAAGTCATTAAAGGAAAAGAAATTAACTGCTGATGATAAGAAAAGACAACTAGACAATATTTTGCACGATATAAAGGATAAAGAGAAAGAAATAAAATACGGTATAGAAAAAGTTTCTATTCTAAAAGAAGTTCCATGTGGACCAGAATATTCTCATTGTAAGTTTATTTGTGGAGCGTATGAGGCAAAGTTGCAATTAGTAGAAATTGAATCGTTGTTGCTTAAAAAAGTTTCCGAAAGGGACAAAACAAGTGAACATGTTGAATTGTTGGCACCAGAAAAACTAGAAGAACAAATAGAAAAACATAGAGTTCTTTTGGAAAAACAAAAATCATTTGAAAAAGATATTAACAATCAAAAATTGAACTTAGAAAACAAAAAGCAATCATTGTCTATATCTGAAATAAAATTGGATGAATTTTTGGAACGAGAAGAGAAATATAACAGAAACAAAGAAAGGATTTTAGAAGTAGAGAAAAAAAGACAAGAGTTGTCGATAAAAGAAATCACTACTGGTGAATTAAATATTGAGAATAGCAAATGTGAAGAAGAGTTAAAAGAGTTGTATAAACAACATGGATGTATAAATCAAAAAATTACAAAATTAACAGAAGATAAAAAAGAATTAGAAAAAACGAGAGAAGAATATGAAGCTTACGAATTGTTTATGAAATGCATGCATTCGAATGGAATAGCATATGATATAATAAAAAAGAATCTTCCAATAATAAACGAAGAGATAGCAAAGATTTTATCTAGTATTGTAGATTATCAGGTATTTTTTGAAAACGAAGATAATAGGTTGGAGATTTATATTAAAAAAATTGGCGACATTGAAGTATTGCCAATAGAGGTGAGTTCGGGTTCGCAGAAGAATATTGCCGCGATGGCAATTAGATTAGCGTTTATAAGTATTTCTTCTTTGCCTCGTTCGAATATTTTTATCCTCGATGAGCCAGCTACATCTTTTGATAGCGATTCTATTGATGGTTTTATTAGAATGCTTGGCGCAATCAAAAATCAATTTAAGTGTGTTTTGTTGATAACACACTTAGAACAGCTCAAAGACGCCGTTGATGTTATTATAAACATTGACAATAACGACAGCTTTGCTTCTGTTCGGGTTTGAACTAATTAATATGTCGGAGGAACATATGATTATAATGGATGAAGTAAAAAATGTCATAAAGACGGTTTATAAAAGATGGATGTCAAAAAAGCTATTTCTTATGTTGCTAGCTACGGTTCTTTTGTGGTTTAGTAAGATAAGTGAAGATATTTGGCAAATGATAGCAATTGCTTACCTTGGAGTACAGGGTGTATACGATACCTTTGTTACGTGGAAAGGAAAGAAAGAAGATGCTGTCGGACAGAAATCTAAAGAAGAAAAAGAAGCGTAATTTTGAATATTAATTTTTCAGCAATTTTTACAATTGCGTTATCATTAATAAAGCAATATTGGTGGGTTCTTGCCATCGCTGGCGTTTTAGCCTATATTCATGTCCGTCTTGATAACGCAGAAGATGTGTTAAATTTAACTGTTAATTCTAGCAAAGAACAATTAAATCAAATACAATCTTTACATAAAGAAGAAACTGAACAAAAAAACGAGCTTATAAAGAGTTATGAAGAAAAGATTAAATCATTAGAAGAAGATTATGAAAATAATAAAAATATTCTGGAAGAAGAAAGAAAAAAGAAAATTAAAATTGTTGTAAAATATTATGACAATCCAGAAAAATTGATAATAAAAATAAAAGAAAAGTATGGTTTTGAATATGTTTCGAATCAAAAAAGTATCGTCTCTGGTCGTTAGTATTGTTTTTTTTCTTAGTTCAACAAGTTCGTTTGCAGAAACGACTACGTCTACAACTGGCAATTTTTCAATTTTAAAGAATGGCGAGGTCGCACCGTTTATGGGCGTCTTGTTCGACCCGATGGCTACGGCCATAATTCTTACCGAAGGAGAACATTTGGAAGAACAGTTTAGACTTAAACTAGAATTCGAGTTGAATAAGGAGTCGACTAGAAATAAATTGATTGTTGAAAATTTAAAAATTGATTTAAAAACCACCGAACAAACGACAAAGATTATTGTTGGGGAAAAAGAAAAAGAACTAGAGAAACTGAGGAAAATGGCTCTCCAATCAAGTGATTATACTTGGTTTTACGTAGGAAGTGGTTTCTTGGGAGGAGTGTTGGTGACCATTCTTGGTGCGTGGGCGATGGGACAAGCATCAAAATGACTGAACCTGATTGGGACAAGATAGCGAAATTAGAAAAGGCCATAATGGAAAAATATGGCGAGAGAGCGATAATCAATCCAAAATCTTTGTGGAACGAAGAAAAAGAAAAAGAATACCTTAATCAAATAAAAGCTCTATCAAATCAATCTTTTGACGAATATAACTTGGTCGAAGGTGGTGGGTTTTTATTATCTAATAAACTATTTACATCAGATATTAACAGGATTTGTGTATCTTGCAATAAATATTGCCTAAACAAAGGAGACAATCTGTATTTGAACAAGTTTCGATGTTGTTTTAATTGTTATGTGCAATATGTCGAAGATAGAGAACAAAAATGGTTTGAAAAACTGAAACATCTTGAAGGAAAAGAATAAAGTGGCTGAAAATACAATAGAAATAATCCAAGGTATTTCGCAAGTTATGGCGAACAAGCACGATGGCTGTGTTGATGAATCAGGCGAGCCTATTTTAATAGGTCTTCGCCGAGAGGAACCTGTTTCCATTCACGACAAACGAATAATGGATGGGTTTGGCGTTAATATCAATGGAAACAAATTAAAACTTTCTTACCATGGACAAATTTCATTGAAAGAAGTTTATGAAACTAAGTTTGAAGAGAAAATAACTGATATTATAGAGCAGTGTGCCGCTTTTTTAAAGCGAGAATACAAGAAGGTTACAAAAAAAGCTCTAGGCTTAAAGATGATAGGTGAACCTACTGTCAGAGTGGAGCATATGAACAAAACACGCAGTTGGGTTCTTGCTAACTGCATTTATGAATTGATTGGTCTTGATGGGATGAGTTCGGTAGATGAAACCGCCAAAGAACGACTTGATGCGGTAACCAAAAATTGGGCTGCAATGAGGAAGAAACAATGATAAATAAAGAACGGTTGAATAAAATTATTCAAGAAGAAGTACAAAAACTTCTAAACGAACAGCCTCACGTTAAAGCAATGTTGGTTTATGAACACATCGAAGAAACCTTGGGCGCAGATGCCGTAACAGAACTAGAAGAAATGTCTTTGGAATCTATCGAAGAAATCGACGAAGTTGCGCCACCAGGCAAAGAAAAAATGGTAAAAAAACTCAAGAAAACTCTTCCAAAAACATATACTGATCCAAAATCTGGCGAAAGAAAACAATCAAATCCTTGGGCAATTGCGTGGTCACAATATAACAAAAAAAATGAAAATTCTACTATACTTGAAGAACAATTTACATCGGATGATGCCAGAGAAAAGTCTGAATCAGGAAATCCAATAATGATACCGTTAAGAGTGGCGGATAGAATAGCTAGGGATAATTCATCTTCATATTCTGAACTTGAACGCGACTCGGAATATAGCGATGTGTTTAGGCAAGCAAAAAACATTGGGAGTATTATGCTTGGAAGTTGTTAATGGCTTTAGGTTATTGATTTGTGGGTTAAAAATAATTTGAAATATGTAAATATGTCTTTGAAGGTTGAGAAATAAATGAAACACACATTCAAAAAATCAGAAATAGAGAAAATGATAAAAGAAGAAGTTGAAAGATTTGTTAATAATCTTTCAAACAATTCTGAAGAGGAAGTCGGAGAGAGTTTTAAATATAAAGTTTTGATTCTTTCAAAAGAGATTTCTAAGCCGTTTGCTGAGTTTGAAGTAATGAGTTTGGAAGACGCTGTTGAATGCGCGAAATATTGGGTAGAAAAAGGATATACGCTTGATCAAAAAGAGACCAGTAGAGAAGTATTGAAAGCTTTTTCTGATAATGAAAAGGATATAAACCAAGAAGGTGGTGGTGTAGACTATTTTTCGTCAATGCTCGATGAGGCTGCCGTTGCCAATATGGATCCTAAAATTACAAGTAAAATTAAAATTGTTAAAGCTGCAATTGGCACTAAAGAATTACTTGAAAAAATATTTGAAATGTTAATTGAGTCTTATTCTGAAGCTAATATTAAAAGTGAGTTGGCTAGCAAATTGATAGCGGCCGCTGAACATTATCGTAAACAAAAAGGCATCGCGCCTGGTTTGTCGGAAGCGCTTGGTGAAATAGAAGCAACCATTCGTCGTGCTCACAAAGATTTGCTTGGTATGTTAAATCCTGAAGAATATTTGGCTGGGTTGGTTAATTTGGCGTTTGCAAATCAAAATCCTACTATAAGGCAACAGATGACTGTGTTTCTTGATAAAGAAATTTCTACAATTGAAAAAGTTACCAAAAGTCAGCATTATGGCGCGCCTCCACAACGACGATGATAAACCATGTCTTCTTCTCAATCGCTTTTGTCCAAAAAAGATATAGCTCGTGAGCTAATTCGTTGCGGGAAAGAACCAGTTTATTTTATCGATACTTATTGTAGAATTTCTCATCCAATTCGTGGAATAATATCGTTTAAGACTTGGGATTTTCAAAAAAAGCTTCTTCAAGATTATAAAGATTATCCTTTTAATATAATATTAAAATCAAGACAACTTGGTGTGTCGACTTTGACCGCTGCGTATTGTTCTTGGTTGATGTTGTTTCATCGTGAAAAATCCATAATGGTTATAGCGACGAAGTTTAAAGTCGCAGCAAATCTTGTTCGAAAGGTTAAATCGATAATAAAGAACCTTCCATCATTCTTTGAACAACTAACACAAATCCAAGCCGATAATAAAACATCATTTTCGCTAACAAATGGTTCTCAAATAGACGCTGGTTCAAAAGCAACTGATGTCGGGCGTTCTGAAGCGTTATCACTTCTTGTTATTGACGAGGCTGCGCATGTAGAAAACATGAGCGAAGTTTGGACGGCCGCTGGACCAGCTTTGAGTGCTGGTGGAAGATGCATTGCGCTTTCAAGCCCGAAAGGTGTGAATAATTGGTTTCACGACAAATACACAAAAGCCGAAGCTAGTTTAAATGAATTTCATCCCACAAAACTTTCATGGGAGGTTCATCCAGAACGAACTGGAAATTGGGAACAGGAAGAAAGAAAGAAATATTCTACAAAACAGTTCTCACAAGAATATGAAGCAAATTTTCTTGCTAGCGGTGATACCCTTGTTGAAACAGTTATGTTAGAAGCTATAGCAAAATCATTGAAGCATCCTATTGCCAAAGGTGGATTTGATGGCGGCTTATGGATTTGGGAACGTCGAAAGCAATCGTACAATTACATGGCGGTAGCTGACGTCGCCCGCGGCGACGGTTTAGATTATTCGACGGCACAAATATTAAATATTGAAACCATGGAACAAGTTGCAGAATATAGAGGCAAGGCAGAGACGGATGTTTTTGCAAGATTTCTATACGAAGTAGGAATAGAATATGGCAATGCAATGATGATTGTCGAGAACAATTCTCTTGGTTTTGAAGTGTGTAAAAAATTGGATGAAATGAAATATCCCAATTTATATTGGTCGGAAAAAGGCTCGCACGATTACGTGCCTCCATACCAAGCAATGAGACTAGAAAATGTTGTACCAGGATTTACGATGTCAGTCAAGACCAGGCCGTGGGTTATAAATAAATTTGACGAATATATGAGGAATTCTTTAGTGATAATAAACTCTGAGAGAACTTACGATGAGTTGACTACTTTCATATGGATGAATGGTAAAGTAGAAGCACAAAAAGGCAGCAATGACGATTTGGTTATGTCTTTAGCTTTGGCATGCTGGGTGCGAGAAACTGCTTTAAAAGAGATGTCAAGAGGCCTAGAATACAAGAAGACATTTTTAAAGTCAATGATTGTTACCAGGTCTGGCCTCAATACGACGATACCAGGGCAACAAGAATATGATAGAAAATTGTCCATTTTTAAGTCTAACAGAATGGCAGAAATAGAAGAATTGCAAAGACAGAAAAGGTTATTTGGGATTTACAAAGGATAAAATATGGCAAATCGCAATGGTAAAAATATAAAAAATACTGAATCCTTTTTGTTTAAAGGATTAACCAGAATATTTTCTGGACCAATTTCTAATTTTCATCGACAAAATGTAAGAAATTACAAAAGAAATCAATTAGATAAATATCATTTTAAGTCTGCTTCTGGGAAAGAATTTAGAAAATCTTCATCTTCCCCTTTATCTAATTTGTATGCGATGTCGAAGGCCAATGTCAATAGGGCCGAAAGGTATATGGACTTTGATGCTATGGAGTTCGTAGGTGAGATTAATAGTGCTCTTGATATATATGCTTCGGAAATGACCATGTCGTCTGCGCTTTCGAAAATGCTTACAATTAATTGTGCCAATGAAGAGATAAAAGGTGTTTTGGAGAACTTATATCATAACATTTTGAATGTTGATTTTAATCTTTTCGGGTGGTGTAGATCTTTATGCAAATATGGGGATGCATTCGTCTACCTTGATATTGATGAAAATATGGGCATAACAAGTTTCATGGGTTTGCCAGCGATGGAAGTCGAGCGCCTTGAGGGAGAAGATAAAACAAATCCAAATTATGTTCAATACCAATGGAATTCTGGTGGGCTAACGTTTGAAAATTGGCAAGTTGCGCATTTTAGGATTTTAGGTAATGACAAATTCTCACCCTATGGAACTAGCTGTCTCGATCCAGTTCGTCGTATTTTCAGACAATTGCAATTACAAGAAGACGCGATGATGGCATATCGCGTCGTACGCTCCCCTGATCGTAGGGTTTTTTATATCGACGTTGGAGGCATTCCTGAAAAAGATGTCGAACAGTTTATGCAAAAAATTGTGACAGAGTTGAAGAGAAATCAAATAGTCGACCCAGACACTGGTAAGATTGATATGAGAATGAATGTTGGATCGATTTCAGAAGATTTTTATATTCCTGTCGTCGGCAACACTAGCGCAACACGCATTGAAACATTACCTGGCGGTTCATATGTTGGCGATATTGATGATGTAAAATATCTCCGCGATAAATTAATGTCAGGGCTAAAAATACCTCACTCCTATTTGATAGGAACAGAAGGGGCGATTGAAGATAAAACAACATTATCGCAAAAAGATATCCAATTTGCCAAGACAATTCAGCGGTTGCAAAAAAGCGTTATTTCTGAATTAGAAAAAATAGGTATTATCCATCTTTATGTTCTTGGCTATAGAGCCAATGATTTAGTTTCGTTTAGTCTTCGTCTGAACAATCCATCAAAAATAGCTGAATTGCAAGAGCTTGAACATTGGAAAACAAAATTTGATGTTGCTTCTGCCGCAACGGAAGGTTTTTTTAGTCGCAGATGGGTTGCAAAAAATATTCTCAATATGACCGATGAAGAGTTCTTGCGCAATACAAGAGAAATGTTTTTTGACGCTCAGTTGTCGGCTGAACTTGAAATGACTTCTACGCCAGAGGAAGATATTGCCGCTGGCGATCTCGGATCAGAGCTTGGCTCCTCCGAAGGGGAACCTGAACAGTCAGACGACGTTCTTTTGGCAGCGCCTGGAAAAGAACCAGAGGGAATCTTGCCAGAGGGACCAATAACGACAGATTTTTCTGCAATGGCTCCCAAAATGGTTCAAAAGGGCCACGTCACGGCTGGTTCGAACGGTAAGGTGTATGTTCCAGCGAAAGTTGACAAAAGAGGCGGCGGAGCTCGACTTCGACATATGAGAAGTCTTTATTCGGACGAGTCTGGTCGCGCGACCAGTAGAAACGTATTTAAAGGCGGCAATGAGCTGCGCGCTCTTTCGCGAGGAATATTCGAAAATTACGAAACTAATTATAAAAAAACAATCTTTGAAGAATTAGATGAAAAGAAGAAACTTGAAAGTGGTTTTTCGAATGAAGACTTAGATATGGCTGAAAGCACAAAAACTATTGAAAAAATAATAGAAGGATTAGAAGGGACAAGTTGGAAAAATAGTATTAGGAAGAAAGTGAACAGCGATGAGCAATAAGTTTAAACATAAAAAAAACAAGAACACCGCTTTTCTTTACGAAGTGTTGGTTTTGGAACTGACCAAGGCGGTTTTGTCAAAAAACAAAGAGCTTCAAAATAAAATAATATCCTTATTGAAAGAATCATTTTCTAATAAAACAATTATTGGTAAAGAATTGAAGCTTTATAAAATTTTATGTGAGACTGATGATATTGATATCGGTTCTGCTGAAAAAATTCTTTTGGAAGTAAAAAAAGAATATGCTTTTTTAAAGCAGGAAAAGTTAAAAAATGAACAGTCAATTTTATTTCAAAAAATAAAAGAACTTCTTGGTCCTCAAGTATGTTTAAACTTCGTTCCAAACTATAGAAGTCTTGCATCAATTTCTCAAATCTTTAATCAAGACGTTTCTCTCAGGACTAGAGTTCTTTTGGAAAAAGAAATAATTGAAAATATGTCTAATAAAAAACTTCTCAAAGAAGAACGACAAATGTTGCCAATTGATAATTTGGTTTTGAAGACGTTCGTTGGAAAATTTAATGAAAAATATTCTTTATTGCACGAAGAGCAGAAAAAATTGCTTTCGAAATATATCGCTTCGTCCATTAACAATGGAGTTGAATTGAAACTCTTCTTAAATGAAGAAATAGGAAGACTTAAAAAAGAAATAAAAGAAGCAGAATTGTTGGAAGAAATAAAACTGGACAATGAAATAGTTTTGAAACTTAAAAAAGTTTCTACTATGTTAGAAGGTTTTTATAAAACTATTATTAATGAAGAAATGATTTTAAAAGTTGCAAATATCCAAAATCTTATTAGAGAGATTAGACAATAATGACTATAAAAATCAGAGTTGGCGATAAGATAGAAGATTCGAAACACGAGCCAACGCGAATGGAACTTGCCATTCGAAAAACTATCGATGGCAATATAATGTTGTTCGATCACAACGAGATGGATATAGTTATTATTCCTGAAAGTAATAAGGTTATCGCTTTTTCTAAAAACAACTTCAATGACAGTGTGTATGCGGCGCAAGATAGGTTTTTTAGATACCTCGCGATGAAAGGTGCATTAAACAGAGAAAGCATCAGGAGTGGTAATGTTTATGGTAGTCTTGAAGCGGAATATCCATTATCGGAAGATGTAAATTCGTTACAATTAGTTCTTTTTACAATAGGAAAGTTTATTGAAGAAGAAAAGCCACACATGGAAAAAGAAAAATATTTAGAAGACGAGCATGAAGAGAGACTAACAAACCCAGACGAAGAAGAATCGACGGAGTTGGGGGAGATTCCGCAAAAAGCGACTAAAGGCAGTCTGCCAAAAGATGCGAATATGTATAAAACCAGACGTTGGTATGCTCCAGGCGCTTAAGAAGGCACGCTAAGCTTTTGTTAGATTTAGTTTATTTTATTTTAATTTCGTATGGTTTGACTTCCATAATAGTTTACGGAGTCATTTTTAACAAAGTACGACCTAAGTGGAAACCATTTAGTTGCCCCGCATGTATGGCTTGGTGGATTGGTTGGCTTCTGTGGTTATTAAAGGATTATACTCAACTATTTACATTTGACAATTCGCTAATAACTGGATTTTTGTTAGCGTGTTTAAGTTCTGGTACGACATATTTGTTATGTATGGTTGTCGGAGATGAGGGTATAAAACATGAGTTTAAAAAAGTTGAATAATTTGAAATATTTTACAGAAGAAACGATTTTATATGAAATAGGCGATAAACCTCACGAATCTATTGTGCTCATGCTTGGTAGAATAATATCTTTGTTAAAAAATACACCATTGTCTACGCAACAAATCGATCAACTTCATTCGGTTGTTGCACAGCATTTATTGCCTGTTTTAGATGCAAAGAAAAATATAAAACAAACAGATTTGCCAATGAAAGAAGACGATGAAGCTAGCCTTAGTGATTATGGTGAAGATTTTGATTATATTGATGAAAGATTATATAGAACTAGAGAAATGCTAAATCAGGTTCGTAAAGAAATAACTGTACGAGGGTTGCGTTCGGGTTTGAGCTTGACGGAAGTCGGATATAAAGACATAAAACAAACGCTTTCGGCGCATGAAGTTGCGTTAAGAGAAATTGATAGAACTATAAGTAAATTATTTCGAAATTATCAAGGGAGGTGATTTAAGGTGTGTAATCAAGTATTCGAACAAAATATTTTTACAAAAAAGCGAATGCTACGACCAGTAGCAAGATGTTGTAGAGGTTCGTTATGAAGGCCCGCGCTCATAGAAGTGCGGGCATGTTATATAATTAAAGAGATTTTTTAGAGAGAAAAAAGATGTCTGAAAAAAAATACATTTTAAGAGAGTTTTATAAACTGTGCGATGGTGGATTTTGCTCTGACCTATTGAATGAGTCCGACAAACAACATATCAAACAAGGCGGAATGATATTAACAGGAATTGCACAGCGTGCTGATGCTCGAAACGGAAATGGAAGAATCTATCCACGTCGGGTTCTTGAGAGAGAAGTTGAAAATTATAAGAAATTAGTTAGAGAAAACAGAGCCCTAGGGGAAATAGACCATCCAGACTCGGTAGTCGTTAATCTTAAAAACTCTTCTCACATGATTACTGAAATATGGTGGAATGGTGATGACGTGATGGTAAAATTGAAAGTTCTTTCTGGAACACCTGGCCAACAATTGCGTTCACTTGTAAATGACGGTGTTGCGATTGGTTTATCTTCAAGGGGATTAGGATCTGTCAGGGAAACGCGAGAGGGAACGATTGTAGAAGATGATTTTGTTTTGGCATGCGTGGATGTAGTTTCTGAGCCGTCGACACAAGGCGCATTTGTCAATTTAATGGAATCTAAAGCAAATTTAGAATTAACCAAACCTGATAGAATATTTCGCTGCTTAAATGAGATATTATTGAAAGAATAGTATTCTATGTCTTTTCCGTTTTTTAAACAATCAGATTGTAAAAATTTTGGAATTTATGTAATAACAAACTCAATCGACGGCAAAGTTTACATTGGTAGTACAATAAGAAATTTTCGTAAGCGTTGGCGAGAACATAGAAACTTATTGAAGGATGGGAATCACGGCAACGTTCATCTTCAGCGCGCATGGAACAAATATGGAGAAGAAAATTTTCAATTTGAAATTCTAGAAAAATTAGAAGACAAAAAAGACCTATCGTTGGTCTCCAAAAGAGAAGAATATTGGATCAGTAGCTTCGGCAGCTTCAAACCAGAGAGCGGATATAACATTGAAATTATTATTGGAGAAAGAAAAGTAGTCTCGGAAGAAACCAGGAATAAAATTAGCGATGCCAATTCTGGTCGAAAATGTAGTCCCGAAGCAAAAGAAAAAATAGTAAAAACTTTAAAGAGCTTATATCAAAACGGTGTCGAAAGGCCATGGAATAAAGGTTTATTAATGTCGCTTGAGTTCCGAGAAAGAGTGAGTTCCTCTCATATTGGCCTAAAGCACAAACCAGAAACTATTGAAAAGATAAGAAGTTGGAATATTGGAAAAGTTGTTTCGGACGAAACAAAACAGAAAATTAGTAGTTCTAAAAAAGGAATTATTTCAAAATCTAGAAAATTTAAACCAGACGAAGTGTTGAGTATTTTAAATGAAAGAAAAAGTGGCTTAGGTTGTATTGCGATTTCGAAAAAATATAATGTTTCTGTTGCTACAATCAAGAGAATTTGCAACAGAACTTACTATAAAGAAATAAGTGATGTTTAAAACTAATTAAGCGAGAGCAGTAATGAATAAGCAGGAATTAAAAGATATTCTAAAGCCTTTAATTAAAGAAGCTGTCAAGGAAGTTATTTTAGAAACTGGTGTTTTGTCAAAGATTATCACAGAAGTTGTGACTGGATTAAACACCTCTAATCTTCATCAGTATTCCACAAAGACAGTTGCTCCGCAACGAGAAAGTGAAATGATGTCTAAAAAAGTAATTGAATCACGTGCTGCGTTCAAAGAGGCGGCTGGTGAACGCAATAGATTGCTCGAAGAGAATCTTAAAAAGATGGTTGGGAAGTCTGGCTTTGAAAAAGCATTTGAAGGAGTTACGCCATTGACCGAAGGTGGTCCCCCAGAACAAAAGCATTCAGCGTTAAGAGAAATGGATCCAGGCGATAAAGGTATTGACGTGAGCAAAATTGTTAACCTTGTAGGTGGGAAACAAACTTGGACAAAACAATTGAATAACAATAAAAAGAAAGAAGAATAAAGTGTACAACAATAGAAAAGAAGAAGTTAGTTTTGATAATGGTAACTTTACAGTAAGATTACGAAAAGAAGAATCTTGTGAAACATTGATAAAGCGTTTTCTCAAAAAGACAAAGAAAGAAGGCGTTATTGATGAAGTTTTGGAAAGAAAGCATTTTAAAAAACATTCAGCCAAAAAGAGAGAAAAAGCTTTAAAGCGTGAAATGCTATTCAAGCTGCTGAACAAGAAAGAAAGATTGGAACAAGAGAGAGATGACGGTTAACTATTTAACTTAAAGCGAGAAAAATTATGACAAGAACAACTAATGCGTGGTATACGCCGCCTGGAATTTGGAATACGAACTCATATTTGAGCTCGGGGATACCGTACGTTACGGGGGCGGTTTTATTGTCGTCTAGCTTTTCAACACTAAATGCACAAGTCAAAATCGAATTTCCTTACGTCTCACGTTCAATAACGGTTATTAATAGGTCAAGTACAGATATTAGAATTCACTTTAACTCACTCTCTGACGGCAACGTTGAGGCAAACCATCATTACGTTACACTTAGCGAGTCAAAGGATTCCATAACTTTGTCGACAAAGACAAAAGAACTTTATATTTCGTTAGCAACTGGTTCGGCTAATGGCGAATTTGAGTTGTTTTCGGAGCTCACAAATATCGACGCAAAAGAAATGTTCCCACTCACGGGTTCGGGATTAACCCTATAGAAAGTTACAATGGCCAAATCTGGAATATATCAAATTCGCAACTTGATTAATGGGAAGGCTTACATTGGCAGTACAATTAATTTTAATAATAGAAAATGCAGTCATTTTAATCTTTTAAAAGCAAACAAGCATCCAAATTGCAAATTACAAAATGCTTGGAATAAATATGGTGAACAAAATTTCATTTTTGAAGGTGTAGAAGAAGTGCCTGAAAAAGAAAAACTTATTGAACGTGAACAATACTACCTTGATGAAACAAGTCCAGAATATAATATATGTAGAATTGCAGGAAGTCAATTGGGCTTTCGACATTCAGAAGAAAGCAAACGAAAGATATCTGAATTAAAAAATGGACTACGACCTTCGCAGGAAACTAAACGCAAAATGTCTAAATCTCAATCAGGCAGAAAGCATTCTGAAGAATCTAAACAAAAAATATCTCAAGCTAACAAAAAGACAAAAATTATCAAAGAAACTTATCGAGATGAAAGTAATCCAATGTTCGGAAAACGCCATTCTGAAGAGGCAAGACGAAAGATGTCGGGATCTCACATCGGAATTCAGTCTGGAGAAAAACATCCAAATTGCAAATTAAGTCTTGAGCAAGTAAAAATTATAAGAGAAAAATATAAAGCTGGCGTTTGCACTCAAAAGGAACTAGCTGAAGAGTTTAATACAACTTTTGGAAATATTTTTAAAATTATCAGCCATAGAACCTGGAAAGAATAGCTTTCTCCTCCCACTTCTCCGTCATCAAATTAAAAATTCTTACCTTATTTCAAACAACTAATTATTGTTGTTGATGCATAGGTGTATTTGTTTGGATTATTTGTTTTCGAAAGAGCAATTCTCTACAAGAGGTAAATAGTGGATGTCGTTTGCTAGTAGTCGCTTTCGGCCGTCGCCAAATTTTATTGCTGGTACAGCGTCTATTGATGGCGACCTAATAGTCTCTGGATCGATAACAGTCCTTGGCTCCTCCAGTTTTTCTGGTTCTTCCGAAACCGCTTCTAACCTCGGTTCTGGCGAAGGAACTTTTGCACAAAAAGTTGGCATCGATTTACAATTCAAAAGCCTTGTTGGACAAGGAAGCATTGCAATTTCTTCTGATGCCACTCAAATATATATTTCTTCTTCCGCAAGTGGTTCTGGTGGTGGCGGTTCTGGTGATGTAACAAATGCGGTTAACGTTGGTGCTGGTCAAGGTATTTTTGCAAACAAATCTGGTTCAGTTTTGCAGTTCAGAAGTATTGTCGCTTCGGGAAGCATTGGAATAACGTCAGGTTCTGATTCTATTACAATTTTTAGCACTGGTGGTGGCACGACATTTGAAGAATATGAGCAAATACAAACCGCTTCCAGCGGACAAACATCATTTCCATTAACAAATACGCCAGTTGACGTCAATGATATTGTTTTTTATGTAAATGGATTAGCTTATCAGAATGGAATTGATTTTACTTCCACAACTTCTGCTATAACTTGGTTGAATTCTCCGTTTTTAATGGAAGACGGAGATGACATAATCATAACTTATAGTATTTCTGGTTCTGGTGGCGCTGGAGAAGCCAATACAGCATCAAATATTGGCATTGGACAAGGTGTTTTTGCAAACAAATCTGGCGTTGATTTGCGTTTCAGAAGTTTACTGGCAACGGGTTTTGTTTCTATATTGTCTGGTTCTAACGAAATAACTATTTCTGGTTCTGGCGCGGCATTAAGTCATTCGGCGCAACATCAAGACGGCGGCTTCGACGAAATGGTGGTTAGTAATTTGCTTGGCGAATTATCTGACCCACAAAAAGTAAGAATTCGAAAGAATAGTGGTACTAATATCGGCGATAGGCCAAGATTAAACTTTCTAGAAGGCCCAGGAATCGTTTTAAATGTTTCTGACGACATTGTAAATGACGAAATAGACATTGAAATAAGTTCTTCTGTAACAGCTTCTGGCGAAGCTAATACGGCATCAAATATTGGTTCTGGCGAAGGCGTTTTTGCAAACAAGGCGGGCGTTGATTTACGTTTCCGAAGCTTATTAGCCACTGGTTCTGTTTCGTTAATATCTGGTTCTAATGCTATCACAATTTCTGGAACAGTAGGTGGAGATGTTTTTGGACCTTCATCAGTAACCGATAGGGTGGTAACAATTTATGATGGTACGTCTGGAAAATTAATACAAGATTCTTTGGTTACAATTGATATTTCAGGTGCCATTGATAATAATCAAGAAAAATATAATGGAATAAGATTTTACAATAAATCTGGAGTTGATCCATCTTCTCCAACACCTTCTGATGGTGATAGATATTACAATACTGATATGCATTTGGAAATGGTTTACGATGGATATAGGAGCAAATGGCTTTCTAACGAATCCATTATGATGCCTTTTGGTAGAGCTGGAACTACGGCGCAAGGGGTGTTCTTTAAGGGATCTGACGTAATTTTTACTTCCACAAATGGCTATACTATGCCATTTAGTGGCACCATTGTTGCGGTCGGATACGCAAGAGATGATTCAGATGCGGCCGTATTTGAATTTTTATCAAGCGGAACGCAAATTGCTTTTATATCTTCCAGCGCAACGTCTGGAACAGATTACACAATTAATACTAACTTTAGCACTAGTCAGACTATTTCCGTAAGAAATCAATCAGGCGGCAATACCGTGACTGACGCGCAGGGCTGGTTCAGAGTTCGATGGAGAAGATAATATATTATGGGAATAACGGCATACAATCAAACTACTGGTTCTTTACTTCTTGATGATTTATCTGTTCCGAACAGAATATTGCCAGCTTCTGGAAGCGGTAGTGTAATTTTAACAGACTATAATAAGGTTTATCAAATACAGTCTGACGGACAACTTTTGACATACGTTCAAAGCGGTTCTGTTGTGTTTGACATTGGTACAGGAATATTAAACACTTCGTCTTCTTTGGCACTACTGAACAATGTTTCTAGTTCTGCTATTTTGTCTGCTTCAAATACAGGTTCTGGGATTGGAACATTCTCGGAAAAGCAAGGGACAACTTTTATTTTTAAGAGTATTTCTGGTAGTGGTGGTGTCGTTGTTTCCAGTTCAAACGGAACGATAATAATTTCCAGTTCGATTACTTCTGGTTCTGGAACTGGAGAAACAAACACGGCGTCAAATACTGGCTCTGGTGAAGGCGTTTTTGCTAATAAAGTTGGTGTTGATTTGCGTTTTAGAAGTTTATCTGGAAGTGGAGCCGTGTCGATATTGAGCTCGAGCCAATCAATTACTATTTCAAGCTCGTTAGTGCCAGAATCGCTTTTAAAAAGTACCGTTAAATATGCCACGACGTCATCAATCGCATTAACGGGATTGGTTTCAGTCGACAACAATACAGTACTATTACCAGCATCTTCTGGAGATAGAATTCTTGTGAAACATCAAACAAATAGTGTAGATAATGGAATTTATATTGCTTCGACAGGTTCATGGCAAAGAGCACCAGATTATACAAGTGGTTCGAGAGTAATGCACGGTGAAATGACTCACGTTTTTGATGGGCATTCGCACAAACATTCGATTTTTGTGTTGCATTCAAGTGATATTAATGCCAATATTGGCACGTCGACGCTCGATTATGATAGACTATATGGATATGGTATTGGAAGTTATATTATAATACCAGAGGCGTGTGTAGCAGGAAATTCTACAAGAATAGCACAAACGGTTTTAGAAGGCGGAAGTTATTTAATAACAAATCCCGTTAGATTTAATAGGATTATTGCTAAATTTACAGCCGTTACATCAAATCCAACCATAACAATCCAATTATTTCAGGGCGACGGAGGCATTGATTCAAATGTTGTTTATCGTGTTGCAACTGTTTTTTCTGCCAGTTTATCGTCTGGGTCAGCGACATATTCGTTCCCAATGGCTGAAGGTATGGTTGAACTTGATCAAGGCATTGTTTATTGTTTGTTTGGAAGAAATTCTATAACTGGGTCGGCGACATTTAGAACATACGTTGTACAAACATTAGATTTGATAAATTCAGATGTACCTGCTGGATCATATCCAGCATCCTTTGTTACTTTGATTTCTGCTGCGACAACAAGCAGTGTTTTTTTTCCAGCAGTTCAAGCAACTAGCTCTGTTGCAGACGTTCTTCCAATATTGAGATTAGCGTATGTCTAAACTAATTATTAATTAACATGTGGTCGTTTATCTATAGAAGTGAATTTCAGGATATAGAAACAAAAATATCAAGTTCCACTGGTCTATTGCCAAGTTTTATAAAAACCGCATGGGTGCCTGAAGTGGCTGTTGTATTTAATGATGATTTGACTTTAGTTGAAAAACAATCTTTGGATGAGTTCATGAACACTAGAAGGCTTTCTTTTCATAGAAAAGATGAATATACAACTCAAACTACTGGTAGTTCTGGTGTAATGTTCGAGCCGAAATATGCGGAAGAAGAATATAACTCTCAAGGAAGATTGTTATCGGAGAAGGAATATGCGTCAAAAGATAACAATGGAAATTATACAAACATGAGAAAGTCTACGGAATATGTCTACAACAATGGTGGAATTCTTTTGAAAAAAATTGTTAATTCTTATAATGGTAATAATACAATTGAAGACTCAATAACATACAATTATTCGACTCAAAAAACAGCAAATAATGTAAGAATTAAAATAAGAAGAGAGGGAACTTAATATGACTTCGATAATGCCAGGAATTTTGCTGCCCGCTCTTGAAGAGGATGGCAAACAACTTGTTGTCACTTCTCCTTCTACGGATGGGTTTAAAACTTGGTTCACTGGTGTTGGAGATTCTGGTTCTGTAAAAGGCGCTGGAAGTAAGTTTCATTTATCCTGGTCAGTTGGTGATGGAAGAGGAGAAAAAACCGTAGAATTTTCTTTTAATTCGCCAATAGAAGTTCATGACGGGCAAGTGATTTTCAAGCCAGTTGATAATTGGAGTTTTGATGATTCTGTTACTTTTTATGCTGTTTTACCATCTACAAACGTGAGTGTAAATGATTCAGGTGAGGGTAATTGCAATTCAATTGATACAGGACAAGGGTTTAACATAATAATTCCAGCAATTTCTGGAGCGCACGACGTAGATTTGGCGAAAGCCGTCCCAGTTCCATCTGACGATTCGACTGGCTATTGGGATGTAAATCACAATACTGGAGTTGTTTCCATGTCCACTTCTCCAGGTTCGGCTAGATGGAATTTAATCACTGCTGAAATAAAAGTTGTTTTTATTATGAAAGTTCCTCTTGGACACCATACAGGAGTGTTGGATGTTGATGTGTACAAAGTTGAATGGATACATCCAAATTGGAAAATGGTTATGAAGATTGATAAACAAAGCGCTGGGGCTGGAGATGTAGCTGCGTGGTTGCTTTGTTTTAGGAGAGATACGGCAATATGATTACGATAATTTTTACAAGACCTAAAAAATGGTCTTTATTGTCTTGGTTGATAAAGAAGTTCACAAAAAGTCAAGCTAGTCATATGATGATAGGTCTTGAAATGTACGGCGTACCAGTCGTAATTCATTCTACAATGGGTGGAGTGCAAATTACTCCTAGAAAAAAGCAAATGGTGAACAATGAAATTCTAGAGGAATATAAATTTATTCCTGATGTCACAAATGGATTAAAACATTCTTTTGATCATTTAGGCGAAAGATATGATTATGTTGGATTACTTGGTTACGCAATAATACTTATTATGTGGAGGTGGTTTAGAAGGAAAATGAAAAATCCTCTAGCATCTCCAACTGCTCTGGTGTGTAGTGAATTTGTTCTTCATGTAAATCATGATGGACAAATAAAAGAATGGGAAGGATTGGATCCAGAGAGAACTACACCGCAGGATTTGATAGAAATCTGCCGCTTAAATGGCAGTTTTGTTCGTGTTAATAACAATTAACACAACTAGTTAAACTATTTTGAAAGAGAGGTGAATATATGAGTTTCTTAAAAGGAAAACAAATAGCCACTGGATCTGACGGTATAGCAACTGCCAATTTAAATGATGGTATTTTGTCGGCAGACGCAGCGGGTCGGCTCAAGGTGGCTTCTAATTTTTTTGATACAACGACAACGGTTTCGGCAAAGTTTCAAACTGCGTCAATTCCGCTTAATCGTCTCGAAGAAGCAGTTCTTCAGGCGGATGGTGGGCAAGCGCTCACGGCCGATTGGAACGTTGGCGGAGTGTTTAAGGTTACAGGGTTGCCAACGCCAACTGACGCGTCTGACGCTGTTCCAAAAAGCTATGTTGATGCTACGGCAAATGGCTTAGACTGGAAAGCTAGCGTTCGAATGGCGACAACTGGTACATTGTCAAGCCATAACTTTGTTACGGCGGCTGGTGGTTTTGCATCAATGACTTCGTCTGTAAATCAGACGTTGCCGCCACTTGACTCAGGTTCAATTACGTGGGCGGTTAATGACCGTATTTTAGTTAAGAACGAAGCGAGTGGTTCTCAAAATGGTTTGTATTATGTCGTACAAACTGGTTCGGCGGCATTGCCATGGATTATTGCTCGTACAACCGACGCTGACGCCGATGCGGAAGTTTCTGCTGGTTTAGCAATCTTCGTTGAAGAAGGTACAACTTACAGCGACAGTGGTTGGGTGTTGGCGACAGATAATCCAATTTCTCTAAACACTACGTCACTATTGTTTACACAATTCAATGGCGCTGGTGCAATTACGGCTGGCGATGGCCTTACAAAAACAGGCAATACACTGAATGTTATTGGCGGTCCTGGCATTATCGTTTTGTCAGACAATATCGAAGCTTCTTTCTATAGTGGCTCTACAACGACAGTTAGCGCTGGCGTCGCAGCTTCACTTGGAACGTCTGTTTCGATGTCGCGCGGCGATCACGTTCACGCAATTTACACAGCAACACCAACGGGGTTCGGTAGCTCGAACACCGAAGGAACGTCAAATGCTCTTGCGAGAGCAGACCACGTTCACCAAAGAGATATAGCAAGACAAGTAAACGTTGCTATAACGGCTGCTGTGTCGACGGATCAACCATTGCCAGGTATGGGCATTACTCCGATAACAAGTTCGGGTGTTGTTGTATATCTCAACGGTTTAATGCAACGTCAAGGTTCTGGTTTCGATTACACAATTTCTGGCGCCACAATCACATGGTTGGCTGGAACAGGAACTGGTGTCGACCTAGCTACGAATGATGAATTGCAAGTTACATTTGATAGTGCCTCTTAATATAACCATCTATTTAGTGTAGATGGACAAAACTGCTAATTATGGTGTTGATGGGGGAGGTTCTCTCCCCCAAGCACTTCCAAAACAAAAAACTCAAATTGCTGCTAAACAAGTTCGCGGTGTCGAAGACCCTGCAACGGTTATATGTGTCCCAGTGCATTTGGGCGACGGTATCAAATGGTGGAGCTATGATGATATTTTGATTGGAGGTATAAAAGTTAATGGAACTCCTGTCAAAGAAAAAGATGGCCTAGGTCATTCTGTTCTCGGCTATCTTCCAATACCAATTCCTCGTTCGTGGGGAGAGAGAGAGTTTAACGTTGTTGTTGAATATGAAGCGGAAGATGGAGAAGCAAAATTTAAATTTAAGTTATTTTATGGATGCGGTGACCCATCCGAACTTCATTTAGGTGAGTCTCAAGTTTTAACGGGAAAAGCTGGAAAGAAAGAAAGAATTTATTTCAAACTAAATCCAGAATGTCTTGTTAGAAATGAATTGATTAGAGTTTCCTTAGATATTGCTAGAGAAACACCTCATCCAATTTTAATCTACGGAGTTTGGCTTGAATTAAAGTCTTAGTCAAATAGATAACCATGACTGGCAAGACAAAATTAAAACAATTATCTATTGAGTCTGGCTCTCATGGGTATATGGCCATTATTAATAGTTCTTCTTCGGAACCTCATTGGGAGACATCCGACAGAATTATCATAAGTGGTTCAAATATTCGATTATCTGGCAATGTTGCTTTTACAGGAAATGTAATTGCAAGAGACGGATTAACAGGTTCCCTTCAGAAAGTATTTGATGGCTCTGATTATCTTGTTGCAGGAACAAATATAACTCTTGCTACAGGTTCTAATGGAACCGTAACTATTACTTCAGCAACTGGCAGCGGTGGTCCTCCATCTGGACCAGCGGGAGGAGATTTGTCTGGAACCTATCCCGACCCAGTTGTTGTAAAATTGCAACCAATTGTAACGATTTCTAATTCTGGTTCGATTACATTTTCTGGCTCCGACGGGAGTATAATCTTAAAAGCAGATGAAACTTCGACATTATTAGGTTCTGGTTCGCACGGAACTATCGGCGTTGGTTCGGTTTGTATTGGAAGGAATTCTCTCGCGTCTGGCATTGATAGCACGGTTGTTGGTAAATTGGCGACTGGTTCAGCGACAAATACCGTTGCTATAGGAGAGTCTTCAGAGGCAACTTCTCTTGGAAATATTGCCGTTGGTGAAGGTGCACGTGCTGTTGCGACATCCTGCATTGCGATGGGAGATTTTGCTCAGGCGCAAGGAATTACGTGTATTTCTATTGGAAATTCATCTGCTACAGTTCGAACGGGTGATATTGCCATAGGACATTCTGCTACAACAACAGTTGGAGGTGGAGGCACTAATATAGTTTTTGGGAATTCTGCGTTATGTATTGGTGGATTAGCGGGAATTACAATTGGATCCAATGCCCTAACTAAAGGTGGTGGAAGTGGTTCCATCACAATTGGTACAAATTCTACCATAGAAGGAGACAGAGCTATCTTGATTGGCAGAACGTCTCAATTGTCTGGCTCCAATAGTATTGCTATTGGAGCATTTTCAAGCGTCTCAGCTTCGAATTCAATTGCTTTAGGAAACCAAGTATCGTCTGTCTCTTCTTCTCAATTTATTGTCGGGAGTACAACATCACCAATAACAGATGTTTATATTGGACAGGGAGAAATTGCATCTTCTCCAGGAGCGATAACATACCACGCCGCTGATGCTTCTGGTTCAAACATTAGCGGTGGAAAAATGATTATTGCTTCAGGAAAATCAACTGGTACTGGGCGCGGAGATGTATATTTGTACGTGTCACCATCGGGTTCTTCAGGCGCTTCGTCAAATACATTGACGAGTGCGCTCGAGCTTGCTGCTAGTGGAAGTATGTTCAGAACTAATTTACATGTTTCGGGTTCTCTAAGTAAAACTGCTGGTTCTTTTTTAATAAACAATCCAACCCCAGGAAAGAACGAGGCAAAACTTCGTCATAGTTTTGTCGAGTCTCCAACAAGAGGAGATAATCTTTATAGATTTTCAGTTATAATAAAAGAGAATTTTATGGCAGTCATCGAATTGCCAGATTATTTTAAGTATTTAAATGAAAATGTTCAAGTTTGGGTTAGTGCTGATGAACATTTTGGTCGTGCGTTTGGAAGAATAGACGATGAGTGTATAAATCTAGTTATACAAGCGGATGCTATTGGAAAATATAATGTTTTGGTTATAGGGACCAGAAAAGATCCAGATGCAATATTTCATTGGGAAAACCAAGGTGGACTAGATTGGAATGGCGCCAGGTAAATAGGAAAAGCGGCGTGTCGATTTCAAAACAATTACACCAGACAGCGATATTCGAGGAAGTGTTAAGTGAGTGATGAAGAAATAAATTCTGGAATATATAAAATTCGCAATTTGACTAATGGTAAGTTTTATATTGGAAGTACCATTGATTTTGATAAAAGAAAATATGATCATTTTAGAGATTTAAAGAACAACAATCATCATTCTTATCATTTACAAAATGCTTTTAATAAACATGGCGAACAAAGTTTTATATTTGAAGCTATAGAAAAGCTCGAGCCGAACAAAGGAAAATTGCTTGAAAGAGAACAGTGTTGGATTGACTCGCTAACCCCAGAATATAATATTTGTAAAATTGCAGGAAGTTGTTTGGGAATAAAGCTTTCTGACGAAACTAAACAAAAAATGTCTGAGGCGCAAAAAGGTAAATTTCATTCTGAAGAAACTAAACTAAAGATGTCAGAAGCGCGAAAAGGCAAACATCTTTCAGAGGATCATAAGCGAAAAATGTCTGAATCTAAAAAAGGTGAAAAAAATCATAATTTTGGCAAACACCTTTCCGAAGAAATTAGACAAAAATTGTCTGAAGTTCAAAAGGGGACTCACATCGGAGAAAAAAATTCTTTTTACGGAAAAAAGCATTCTGATGAAACTAAACAAAAAATGTCTGAGGCGCAAAAAGGTAAACACCTTTCCGAAGAAACAAAAAGAAAAATGTCTGAATCTAAAAAAGGCGAAAAACATCCTTTTTATGGTAAACACCTTTCTGAAGAAGCTAAACAGAAATTGTCAGAAGCGCGAAAAGGCGAAAACAGCCCTAGCGCAAAACTTACGTGGGAAAAAGTTAACGAAATGAGAGAAAAGTATAAAACTGGCTCTTATACATTAAAACAATTAGCAAAAGAATATGAAGTGTCGCAGTCGACCATTCAGCAAGTAATGGAAAATAGAACTTGGAATGGAGCGGAACTAGTTAAAATAGGAAAAATTGTATGGCAATTACAAAACAAATTATATTAGGTTCTATCACGGTTAGCATGAGTCTGATAGAATCTCTTCCTTTGGATTTTCCTGCTATCGTAGATGTTTCATATGGAGTTTCATCGATTGAAGAGCCATCGTTTGTAAAGTATGGTGTTTTACGAACGACCGTTCAAGCGTCTACCACTATAGAACAAATGTGGGAAGCAGTTGAAGCAGCAATTAACGCGCAAGAAGGCATTGTTTAAAAATCACGCATAGAGAGGGCAGAAAATGAGTTTGCTTAAGTTAAAACAACTACATCAAGACGGTGCAACTCATAATGAAATTGTCACATACAACACCTCTTCGGCTATGTGGGAGCCGCAAACTCTTTCAATGCCGTCAGAACAGATTGATGTTTTTTCTGTTACATCAAGTGGTCAAGCGTCTTTTACACTTACGCAAACTCCACAAGATGATTTGGATGTAAGATTAAACGTTAATGGTGCGTTATATAATTTAACGACAGATTATACAGTCACTGGTTCGTCAGTTACATGGTTGAATACGCCTTTTTCTATGAGTGTTGGCGATAAAGTAACGGCCATTTATGAATATGGTGGAACAATTGGCGATGCTACTGGGCAAGTGAATAAAGAAGATTTTATAATTGCAGTTAGGACATTTTCATAATCAAGGAGATACATAATGGCAACTTTTACAAAAAGACTACTTTCTGGAAGTACGGATGGGCGACCAATACTTGTTGCCGCTACGGGTTCTCCTGGAACTGCAATTCATACTGCTGTTGCTGGTACGACTAGTTTTGATGAAGTTTGGTTATACGCAGCTTGTGCAACAACTGGCTCAAATGCAATTCTCACCGTAGAATACGGCGGAACCACAAGTCCAAACGACAATATAAAACTTGCCTTAACGGGTACACAAGGTTTGTCGTTGATGGTACCAGGCGCTGTTTTGAATAATTCATCCATAGTTCGTGCATATGCAAATACAGGCAGTATAGTAAACGTTGTTGGGTGGGTGCATAGGATAGCTCAATAATGACAACGTTGAGATACAAACAAGACGGTTACCATCGAGCCAACAGAAGAGACAATTTAGGTAAAAATTATATTACAAATAATTTGGGACGTCTTACGGGGATAGCTTTACCTCCTGTAGTTGTCGTGGCGGCATTTGCAAACGCAAAATCTATAACATTTGATGGAGTAAATGAAAGGCTCACTAGCAATAGCACTTCACCTTTTAATTTCGAAAGAACAGATACATTTAGTTTTTCTTTTTGGATAAAACTTGGTGCTACGTCAGGAACAGATCAGATGTTGATGGCTAGAAATAATGGTTCGAACATAGGATGGAGAGTTGGTATAAATCCCGACAGGACAATTCAATTTCTTTTTTTGGGAGGTGGCGGAAATACTTTATATCGAAATTCTACAAGCACCGTAAGTGTTGGAGTTTGGAAAAATGTGATTGTTACTTATTCTGGTTCATCTAGCATTACAGGAGCAAAAATGTATTTCGATGGAACAGAAAGTGGGTATACTAATGTCGTAGACACACTAGCGGCGTCGACAGTCCTTGCGGGAGTTTCTACGAAAATTGGAGTTAATAGCGATTCGGCTAATTATTTCAATGGAAAGTTAGATGAAATCTCTATATGGAACAAAAATCTTGACGCATCAGATATTAGTTCCATATATAATTCTGGCGCGCCTACCGATTTATCTTCTCACGTTTCAGCAGCAAATTTAATCGGTTGGTATAGATTCGACGACGACACAATTCCAGACATTATTGACAATTCTACTGTTGGTAATGATTTTACTTCGAACAATATGGAAGCGGGAGATATTGGAACAGATGTTCCATCATAAACAGTATGCCCAATCGATATACATATGTAATAATGAATACTTCTGACGTAACAGATCAACAAATTGCAGAATGTGTGCAAACTTCTAGAGACACAATGGCTTTATCTAATGACGGTTCGCAGGCAATTTTAAAATTTGTAACAACTAACGGTGTGCCGCCCAGTCTTCAAGGTCTTGGTTTGTCTGCTTATACACATGATGAAATTATAGCAATAAAAATTGCATCTGGAATGCAATAATTGTTTCCATTTCGATGGAATTATTGATTTTTCGCATTCTTGTGCGAAAGAAACTATTTAATTTTGGATAATACTATTTTTAGGGAGAACAACATGCCATCAACGATGTTAGAACAAGCTATTGTAGACGCAAATCAACTTAAAGAAGCTGCGATGAAGTCGGCTGAAGCGGAAGTTCTAAAAAGATATTCCAATGAAATCAAAGAAGCTGTTGGAAAACTTTTGGAACAGCCACTTGATGATATGGAAGACTCTATGTCAATTGGTGGTATGGATATGCAAAATACTTCTTCGTCTGAAGATGTTCTTTCTCAAATACCAATGGCTGCGACAGACGGCGAAAAACTTTGCCAATGTCCCGAAGAAGATGAAGAAATAGAAATAGATTTTGATCAGTTGGCGCAGATGAGTGCAATGGATAATGCATCGGACGATTTGCCAGGACAAATGAACACTCCTTCCCCAGAAGGAATGTATATGGAAGAAGGTTCACCTGGAATTGTAATTCCAGCCAGCATTGGACCAGATTTACATTCTTTTTCAAATGATCCCGAAAGTCCAATTCGCAAACTTGGCGAAGCTGCTCTATCGGCTCAATCAGTTTCTCGAGAGCTTGTTGAAATGGCAATTGGAAATTTAATGACCATTGGAGAATCTTTGTTAGAAGAAAATGACAAACTGAAAATAAATGAAATTGTTGAAATTCTAAAAAACACACTTAATCCAATATCACATATGCCAACAGTCGACGCTGGTCTTCAACAAGAATCTCTTTTAGATAAAGAAGAATTGAGCATTTCAGAAGAAATGATTCAAAACATTTTAGAAACACTTGAAGTAGATATTGAAAATGTTCCCGTTGGTCATCCTGGGCGTGCCACAACGCCAGAGCGAGAAATGGCAAATCAAATCGAACTTGCAAGTCTTGAGGATGACAAAAGAAAAGAAGAACATGAAGCCACAAAAAAGGCAATGGCAAAATTTCAAGCAGAAAACCAATCTTTGAAAGTGCAATTGAGAAATCAAATTGACGAAAACAAAAAGATAAAATCAATTGCACTTAAAGCCTCAAATAAACTTGAGGAATTAAACGTTCAAAATGTGAAACTCACATTTAAAAATAGAGCTTTGGAAAGCGTCTCCCTGAATGAGCGACAACGAACAAAAATTGTCGAAGCTGTTTCTAAAGTAAGTTCGGTTAATGAAGCAAAAGTTATTTTTGAAACATTATATGACTCTTTTACGACAAAAGACAAGAGCTCGAATGCTCCCCAAAATCTAAACGAGGCAATAAACAAAAATACATCAAACTTTATTAAGCCGAAGGAAACAACAGAAAACAACATCGATCCGATAAGGGAAAGGATGTTGAGGTTAGCGGGAATCAAAAAATAAAAAACATTAGGGAGATAACAGTATATGAGTATCATACAAAAATTAACAGAAGGAGTCCAGAGCGTTGATAAGCAAAAGGAAGGTCACGCTCTCGTTGCCAAATGGCGCGAGCTAGGGCTTCTAGAAGGTCTAAAAGATGAGCGAACAGTGAATAATATTGCACTTTTGCTCGAAAATCAAGCAAAAGAACTTTTGCGTGAAGCTAGCACAATGTCTGGCGGTGACGTAGAAGGCTTTGCGGCAGTGGCATTCCCACTTGTTCGCAGGGTGTTCGGTGGGCTAATTGCCAATGAACTGGTTTCGGTTCAACCAATGAGTCTTCCAACAGGTCTAATTTTCTTCCTCGATTTCCAACATGACCGTACTCGCCTCGGTGCAACCGCTGGCGACTCAGTCTATGGTGGTGGACGAGTGGCAAATGAGATTACAGGTGGTGTAATTCTCACAGGTGCAAATATCGAAAAAAGCTTCTACAACATGAACAATGGTTATTCGTCCCCAACAGGGTCGGCGAGTGCCACGTATACCGTTGTAGCGTCAGGTACGGTAGGTTCTGGCGATGGCTTGAATACGTGGACGGGCACAGCGGCATACACGGCTCTACGTGACAGGCTGGTTCGTTTTGATCCAGATATCGCGTCTGGGACTATTGTAGCGGTTGCTACGTCGCCTCTGACATCCTTTTCGCAACTGGATGTCAAGAACCTTGTAGCGATGGTGCCGACGCCTGGCCCTGGTCGCATGCAACGACGTTTGACGGTCGTAGATCCAACTGACAGCACTAAACTTATGTTCGTGTTGGCAGCTACGGCGTCTGAAACGGCGAACGTATTGAAGGCGGCATGGGATGCTGGAGCTGTTGCAACTACATATCCGATTACAGATAATCGAGTTGCTGGTGGTGCGCTTGGGTCAGTACTCGGGACAACCATTTGGGGTCTTGAGAACGAACCACACATTCCAGAAATTGACATCAAAGTCAACTCCATTAGCATTGAGGCAGAAACAAAGAAACTCAAAGCAAAATGGACACCTGAGCTTCAACAGGACATTCAAGCTTATCAGAACCTAGACGCAGAAGTTGAATTGACAAGTCTATTGTCAGAGCATGTTGCGCTAGAAATTGATCAGGAAATTCTTGAAGACCTAGTGAAAGGTGCAACTGGTCAAGTTGCTTATTGGTCACGACGACCAGGTAAGTTCCTCGATCGTTACGCGGGTGCAGGCATTGTCAATAGTGCGAATGAAAGCATTATGGGTGCAGATTTCACAGGAAATGTGTCGGAGTGGTACGAGACATTGCTCGAAACCATTAATGACGTTTCTGCTCAAATTCACAGGAAGACACTTCGCGGCGGCGCAACCTATATGGTTGTGAGCCCTGAAGTTGCCAGTATTCTGGAAATGACAGCAGGTTTCCGTGCAAGTGTAACCCATGACGAAGACAAGGGCGAGGCTGGTACAGTGAAGTTGGGAACAATCAATAAGAAATGGGAAATCTATGTGGATCCCTACTTTTTGAGAAATATAATATTGGTTGGTAGAAAGGGCAATAGTTTCTTGGAAAGCGGGTATGTGTATGCACCGTATGTGCCACTTCAGGTGACACCTACCATTTTTGATCCTGAAACATTTACCCCCCGAAAAGCCATCATGACAAGGTTTGGTCGCAAAATGATAAGGCCAGACATGTTTGGTCTTATTGTGATTGAAGACATGGTTGGTTAATAGTTAATTAAAACAAATAAGGGGCGGGGCTTCTTGGTAAAACAAGGTGTCTCGCCCCTTTTGTATTTTTTCTCACTTTTTCATTTGAAAGTCAATGCATATTATGATAAAATGAATTAAATTATGAAGACGTGCATAAAGTGTGGAAATGAAAAAGAATTGGAAGAATTCGGTAAAAGAAAAAATGGAGACAAAATTACTTTTCGAAAGGAATGTAAAAAATGTTTGTCTTTATATCAAGCAAAAATAAGGCACGTTCGGCGCCTGAAAAATTCAGAAGAAAAAATTTGTAAAATTTCTGAAAAACGTTGTTCTAAGTGCAAGGAAGTCAAGGAAGTTGATTGTTTTATAAAAAATACTAACAATTATGATGGATTTAATCATTATTGCAAAGAATGTGCAGCGGAAGAACAAAAAGAAATAAGAAAAAGACGAAAAGAAATTAATATTCTTTATACAAAAGAAGATTTTAATAAAATTTGCTCCAACTGTAGGGAAACAAAAAATTCGAATTTGTTTTCGAAAAACATACACAATGTCGATGGTTATTGTCATTCTTGCAAAGAGTGTGTAAGTAAAAAGAGACGCACACCAGAAGAAAAAGCAAAAAATGCTTTATATACCAGAGAGAGACGGAGTGGCGACGTTACTCTCAATTTGAAAAGCAAAATTTCTTGTTCCATCAACAAAGCTCTCAAGAAATTAAATCTTTCGAAAGATTCTCCAACCTGGTCTAAACTTCCTTACACTCCTTTGCAACTCAAAGAACATCTTGAAAGCTTATGGGATTCGTGGATGAATTGGGACAATTATGGAAAATACGACTTAAACATTCGAACTTGGCACATCGACCATATAATTCCACAATCAAAATTACTCTATGACTCAATGGAGCATCCAAATTTTAAGAAATGTTGGTCGTTGAGTAACTTGCAACCGCTCGATGCGAAAGAAAATATCAAAAAATCTAACAAACTCGTTGACAACAACATCAAACCGCTTCAACATACAAAAAAGGAAAAATAATGACAACTGTTCAAGAAATGACACAAACAATTATGGCCGTAAAAAAGCCAATTACAGCAAAGCTTTGCGACAACCTTATTGAAGTTGTAAGGTACACTCCCGAAGAACTTGCGCAAAAGAAAATTGAAGAAAGAGAAGCCGTAAAGGAAATTCATGATTTTGTTTCTTCCTTTTATGCTGGTAAAATTACCGTAAATGATGAGACGACAATTCCATCGCTAATTCTGGATATTTCTCTTCCAGAGAAAATGTTCGCAATTGAATTTAATGGCTTGTTTGATGTGAAACCAAAAGATTTTAATGCCAAAAAGACAAAGCTTTGCTTGGATAATGGTATTCATTTGTTTAATATTTTTGCTGACGAATGGAAGAACAAGAAAGACATTGTCAAGTCAATGTTAAAGCATCGTTTGAACGTTTCTGAACGAAAAATTCACGCAAGAGATTGTGAAATTAGGCCTGTTGAAAAAAGTTTGGAAAGAGAATTTTTGAACAATTCACACATTTCTGGAACTGCTCAATCAAAGGGCGCTTTTGGTTTGTTTTATGAAAATGAACTTGTAATGATTATTTCATTGAAGGTCCCGATACAAAAGAAATATCTTTTCACTGTAGAATTACTTCGTCTGGCTTCTGCGCAAAACACAAGTGTAACTGGCGGATTTTCAAAGCTCTTTAAGCACGTAAAAGAATGGTGTGCTGCCAATGGTTTTGAAAAAATGATTGCATATTCAGACAAACGTTTTGGCCAAGGTAAGGTTTATTCAGAAAATGGTTTTGAACATAAGGGAACAACTAGCTCGGTAGATTATTGGTACACGAACGGTGGAAAAAGACATTTCAGGTTTAAGTTTAGGGCGCAACCAGGAAAACCAGAAAAGCAAGTTGCTGAAGAGAATGGGGTCTGGAAGACTTACGGGTGTGCTCACAATATTTTTCATTATGATTTGAAGAAATGAATTTTCGCACGTGCACAAAATGTAAAAAAGAAAAACTTCTTTCAGAAGAAAATTTTGCTTTTTACAGCGGAAAGTATGAAGCGCGTTGCAAAGAATGTAGAAAAGAATATCACAAAGAACATTATCAAAAAGTTAAGCATAAAATATCTAAAAGAAGAAGTGAGCATCATAAAAAGTATTGGCTGGAAAATAAAGAAACATTATCAGAACAATATAAAATATATTGGAAAAGTTATTATGAAAAAAACAAAGAAAAGAAAATTCAATACCAAGTTGATTACAAAAGAGAGCAAAGAAAAGACCCCGCCGTAAGAATGAGGAATAATGTTTCAGGTCAGATCAGAAATGCATTAAAAAAGAATAAAACTTCAAAAAATTCTCCAACCTGGTCTAAACTTCCTTACACTCCTTTGCAACTCAAAGAACATCTTGAAAAACAATTTGACAGCAACATGACATGGGGCAACTACGGCTCATATTGGCACATCGATCACGTTATCCCGCAATCTTTATTGCTTTACGACTCAATGGAGCATCCAAACTTTATCAAATGCTGGTCGTTGAGCAATTTGCAACCACTTGAAGCGAAAGAAAATATGAGCAAAGGCAATAAGACGTCTTGAACGATTTTTTTAAACATGTTACCATTAAACAATGACAACAAAGTGTAATATTTTTGATTGCGAGTCTTTTGTTGCTTGTTATTTTTATCATTTAATAGAAATAAAAGACGATGTAAAACTATTGACAGAATGGGAAGTTCTTTGCTCTAGGTGGATTTTATATGGACCGACAGACGTGGTATATAATAAAATGTATGCAGCCGCGCATATGGTTGCAAAAGATGAAATGTTGAAGATATATAAAAAACTTGATGAGTCTGGATATAAAGAAACAAATCCAGATATTGAAAAATTCAGAAGAATAGCAAAAAATAGTATTGACAGTTTTGATAAAATGGTTAATGATATGAAAGGAGTTGTTGAAACTGGAACGGCAAAAAAGAAGAAATAATTATGACTTCAACAATGACAATTGAAAGCGGACACAAGGTCTGGCGCAACAAACAAGGCCAATTGCACCGTCTCGACGGGCCAGCAATTGAAAGTGCCGATGGCACAAAAGAATGGTATCAAAAAGGCCAACGGCACCGCCTCGACGGGCCAGCAATTGAATATGCCGATGGCACAAAAGAATGGTGGATTGAAGGAAAGCGATGTTGCGCTGCTGTTTGCTTCCGCGAAGGACAAACGACGAAGAAGCAATATGTCGAAACATACGCGCAAGCATATGAAATGATGTGCGAGAACTTGAGAAATGAAATTTGTTCGTGGGCGGAGGAATTGAAGTGAATAATATTATAAATTGGTTTATAAATGGTGATATGTTTTATACATTCGCTAGCACCGCTATTATTGTTTTTGTTGTGTTGGTACTTTTTATTAAACCATTGTTTAATTTATTTGTTTTCTTACTGTGCGCAAGAAACAATATTTATGAAAGTGATGTATGTCTTGATGCAATTGACGTAGGAGACCCTCAGTTTTCGACAAAAGTAATGAAAATGAATGGTAGATATGTTACTTTTTTTATTTCAACAAAAGACTGACAAAAATGAGTGAAAACGGGCCGAAATATGGTGTTAATGATATTTGCCACGTTGAAGGTTATCATGGACTGACATTCGTGATTTCACATGTTGCCAAATTAGATACTGGAAGTTATATTTATTGGTGTGATGTAAATGGGAAAGACAATTCTGTTGCTTGGATGCCAGAAGCAAAATTGTTTGCTGTTTCTTCAACTGGAAAAAAGAAAGATTAAAAATGCAAGATACTATCTACGTTCAAGATGATTAAGAAGTTTCGCAGAGAATTCTATCTCAATGACGGTGATAAAGAATATCCCCCAGTTTTAGAACGTTCTGTTGAGGACGCCAAAGTGACAGTAGAAATAGATGGCGATGGTAATTTGGTTTTTGACACAGAAGTTGGTAGTTCAATTGTAATTTATTACATTCCTACGGAAGCGATGGTTGAATTGATAAATATTCATGCAAAGTTTGTGAACGAGAAGAAAAACAAGAAATAATATTTGGTGATAAAATGTTTGGAAAGCCCGAGACAATAAAAGAACAAATAAAATTAGAAATAAAAAAGCGCGAAGAACAACTTGTTGGGTCAGTTGATATTAAATCAGGAGAGATTTTCATTGACACCGAAAGACAAGAAGTTATGATAATGATCGATTGTGAAACTCTTATTGATGTTTGCAACATACGCGAAGAGTCGTCAAGTAATTGCTATGCCGTCTCCCTCACACGTGGAGGAGAGCCAGTTCGATATAGCAACATCGATGAAAATAAGAAGTTGTTTAAAAAAGTTAGACATGCAAATATAGTAATCGAAGAAGAATAAATTAAATAGGAATTGTTTTGTCATGGCATTGTTTTATAAAGATAATAAAGGAAATTATTATGAAGAGTTGGACCCAAGCAATACTCTTCCAATAGAATGTTATGTATGGCTTTTTCGTGGAAATCAAAAAATGAACGACACTCCATTGCTTTTTAGTGAAAAATCAAAAGAAGAAATGAACAAACTTGTTGATTCTTACCACGTTCAAGGACTTTATAATATTCAAACAAAGTTTTTTATTAAAAAATCAAAAGAAGAAGAATGTAAATCTCCTGGCTGCAAAAGAAGAATGAAAAACACTGGAGAAATGTGCTATTGGTGTGGTAAGTGACACAACAATTGTGGAAATATGATTTTGACATCGACGTTGCAATTAAATGCCATGTTGTTGTGCGGGAATATGTAAAAAACAACAATTCATATATTGAAATTGATTACTCTTTTGGAAACATCAATTCGTTAGATGTTTCTTTGCGGGATAAAATAAAAAACAACGTTTTAAACGATGCAATAGAAAATATATTCAAACAATTAGCAAATGTTTAATTTACATTTGACATAAGTCATAAAACTATTTAAGTTTATGACTTGCAACACTCCACCAGATTTAATACCACTTTCGCAAACTAGTAGAGTTACACTTCCAAGAACTGGAAGTTATGCCAATGTAGCTTCGTCTTTGCCAATTGGCGTTTATGCTGCTTCGCCAGAGTTTATAACTGGCGCCGTCGACCAAGTTTCATATACATTTAAGATGCTTGGTGGAGATGTAGTTGATATTGAGTTAACCGATTGTAATGTTTACGCCGCGTACGAGAGTGCCGTACTTGAGTATTCATATATTGTAAATCTT
>Ga0209518_1000892_pt1 | contig 36413 bp, 42 predicted proteins | sample RifGroB1_FD_183993 | JGI IMG/M metagenome (GOLD analysis project Ga0209518, IMG submission 183993) | Groundwater microbial communities from Rifle, Colorado, USA - Groundwater B1 (SPAdes) (version 2) | ecosystem: Environmental > Aquatic > Deep subsurface > Groundwater | place: Rifle, Colorado...
CGTCTGCAGTAACCTCTTTGTGTGCTCATGGTAATGAAAACGAAGTACTTGATAGATTTTGGGTAATCACACCGACGGGCTATACAACCAATCCAACTGCGGCAGCACGATTTAGATACACTGCAACGGATTATGACGGGGCATATGGTGAGACAAATTTAAAAGCTCAACGATGGGGAACAGCAAGTCCATGTGAATGGGAAACACCAATTGGAACTTATACTGCCGGTACGCCGAGTTATGTCGACATACCTGCTACTTTAAATTTTTCGCCATGGACATTGTCAAATAAAAATAATCCATTACCAATTACATTACTTTCATTTATAGTAAAGTGTGATGGAACGGTAATGTGGAAAACGGCAAGTGAAACGAATAATGAATATTTTATTATAGAAAAAAGTTCCAACGGAACTGATTTTGTGTTTGTAAATAAAATTAATGGTGCCATTAATTCATCTGTGGAATCTGATTATCAATACTTAGACGAACCTATTCATATGAATATGTATTATCGTTTAACACAAATAGACATCGACGGCAAATCAACAATTAGTGCAATCACTCACGTTAGGTCTTGCAATTCTGAATTCATTTCAATTGAAAATAAAAAAATAACAATATACTCAATAACACTAAGTGAATTTCACATCACTAATCTACTTGGTCAAATAGTAATAAATGGAAAAATATATCCCGGAACAAATATTATTGATTGTTCAAATTTTTCGTTAGGAATTTATTTTATAAATAATCAAAAAATTGTATTACAATGAAAAAAATATTACTTACAATCATCATGATATGCATGGCAGTACTTGTGATGTCTCAAACACTTGGAGTCAACACCGACGGTTCTAATGGTGAAACGATGCTTGACATTAAAATTGGTACCGCAAAAGCAACAACCGCTGCTGTCACAAATGTATTCCAATTAAAATCAGCCAACGCAAATACAGATGCGATTAAGTTAAGATTTGGATTTAAGACTGATGCAACCGTTGGGAACAGATATGGGTTTGTGGACTTTGCTGATTTGGCCGCGGGCGTACCTACATACCGAACATTATCACTACAACCATTAGGAGGAAATATTGGAATAGGAACTACTTCTGCAACATATAAACTTCATGTAATTGGTTCATCAACTTCTGCCATGGCATTGACAAGTAACACCGGCTCAGGTGATGGGCTTCGATCATATGGAGTACCAAGTGTTGGGTATGCTGCATTTTGGGGAGACAATACACCAACTACAAATGGCTCGGGCTACTCAATTACAACTTGTAACGCAGCCCTTCAAGGACAGATTGATGGAGTTCGAACTTATTCGTTTGGATTAATGGGATTTTCAGGTTCTACAAATGTGCGGGTCGGAGGAGTACTTGGATGTGGACCATACGTTGGGCAATGGGGAATATTAGGTTATGAAACTTCTGGTGGAATATCATGGGGAATTTATTATAGTAACGATGCTGCAACCGGTGGAGCGGCTACGGGTACAGGTAAAAAGGCAAATCCAACTTTATGCCTTGAACCTGCATACGGATTAGGTATAGGTGGATACGCAGATTTATTAGGAGCTGGCATTGTAGGTGGTGTTTATGGCGCGTTCATATCTGGAAATCGTTTTGGAAGTTATACCGACGGTAAGGCATTTTTTAATAATGATATAGTTTCGGTTAAAAATAATATTCCAATGTTTATACCAACTTCATTGACCAATGAAATTATAATCAAAGGAAAAGCATTACTTGACCGCGGAATTGTATATGTTCATTTAGATTCAATGATAACCAATTTAATTAAAGACGACATAATAGTAATTGTTACACCGCGCGGAGTATGTAATCAACTTTATGTAATTGACGCGACTAAAAAAGGATTTCTTATAATAGAAAATAATAATGGAGAATCAACTGTTGAAATTAATTACATTGTGTATGCAAGCCAAGTTACCGACGAACTTCCAATTGAAGTGTTATCAAAAGAGTATAGTACAAATATGCGAAAAGTAGTGGGTAACGAAAACACAGATGTTGAGACTCTGCCGATTTGGTGGAACGGAACAAATCTAAATTTTACAAAGTATAAGCACACCCGAAAATTAAATGAACAAAAGCGTAGATGAAAAATTTTATATTAATAATTTTTTTCTTTTGGTTTATAATATGTAACGCTCAAAATATAGGAATTAATTCGAGTGGCGCACCTGCAGATGCATCTGCTATTTTAGATGTTTCTTCGAATTCAATGGGATTTCTTATACCTAGGATGACCACAGCGGAAAAACTTTTAATAGTAGTTCCAGCAGATGGCTTAATGGTATATGACACTGATTTAAAAACATTTTATTATTACGACGCGATTGCCACGACATGGAGGTCAATGTATTCATCGGCAGCAGCATCCTCTTTAACGGCATGGTCGATTAGTGGTAATGCGGGTATAATTGACGGTACAGATTACATTGGAACAAACGGTGCAGTTGATTTAGATTTTCGTACAAATGCAATTGAACGTATGACAATAAGTGGTCTTACTGGATTTATTGGAATAAACAAAGCAGCTCCACTTGTCAGTTTAGATGTAAATGGCGCAATTTCATTGGCACCAACTTCGGTTGCATTAACCGTCGACGGTCAGGCGGTTGTTGTCAGTAATGTTTCATTTTTAAATGTTACATCAAATAGTGCTTCAGCAGTTGCCCGAACAATATCACTCGGAGCAGGAGCCGCTATTGGACAAATACTTATCATCATGAGTATTGATACAGACGCTGCTCGCCAATTTGAAGTAAGAACTGGAGTCGGTACTATAAAACTTCCTGCAGGAGGATGTTCATGTTTGGGATTTAATAATGCAGGGGATAACCTGTTTTTAGTGTGGAACGGTACAAATTGGATACAAATAGGAGTATCAGGAACTTATTAACAATGAGTTGGTAAATTGAAATAATTATATTATATTACACTATGAAAATACAAATTGACACTACAAACAAAGTAATTCGAGTTGAAGAAAAAATCAACTTAAACGAATTCTACAAAGCAATTCAGAAACTTCTTTCTAATGGAGAATGGAAAGATTTTGAACTTGACACCAATACAACGATTAATTGGCAAAGTCCAATAATCATAAAGGAAAAGGAATGGGCTCCTATTACAATCAACCCATCGCCATACACCAATCCATTTCCTGTACCGCAGCCATGGTACACGACGTGTGGAACAACGATAAGTGATGGAGGAAACGGAAAAAAATTATTATGTGATGGAATATTTAATGTTGAATGTTAATGAAAAATAAAATAATTTTTTTGGACCATGATGGTGTGATGGCACTTTCATCAAATTGGGGAACTCGTTTCAAAAAGAAAGGAGCAACAGGAACTATCGATGATGAGTTTGATAATTTCGATAAGAAAGCAATTAAAATTCTTAATGAAATTATTGAAGTTACCGACTGTGAGATAGTAATATCAAGTGATTGGAAACACTTTTGTACTTTAGCACAAATGCAAGACTTGTATAGAATGCGTGGAGTAATCAAAGTACCAATTGATTTTACTGCCGGTGTAATTGGTGGAAAGTACGAATATTTTAGACGAGACTCAGAACTTGAGGAAACCCGATGTATTGAAATAAAAGAATGGTTAGATAATCATCCTACTGTTACAAAATGGGTTGCTGTTGACGACATGGAGTTAGGGTTACATTTTTCATTTAATACATTACAACCAACTATAAAAGAACAACGGACAATCGAATTGACTCCAGAAAATGGATATCAATGGGGACTCAGAAACTTTGTTCGTTGTCCTAATTCATCAGAAGGAATTAAACAAAGTGGAATAAAAGAAAAGATTATTAAATTTTTAAAATAGGGATTATGATGGCTAAAAAAATAAAAGAATTAACACCCGAAGAAATCGACAGGCAAATTCAAATTGATCATGTCATTAACGCAACAAATCAAAACGAAATCGAAGCTCAACGAGTCATTAATGAAGAAGATCAAACTTTAACTGAAAAAATTAATTGCTTGGGGCATCTATGTACCATTTTACAAGTAGATGAAGATAATGTCATTCCAGGAAACGAAACAAAATATAAGGCGTTGTTCTCTTCTGACGAATTACATAAAATTAAAATTAAATTATTTGAATTAATAAACAAATTGTAAATAACAAAATGTTAAACAAACAATCATTTGAATTTGATTTTGACGAAGGAATGTCCTTATATGGATATGTCATGCATTACAATTGCTATACCGAGGAATTTACATTTATTCCACGTGGAGAAATTACTCCTTACTTCGCCGGGAAATCAAAGCGGATTCTTAGAGGTAAAGATATCGGTAAACTAATTAAAAAAATTGGAAAACTTTGAAAATGGTTTGATTAATTCCAAATTATTCACTATATTAATAACAAACAAATAAATCATGAACATAGCAAAAGCCCTTAAGACAAAAAACAATTTTGTAAAAGAAATTAAAAAAATTCAAGACAAAATCGTCAAATACAATTCACGGCCAATTGGTGGCGAATCACCGTTTAATGTAAAAGATTTATACTTGGAACTTTCAAAAAAAGTCGAAGAGTTAGTCACCCTTAAAGCAAAAATATCCAGGGCAAATGCCCCGGTGCAGGACAAAATTTATAGACTTTCAGAAGCAAAGTCACTTACTCAATTTCTTAAAGACGTACCAACTAAAGCAGGTACGGTTCCAGGTAGCCGTTTCTCAGAGACTGAACGTTCAGTTGAATACGTTGCTGCAATTAGTACAGAGGCAATGTCAATTGCAATTGACAATTTAGAAAAGGACATTGAATTCATTCAAGACGAACTTGATACATTTAATCATATAACACAAATTTAAAATCGGTGCCGAACCTATGATATTATAATTGCTAAAATTTGAATACCGGATATTCGCCTTTGGGCTCACGACGCTGATATTGACACTAAAAATTCAGAAATTCAAGAACCAAAAGTTTAACTGTCAAACCGTAAATCTCATTTAATTCTTTTTTTAGTTTTCATAATAAAGTACAAGTAGGCACCTTTTTTATAACCATTTGATAATCAGTAGCCATTATTTTTGAAAATAATCGAAATAAATTTGGTAATGTGAAAAATAATTACTATATTTAATGTTTTTTAAAACTTTCATATACTTATAAGTATGAAAGTAACTCATAAATCATATAAATTTAGATTATACCCAACAAAAGAACAAGACTGGTTTAGGAACTAACTCGGTCTATAAACAAAAACCACAGGAGGCGCTATCATTAGATGGGTCTACGAATGTGGAATCACTGTCCTTTAGGGCAGTGTAGTTCAAAACCCTTATACTTATATATACTATGAAACATAGCGCAACATATAATTTCACGCCAAATTGGCAACCCACATTTACCCCGACAAAGGGTAATGATGAGGGAGATATTGAATATGGGTCGATGTGAATCGAAATATAGTGTTAAAAGTACATTGACCCAAATTTTAAAAAGATTTGGGTTTTTTTGTGAATGAAATTGGCTCGGTAGTATTAATGTAAAAACCTTCGACTGTTAATCGAAACGATGTGCGTTCAAGTCGCACCTGAGCCTCAAAGAAATGCACGGTTGGTCCAATTGGATGGGCACCGGTCTCCAAAACCGGCAAACTCAGAAATGAGTAATATAGGTTCGAGTCCTATACCGTGTGCAAAAGTAAATTCGTGGTACAAAGTGCCATTAGGTGTACCGAATTAAAATAAACAAGAACGATGAAAAATCACAACTCGAGATAAGTGGTGAAGTAGTAACGAAGGTAGGACATTTGTGGCAGTAGCGTAGTTGGCCTGCGCGATTCCCTGAAGAGGAATAGGTATTCGTTCGATGCGAATCTGTCACACAATAAGGCCGAATAGTTAAAGTGGCAATAACACGAATCTTGTAAATTTGAGTCCCCATTTCGATTATGGGTTTGGCCTCAGGAGGAGATTGTTAGAATTTCATAGAACCGTTTATACGGGAAGCATAGAAATTCATTTATAGGGTGGTATATCAATTGGAAGATTTCTGCATTTGGGATGCAGCGGCTCCGGATTCGAGTTCCGGTCACCCTACAAAAATAAAATGTAAAATAAATTTGGTAATGTGAAAAAATTTTATTACATTATACAATAGTAAAAATAATTCCTCCCTGTCACGGAGGCGACAGTGGGTTTGACTCCCACCACAGGTGCAGAAAATGCTCGGTTCGTCTAGTTGGTTTAGGACATTTCCCTTTCACGGAAAAGATCATGGATTCAAATTCCATACCGAGTACACAAGAAAAGATATGGGTTCGAATCCCGTACACAAATAAATTGCAATTGATCACTGCAATTGGTGTTCGTCTAATTGTCGGCCTAGGATATTTCTTAACTTATTTAAAATAGAGGAAAAGACAGTGGTTCGAATCCCTCTGCCCTGAATTGGGGTGGTAGTTTAAGTGGTAAAACATTTCCGTTATTATTTAAAGTAGAGGCAGTGTAATAGTTCCTCGAAGTTGAAATTAAGTAGTGGTCACAGTATCGCTAACAGAGCTACTTAAAATTCAATGCTGTTACAAAAATTAGTTCTCTCTGGGTGACTATGAGATGTACCTAACTCTTAACCGGCAAACCTGGGACTGCTTGGAGGTAGCATTTGAGAGAACTAATTTATGCGAGAATAGCTCAAGTGGTAGAGCGCCATCCTTCCAAGTTGGAGGTTCCGATTTCGAGTATCGGTTCTCGCTCAATTAAAATGTTGGTGGAGGTACGTCCAAATTTAATTAGTACCAGAAGCCAACTCCATGCTTTGATAGATTAGTTGGAAAATCGACACATTGGTATTGTGTAATCACCTGTTCGAATCAGGTTCTAAGCTCAAAAATAAAATTATGAAAAAATTATTTGCAAATCTAACCACCGAAGAGTTAAAAAACTTATTAATAATAAATGCTCGAAGAATAGGAGTGGTTGACCAGGCAATAAATTATTTTCAATGAAGATTTGGTAATTACAAAAATAATTACTATATTTATGTAAGAAACGATATACTTATATATGCAACCAGAAACAATTTATTTTTATTATGGTAAAAACGGTGTTCAATATTGTACACCAAATGAAACATTGGCATTTAAACGTGCAAAATTCTACGGTTCCGAAGTATTTATTTTATCAGATAAAGAAGTAATTTTACCGGAAAATTAATTTTCGTTATACTTATTAGTAACAATTTAAAAACATTAATACATTCAATGAAAACTTTACATACATATTTATCAATGTCGATTATATCGAGTCTGTGTCTCGCGGTGCAACGTAGATATCATACGCAACATGACCTGAATATGTAAAAGTAATTTTCATATAGAATTCAAAGAATTGAATCCCAGGTCACTAAATGATTTGGGATTTTTTATTTTATCCTGCGGGTTGGAGAAGCAATTATCTCGGAAGCCTCATAAGCTTTAGATCGGGGGTGTAAATCCCTCACCCGCAACGAAATTGGAATAGCGGCAACGATGGCGGAGTTGCATCAGTCTGTAAAACTGACACGCAGAAACGCAGCTGGTTCGAATCCAGCCTATTTCACAAATATTCTCTCTTAGCATAAAGGAAATGCATTGGGCTTTGAACTCAAGGAAAGTGGATCGTTACCATTAGAGAGAACGGTGATTATGGTGTAAAGGTAGCACGCCACTCTGTGAAAGTGGGCGATTTGGTTCGATACCAAATTTTCACCCTTTATAAAATGGGGGGCCATGTACCAAGACTGGCGATGGAAACTTGCAATTTCCGTGTGTAGGATTTGATTTCCTAGCTCTCCACAATAAATGTTTGTAAACATTGCCTCATGGCGCAACTGGTTAGCGCAGCTCCCTGATACGGAGAAGGCTTCTGATTCGAGTTCAGATGAGGCAACTACGGTCGATTGTCCGAGTAGTTAGGTGATTCTCTGCAAAAGAATCTACATTGGTTCAAATCCAATATCGACCTCCAATGGAAACGTGGCGCAATTGGTTGGCGCAGGACTCTTATAAGGTCAAGGTTATCAGTTCGAGGCTGATCGTTTCTACTACATATTGCCCTTTAGCTCAATTGGAAGAGTACCCGTTTTACATGCGGAGGGTTGTCAGTTCGAGTCTGACAGGGGCAACATTTGGAAAGCATGCCAGCGGCCTGGCAATCGGCTTTGAATACCGAGAGACGTGCTGAAATAATGCATGAGAGATCGACACTTTTGCTTTCCGCAGCGGGTGTAATATGAGTTCGAATCTCAGCGTCGGAGTTAGCTACCGATAGAAGCATTTAAGGTGATGCAGCCCTTTTATTTGGAAAACAAACCTAGACGGTGATAGGGTCCGCCTGCTAAGCGAGACGCTCGACAAATGTTGGGTATGGTTCGATCCCATTGTTTTCCGCACGTCGATAGTTTGACTGTTTCAAGGGAAGAATTAAAACTATCCAAGTAGCCCCGTCCGTCACTCACGACAGAGGAAGAGGCTAGACAAAATATACCGGTGTAGGCGAATGGTATAGCCCGCAGATTTAAAACCTGCTATTTTGCGTGTTCGACTCACGTCACCGGTACTTTTGGTCGTGTAGCTCAATTGAATTAGAGTAGGCGTCTTCGAAACGCAAGGTTATAGGTTTGAATCCTATCATGATCACTTTCACTACATCGTCCAACTGAATAGGACACTCCCCTGCGAAGGGTGAAATTATAGTTTGAATCTATATGTAGTGACACAAAACTTTCGGTGAAGTTTGAGTTTGGTAAAAAGCGGCTGCTCAAGGACTAAATTATTTTGTAACCGAAAACGCCCCTGTAGGAAAATTGGCAAATCTACCTCGCTTAGGACGAGGGTTCTAGCAGTTCGAATCTGCTCAGGGGTACTTTCGCTCCATGGTGCAACTGAATAGCATAAGCGCCTTCTAAGCGTTTGATAAAAGTTTGAATCTTTTTGGAGTGACTTTCGTTTGGTAGTTTAACTGAAGAAAATGAGATTTTCCTAAAATCTTAGATGTAGGTTTGAATCCTACCCAAATGACAAATGCTCCGTTAGCCCAATTGGCAGAGGCAATAGGCTCAAACCCTATAAAGTATATGTTCGAATCAAATACGGAGCACGATTAAATGATTTGTTAAATTGAAAATTTTTTATTACATTGGTGTATAATTATAAGTATGAAAACATTTAAAAGGTTATCAGACAAAGTAAAAGTAGATTTAGCATTATACGTTAAAGACTATTTAAAAATTAATCCTCAAGTCGAAATCCTCATTGGTACCGACTCACAAATATTCGATAAAATTACTCGATATGCAACGGTTGTGGTATTGTACTTTCCACGCAACGGTGGGCACGTTTTATTCAATACCATTAATGAACCAAACAAATACCGTGAGCAAGATAGATTATGGGAAGAAGTCATGAAGTCAGTTGAAATCGCAGAATACTTACAAAAAGAAATTGGGGCAAAGGCTAAATATTTGGATTTAGACCTTAATCCCGACCCAAAGTATATGTCAAATGAAATCCTTCGCGCGGCTGTTGGTTATGTAGAAGCAATGGGATATCACACCCGCACCAAGCATAATGAAAACTACGCAATTTATATCGCCGATAAACTTTGTCGGTAACTTCTTTTACTTTCGGTTTGGTAAGTATAAATAAATTTGTTATATTAAAATAAATAAATTAGTTATGGAATATCCAACGTACAACCCGGGCGAGGAACCAAAAGGCGTTTATGACAATGTCGAAGAGCCAGATTTTAATGCTCCAGAAGAACCAATGGAAGAGGTTCCTAATAATGGTGGTGACCCAATATTGTGGTTATTTATTGTTGTAATTTTAATTGCCGCTGCGGTTTACATAACCAATTCATAAAAATATGGTGCGACAAGACTTTGTAAACATAATGAATAATCAGAATATTACTCCTGACATAATGTACCAATTTGTTCAACGCTATCATAAAGAAGAAATGGACAAAGATTGGGCACCAAAACAATGTAATCTTATGGACTTACAAGTTTTATTGAACTATATACTAGAATTAGGGTGTGTAAAGTACAATGTATGCCTTGTAAAGGATAAAAAAGGCAATGTTATTAAGATTTATTAAAAAATGAGTTGGTTTATTTCTTTTATTTCACTATATTTATATATATGAAGCATAAAAGTATAAATGAATCCTATAGAATATTACTACTCGAAACAATTCAATTTTTCGAATCATATTCATTTAAGACAAAAACAAATATTTTATCATTATCAAATAATGATTTTCATTTGTTAATTGGAATTAAATCATCTATTATAAAAATGAATAAAACTCCAAAGATAGTCCCAATTCTTTTAACAAATGAGCAATTGAAGTTATTTATTGTTATTTTAGATTGGGCAAATAAGAAATTTATTAATGAGTTTTCGTCGCCGTATAGTAAATATGAAATGGGTTATTTTCATCGGTCCGAAAAATTTATAAAACAATACAATAAATTCGGTGACCCCGAAAACATATTAAAAATTATTCAAAATAATAAACAATTCGTTTACGTTTAACCAAAAATCAAAAAGTTATGTTCTACAATGTTGTGGTATCTATTACCGATTCAAATGCCAAAAAACCAAGAAAAATTAGTGAGTTATACATCGTAAATGCTGTTTCGGTTACCGATGCAGAAACGAAAATTCACAAAAAATTTGAAGGAACCACATTAGAATTTGAAGTTTCTAATGTTCGACAATCTAAACTCATAGAAATTATTAATTAATTTTAAATTCCTTATACTTATTATCGGCGTTGCACTTAGTGGGCGTCATTTATTTAGATTAAATCATTAATTAAATCAAAAGGAGAATCTTATGAAAACAAAATCATTTTTACCATCTCTCTTAGGAAATAGAGAAAACGCAATCCAATCATTTGACTCAATATTCGATAAAATGTTTGAGTCATCATTTCCCGAATTATCAAACTCTCTTGGAATTGAACTTTTCCAACGCGGTAGTTATCCAAAAGTAAATGTAATTGACCAAGATAAATCAATGGTCATAATAGCAGAAATTGCCGGTCTTAATAAAGAAGATATTAATGTTAATTACCGTGAAGGAATAATAACAATATCTGGTGGTAAGCGGTTTGATGAACAAAAAATTACCGGAACTTTTATTTGTAAAGAATTGAAACATTCATCATTTACCCGATCATTTAGAATTGACGCAGAAAGTTTTGAAACAGATAAAATTGATGCAAAGTTTGAAAACGGTCTGTTAAATATTAACATTCCAAAAGTAGAACCATCTGTTTCAAAAAAGGAATTAAAACAAATTAGTATTAAATAAATCGCCATGTTAGAATTAACAATCGGTTCACCGGTTATTTTTACATTTAAAGAAAAAAAACGCATAGGAGTGATTGAAGACATTTATGGGAACGGAAAAAAGAAAAAATTTCGAATTCGTGATGAAGCCGGGAAATTACTCCCAGACGCAACTCTAAGTACAATACTTCCAGTTAATATCGAGGTCGAATTAACAGAGAAGTACATTAATCAAAAACAAAAAAAGGAAACAACCCATGAAAAAACTATTTAATATTTTAGCATTAGTAAGCATTTTTGCAATTGCTTGTAATTCAAATTGTGAACAGACAGTACCATGTACCGATTCAACTGCAATAGCTGATTCATCAGTTATTCTTGATACGGTGTTACCGGAACTATAACCGATACAGCGAATGCAACAAAATAAAGAGATACTCAAAGCACAAAAGGCAACTTGGAAGAGATATCCAAATGCCAAAGCAGCCCGCGACGCTGCCGGTCGGTGGTATATTTATTGGAACGAACAAGATATTTTCGAAGAGCTTTTTCTTCCTCATACCAATACCGAACTCGATGCGTGGAAACACGGTTCACTAACTGCAAAGACGGTGCAAAATTTTAACCGTACTCATCCTGATAAAGTTGATACTAAACTTGCAGAGGAAAAGACATCTCGAATTAGTCGCCGAAAATTAAAATCTAAAACGATAAGTGATGCGACTCACATTTTTTAGAAATAATTGAGTTAGTCGTATTTTAATTTAAAAATTATAAACAATGGGAGTCAATCAATCCGAAGCAGTACCAGACGAATCACGGCATACAAGGTTTGGTAAAAATTATTGGGATATAGATTTTTATCCAAGTGAACAACTTACAATGAAAGAATATGCCGATGGCTTTATAAAGGGAAACACCCGGCCAGTTGTTGGATTATTACAAGTTGGAAAAAATCGAGTACCTGTAACCATTTCGGAATTGGAAAGAATTTATGACACTATTGCAGATGCCATTAACACAATTAATCACTCATATAAATTAGGATACCTCATATGATTTGGACTTTCTTATTAGGATTATCAATTGGAATTATCACAACAGCAGCTTATTATATGCGTCGGGAAAATAAATTAAATGACGCATATCAAGTTCTGTGTAAAGAAAAAAATGTAATTTATAAATCACTTACAGATTACATCGATAAGATAGAAAAGTGAGCGAAAAAAATATTTATAATGATTTAATTGAAGTATATGACCGTCTTAACCCCCGAGACAAAATAAAATATTTAGAATTGTTTGTTACAGGAAAGTATAATGAATTAATGAATGAATATTTATTACCAGCTGTAAATGTAATAGTAACTGATTACGAAATAATAATTGAAGCAAAGAAAAAATTGAATATTGAAGTAGTAAAAAATGACATGATTGAAAAAGGATTTATCTTAGGATTTCCAAATTCGTCGCGCGACGTTAAGAAAAAAATAAATATTAACAAATACATATTAATCGGAATGGGGCAACCAATATGCCCTAATTAATCTTAACCATAATTGTAAATTTATGGCAGTCTAGGAGTCTGCGTCGCGCGGTAGTAAAACTATCAAACAAGAACTCCGTCTGGTGATTATACATTTATTATTTCTTATATATTAATTATTATTTATTACTTTATTAAAAAAACTTTATAATTATTAATACAAATTTTATTATAACACTAACTTATTCATGAAAAGAAAAACACAAATTTTAAACAAAATAGTTTCTGTAGAAACAAGAGCAGAATATATTTTAAGACAACTTGATTCTAAAAATGTATCAGTTCAAGAAACAATTAACATTCTTAAAGAACAATTAACACTATTATCTCAGTTAAGAGATATGATCGAGGCCGAGGCGTGAAGAAATTCTTACCTTACTTAATTTTACTTTCATCGTTAGTTCTGGCCAGCTGCGCAGCCTATTATTCTATTTTCGGCTTAGCCAAACTTTATGCAGGTGCGGCATTTGCCGTTATATTAATGGGTAGTGCAATTGAATTTGCAAAATTAGTAGCCGCTTCGGCACTGCAGCAATTTAAAAAAAAGTTAGGAGTATTAATACGTATTTATCTTACCTCAGCCATTATAATCGCAATGATTATAACAAGTGCGGGTATATACGGATTTCTAACTAATGCTTACCAGAAAACTGCAAATTCAATCGAGTTAGTCAACAATGAAATTTCATTGCTCAACGGCAAACGAATACTGTATGATAATAGCATTGTAAAAATTCAATCTCAAATCGATAATAAAAATAAGAGGGTCGAACAATTATCTAATTTAAGAAACATTCAGGAAGTTCGTTTAGATTCTTTATACGCACGTAAATCGTACAATTCTGCAAAACGTACTGAGGCAATAATCATCGACGCAGACAAACAAATTTCCAGATTAAATTCCGAAAATGATTCGTTATTACATTGTATTCAAATTGATCATGATTCGATTAATAGTATTAACACCAGTATCTTAGAAAAAAATTCAACTTCGATAGTGGCAAATGAAATCGGCCCATTAAAGTATCTAGGTGAATTAACCGGCATTCCATTAAACAAAATAATAAATTGGTTTACCATAATGCTTGTATTAGTATTCGACCCTCTGGCAATAATACTTATAATTTCTTTTAACAAAATAATGTTTAAAGAAGATTTACCCGTTCAACCTATTCCAATTGAAGACCTTATAAAACCAATAATGGTACCAGAAGTCGCGGTACCATCACCGGAAATTAAAGTGGAACCTATTGTCCAACAACCCGTTCAGACTTTACATAAAGAAACACCCCCAACACCACAACAGCCTCAACAACCAAAAAGAATTGGTTAAGTGAAAAACATTTACTATATTAAATAATAAAAATTAAATTATAAAAAACTATCAGCAGAAGAAATAACTGCCCAATGGGAAATATTTCTAGGTTATATTGAAAAATACATTACCGGAGCCGGTGGATATAAATGGGAATTATTATAAATTTTTAAACTATTAACATCATGAGGAAAGTAACAGCCGAACAGGCATTAAGTGAATGGAGTAAATTTATTGGATTTATTGACACGTACATATCAAGTCCGAGAAAAGAAAAACTATTAAATTTTTATAATGACAGGCAAGAGAGATTTATTACAATGCCAGCAAGTGCCGTTGAATACTATCACGGTGCGTTTCCAACCGGTTATTTAATTCATGTCAATCGGGTCACTCAAGGTTGTTTAGATTTAATGGAAGTGTGGTCTCATCATGGTTCCGGGTTGGATTGTACCAAAGAAGAAGCGGTATTCTCATGCATCAGCCACGACCTAGGAAAGTACGGAACCGACGCACAGCCATACTATATTCCAAATGAATCTGAATGGCATCGTAAGAATCAAGGCAAAGTATATGAGTATAACGGGGATGTAAGTAAAATGACTGTACCAGACAGAAGTATTTTATTACTTACTGAAAATGGAATTACATTCAATGAAACCGAATTTCTTGCAATTAAAACTCATGACGGGTTATACGACGAGGCAAATAAATATTATTTGTTACAGACATATCATTGGAAACAAAAACCAAAATCATCGCTGATATACATAATACATCAGGCCGACATTATGGCTGCGCGGATTGAATTTGAAGAATGGAGAGATAACTACCGCGATGACGCCCATGCAACTAAATCATATGCAAAAAAAGGATTATCCACCCGTACAGAAAAATTGTCGCCAGCCGCAACCCAAGCATTAGATGAACTTTTTAAATCATAAACTATGCAAACATTTTTATTAATATTATTTTTAATTTTATTCATTGCGAGTGTACTTGTCAATGTAAACCTCTTGGCTAAAGTAGAATCATTGGAAGTTGATAATGAGGAGATAGATAACTACTTAAAATTAACCGAACAATGGATAACACAATTTTCTTCAAAAGTGAATGAGTCTTATTCACGTATTAAAAATATTGACAGAAAAGGAGCATTTGAAGCTGATGATGAAGTTGGATTCATTTTTAAAGAATTAAAAACTATTATTTTTGATTTATCTAAACTAACCAATCCAAATGCCACAAAAGAAGAAACCGAAAAAAATTAAACAAGTTGCTGTAAAAAATAAGACTTCTATAGTTCAAGCTCCACGCGGGAGAAAACGGAAGTCTGGTAAACGATATTTTACAGAAATAACAGAGCGTGCTATTTGTGCATATAATAAAATTACAGATGAACGTAAAAAAAATAAAATTTATTCGCGGTTCATACATGGGCCAATGGATAAAATGGCAGAAATTTTAATTAATACGTATAAATATATTTATATTGATTTATTATATGAAGATCTAAAAAACGCAGTAATAGGGCATTTAAGTGAAAAACTTTATATGTATAAATCAGAAAATGGGAAGGCATTTAGTTATTTTAACCGCGTCGCTAAGAATTTTTTAATACAACTTAATGATAAAGAATATAAAAAGCGTTGCATTCACGAACAAGTCGAAGCAATTGATTTAGGAAGGAACGTGTCAGGAGAATATTACGGTGATACTGAACGTGACAATAAAAAAGAATTCTTAGATAAGTACATACTTTTTTTAGATGAAAATTTAGGAACATTTTTTAATAATAAACGAGATATTTCCATAGCAGATTCGGTAATAACATTAATGCGTGAACGGAATTTAATTGAAACATATAATAAAAAAGCTTTGTATATTTTAATACGGGAACGATGTCGTCTACATAACAAAGATACTCAACATATCACAAAAGTACTTAATATTATTAAAGTAGATTTTAATAAACGATTTATTGAATACCAAGATACAGGTGGCATAACATCTCTTCAACAAAATTTATTTTTTAGGTAATTATATACATGACAAGAGAAGACAAAATATTTGATGATAAGTCGTTTAACGACATTTTACGTGATATTTATAAAAAATCCATGGAAAAGGACAAACAGATTAAACTATTAATAGGTGAATTGCGTCCTTTAATTAAAAATGTAGGCGACGCAACTATTCTAGTACCTATTATTAAAGAATATCTAGAAGTTGCCGTTAAAAATGATGAGCACATTGTTAAACTTGCCGCTATTGTTCAACGATTAATAACAGGAAGCTCCAGTACTGCAGGAGAATCCTCATTATTATCAGAAGAAGAAAAGAAACAATTACTCGCAGAGCTTGACACAATGACAAATGATACACCTATTAAATCAGTCGACGAAATTAAGGAAAATTTAACACCGCCAACTCAGGAGGAGTAATGGTACATTATGCAGAAGTTAAAACAATCGATTTTTCCGACAAAGACCCAATGGCTATGCGGTCTATCGGCATTCGATTATTAAGTGACGTAAACACCACAAAAGATAGCGAACTTACTCCTGCAGTTCCATATGATTTATGTTCAAAATATATTCCGGTTGTAGGAGAAATTGTTGAGATAATCGATGCACCATCCAACTCAAGCACATCTCTCAGCCCATTACATAAATATTATTATCGTGGACCTGTGCCACTTCAATCTCTTATTAATCATAATATATTGTCCACTGCGTCCGATGTAATTCATGCTACTCCGACAAGTGGAAATTCAAAAAATATACAAGAGGTACAAACAGGTAATCCTGTAACCAAAGATAAACCTGCCGAATCAATATCACATATAGAAAATGATAAAATTTCTCCACTTCAACATTATGAAGGTGATTACCTAATCGAAGGCAGGTATGGTCACTCAATTCGATTTTCAAGTACCATTGACAAAAATGTAGACCAATATCCAGTTAAACCACAATGGCAGAAAGGTAAAGGTAAGAATGGCGACCCTATTCTTATTTTACGTAATGGTCAAAAACCTGCGTCAAAAACAATTAATCCAACTGAAGTAAATAAATTTATTACCGAAGATATTAACACCGATTCAGGGGCAATTTATTTTACATCGACTCAGGAAATTCCCTTATTACGGGCTTCAGAGCAAGTTAAATCATTAGAGCATGAAAAATTATTTCCAAAGAAAAAATTTGATGGTGAGCAAGTAATTATAGCATCTGATAGAATCGTATTAAATTCACGTAAAAAAGAAACACTTATATTTTCTGGTGGTGGTATAGGATTAAGTTCCGGTAAAAGTATAACAGTCGATACCGGAAATATATTTTCTGTAGCCGGTAAAGAAATACATCTAGGTACCGATGCAAAAACAAAAGGCGAACCTGCGGTACTTGGAAATACCATGGAAATACTTATGGTCAAAGTAATGGATTTATTAAATAATTTAGTCCAGGACTTAATTAGTCATACACACCCAACAGGAGTAGGGCCTTCTAGCCCACCTATTCCAGCGTACTTACCAACTGCATTAACTACAATTGCTAAAATAAAGCAAAACATTAAAGCAATTAAATCTGACTATGTTTTCCTAGCAGACAAATCGGATTATACCAAAGAAACCCCGGTGGCCCCGCCTCCTTCCACACGATAATTTTTAATTTCTTATATTTATAAGTAATAACTAAATTATATTCACGTGGACGCAAAAACCCTGTTAAAAATCATAAAACTTGCCGTTAATGAAGAGGTAACAAAAATAATTCGTAAGGAACTCACTTTATTTAAAGCACAGCTTATAAAAGAAGTCGCCTCAGTACCAGTTTCTACCAAATTGGCAACATCAAAATCATCACTGGCGAATATTGTGGAGGAGTTTACTCCACGTGCCACTCAACCGCAAGTAAAAAAGAAAGTATTTTCAAATAACCCTGTTATAAACGATATTTTAAACGAGACCGAACCGCTTCGTGAAGGGTATATTCCAGAAAGTGATTATCCAACTATGAACGGAGGAGTATTTACAAGTAACAAGGCGCAAGGAGGACTATCTGCATTTAGAAGTGCAATGGAAAAGGAAATGGGACACCTATCTGCAGGACCACAAAAGGTTACTGTTGATGAGATGATTCCAAAAGTCGCAGAAAATGGAGCACCCATGAGAGTCAACCCAGAGGCATTACCTGACGCACTTAAAAAAGCATTGACACGAGATTATTCCGCATTGGTAAAGGTAATGAATAAGAAAAAATGATTAGAATGATTAGACAACAAACATCATATAATCCAATTGATTTAGAACCTGATATTGCGGTTGGTATTGCTTTACCTTTCTCTTCGAAGTATGGTGGATTATTTACATTAAACTACACGACGGAGTTGCAAGCAATTTCAAATTTAAAAAATTTGTTATTGACGCGCAAGGGTGAACGAATAATGCTCCCATCGTTTGGCAGTTCATTATATGATACTCTATTTGAACAAATAACCAGTGACTTACCAATTAAAGTAAAAGAAGGTTTGAAGTCGGACATTTCGTATTGGTGTCCACAGATAATTATTAATAACATTGTGGTTGAAGAAGCAGAAAGTACATCCACAGGAATGATGGGTCATGGTATTCAAATCAAAATAAATTTTAGAGTAGATGTATCACAGGCAAATAGAACAATTATATTATTTATTAGTAACAACGGAAACGCTCAAATCGTAACAGACCAGAGTAAAATAATTAGTGTCCCGAAGATAGATTGAGAATTTATGAATAGTAAAGAAATAAAATACACAAGAGAATGTCCAAATCCTAAAAATAATTTGAATTGTTTGGTGGTTATTCATTATAAAACGAAGGAAAGATTTAATCATGCAAATTTGCATAACCGATCCTGTAAAAGCTGCACATTATATGGGATTGAAAAAACAGAAGAACATAAGAAAAATTTACATAAACCAAAATCAGATTCTTCTAGAATGGGACGATATGATAAAACTGGAAAAAATAATCCGATGTTTGGAAAACACCATAGTGATAAGACTAAGTTAGAACAATCTAAAAGAATGAAAGAAAATAATCCATTACATGATCCAGTTATTCGATTACGACATAAACAATCGATGAATACCGAAGAAAGAAAAATGGCATCAAAAATGGCCAATTTTAATTTTCTTAAATCAGGCAGAAGTAAAAAGTCTGGTACCTCAATCGAATTAACCATGAAATCACTTTTAGATGATTTATCAATTACATATGAACATCAGTCGATATTCAAATACTATAATTTTGATTTTTATTTACCGAAATATGATATTTACTTAGAATGTGACGGAGATTATTGGCATGCAAACCCAAAATTTTATGGAGATAAAAAACTCAATGAAACACAAAAAAATAATGCATGGCGTGGTAAGGCAAAAGATACATTCATGAAAAATCAAGGGAAAATACTTTTGAGATTTTGGGAATATGATCTAAAAAATAATATCAATGATGTTAGATTGACTATACAAAATTGTATTAAGGAGCAAGTATGTCACTCGTAAAAAAAGAAATACGGTATATCGGACGAGATTTTGGCAAAATCAGAGAAAATTTAATTAATTTTGCAAAATCGTATTTTCCTAACACTTATAATGATTTTAATGAAGCTTCGCCTGGAATGATGATGCTTGAGACTGCGGCGTATGTCGGTGATGTATTAAGTTATTACACTGACCACCAACTTAAAGAATCATTACTTAATCGCACCGAAGAAATTAAAAATTTATATGCTTTGTCATCGACATTAGGATATAAACCAAAAAATGTAATGGCTGCGAGTGTTACTCTTGATGTATTCCAACTTTTACCAGCCGCAGGTTCCGGAACATCAATTTCACCGGATTGGAATTATGCAATGAATGTTCGCGCTGGTATGGCAGTTAAAGCATCTAAAACACCGGCTGAGTTTAGAACGGTCGAACCAGTTGATTTTAAATATTCAAGCTCCTTAAGCCCAACTGAAGTGTTGGTTTATTCTGTAAGTGATACAACCGGAGAACCTGAATATTACTTATTAAAAAAATCAGTAAAGGCATTGTCGGGAAAAATTGCAACATCGACATACACTTTCAGTGCACCTAGACAATATGATAAAATTGTTATTAATGATTCAAATATAATTGAAATTATTGATATTGTAGATTCAGATGGTAATACATGGTATGAAGTTCCGTATCTTGCACAAGATGCAATATTTGAAAGCATACAAAATACAGCACAGATAGACCCAGAATTATCGGTGTATCGTGATTCTGCCCCGTACCTGCTTAAAATGAAAAAGACTGCTCGTCGATTTATAACAAGGTTCACAAGCAAAGACAATTTAGAAATTCAATTTGGGTCTGGTATAAGTGAAGACGCAGACGAAGAAATAATTCCATCACCGGACATTGTCGGAAATGTATTACCAGGTAGAGATCGAGAAATTGACACGAGCATTGACCCATCTAATTTTTTATACACCAGAACATATGGTCAAGCTCCATCTAACACTACATTGACCGTACGGTACACTACCGGCCTCGGAGTAAACGATAATGTACCGGCAAGCGAACTAACCGACATAATAAATTTAGAAATTGATTTAGATGAAAGTGGTTTAGACACTTCATTGGCATCACAAATTAAAGCATCGGTGGCAGCAACTAATCCAGGCCCTGCACGTGGCGGAGCAAGTAAAGAACAACCCGAAGAGATTAGAAGTAATGCACTGGCAAACTTCGCCGCACAGAATCGTACGGTAACAAAAGAAGATTATATTGTACGTGCATATAGCATGCCTCCTAGATTTGGTTCAATTGCTAAAGCGTATGTAGTACAAGACGACCAATTAGTTAAAACAGAAAACTCATATGATAGGATAGCAAATCCATTTGCACTTAATCTGTATATTTTAGGATATGACGCAGACGGTAAACTTACACAATTAAATGATGCGGTTAAAGAAAATTTAAAAACATACATTGGAGAATATAGAATTTTAACCGATGCAATTAATATTAAAGACGCATATATCGTAAATATTGGAATTGATTTTGAAGTGGTACCATTGCCCAGATATAATGCCAATGAAGTAATTTTGCGTTGCATTGAAAAACTTAAATCTATTTTTAATATTAAAAAATGGCAAATTAATGAACCAATAGTATTATCAAAATTGCGCGTAGAGCTTGACAAAGTAGAAGGAGTACAAACGGTTCATAAAGTTGAAATAACAAATAAAATTGATATGGACCTCGGTTACTCGGGAAATATTTACAGCATCGAGGGGGCTACAAGGAACGGGACAATTTATCCCTCAATCGACCCCATGTGTTGGGAAATTAAATATCTTAATTCAGACATCCGCGGACGTACGATATCAATTTAAAAATAAAATATGATACATCAAATTTATCCACATCAAGACGCAGCTCTATATGAAATAGAGCAAACCCAAAATACCGGGTTAGATCAAATTCTCGAGCTGGTTAAAACCGTCGAGACGGCAAGTATTTTGTATAATTCAAGAATACTTTTACAATTTGATTTATCGACGGTTAGTGCGAGTATTGTTGCCGGAACCATTACCTCTCCAAAATATTATTTAGTATTAAGTGCAACAGAAGGTTCGGAGATTCCAATTGATTATACACTAAAAGCATATCCGGTGTCAAGTTCGTGGACGATGGGAAATGGCAAGTACGCAGATTATCCAATTACGACTACAGGTGTAAGTTGGAACAATAGAAGAGATTCAACTGGGTGGGCAACTGCAAGCTCATATACAAATAATGTAACCGCGTCATGGCAATCAGAAGAGGGTGGAGGAAATTGGTACACCGGATCAGGCTTCGAAGCATCACAATCATATAATTATGAAGTACCTGATGTAAGAATGGACGTCACCGACATTGTAAATAAATGGATGTCACAGTCAATTGAAAACAATGGATTTATTATTAAGCGTTCCGACGCAGACGAATCTTCTGCCGATGAACTTGGTTCAATTAAATTCTTTTCAACAGAAACGCATACAATATATGTTCCAAAATTACAAGTGTGTTGGGATGACTCAGCATTTGCCACAGGAAGTTTAACTGCACTGACATCGGAAAATCCTGTTGTCACAACAAAACATTTGAAAAGTGAAATAAAAACAAATAGCAAAGAAAAAGTAAGAGTGTTCGGTCGAACAAAATATCCTGTTCGCACATTTTCAACATCGTCTGCATTTTTAACTATTAATTATTTACCGACCTCTTCATATTGGTCATTGCGCGATACCATTACAAACGACACTATAATTCCATATGATAATACATATACAAAAATATCCTGCGACTCATCTGGAAACTATTTTAATTTTTGGGGTTCTGGAATACAACCAAATAGATATTACAGATTTGAATTTAAAATCATACGAAGTGGAACAGAAGAATATTTTATGGACCAACATCATTTTAAAGTAGTTCGCTAATGGCAAATCAAGTAACAAGACTGGCGAACGGAATTTTACTATCAGACGCAAAGGAAACCGATGCGCCTCCACTTACTATTAATTTATCTGATGAAGTAGTTTCTGAAGCAGCATTTAAAAATGTTATTAATACATCTTTCGATTTAATTGAGTTACCTTTTGAAGTTAAAAGTAAAATTGAAGAACTCGAAGAAAAAGTACAATCACTTGAAGAATTAAATATTGATGTACAAGGTGACACCACCGAATTACTAACCGAACGAGCAATACTTCAAGATACAATTGACACATCAAATCAAAATATTATTACATTACAAGAACAGATAGAAAATCTTAATAAACGATTTTCAATTACACCAACAGAAGGTTCTTTTATAATGATTCCAATAACAATTGAAAATTCTAAAACTAAAGAACATATTGAGTATTGGTTTATCGAAAACGGACAGCGACGAAGGGTATTAAACTATTGTATGTTACAAGTAATGTTATCACAACGGAAAAAATCGTATTTAGAAGTGCAGGTCGTTGAACCATCAAATATAGCTAAAATACAACGAGGCCCAGACATACCAACATCGGACTTTGCGTATAATTGGGACTTGTCCAATGCAATAAATAATCCGGCACCCGGCGGCCTATGGTTGGCAGATGTAATTTATAATAATGGAACAATTCCACTTACATTATCATATCAAATTTACGGCGGAGCAAACCCAGATTTTACAAATTCAGTTTCTCCTGAACAAGTAATTGCAGTTCAGTCTGCTATTGTAACTGCAGGATGGTTTGCACCCGGCTCAACTACATTATTATTAACTAATCTTGAAGATATTCGGCCATTATTAAGTAGAGTGGCATGGTATTGGGCATTAACCGATGTAAATAAAGATATTTCAATAGTTCAAACAGACGTAGAGGATGCACAAGTAACTCTTAATCAAAAAGTACAAACTGAATTGACTCGTATAAGATATACATTAACAAACGCCTACTCAGGATTTATTAACGATGTTCCAGGAATGTATCTTTCTAAAAATGCACAAAAATTAATAACGGAATTACAAGTTGCGTACATTAATATAAATGATAATAAATGGTATAATACAGAAACCCCACCTAATCAGGCTTTATTAGATATATTAGTAACTGCATTTACCGATTCAAATGCAATTTTGAACGGGGAAGCAACTACCGCGCGGGATTTGTGGCTTGGCCCATTAGGAGGAACAGATTCTACCATTCATAACATGCTTCCTGGAATGACACCAATATTTTTAGCGCAAAGTACTACGGTACGAAATCAAATGGGAATACCCCCAATATATTAAAAATAAATGATAACACAATATAAAAATTCAGAGCAAATTTTAAAGTCGTCAACCGGAAACATAGGTACATGGATGACACCAGAAGATTCTGAACTTTTGAAATTAAATACAATACCAGTATCGGGTAGCATTAGTAATGTTGACCAAGTAGAACTGCATGTATATGATTTGAACGGAGGATATATTGCCGGTAATCATAAAGCCGATAGTTGGTCATCGACAATTGATAACGCAGGAATTAATCTTAATGTTCACAAAAATATTCGTGACCTAGGATTAAATCGTGGCGAATTTAAATTTGCATATAATTTTTTATCTAATAAAATAGGCGAATACGCTTCTCCAATTTCGTTATTTGTTAAAGAAATAAAATCAAATAAACAAGAAATTATTTTAGGAACAAATGTTATAAACAAAGAAAATAGCGATTTATTTGACCCATTTATAGAACAACTTGACGATTTTTTTAATGCACGGCATGGCGTACAAACACTAAAAGATGCAATAAATAATTCAATTGCACCCTTACCTGGCTTTCATGACAAATATTTTGAAATAAAAAAGATAATAACTGAAAATGCAACCGTACAAGGTGTACCGTACGATGAAGAATTAAATGACGCAGTCCAATATACAATCACAAAAGGTTCAGGAGAATTTAGAACACAAGAGACTCTTACTTTATTACAAATACAATCCGACGCAGAATTATTTAAGTATTGGGTAATCAAAGGAACAGGTTCAAAACCACAAAAATTAGAAAGTGCGTTTACTAATTTAACATCACTTGCTTCGTACGACAATCAAGTTGATAAATTTCTTAATGACCCAACATATAAGTATTTCGACGAATACAATTATATTAATACATATTATTATAGCAACGATGTACAAACTAAATTGTTTACTATGTTGGAGCTACAAGACAATGGTACATTAGATTATTGGGCAGGAAATACAACCGACGGAAATATTCCATACTATGCATTAAGTGATATAATAAAAAAAGGAATTACAAACTTACAAGAACAAATTATAAATTTAGATGCTCAATTAATCGCAACGGGAAATTCAACAAATCTGCCACCAATTGATGTACCAATTGAAATAAAAATAAAAGAATTACAAGATAATGTTACATTTTTAAGTAATAAATTAAACGAATTTGAATCTAATTTATTTATTTCGTTTTCACACTATGAATTAAATTCATTTATACAATCGGCAAGAAATCAAATCAAACAAAAAGTTGAAGCCGAAACCGAAACAATTTCTTCAGAAGAACTTGAGGCTTTAATATCATCAACACAATCACAATACCGACAAAATTTTTGTTTGAACTTCGGTTCTAATAAAATCTACCAAATTATCAATATGATAAGGTTGTCGGACACTGACATTGGTATTAAATTATATGAACCATCAAATGATATAACTGAAAAACAGATTTGTTGGATTACCGAAATGGTTAAAAAACCATATGTCGACACCATCATTTTAATTCCAATAATTGATTCATTAATTCCAAATACATTACAAGGACCAAATTTTTCAATTAATGTCGACGATAATTATAGTTCGGATACCGCTTTTCAAACATGGGATGATCTACTTGGTTCTGATGTCAATACTTCACAACAAATACTTGACGGGGTATTTTCCGGCTCGGCATATGGTGAAATGAAATTAAATATTGATTATAGTGATTTTAGTAATTTTATACACTTCAGCTCGGCAACAGAAAGAGTTAAAAATTTTAAATACAAGCTTGAGTTAATTGAATATTATGTCGACAGATTAACAACTCTTGTGTCAGCATCATATTCCGGAAGTGTTTCAAATAATATTATTGATACCGTATCAAAACGCAATGCAGTTATCAGTGGATTCGACGATTTTGAAAAATATTTATATTTTCAGTCTGGTTCAAACAATTATTTTACAAACGCAGTTATTGCAGTTGATGATGGAACCGTCGAAGTCGAGACTATTGCTCCATGGCCAAAATTAGCCGGCATTCCTTTAAGCTCATCTTTAACATGGAATGATTTTGCAGTTCAATTAGTAGAAACATCGGCTGATTGGATATCAAATACCACATCAAGTTTTACAACCACACGACCATGGTTAGTATATCGCACTACCTCAACCGAAGCCATAACATATTATCAAAACTTATTAGACCAAGCAGATTTGTTCGACAGACGAAATGATTATGCATTGGTAAAAACTATTCCTGAACATATCCGTTTAGATTCTGAAAATGCACAATATGAATTATTTGTAAATATGATGGGGCATCACTTCGATGTAATGTGGACCTACATTAAATATCTTACACAAATTCATTTACGTGAAGAACATCCAGAAGTGGGAATGTCAAAAGATTTAATATATGAAGTAGCCAAATCATTTGGATGGAAATTACACAATGGAAATTTCAGTTCTGAACTTTGGAATTATTTATTAGGTACTGACGAGTCCGGAAGCTTTAATGACGATGGCAACTTGGCGGCAAAAACAAAAGAAAGTTTAACTCATGAGGTATGGCGCCGCCAACTAAACAATCTTCCTTATTTACTTAAAACAAAAGGAACCGCGCGGTCTGTACGTGCACTTGTTGCTTGTTATGGGATACCGTCGACATTTTTAACAATCCGTGAATATGGAGGACCAAGTCAACATGACATTCATCCACTGTTTATTAAAAACCAATTTGATTACGGTATTAATATTGCGGCGAATAGATATTTAAAAACACAATGGAACCAAGTAGAATATACAGGTTCTGATTACAGATTTCCAGATACAATTGAATTACGATTTAAAACTCATTTAGATTCAACAAGTGATTTTAGTTATGGTACGTATGGTAAGCATACACTATTCCAAGTTGATTCTGGTAGTGCAACGAAGATGATGTTGGTTTTAGAACCAAGTGGCTCGGCACAAAAAGGAAACTTACATTTTTACATATCTGGTAGCGGTGGTTATTTAACGGCTTCGATATCCAATCAATATATTTTTGATGATGGGTTTTCAAGTGTAATGGTAAAAAGACAGACATCTGTTCCAGTTGGAAACACCGCGACTAATTCTGGGTTTGATTTATATTTAAAAAAAGCCAAATACGGTAAACTTACAATAAATGCATCGGCGTCAATCTCATTGAACGCGGCCACAAAAGTTAGCCATAATCCAATATGGATGACTTCGGGTTCTATGTATGTTGGATACGGAAATAATCCAAACAATTCAAAAAACTTTACCGGGTCACTTCAAGAACTTAGATATTGGACGGTACCGCTTAACGAAGATTCTTTTGACACCCATGTATTATCACCAGGTTCATATAATAGCAATAACGCAACTGGTTCATACTATGATCTAAAAGTTAGATTTCCTTTACTCGATACATTTGATGCACAAACCACAACGGTCGTATCATCGAGTCATCCAAATCAAAACTACAATACATATTATGATAATACTTTAATAGCATTAAATCTTATAGGTACATGGCCATCTGAATCAGATGCGTTTGATTCATTTGAAGAAGAACATTATATTGAAAGCCCAAGTCTTGGCGGTAACAATTTATATTCGGAAAAGGTTCGCATAGAAGCAAATTCAATTAGCGAACCACTTAACTCACAAAGAAAGGTTGAAAGCAGTTTATTCGACACCGCTCCTCTTGATAGTAAACGACTTGGTGTTTATTTTTCTCCGCAATCAATTATTAATGATGATATTTCCCGGCACATGGGATATATTGATTTAGATGATTACATAGGCGACCCTGGAGATAAATATAAAACATCATATAGTGCGCTACGTTCTGTCGCACAAGAATATTGGAAAAAATATCAAGGTAAAAATGATATGGCTGCGTACATACGCCTATTCAGTTTATATGATTTTTCAATGTTCAAAACCCTCGAGCAACTTTTACCGGCCCGGGCAAATAAAATTTTAGGATTGGTGATTGAGCCAAATATTCTAGAAAGGTCAAAGGTATCATTTCATAAAGAACCAACCGCGGAAGATATAATAAAAAATGCAGTACTCGATGGAAATACTTTACCAACATTAATAAGTGATTACCCAGTTCATGAAAGTACAATTGAACCTGATACAACCGAGATAATCGGCGACTATGCTAATTATGAATCTACTATTACAGAAACAACTTTAGAACTTTCCGGCGACGAAAATACATACGAATCTACTATCGCATCAATATTTACAAACACTTCTTCTTCGGCAACTGAATCAATGGTGCAAAATTCTGTTGTTTCATTAAAGAAAATAAAAAATGGATATTATATTCATAAAGATACCGGGTGGTTAGTACCAACAAGTGCAAGCCAATATCCTAGAACCGCTACTGATAATACATGGGGAATAACACCAGGTTCATTATTTCCTGTTACATCATCAATATTGGTTCCATCGGCTTCTTATTTACTTGTTTATAGTGGATTTAATGCAAACATTTCAAATACAATTATAGGCACAGACGCCGCATATAATTGGGTACTGCGTGGAGTTGAGTCTAAAATTAAAAAACATCAAACGGGAAACGCAACTGGATCTGATTATCGTATAACCATTGGAGCCAGCACAACTTCGGAAGTCGGTAGTGCAAACCGAGCAGTATCAAATATTTTATGGTCGGGTTCTTCTAACGAATATTATTATGGTGGCTCATCTGATACATGGTCACAATCATTTACATCGGCTCAAGTAAATTCTTCGGATTTTAACATAAAAATAAGCGCATCGGGTAGTGCTCCAGGAACCACCTTAACAGCATCAATTGATGATGTAAAATTAAAAATTTATTATAGTTATTATGTAAGTTCATCAGCAGCTGAAATACAAGATTATTTACCTGCGTCAACAAAGAAAATGAGATATTCAGGAGCCCAAATGACTTCACCAGCAATAAATGAACCAAGTAATGATACACCGGATAAAGGTCCGGTTATAACGGTTACCGATGTTAATCCAAATACATTGTTAATCCAAAAGCCACATGGAAATACAGGTACATTAAGGCTTGATAATTCATCGGTACAAATAAACCGACCTAAAATAAAGTTGTAATTTTTTAATTTTCTTATATTTATATGTACAAATGAACAAAGAATTGCGGCATAAAAAGTTGATTTTAAATATATCAAATGAGTTCCCATATAATATCGCTCAAGTTCTTAATCGACGAGATAAAGACTTATATGAGCATATAATGAAAACGTATAGTATGAACGGCAGTATCAACTTTTACATTTGAAAAAGATAAAGAAATTTTAACTGCAAAAGTAGCAGCTACTTTTCAACAAGGATTTAATATTGATGTTTGGATAATTGACAAAGGCAAAATAATAAAACAATTTAATAACTCACAAATAATATAAAAATATGGGCTACATCAACAATTCAAGCGTCGCGATAGATGCAATTCTTACAAAAAAAGGCAGAGAACGGATGGCGGAAGGCTACGGCTCATTTGTCATCACACAATTCGCATTAGGCGATGCCGAAATCGACTATAATTTATGGAACCCTGCTCATACGCTTGGTACTAACTATTATGGTTCGGTAATTGAAGCACTTCCAATGATCGAGGCAATACCCGATGAAACACAATTAATGAAATACAAATTAGTTACCCTCTCGAAAGGAACAGTACGAATTCCAGTGGTTACGGTCAACCCAACTACCATCACAGCCACTGGGCCATCGGATATCACAACGCTAACACCAAACACAATCAATTTCTTAGGAGCAAATAGTACGTACGGATATACCGCTAGATTATCAGATTCAACTATAGGTACGCTATTAGTAACTCAGCCAGTTAATAGTGCAATCAAGGCAACCTCTCCGAATTGGATTGGAGATAATACTTCTGTACATAGTATATCTGTAATTGGTCATGAGTTTAAATTTATACCAGCACAACTACTTACGGCGAACAAAACCGCACAAATCCATATCACAGGAAATGAAACTGGTGGAACTGTCGTTGTTAATGTAACGGTTAATAAAGTAACAACAAGCACCGGAACAAACATATCAACAGTTGAATAATAACATTTTAAAATAAAAAATATGCCAAAAACAAATGCCCAAGGTCAAATGATAGATGACAATACTACCACGACCTCCATAGCAACAAGTCAGTACATCGAGCAAAAAGCACAAATCTTGGCGACCCAAATGTACAACAACGCGCTAAGCGAATTAAATATTGGAAACTCAGGAAAAACGTATGCAAAGTTTAACCCAGCCGACGATATCCTGACAAATCAAAAAGAAACAGTGACCGTTGGATTATGGAGCAATGATGTTGGAACATTACAAAGTTTTTTCACTTCCTCTACACAAACCGCCACACAAAAAACATATTATTACGAAGTATTTAATAGTGCGTCGACAGGAGCAACAGCCGAACCACAATTTTCTGTGGTGTATGGTAGTAGAGTTGGATCTGGTTCGTTGTTTGTAGGTAATGATGCAGATTCACCGACAAAGGCAATTTATAGTCAATATCGTTTATTACTTCTTGATCCAACTGATACGACATTTACATTTAACGGAACAAATAGTGATAGTATTTACGCAATTAACATTCAGCGGAATCGGTTAAAAGAAAAACTTGATGTTGGAAACATGGAATTGTGGTTGGCACCGCTTAGTGGTTCTGGATTTGCTAATGCATCACATACCGGGTCAGCCGTACAATTAAATTCAGCAGCTTCAACAATAAAACTCATAGACGATTCAGGTGATGCAAATGGAACTTTAACTTCTGCGGGAAGTGTTTATAACATTGTATCAGGTACTATTGCAACAGGAACCTACACCACTGGCGGTAGCGCTGTTTATTATGGTTTAAGTTATCCTAATTTAGGAATAATAATTCTTAATGGAGATACTCTTAATGCAAACCTAGGATTTAATACGGTTTCAGGTTCAAACATAGCAGGTGATAATGCATATAAATTATTTGTATCAATTTCAGGTGCAGCCGACCTAAGTACATCTACATCAGGATTTACCGCACGTTCGTCTGAGACAGTTGCTTCAAACTATTATTTCTGTCGTGTTAAAAATCAAGAGTTTAATTACTCAAATAATCCGACCTTTGTAACGGGGTCACAAGGAGATTTGTCACAAGCAACCTTCGTAACCGACCCAAAAACTTACATAACAACTGTTGGCCTATACAACGATAGACAGGAATTATTAGCTGTTGCAAAAACCAGCCAACCAATTCAAAAATCATTTTGGAAAGAAGCCCTTATTAAGGTAAAACTTACTTTTTAAACTTGATAAAAACACTATGTTTTTTATTCCCTTATACTTATTAGTGTAAGGGAATTTTATTTCTATAAACCTATGTCAAAAAATTTTGTCTTTAAGAAAATACCGAATGATAATATAAACATCACTCGATTCCAATCATTTAAAAATTGGACAATAACCGAAGCTAGCATTTCTTCGAGTGCAAATGTATATCAAGCAATTCAACCATACCGCCCAGACAATTTTAAAATTAACTTAAATTACAATACAGACTCCACCGAATTACTTAATCCAGATAGTTCATATGAGAAATCACATTGGCTTGGGTTAAATGAAACTTTTTATACCGATAAAAAAGAAACCGTTGGCACCGAACATCCGTCTCTTACAAAAAAGTTATTATTTGAAAGTGCAAGTATATTATCAATTCCCCAAATTACTTTTGGTGAGCGAATAAAAGCGAACAGCGTTGCCATTACAGATAAAAGCATTATGCGATATCTTAATTCTAATATGACTCTTCAAGACGACGGCAACGGAAATTTATATGACACTGCCATTTCATCGGCTTCGTTTATTGCACAAAAAGACATAATTGCTCAGTGGGGATTTAACGACCAATTTTATCATCCTAATAAAAAAATATTATACGGAAAACTTACCGACGACACTCAATTTAAAATTCCACTTGAATATACAAATTCAACCTTTGTTCCTGGAATAACAACAACCGGTACTCAATCATTATCGGTGGGTTACATGATTCAATTAGACGGAGATGGCTGTTTATGGAATAATAATTTCGAAGATGTTAATTTTGATAAAAATGATGATTTTGCAATTTCATTATGGGCAAAACTTCCACTTAGTCAATCAATGGTTTCTCAATCTGTAAATTGGTTACTATCAAAACAAGGCCAAGTTTATCAATTAGTCGGAGATTATGCCGGAATAGAAAAAACATACGAATACCAAGATTATAATTTATCGCCTACAAGTGTACGACAATTTCCATTTGCAGTGCAAGTGTATAACCAAACTGCAGGAACCGGTAGTTGCGGCAAAATTCGAGTAGCAAGAGCAGACGGAGCAAAAGTAGTAAGCCTTGTATCCACCAGTTCACTTAATGATAATTCTTTTCATCATATTGTTTTTAATAAATCAGGAAGTAATTTAGAATTGTGGATAAATGGGACATATGAAATGTCTGGTTCCGACACTTGTTCGGAAAATACAAGCAATAGAGCTGTATTTACAATCGGTTCAAATGGAGTAAATAATAATACCGGTTTATCTGGGTCACTTGATGAAATTTATTTTTTCAACAGAGGAATTTCACAAGCAGAAATTTCAAGCTTAAAAAATAATCATTTTATAAGTGGTAGTGCATTAAATTCCACGCGGGTAGGAAATGTATTTTATCGGCAAGGATTAATTGTTGTAAGTGACCCACGACCAAAGTACAGACAAGTGTTTGCAGGTAACCCCCGTACAACTAATACAGGATCTTTTGATTATAGTGAAGGTGTAGATTCTGCATATTATGGATTTTCGACCTCATTCAAATCAACCGTTACCACAACCGAATATGAATACGTATGTAATGCCGCGGAAGGTGATTTTAATCTTACAATGAATCCAACAATACGAATGAATAATGACTCTACCAACGATGAACTTAAAGGATTTGTCACTCATTCAGCATGGACGCCATATGCATCGTGTATTGGTTTGTACAATAATGAAGGACAATTATTAGCAGTTGGAAAATTTGGATCCCCGATTGCAATAAGGGATGATGTAAATATGAATTTTATAGTACGGTTCGACGATTAATTAAAAAATAGTTATGAATAATTGGACTTTTAACGGGCAGCCGTTCGACACTCCTCCTGAAGGAATGATTGGTTTTGTTTATAGAATTACCAACACCACAAATCAAAAAAAATATATCGGAAGAAAATATTTTGGTTCATATCGACGTGTCAAACAAAAGGGAAGCAAACGAAAAAAAATTGTTCGCAAAGATTCTGATTGGCGTGACTACACCGGTAGTTCGATTGAATTAAATAATGATATAGCATTACTTGGAAAAGATAAATTTACATTTGAAATATTGATAATGGCTGAATATAAGGGTCAAATTACATATTTAGAAATGCTATATCAATTCAAATATAATGTGTTGACTTCATTTTTTCCTGACGGAACTAAAGAATATTACAATAAAGCAATTGGAAGTAGAAAATTCACTAATCTAAAAATTACAGATAATTTCATAACTGCATTAAAAATAATGTAAATATTTTGAAAATAATTCAATTAGAAGAAATAATGAAAACGGTTTGAAATTCACTGTTATTTTCATTATATTTTCTATTAGAACATGAATCTACGCTTATTACAACTTATCGAATCAATACTAGGTAAAAGCAAAAAAACTGCCGGAAGTAATCATGCATTTTTCTGCCCTATATGCAAACACCATAAACCAAAACTTGAAATTAATATTGAAACAGGAAGATTTAATTGTTGGGTATGTGGAACAAAGGGTTCGGCGATATATTTCCTTTTTAAAAAATTAAATGTTCATCATGAAAAAATTACCACCCTTAATGAGTTAATTGGAAATACAAAAACTTTTACAAATAAAAAAGATAAGACCCACCCATTCGAACTACCAAAAGATTATAAACCATTATGGGAACCAAGTAATCACCCAGAATATAAAAATGCACTACGATATTTAATTAATAAACGAAAACTTACCAAAGAAGACATTTTACGTTACCAAATTGGATATTGTGATTCCGGTGAATATGCTCGAAAAATAATAATTCCAAGTTATGATAGTGAATGTAATCTCAATTTTTTTACCGGCCGCTGTTATTATAACGAAGATTTTAAACATAAGAATCCGTCATGGAGTAAAAATATAATTGGATTTGAATCATGGATTAATTGGCAACTACCGGTAGTTTTATGTGAAGGCGCTTTTGACGCAATGACAATAAGAAGAAATGCAATTCCATTATTTGGAAAACTTGTACTTGATAATCTCAAAATAAAAATATTTGAAAGTAAGGTAAAAGATTTGTATATTGTCTTGGATAAAGACGCACAAGTCCAAGCAATAAAAATGGCAAAATATTTCATGGAAAATAATATTACCGTTCATTTTGTAAATTTACCGGATAAAGATCCAAATGAAATGGGATTTGAAAAAATTACAAAATTAATAAAACAAACAGAACCATTGACATTTTCATCATTAATGAAACATAAATTAGAGTTAGTATGATAGTAAAAAAAATAGATATTGGAATTAAATCTATAGATTATGCATTCCACCTAGGAGATATCCATATAAAATTACTTAAGCGACACAAAGAATATCGTCAGGTGTTTTCCAAAATATATGAAACTATTAAAAAACGCAAAACACCAAATTCAATTATATACCTTGCTGGTGATCTGGTACATAGTAAATTAGATTTATCGCCGGAATGTATTAATTTACTACAAGAATTTTTAAGAAATTTAGGAGATATTTGTCCCACTATATTAATTGCAGGAAACCATGATTGCAATCTGAATAATTTTTCTCGCCTTGACTCCATTGAGCCGGTTGTTAATGCACTTAATCATCCTAATATTCATTATCTTAAAGATTCAGGAATTTACCAATTTGGAGGAATTGATTGGGTAGTAATGTCTGTATGGGAACCACCGAATAATTTTATTAAAGCAAGTGATTGTACCGGTACATATAAAATTGCATTACACCATGGAGCAGTAAATAAAGCACAAACCGATGTTGGATATAAAATTACAAATGACCATGTATCATTAGATAGATTTGTTGGATTTAATTGCGTTATGCTGGGTGATGTGCATCGAAGGCAAACGCTACAAACGTACAAAGAAGAATTCATGGAAATCGATAACAAAGATTTAGACAAATATTTAAAAAAAGGATGGGAAATTGATGAATAGTTCGCCTTCTGGGAACATGATATTAAACGCGATAATTTTGAATCAACATTAATTAAAATATGGCAAAAATAAAAATAAAAAGAAAACTACCAGAAACAAAATATGTTGGTAGCGCAATACAACAGAACCATGGGGAGGATTTATCTCATGGGCTCTTATTGTGGAATCTTAAAACTACTACTGCCGAATATATTGAAATCGAAAATGATTGGGGTTATGTTACTATCGAAGTAAATGATGGTAAGATGACAGTACCGCCAAAAATGCCACATAATCCTCGCATCCGTCTTAAATTAGAAAATACATCCGCTGCTGACGTCAAAAAGGTATTGGCTATTATCAAACAAAAATTTAATGTCGATGAAGTATCATTACAACGAATAAACGCATACACCGACGCAGAAAATGAACAAAGGTTAGTGTTAGGAGACATACGTGATCCAGAATATCAAAACGATTTACTTACCAAGTATATTCAGAAAAAATATATTGTAACTGACTTGGTTCTTGATAAGGTACGCTACATTAATAGAACAATAAATTCAAAATTATCGTCACGTGATACCGCCCGCAATATAACATGGAAACCAAAAAAATTCGAATGGTCAAATATGTTTTGTTATGGTGAAGACAATTCAATTGACTTTACAGATATGCATGGGGCGTATGGATTATTCTCAAAAAATGCCAGCGGTAAGTGTGTTGACCCATCAACAAAGATTGATATTGAATTTAATAAAGAAGAAATCATTAAAAAGTTAGGGTTTTTACCGAAAGAATTAGAATAATCGTGGTTTTTGTTGTGGTTTTTCCTAAAGTGTTATACTTATAATAAATAGGAATATAATGTAAAAATCTTATAAAAACTTATAAATTTCAACCCAAAATCAAAAATATTTTCACTTTTTAATAGTGTTTGGCAAATTTCCTTATACTTATTAATATAACATATTAGAACATATGAGTAATAAACAAACTGCAATAACCGTCAATAAAGAATTTTATTTGAAATTCAAACAATTCTGCGATAAAAATGG
>Ga0209518_1000893_pt1 | contig 36285 bp, 53 predicted proteins | sample RifGroB1_FD_183993 | JGI IMG/M metagenome (GOLD analysis project Ga0209518, IMG submission 183993) | Groundwater microbial communities from Rifle, Colorado, USA - Groundwater B1 (SPAdes) (version 2) | ecosystem: Environmental > Aquatic > Deep subsurface > Groundwater | place: Rifle, Colorado...
CGAGAGCTACTTCAAGGAAGGGGAAGCCGCCTACCAGGTGTGAAGGACGTGAGAGGTATGTCACTGATATGACTGGAGGTCGAATTGTGGAAGTATCGGAAATCTTGGGGAAAAGTTGGGGAATCGTTGGAGGTGGGTGGTTTGGCACTAAACTGTGGAAAAATGCCGAGTGCGCGCGTGGTGTGTCACTGGTTTGATTGGTGCCAAATCACGCGCTTGATGCTTCGAACGTTAAGGGAGGCTACCAGATGACGGATATAAATTCAAGATCGGAAGTGGACGAGGTCAGGGCAAGGATGTCAATGGCTGTCGGAAAGCTGTCCCCTGGTGACTATCAGCTCGTCAAACAGGGGATCTTGCCATTTTCGGAGGAGATCGAAAGGATAAAGCGAGCCGGCTACTCCTCGTTCTTTAAGGCGAAGCCGATCGGCTTCTTAGGCTGAGTCGGGTCCGCACGTTTCATCTGCATGAGCAGGATGCTTATTTGGGAGACGTGCTGTATTAGTTCGACAGGATCTCCTTGCTCGGTATGGCCGTAAAAGGTTATCAGGGAGGGGTCATCATAGCCTATATCTTCTAAATGGAAAATAACCGTCTGTCCGAAGCTCACGAGGCGAACGCCTACCTCGTGCTCATGGTCAAGGCCAGAATCGAAATCATTGATCCACTCAACGAGCCTCTCGTAAAAATCACTCGCCTGATTTTGTTCTGGTCTCATGATCCGGCTAATTACCTTATCCATGTCGCTTCTATCCTTCATGCTCACCTCACTAAACGCCTGACCAGGCGGCCTACCACGCGAAGACGCTCAGCTGCGTCGCCTTGGAATTGTTCGGGTTCATACCGGGCGTTGTCACTTCTTACGATCACCGTGCCATCGATCTTTTTCTGAATGCGCTTGACCAGAAGGGAGTCTCCCGACTGCAGCACGTAGATCGAGTCGTTTTCGATCCGCGCCACTCCCATGTCGATCAGGATCAGATCGCCGTCGGCGAGGTAGGGCTCCATGCTGTCACCGACCACGCTTATGACGGCAGCCTGCGCGGGTGAGAGGCCGAGCGTAACCTTTAGCCACTCCGCCTTGAACGTCAGGTGGTCGACGATCTGCTCGCTTTGCACCACCGCGCCGCTGCCGGCGCTGGCCGCGATCTCATAGCGCGGCACTTGGACGTAACCCTCGGGCGGCCACGCCTGGTGTTCTTGTACCTCTCCTGTTTTTTCCCCAGAAGCAAGCCAAGCCAAACTAACGCCAGCAGCGAGCGCGATCTTCTCCAAGGTATCTAGCGGAGGGAATGTGTCTCCCGACAAATATCTACGCAATGAACCTTCAGAAACGTCGCATCGCTCAGCGAACGTCCGGTTCGACTCCCCTTTCATTGCCTCTCTCAGGCGGTCCTTTAGTTGGTCAGATTTCATAGGCTTTATCTGACGCAATATCTGACGCAGTTTGTGTCGTGGTCGGATATTTGTAAGTATTTGAAAACAAAACATTACCTCCGTGGAAAAGTCTTAGTGCGACGCAAAAGAAATCTGACGCGTAGAAAATGGTTGACGTGCGTCATTTATGGCGGTATTTATTGACGCAGCTGTAAAACTTAGTTGGCCCAACGCCAACCCTCCAAGGAGACCACCCCATGGCAGTCGAAGTGGACGAAAGCTTAGTTCTGTTGATGCACGACACGTTACGAACCTGCGCAAACGCGGTCGAGATGAACGGCCCCGCGCAGTACATGCTGGCCCAGGAGATTGCCGACCAGGGCAAGCCGGTTGATGAGGTCACCCTGGGCGAGCTGCAGGGCGCCATGGAGCGGGTGGACGTGCGCTACCACCGCATGACCGCTCGCCTCGACAAGCGCCCCTGCAATATCTACCGGAAGGTCATGCCCCAAGGGGTCTGCGTCCAGGGGAGCTGGTACACCGGCCCGGAGATCGCCGACCTGGTTGGAGAGGAAGTCACCATCGAGATCTATCCGGAGAATTCCCTGACCCTGGTTGCCAGGCATGGCCAGCGCTGCTTTCAGCTGCACGCCATGGAAGCTCAGAAGCCCATTACCACTTGGCTCAACTCTGCTCAGGCCGAGATCACAGCCGCCATAGAGAAGGCAGGATCTCAGCCCGGTCAGATCGCCGTCGACTGCAGGGGAGTCGGTGAGTTTGTCGCTTGTGAGCTTGAGAAGGCCGGCTTAGAGGTCACCCGAGTTTGGCCTAAAGGGCCTTTTAAGCACGACGTACCGACAGGCTGGAGGTGCAGTGCCTCTAAACGTCCTTCAGCATCGGAAGAAGCTCAGCAAACGCCTCAGCCGCATGATCCTCACCTTGGGCCTGCAGCCACTGAGCACCCTGGTCAAGCTGAGATCTGAAGATCTCCCTATCAAGCGCGCCCGAAAGGGCAAGAGAGCGGGACAAGCAGGTTACGGCGGTGTGCAGGGCAAGAAGTTTCCCATCAGTACAAGACATACGTTTTCCTCCAGGAGTCAGTTATGAACCGCAAGGTAAAAGCCCTACTCATTGAGCGGGGGATCAAACAGAAGGAGATCGCCGAGGAGTTGGGGGTGAAGCGCGCCACCGTCTCCGGGGTGATCAACGGGTTCCACTCCTCAGAGCGCATCAAGCGGCATATCGCTATGCGGCTGAACAAGCCCTACGAGCGGCTTTGGGGCAAGGCGGCCTGAAGCGGCACTATAGACGATCTTAACCTCGTCTGCAATGAAAACCGTAAATCAAGATTTGTAATTCTGAGTTGAACCAAGGGGGGCTCTCCATGGTGGGTGGAGAAGCAGAAACACATTATAGCGCCAAAGAGCTGGCCGGTCTTCCGGGACTGCCAAGCACCGAAAGCGCTGTTATCAGAAGGGCAAAGGCCGAGACATGGGCTGCTCGCCCAAAACCTGGGGTACGTGGCGGTGCTAGGGAATACCCGCTGAGCTGCCTTCCGGAGGAGACCAGGCAGCACCTGCGCCAGTTGCAGGCGCGTGATGCGGTGAACGGCAGCGAGGGTGAAGCCGCCGCGATCCTGCAAAGCCTCGGCGTGAACCCCGAGAGCGAGACGGTCAAGGAGGCGGTGAAGGCGGGACGGGCGGCCCGGACGCGCATCGATGCGGAGAACGAGGCGCAACGCCGCATGAAGGAGCTCTCCCTGGCTCGCTTCAACCAGCTGCCCGAGAAGAAACAGCGCTCCGGCAACGCCCGGCGCAAGGTCATGAAGGCCTGCACCGCATTCCTGGTAGCTGCGGGGCAGAAGCCGGGCAACAAGAAATGGATGGAGATCTTCGCCAAGGAGTACAACGCCGGCTATGTCCAGGTACCCGAGTGGGTGCGGGAGGAGATCACTAGCGTGAGCGCTCGGTCCATCTATCGCTGGCAGGAGAAGTACGATACAGGCGGCATGTACGCCCTGGCTGACGGCTACGTGACGTCGGCAGGGAACTCCTCCCTGACCAAGGATCAGCAGGACCTCGCCGTGGCCATGCAGGTGCAGTTCCCGGGGTGCTCGGTCAAGAAGGTGCTGACGGCCCTGGAGGCCCGAGGCATGGCCGCGCACCGCGATACAGTCGCCCGGTTCCTGAAGACCTGGCACAAGCTGAACGCGAGCCTGTTCCTCTTCCTCACCAACCCGGACGAATGGCGCAACAAGCACATGCTCGCCTTCGGAAACGCCTCCGAGGCGGTCATGCGGCTGAACCAGGTCTGGGAGATGGACTCGTCTCCCGCCGACCTGCTGCTTGAGGACGGCCGGCACACCGCCATCGCGGCGATAGACGTCTACTCCAGGCGGCCCAGGCTCCTCATTTCCCCCTCCTCCAAAGCCACGGCGGTCGCCGCTCTGATGCGACGCTGCATCATCGAATGGGGCGTCCTGGAGACGCTCAAGACCGACAACGGCAAGGATTACGTGGCCGCGCACATCGAGCGGATCGTGGAGGCCCTGGAGGTGGAGCACGTCCTGTGCCCCCCCTTCACCCCGGAGTGCAAGCCGCACGTCGAGCGCTTCTTCCACACCTTCTCCCACGGCATCGTGGAACTCCTGCCGGGCTATGTCGGTCACTCGGTCGCCGACAGGAAGGCCATCGAGGCGCGGAAGTCCTTTGCCGACCGGCTGATGAAGCGGGGAGGGGAGCCGGTGGAAGTGAAGCTCACCAGCGTGGAGTTCCAGAAGATCTGCGACCGCTGGATCGACGCCATGTACATGCACGATACCCACCAAGGGCTTAATGGCAAGACTCCCGCCGAGATGGTGCGCGAGTGGACCTCGCCGATCCGCGTGGTGACCGACGTGCGGGCGCTCGATGTGCTGCTGCACCCGGCGCCAAAAGACGGCGGTTTCAGGATGATCGGCAAGAAGGGTGTCCAGGTCGACGTGCGCTACTACCAGTCCGTCGAGTTCGCCCCCCTGGTCGGGACGCGGGTCAGAGTTCAGGTCGATGATACCGACCTGGCTCACGCCTACATCTACAGCGAGAAAGGCGAGTTCATCTGCACGGCCGAGTGCCGCGAGTGGTCCGGCATCTCTGGGGCCGATCTGGCGGCGCACGCCAAGGCGAAGCAGAAGGCGATCATGCAGGAGCAGAGGAAGGAGTTCAAGGAGCTGGCCAAGAAGGCCAAGGCGGAGACGGTGCCCGAGGACATCCTGCGCTACCGCGAGGACCGGATAGCGACGATTGCGGAGTTTCCGAAGCAGACTGTGCCGCACGTCACGCCGGCACTGGAAGAAGCCGCAAAGGCGGTCATGGAGCGGACCACGAAGGCGAGCACGGCGGCGCCCGAGCCTTACGAGCTCGCCGCCGAAGTGCTGGCAGGCGAGGAGCGGCGGCGTCAGAAGGTGGTGAGCCTCGCCGAGTCGCGCAAGCTGCGCGATGTCACCAGCCCCACGGATGTCTATTACATGATCCTGGACCGGATCAAGGCGGGGACGGTGACACCTTATCAGCAGCAGTGGAAGAAGGATTACGAGTACTGGGAGGACAGCACGAAGAAGGTGGGGCTTTTAAAAGCAGATCCTTACTGCCTGCGCGATCCGGGAGAGCAGCAGGACACCAGGCTGGAAAACGAACAATGAAAAAACCGCCAGTGGTAGGGCCACCGGCGGATTCAATACCCCTTTAAGGGGAATCCAACAAGACGGGAGGAAGTATAGCAATGAAATTCGGGACGGTAAAGACCAAAGATGTCAGGAAGTTCTCTCAGAGCATAGACGACGTGCTGAACGTATCCAGCGGCGTCGAGGCCACGAAGATGGCGGTCCTGTGGGGGCACGCCGGCACCGGCAAAACTACGGCGCTGGCGCACATGGTGTGCGTCTATGACGGGATCTACATCCGGGCCATGAGCTGCTCCACGGTGACCAGCATCCTGGGCGACCTGTGCAAGGAGCTGGGGGGCAAGAGGATGTGCCGGCGCACCGACATGATCGAGTTCATCGCCGAGGAACTGACCCGCGACAACCGCGCGCCCAGGCCAATCTTCGTGGACGAGGCCGATTACTGCTTCCGCAGGTTCGACATGGTCGAGGCGCTCCGGGACATTCACGACATCGCCAAGGCCTCGGTGATCCTGGTCGGGATGGAGAACATCGCCAAAGCGATCCGCAGCCATGAGCAGATCGCCCGCCGGGTCATCAAGTGGGTGAACTTCAGGGGGCTCGACCTGGAGGATACCACCAAGGTCGCGGCGGAGCTGTGCGAGGTGCCGCTCTCCCCCTGCCTCCTGGACTATGTGCACCGCGAGACGCTCGGCAACATCGGCCGCGCGGTGATCGCCCTGGAGAAGATCGAGCAGTTCGCCCTCGCCAATGGCTTCGATGGCCCGGTGACCGCCGCCGCTTGGGGAGAGAGGCCACTGTACTTCGACCAGCCGACCTTCAAGACCGGTAAATTCAAGGACTCCAGCCGCGCCCGCTAGACTGCAATGGCACGTTTTTTTGATTCGGAGGTTTTGTGAAACAAAGGAAGCAGATGAGACAGCCCAAGCTGGACCCGATGAAGAAGATGCTGTGGCAGAGCATGCGGATTTTCAAGGCAGGTTTCACGGTACCAACGCTGCTGCAGGTTGTGCCCGGCTCGACGCCTTCGGGCGTCAGTCGCTGGGTCATGGACCTGGAGCGGCACCAGATCATTACGAGGATCGGCGGGACGCCGGCTGCAGGGCAGCATCAAAAGTTCAAGATGGTCAACAAGCGTGAATCCGTAACATATCCATTTACATGCACTATTTGCGGAAACCCCCTGCACCGGAAGTGCATTTTTTTTGACTCCCCCAAAAAAGAGACACAGACACAGACAGAGAGAGGTGGGACAGAAAAGAGAGCGCAGGCGAAGTTCGCCGCCATGACAAAGCTCACCCCGGAGGAACTGGAGCAAGCGGAGGCCGAGCTTTGGCCCAAGAAGGAGAAAACCACCCCCAGAGACGCAGAGCCAGCCGCCACCGACTACCCGGACGAAGGGTATCACGTGATTCCCGAGGGCCTGAAGCGGCGGCTTGAGGAGACATACCAATGACGCGACCTGACAGCATGCAGCTCCTCCGGGAAGCTTGCGAGGCAACGTCACAGGCCGATGTCGCGCGGAAGCTGGGCTATTCCCCCTCTGCCATCAACCAGGTGCTCAAGGGCAGCTATCCCGACCCCGCGAACATCCTGGCCCTGGTGGAGAAGGAGTATCGCAAGGAGGCGACCATCAACTGCCCGGTAGTCGGGCCGATCACGCCGGCCAAGTGCATCGAGCACCGCAAACGGCCCTTCGCGGCCACCAACCCGACCCGCGTTGCGCTGTACCGACGCTGCCCGAGCTGCGGAGGCAAACCGTGAAAATATCAATCATCTGCCTGCCGGTCGTTTTCTACCTCGGGTTTCTTACCCGCTGCCTGATCACCATCAGCTGCAGGCGTATCGGGGAGCACTATTTGCGGCGGTTCCTGGCGAAGCGCCCGCACTTTTAACGGAGGATCATCATGATTAAACGCGAGTTCAACGAGGGCAACGGGATGTTCAAACGGATCTTCAAATGGATCAAGTGCCAAAAGTACCGCGAGTATCGCCGGATCAGCGATCACCGCGCCACCAGCCTTGCGGTCCAGCTCACCCTGTCCGGCTCCCTCACACCTCACCGGGCCATATCCAGCGTCAGCAGCAAGTAGGAGTTGAGAGATGGCGATTGTCGAGGGCGCAAAGATCAACGCACAGGGGGAGATTCCGGGGGGCGGGCCTGAGTGGGCCTGCGGGAAGTTCGGACAGGAAGGGCACGATTACATGACCTGCCCGCACTGCAAGGAGTGGTTCAACACCTACATGGCGGCCAAGGCCAGCATCAGAAAGGCTGCATAACTAAACAGGACAAGGAGAAGCAAGGATGGCAAGCACAGCAACTCAAGTACCGGCAGGATACATGAAGGACGCCATGGGGAGGCTGGTCCCCGAGGAGATGGTCAGGGAGATAGACAAGCTCCGCGACCAGACGGTGCGCCGGATCGTCGCCGTGGCGCTGGCCACCGCCGAGGCAGTCAAGCAGTTCAAAATGACGGCAGACGCTGACATCGCGGCCTTCACCAGCATCTCCGCCGAGGACTACGGCACCAACCTGGGCGGCGTCAAGGGGAACATCACCCTCAGGAGCTACGACGGCAAGTACAAGGTCTGCAGGGACATCGCAGAAAGCCTGGTCTTTGACGAGCGCCTCCAGGTTGCCAAGGCCCTGATAGACGAGTGCATCAACAGCTGGGCCGAGGGCTCCGACGCCAAGATCCGCACGCTGATCCTGGACAGCTTCCAAGTCGACAAGCAGGGCCGGGTGAACACCAAGCGCATCTTGAGTCTCAGGAAGCTCAACATCGACGACCCCACCTGGAAGCGCGCCATGGACGCCATAGGCGAAAGCGTCCAGGTAGCCGGTTCGAGGGCTTTCATCCGCATCTACGAGCGCCAGGAAGACGACAGCTACAAGCTGATCAACGTCGATCTGGCCTCGCTGTAGTGAGGTGCTTTATGAAGCCTCCCTACTACCGCGTCACTGCGGATTGTCCCGAGTGCGGCACTGTCGAGGTCGAGCGTAAACCGCACCGGCTGGCCGGGCAGAGGCTGGATTCGGGCGGGATCGTTCAACCGGAGCCGCAAAGCATCGTGCACACCTGCGGCTATCACGCCAAGGTAACCAGCGCCGTGCTGGTGAAGAAAGAGGTGGCCTGATGATGTGGATTCCCTGCGCCAAGCAGCTCCCCGACAGCGACCAGACTGTCATGACCTACGACCCGAACAGCAACGAGCCGGTCTGGCCCGGCTACCACGACGGGGAGCAGTGGTGGTGCATTTCGGGGCTGGCCCTGCCGGCCCCCAGGGTGACCCACTGGATGCCCTTCCCGGAGCCTCCGCAGGTATAGGTGCGAAACAGGGCGAGAGCCCTGTCATCTGGAGGTGGCGCTCCAGGTCTGATGATGCAGCCAAAGGGAGATGATCGATGCTCGACCCGACCAGCCTAGAAGTCAACCTGCTCGCCTTTCTGGCCGGCTACATGTTTATTCGCTGCATAGCGAGGTGAGACGTGATCTGCCGTTCTGAGCCCTGCAAGTACCACGGCTGGCTGCTCCTGGAGGAGTGGTGCCGCCACCCGGAGCACCTGGAGCAGCTCCACCCCGGCCGCGCCTGCGCCCTGATGGCTGCAGGCGGCAAGTGTCCGAGCTTCGTGGACTGGGAGGCGAAGGTGATGCCCGGCACAGAGCCGCCCTGGCCGATGCCGGTGGTGATGCAGCAACTGATAGCCGTGATAGCGGTATCGACAGCAGAGGAACTAACGGACTCGGCTTGTGCGGCGCGGCCGCACGAAGCCGTGGTTAGACATTTACAGGAGTTACCTTGGAAAAGATGGTGCTTGACCCCTGCTGCGGCAGCCGCATGTTCTGGTTTGACAAGCGAGATGCCCGCGTCGTCTTCGGTGATATCCGAAACGAGACGATCACGGTGACGGATAGGTCGCACAAAGAGGACGGCACGCGCACCCTGAGCATCGAGCCGGACATGCACATGGATTTCCGTGCGATGCCGTTCCCCGACGGCTCTTTCCGCCTGGTCGTGTTCGATCCGCCGCATCTGGTCAGGGCTGGGGCCGACAGTTGGCTGAAGGCGAAGTACGGCAAACTGGACGTGGCCACGTGGCGCGAAGATCTGCGGGCGGGGTTCGCTGAGTGCTTCCGGGTGTTGCAACCCGGTGGAGTGCTGATTTTCAAATGGAACGAAACGCAGATCAAGGTGGCGGAGGTTCTGGCGCTTACGGATCGGCGACCGCTGTTCGGTCATCCCTCTGGCAAGCGGAGCAACACCCACTGGATTACGTTTCTGGCTGTCTAACTAGTAATTGTCCCGGAGGCGGGATAGCAGCGGAGGGCTATCAACCGCAAACCCGCGCCAATAGCCACTTCCGCAGAGATAATGAAAACGCAAAAGCCGCCAGGAGGCGCAATGGCAACCCCGAACCAAATCAAGAAAATTCACGCACTGAAGGGCGCGCTGAAGCTGGACGACGAACTGTACCGCGAGCTGCTCGGCGGCTTCAAGGTGAAGAGTTCCACCAAGCTCTCCATCCCCAAGGCCGAGGAGCTGATCAAGCACCTCGAAGAGAAGGCGGTCGCGGCGGGTGTCTGGGAAAAGCGAAAGCCGGCTCGCGCCGCGAAGACAAGCCGGAAGCTTGCCGATGATGACCAGAGCAAGAAGATCCGCTCCCTTTGGCTCCAGCTGCACCAGGCAGGCAAGGTGCAGAACTCAAGCGAGGAAGCCCTCGCTACATACGTGAAGCGGATGTCCAAAGTCGCGGCATTGCAGTGGCTGAGCGTTAAAGAGGCTTCAACGGTTATTGAAGCCCTCAAGAAATGGCTGGCGAGGTGATTAAATGGATCAGATAACATCAGGAGATAGAGCTGCGCTTAAATGTCTGCCGGCTGGCTGGTTTACCATCAACAGCCTGTCGCCCTTCGCAATCAGACGCCCGAAATGGCGGGTTCGCAGACTGTTTGCGCTTGGCCTCCTGGAAAAAGAACCGAATGTGGCAACTGGCACCCAATACAGAAAGGTCAAACAGTGATTCTCCACTGCCCCTGCTGCCACGCTCAATACAGCATCGAAGCCCTCACCCAGGACGCGGCCGCGCGCGAGCTCCTCGGCATGCGCGGCGCCATGCCGCCCAACCTGCTGAGCTACCTGACCCTGTTCCGCTCCGAAAAGCGGGCCTTGAGCTTCGACCGCGCCCTGAAGCTGGCCAAGGAGGCGCTGCAACTCTCCGCCGATCCGGCGCAGCTCGACGCGGCCATGGCCGAGACCGTCGAGTCGATGCGAGCCAAGCGTGAGCAGGGCCAGGGCAAGCCGCTCAAGAACCACAACTATTTGCGGCGCGTCCTGGAGAGCACCCCGGCGGGCGGCGCGGTCGCCGCTCCCTCCCGGGAAAGGGCGGCCACAGGCACGAGCAAGCGCGCTCAGACCCTCGAAGCTCTTGTCGCGTGGGCTGGCGCTGACTGGCTGCGCACCGAGATCTCCAACGGGTTACAGGCCCTGGTGGCGCTCTCCCTGGACAACACGCCTGCCGCCGACACCATCACCCGCACCGCCGACATCTGGAGCCACGTGCTCCTCAAGAGCATCACGCTGGACATCGAGGAGATCGACGCCCCCAGGGTGCGGCAGGCGTTCTCCGCGCTCCTCGCCAAAACCGGTGGCCGCTGGCCCGAGCCGAGCACCCTGAAGGACCTGATACCGAAACGCCCCCAGCGCCGGGCGGTGGAATACGTCGAGTCGGAAGACGCCCGCGAGAGAGGACGGGAGGCGGCCAGGGCGCTCAAGGCCGCCGTAGGAGTTAAATAATGTCGCTGATCATCGACTACTACCCGGAGACGCTCCGGGACATTCACGACAAGATTCTGTATGCCATCACCGGCGAGGAAGTCACCGCCCCGGCAGCCGCGATAGCCGTCCAGGTCACCGAGTGGATACGGCACAACTGGGCCGCCCGCACCCTCACCCGCAAATGGTGGGGGCTGATGGGAGGGGGGGCGGATGCGGGGCAGAGCGGCACCCTGATAGAGGTGTCCGTTGATCCGGTCCGCTCGCACCGTGGCCGGCAACTGCGCGCCGTCGCCTGGGGCATCCTCGCCACCAGCCCCGACGGCTGGCGCGACATCTGCCGCGTCGCCACTGTCATCGCGGTCGCGGTGGAATCGGAATGGTCCAGGACCACCATCTACATCCCCTCCGGCAAGGAGGTCGACCGGGCCATCCGCGATGCCGGGGTGTGGCTGGACTTCAGCCACCTGGACACCATCGACAGGGTCATCGCCAAATACGGGCTGTCTCAGCGGCAGATCTACGAGATCGCCCGGCGCGTCCAGGACGACCGGGACCTGCGGGAGCAACCCTCCTTCGGTTTCTAAATACCCGTTGACCTTTCTGCCGGATTGCTATACAAGGCAGAGTTGATTACCAAAAAAGCCCCTAATCCTCGTGATTTAGGGGCTTTCTTTTTAGCGATCCCGCAAAAGCCAAACACCCGCCAATCCTGTAAATTCCCCCCTGTCCATTGCAATTGAATCGGCCGCCCAGGTTCCTCTCCTTTCCTGGGCGGCCACCCTTTCCCCTGGAGGTCATATGCCCCTGTCGCAAGATCAACTCGTCGAGCGGTTCGAACGGCTGATATTAGCCAACGAACTCTCCAACAGCCTGGCCCACGCCTACAGGTTCAGCGACCCGGACGGCGTGAGAAGCGGCAAGTCGGGCTGGTCCTTTGGCCGCTCCCAGTTCGACGTGCAGAACAACCCGCTGGCCTTGAAGTGCCTGTCGGAGTGCGGCCTTGACGACACGGTCATCAAGGGGATCGTGAACCAGACCATCGACGTTGCCCCCTTCAACGCCAAGCTCCGCGCCGCCTCGGCCGTCATCGACCGTTACGACGCGGTTCAGTTCAAAGCCTGCATCTGCAAGGCCCAGGCCCTCGTTAAGAAGCACGGCATCGTGCTGGAGGGCGATATGGCGCTTCTGGCCATCGCGGACTACGACAACCAGTATTACCTGAGCGACCGCGACAAGCCCGGCTACCTGGTCCATTACCTGAAACGCCTCGGCCGCCCGGTGTTCGCCAGGGACATCCTGACCTTCAAGCTTTTGCACACCGCCTACGGAGAGAAGGCACCCGGCGACTGCAAGCGCCGTTACACCAACCTGGTTGACATCATGAAGGAGGCAGCATGACGCAACTCTACGCCCCGTCAAGCTACGTAGCCGCCTCCCCCCAGGTGCGCGCGCAGGTGGTGAACGGCTGCGGTCCCGGCGGCTGGAAAGTCGATTTGGTACCGGACCGCATGTACGGCCTCGACGTCTCCGCCGCCTGCGACATCCACGACTGGATGTACACCGTGGGCCTCACCCTGGCCGACAAAGAGGAAGCCGATCGCGTCTTCCTGAATAACCTGCTGCGCCTGATCGACTCGGCCCCCGGCTGGATCGGCCAACTCTGGCTGGTGAAGAAGCTGCGCCGCACCCGCGCGCGGGTCTACTACGAAGCCGTGCATCACTTCGGCGGCCCGGCCTTCTGGTCCGGTAAGAACCCCGAAGACAACATGGTCCCGGTACTACTTGCTGGCGCCGCAGTCAGCGGGAGGTAGCGAAACATGGCAGCCATCAACCTGACAGCCGGGGACACCCGGCCCAGCCGAATGACCTACAAGGTGAACGGCCGGGCGGTCGACATCACCGGCTATCAGTTCACGCTCAAGATCGGCTACGACCAGGCGGTGCTGGCCAAGGTCGCGGCTATCGTCGACGCCGCTAACGGGATCATCGAATTCCCCTGGGCACCCGCCGACCTGGTCGCGGGCAGCTGGGCGGCCGAGGTCCTGGTGGTGGATGCAGATGGCAAGGAGAAAACGCACAAGATCGCCGGGCGGCTGGCTATCGGCTCCAGGATGGAGTGATGCCGGTCATCTATCCCCAGGCGCTGCTGGAGTTCCAGGCTGAGCCGGTGCTTGGTTTAGTTCAGGACGATATCGCGCTGCTCTTCCTGGCTGAGACCGGTGATGTGAGCTTTAACCCCGAACCAGCCATGGCCTTTGATTTCTCGCCTTACACCGTGGTGCTCGTACCGGTGGACGGCGCGGCGCTGTACAACGAGGACAGCGGAGCCTTCCTCTTCAACGAGGACTCGAACGTATCGCTTTTTGCGGAGGAACCAACATGATTCGCACCTGTCTCATCCTCGCCCTGGTCGCGGTAGCGGCCACCTCTCACGCCGCCGATCCGCCGCAGGGGCAGAGCATGCTGAGCTACTTCCAGACCCGGTTGCCGGCCACCGTGCCCCCCGCGTCCACCGACACCATCCCGATCATGCAGGTCAGCGGCGCGGCCATGAGGATGGTCAAGCCCGCAGATCTAAGCGTCGGCAAAGTAGCGTCAACCAGCGACGGCGCCGTGGTCACCGTGAAGCAGGGGCCTACCGAGGCCGCGACCGCCAACAAGTTCGAGGTGCGCGACCACGCCGGCAACCTCACCATGGTCATCACCGCCACCGGAGCCATGCGGTTCTTCAACACCCCTTAAAGGAGGTTCGTCTTGGGCCACACCATTTTCATCCGCGACCTGGTCACCCCGAAGTTCTACACGGTACAGGTGCCCGACAACGAGGACGACCCGCACGGTCCGACTCACCCCGAGCAGAGGCAGACTCCGGTCCCGTCGCCGGTCTATCCGGCCAGCTTCACCAAGCGCGTCTGGTTCGCCAAGCAACTGGACTACTACGGTGAGACCGGCGACTGGCGCAAACGTGCCGAGCTCTGGGAGGACAGTGCCGGGGCTGCAACCTGGCCCGAGATCATCGGCGCCTTCCCGGATCTGCCGGAGTACTTCTGTTACGGCATCAGGAAACACTTCAACCAGGTGCTACAGCAAATAGCCACCCCCTACATGATGGCCGAGCGCGAGACCTGGCACGTCCAGCAACGCGAGGCCGAGGCGTGGTCGGCGGACCAGAGCGCTCAGGTTCCGCTCATAGCCGCAATGGCTCAGGCCAGGAGCCTTCCGTTGGCCGACCTGGCTGGGAAGATCCTGGAGAACGTGGTCCTGTTCAGGCAGACCGCCGGCCTGATCCTCGGCAGACAGCAGGCGATGCTCGACCGGGTCTGGGGGGCGGAGTCCCTGGAGGAGTTGCAGGCGGTCTCCTCCGAACTCGGGTTCGATGTGCTGAACGTCTAGGAGCGGCGAGCCCAATGAGCGATGTGATCGATCAAGCTCTGATCTGCACTGAGCAATTTCTGGAGGCCATCTTGGCTGAACATCGGAAGCGCAAATCTACGGGCAGGAGTCGCACCCACTGCGAAGACTGCCAGCAACCAATACCGGATGATCGCCGCAAGGCGGCCAAGGGCTGCACCAGGTGCGTCACTTGCCAGGAAGCCGTTGAAATCCACGCCCACTGGAGAGCTTTGTGATCACCAACTATCAACCCTGGATCTTTGCCTTCAACGTCTTTCAGTTCCTCCTATCAAGCGGCCTCGGCCTTTATGTCTGGTGGACCAACCGCGACAAGATCACCGAGACCCGCTTCAGGGAGCTTGAGGACCGGATGACGGCCGTGGAGGGAAGGGTGAAGAGCATGCCCGTCTGCGGCAACCACGGCAGGATGGAAGAAAACGACGTCAAGCTGTTCAAGCGTTTCGACGACCTTCACGGCGACATCCGGGAGCAGATCGGCGCGCTCAAAGGCCTTACTAGGGCCGTGGACATGATTAACGAGTACCTGCTCAAGGAGAGGAAGTGATGCCATTTTCAGACATGCTCACAGAACATCGTCGCCTGATCATCCTGCGCTCGCTGGAGAATCCGCGGATCGGGCCGAGCTGCAACGACTCCATCCTGCAGACCATCTGCACGGAGGAATTCGGCTGCCGCAGCAGCCGCGACCAGGTGAAGAGCGCCGCGACCTGGCTTGAGGAACAGGGCCTGGTGAGAAACAAGGTGCAGGAGTCCGGGACCTACATCGTCACCATCACCCAGCGCGGTGCCGAGGTGGCCACCGGCATCCTGACCGTGCCCGGCGTCAAGCGTCCCAGCCCCGGAGATCTCCATGGGTAAGCGTTCCGACCTCGAACCGCGCGCCATCTCCCTCTACGCCGAGGGTATGGAGATCCCGCAAATCTCGGTCGAGCTGGAAGTCTCCGAGAACAGTTTGCGGGACTGGAAAAAGCGCGCCGGCTCCGAGTGGGACGATGCCCGCGCACTCTTCCGCAAAGGGCAGGTCGCCAGCTTCGAGGACGTCGGCCGTCGCGTGCAGCGCGCCAGGGAGATCACCAGCCGGCTGACCGGGAACGCGAAGAGTCAGGGGGCCATGGGGCAGATCCTCAACGAGGGGCTGCAAACCATGCTCTATGACGTCATGAACCAGATGCAGACGACGGCCCTCCTTGACCCCGAGAAGATGGACGCCAGCATCTCGCAGATGAAAGGGCTCGCCCAGATCCTGCAGCGGAGCGAGCAGGCCGCCAACCTGAACCTGAAGCGTGAAGCGGAGATCCGCAAGCAGGCGCTTGACGACGTGGACAAGGCGGTCGACGGCGCCGCCCAGGTCGCCTCGCAGCCCCTGACGATAGAGGACTTCAAGCGCATCATCCGGGAGAGCTACGGTGTCTAGACCTCTTTTCCTGCCATACCAGAGCCGCTGGATCTCCAACGAGAGCCGCTTCAAGATCGGCATGTTCGCCCGGCAGACCGGCAAGACCTTCGGCACCACGTTCGAGCTTGCACAGGACAGCCAGCTGGCAGATTTGCAGGAGAAGCGCACGCGGTGGGTCATTCTCTCTCGCGGCGAGCGGCAGGCCAAGGAGGCCATAGAGGAAGGGGTCAAACGGCATTGCCAAGCCATGGGGTCGGTGATCAAGGCCAGCGAGTTTGACTACAAGGGCGGAGATGCCAGCTACCGCGCCATGGAGGTCTCCTTTCCGAACGGCTCGCGGATCACCGCGCTTCCGGCCAATCCGGATACCGCGCGTGGCTTTTCCTCGAACGTCTTCCTGGACGAGTTCGCCTTCCACCAGGACAGCCGCAAGATTTGGACCGCGCTCTTCCCGGTGATTTCAGCCGGATGGAAATTGAGGGTCGTCTCCACGCCGAACGGCAAGAGCAACAAGTTCTACGACCTGATGACCGGCGACGATGCCCTCTGGTACCGGCAGACCTGCGACATCTACCAGGCCGTAGCAGACGGCCTCCCCCGCGACATAGAGCAGCTGCGCACCGCCCTGGGCGACGATGATGCCTGGGCTCAGGAGTACGAGCTCAAATGGCTGGATGAGGCGAGCGCATGGCTCCCCTACGAGCTGATCAACGCGGTGGAGCACGACCAGGCGGGAATCCCCGAGCTGTACGCGGGCGGCCCTTGCTTCGTCGGGGTAGATATCGCGGCGCGAAACGACCTCTTCGTCATCTACGTGCTGGAGGCCGTCGGAGACGTGCTCTGGACCCGTGACATCATCGCCCGGCGTCGCCTGAGTTTCGCCGACCAGGATGAGCTGCTCGCCGAGGTGTTCAAGAGTTACCGGGTTATCCGCTGCTGCATGGACCAGACGGGCATGGGCGAGAAGCCGGTAGAGGACGCCCAGCGCAGGCACGGCAGCTCCCGCGTGGAGGGAGTTCTTTTCACCGGGCCGAACAAATTGACCATGGCGACCCTGGGTAAGGAGGCCTTCGAGGACCGAAAGGTCAGGATACCGATGGGCGATCAGGCTTTGAGAGCGGATCTGCACAAGCTGCAGAAGGTGACCGGCCCCACCGGCACCCCGCGCTTCATGGCCGACTCGGACAGTGCCGGCCATGCTGACAGAACGTGGGCTTGCTTCCTGGCGATCAACGCGGCGACAGGCGGGGACGTGACATATGCCTGCCACCGCATCAACGCCGACACCATAAAGGATCTGCCCCGGCCCATGAAGCTGACCGCCGGCTTCGGCCGCACTAAAGGAGCTTGGTAAATGTCAGTTGTGACCAAGATTTACGACTCGATTAAACGGCTCGTTAAAAAAGAAGACCTGACCCGCGAGGTCGCCGCCCCAAGCCTCACCGGCGTCAGGACCCTGTTCACCAATACCGTCGCGTCGGGCGTCACCCCGGAGCGCATGGCGAGCCTCTTACAGCGCGCGGTCGACGGCGACGCCCATGACTACCTCACGCTGGCCGAGGAGATGGAGGAGAAAGAGCCGCACTATGCCAGCGTGCTTTCAACCAGGAAGCGTGCCGTCAAGAAGCTCCCGATCCAGATCGAGGCCGCGACCGATGCACCGAAGGATGTGGAGATCGCGGACGCCGTGCGCGAGCTGGTGAAGCGGGCCGGCTTCAAGGCGATGCTGGAAGATCTGCTGGACGCCCTGGGCAAGGGTTACTCCGCCGTCGAGATCGAATGGGACACGACCGGCAAGCGGTGGTTTCCCCGCGCCTACAAGTGGCGCGATCCGCGCTTTTTCGTTTTCGACCGGGTGAGCCGGACGCAACTGCGCCTGCTTGATGAAGCCGACCTGGTCGACGGGGTGGAGCTGCCTCCCTACAAGTTCATCGTCCACTTGCCCAAGATCAAAAGCGGCATCCCGATCCGTGGCGGCTTGGCCCGGCTGGTGGCGTGGAGCTACATGGCCAAGATGTACACGTTCAAGGACTGGCTGGCGTTTCTTGAGATTTTTGGGATGCCGCTCCGAATCGGCAAGTACGGCCCCAATGCGTTGCCCGAAGACATTCAGATTTTGAAGACCGCGGTGGCCAACCTCGGTAGCGACGCCGCAGCAGTACTCCCGGACAGCATGAAGATCGAGTTTGAGAAAGCAGCGCAGGCTACAGGCGGCGAAAAGCTTTTCCAGGGCCTGGCGGAGTGGAACGATAAGCAGACCAGCAAAGCCGTGCTTGGCCAGACCATGACGGCAGACGACGGCTCCAGCCAGGCACAGGCCAAGGTTCACGATGAAGTGCGCGGCGACATCACCGAGAGCGACGCGGAGCAGCTGGAGGAGACGCTCAACCTGCAACTGATCCGCCCCTTTGTCGACTTGAACTTCGGCCCCCAGGAAGTCTACCCGACCCTGGAGCTCTACATCAAGAAGCCCGAGGACCTCGCGGCGCTCACCACGGCCCTGAAGGAGTTGGTGCCGTTGGGTCTCCGGGTCGAGCAGAGCGTGGTGCGCGACAAGCTGAACCTCCCTGACCCCGATCCCAACGCCAAGCCGGAAGATCTCCTTGGCCTGCCGACAGCCGCACCCCCGCCGCCGGCAGGGAAGGGGGCGGCGCTTAACCACCACGGGCACAGCTGCCCCCATTGCAGCACGGCGCTGAACCAGGAAGGGGAGCAGCCGGACGCGGCCGACATCGTTGCCGCCCGGCTCTCCAGGGAAGCGGCGGCCGCCATGGACGCCATGATCGACCAGGTGCGCGCCCTCTTCCTGACCGGCGGCTCCCTGGAGGAGATCCGCGACCAGCTCGTCGAGCTCTACCCGAAGATCAACAGCGCGGACCTCGGGACGGTGATGATGAACGCCTTCACCTGCGCCAACCTGGCCGGCCGCTCCGAGGTGCTCGATGGCGAGTAGTGCCGAATACGGGAGCTTGCCTTTCCAGGAGGCGATCAGCTTCTTCCGCTCGAAGGTGAAGATCCCAACGGAGCGCTGGAATGATCTCCTCCAGGACGAACACGACATGGGCTTCATGGTGGCGGGCGCGACCAAGGCCGAGTTGCTGACGGACTTCCAGACCGCCATCGACGCGGCGATCTCCGAGGGGACCACCCTGGAGACCTTCCGCAAGGAGTTCGACCAGATCGTCGCCAAGCACGGCTGGGGCTACAAGGGGACGCGCGGCTGGCGCACCGAGGTGATCTACAGCACCAACGTCCGCACCGCCTACCAGGCAGGCCGCTTCCAGCAGATGACCGACCCGGACGTGCTGGCCTACCGCCCCAACTGGCTCTACCAGCACGGCGACAGCATTCGGCCTCGCCCCGCGCACCAGGCATGGAGCGGCACGGTACTCCCCGCCAGTGACCCCTGGTGGGAGAGCCACTACACCCCGAACGGCTGGGGCTGCAAGTGCCGGATCGTGGCGCTCTCCGACCGCGACCTGAAGCGCAAGGAGCTGACCGTAGGCAAAGCTCCGGACGATGGCAGCTACGAGTGGCTCAACAAGAAGACTGGCGAGCTGCAGACCATACCCAACGGCATTGACCCGGGTTGGAACTACACCCCCGGCCGCGCACCTGCCAAAGACCGCGAGCGGATACTGAAGGGGATGATAGCCGGCGTGCCGCCGGAGCTGCAGGCGATGGTCCGGGCCGAGGCGGGGCTGTAATGGCTGGCGCCTTCACCATCATCAGCAAGGTCGACGATCGCGACATCCAGCGCGAGCTGCAGCGCCTGGAGAAGAAGGCGGGCAACCTCAACCCCTGCCTGAAGAACATCGGGCAGTACTTGGTCGAGTCCACCCAGGAGCGCTTCACCAAAGAGGTCGACCCGGCCGGAGTCAAGTGGGCGGCCCTCAAGGAGTCCACCAAGGCCAGGAAGAAGCACACCAAGATCCTGACCGAATCCTCCGGGCTGAGAGAAGACGTACACTACACAGTCCGGAATAACGGGTTGAGAGTAGGCAACACCAAATTGTATGCAGCGACGCACCAGTTTGGACGGGACAAAATGCCCGAGCACAAACGTACTGTGACGACGGCATACGGCAACAAACTGAAGTTCCCTGTTTGGGCGCAGGTGAAAAGTTATGACCCGAAAATACCGGCCCGGCCTTTCCTTGGATTCTCGGATGACGACCGGGAAAGGATCTTGGAGATAACGCAAGATCATATCACCAGCTGAGAGCGCCAAATTTGCCCTGTAGCCGTTTCGGGGTAGAAGGGGGCGGTGGAGAGTGGGCGAACCCGCTGTGGCGAGTATTAAACGGGGATTTAATGCGGTTCTGAAATCCGGTGCTGCCGCTTTTTGCGGTACCGCAAAAGACAGCCGACACAGATAGGTCTACTGTGCGGATACGCACAGCGAGGTGAATGATGAAAGTTTTGGTCGTAGATGAGGAAAGAGGCGTGGCAGCAAGCCTGGCCATCGCCATGAATAGCTCGATGGAGGGTTGCGAGGTCCTCGCGCTCAACTTCGAGTTCGCCCCCGGGGAGGCCCCTCCGGCAGAGCTGATGCTGCTCCCCCCCGGACCTCGCCCCCAGGGGCGCGATGGCAGGGCCTGGAACAACCGCGATCCGTCAGGGGTGATCAGGTTCGCCCTGGAGCGCGCGCTGGACATTCCCGTCGACATCGAGCACGCCACCGAGCTTAAGGCCCCCAAGGGCGAACCAGCGCCGGCCATGGCCTGGATCAGGTTCAGGAATTTGCAGGCCCGTCCGGACGGCTCGGTGTGGGGCGCGGTCGAGTGGAACACCAAGGGCACAGAGATGGTGATGAACCGGGAGTACCGCTACTACTCGCCCGCCATCATCTTCAACATCAAAACGATGGACATCATCGGCATCAAGAGTGTCGGACTCACCAACACACCCAACTTCGCAGTCCCCGCGCTGAACCGCGAGGACAAACAAACAGGAGGAGCACCTATGGAACTCGATCAACTGCTGGCCTCGCTGGGCCTGCCTGCCGGCACGACTTTCGCCGCCGCGCTGAACCACATCGCCAAGATGAAGAGCGATCACGCCACCGCCCTGAACCAGGCGCAGAACCCGCCGCTCGACAGGTTCGTCCCCAGGGCCGACTACGACACCGCGCTGAACCGCGCCACCACCGCCGAGACCAAGCTGGCCGGCATCGAAACCTCCACCCTGGAGACCGCCATCAACACCGAGATCGATGCGGCCCTGGCAGCCGGCAAGATCACCCCGGCTACCAAGGAGTACCACGTCGCCGCCTGCCGCGAGAAAGGCGGACTGGACCGCTTCAAGGCCTTTGCCCAGGCTGCGCCGGTCGTCGCTGCCGCCTCCGGCCTGGACGACAAGAAAGTCCCCGGTGCCGACACCGCCCTGAACGCCGAAGAGAAGGCGGTCTGCGTGGCCCTGGGCCTCAGCGAGGAAGCCTACATCAAGGCCAACAAAGAGTAACCCTTTACACACATTTCAAGGAGGTAGGTCCATGGCCCTCACGGCAGACAGAAACACCAAACGCAAGAACGGCGATCGCCTCAGCTTAGGCATCGCCGCCAACAAGAAAATCTATGCCGGTTCCCTGGTCGCACGCGACGCCGCCGGCCACGCCACCCCCGGAGCCACCGCCACCACCCTGCTCGGTGTCGGCCGTGCCGCCGAGAGCGTCGACAACACCGGCGGCGCCGCCGACGCTCTGCAGGTCCCCATCGACAAGGGGGTCTTCCAGTTCGCCAACTCCGCAGGCGACCCCATCACCGTCGCCGACATCGGCAACGCCTGCTACATCGAGGACGACGAGACCGTCTCCAGGACCAATGCCGGCGGCAACACCCAGTCCGTTGCCGGCACCATCTACGACGTCGATGCCAACGGGGTCTGGGTGAAGTTTTAACAGCCCTTGAACCAACCTTTAACGGAGGATTAATTTCATGCTCATCAACGGCACCTCGTTAGGCATTCTGTTCCGTGCCTTCAAAACGGCATTCAAGAACGGCTTTGCCGGCATCACCCCGCACTGGATGAAGGTAGCGACCCTGGTCCCCTCGTCCACGGCCACCGAGGATTACGGCTGGCTCGGCAAGATCCCCGGCATGCGCGAGTGGATCGGCGATCGCCAGATCCAGAACCTCAAGCTGCACAGCTACTCCATCAAGAACAAGAAGTTCGAATCGACCGTCGGCGTCGACCGCGACAGCATCGAAGACGACCAGCTTGGCGTCTACACCCCCATCTTCGAGATGCTGGGCCAGAACTCCGCGGAGCACCCCGACCGTCTGGTCTTCGCCATGCTTGCCGCCGGTTTTGCCACCGCCTGCTATGACGGCCAGTACTTCTTCGACACCGATCATCCGGTGGTCCAGGCCGACGAGTCCGTCGCCAGCGTCTCCAACGTCCAGGCCGGCGCCGGCAGCCCCTGGTACCTGCTGGACACGCGTCGCCCCTTGAAGCCGATCATCTACCAGGAGCGGAAGAAGCCGAACTTCGTCGCCCTGGACAAGGAGACCGACCCGAACGTCTTCATGAAAAACGAGTACATCTACGGCGTCGATTGCCGGTGCAACGTCGGCTTCGGTTTCTGGCAGATGGCCTTCGGCTCCAAAGCGGAGCTGGACGAGGCGAACTTCAACGCAGCATACACGGCCATGAGCAGCTTCAAGGGGGACGGCGGGCATCCCCTTGGCGTCCAGGCAAACCTCCTGGTAGTTGGTCCGTCCAACGCAGCTGCGGCTCGCAAGCTCCTTGAGGCGCAGCTGATCAACGGCGGCGACTCCAACGTGAACTTCAAGCGCGTCGAGCTGCTCGAGTGCCCCTGGTTGCCGTAACCCGTGAAAGGTGAAGGGTGAAAGGTGAATTAAACATTTGAGGGGGCGGACCTTGGTGCCCGCCCCCCGAAGGAGAACCATGAAAACTCACAGCTCCATCATTATGCTCCTGCTTCTAGCTCTGGCCGTCATGTCGATCAGCGTAGCCTTCGCGGCACCTCCCACCGGCAAGCTGGTCAAGGGACCCAACGGGGAGTTCATCCAGGCGCCCTCGCCGTATCCTCCGGCCAGCGCCTGCACCACGGCCACCGTCGGCAAGGGGACCATCGCCACCGTCACCGTCGCCGGCTACAGCCAGCTTTGCTGGGAGGCCTCGGACAGCAGCAACGCGGCCAAGCGCATCAAGCGGCACCTGGGGAGCAACACCGCCTACATGCCCGGCACCGGCGGCTGCATCGGCCTCAACAAGGACATGACCACCGTCACCTTCAAGCCCTACTCGGCGGCGTCCGCCGCCTACACGGTCTGTACCGAGCTGACCAGGGGAGGGGTGACGCCATGATCCGGATCACCTCCAAGCAGGATGGCTTCCGCCGTTGCGGCGTAGCTCACCCGAAGTCGGCGACCGAGTACCCTGATAACCGCTTCACCAAGGGCCAGCTTGAGACCCTGAAAAGCGAACCCATGCTGGTCGTGGAAGTTCTCGCCGATCCGGCCGCCAAGCCCACGCGCCTCAACGTGCCCGACACCGTCGCCCAGGTGCAGGCGGCCGCCACTGTCGAGGATCTCGACGTGCTGGCGGAAGGGGAGGATCGCAAAGGGGTTCTGGACGCCCTCGCGAAGAGAAGGGCGGAGCTGATCGTCAGGGATTAATAGCTGAAGCGCAAAGTGTGCGGGGAGATCCCCGCACACTTTCAACCACTCACGAGGTACCAGATGTACTGCACGCTCGATGACATAAAGGCAAAGCTCCCGGAGGAGACCATCCTCCAGCTGACCGACGACGACAACCTCGGCGAGATTGACCAGGTGAAGATCGAAGCCGCCATCGCTGAAGCCGACAGCGAAATAGACGGCTACTGCAGCGTCAAGTACACCGTCCCGTTTGCGGTCGTTCCCGCCGTCATCAAGAAGGTCTCGGTCGACCTGGCCATCTATCATCTTTACGCCCGGCGCGTCGAGGTCATGCCCGAGGTCAGGGACAGGAACAGAAGTAACGCCGTCGGCCTGCTGAAAGACATCAGCAAGGGGCTGGTCAAGCTTGGCGAGGTGGCCGCCACGGCGCCGGTGCAGCCGCAGCAGAGCCCGGTGATCACCAGCAGCCCCAGACTCTTCGGCCGCGACAAGATGAAGGGGCTGTAGATGATCACCGCCATCGAGGAAGCGGTCCTGGACCGAATCACCTCCCGGATCGCCGAGCTGAAGACCGGTGCGAACCAGAAAGACACCAAGCAGCTCCTGACCTCCCACGCGGTGGCTGTCGCCGTCCTGGAGGGGACCTTCGAGAAGGTTGCCGGGTCCTGGCGCCAAGACGTTACTGTCAGCGTCCTGGTCAAGTTTAAAAACATGAACAGCGAGGAAGCTCGCCGCAAAGGTATCAATCCGCTGTGCAAGGGAATCATCGGGCTTTTGATCGGTCAGAAGCTCGACCTGGACATAAAGGAGCTTCAGCCCAAGCGCTTCAGGGACGTGACCACCGAGGAGAAATACAACGGCGGGGTGATCGAGTACCTGATCGAGTTCAGCACCGCTTTCTACATAAAGAAACAGGAAGAGGAAGAGGTGAACGACCTGATCACCATGAGCCTGACCTACATGCTCAAGCCCGGCGACGACACCGCTGACGCATCCGATACCCTGACCACCACCGTTTAATGGAGATTTAACCCAATGGCCCAGATCCTGGTAAAGACCAAGCCTGGCGAGATCTGCCCTTTCGAGGACAATCCCCGCCGCCACATCACCGACTCGGAGAAGGGGACGCCGGTAACCGACAGCACCTACTACCGTCGCCTCATTGACGACGGCTCCCTGGAACTCGTGCCGGAGCCCGAAAAGAAAACCGGAGGTAAGGCATAATGCCCTCAGAGAACATCTCTTTCGACAACATCCCCAGCACGATCCGCAAGCCGGGCGCGTATTTCGAGTTCAACACGACCCTGGCCGTCAGTTCCCTGCCCGCCAACGTGCAGCCGACTCTGATCGTGGCCCAGCGCCTCGCCGCCGGCACCGTGGCTGCACTCCTTCCCACCCGCGTCTACAGCAGCGCCGATGCGGCAACCTACTTCGGCCGAGGCTCCCTGGTCCACCGCATGGTCATGGCTGCGCTGAAGGCGAACCCGTACCTCGATCTCACCGTCTGCGCCCTCGATGACGGAGCAGGGGCGGCAGCCACCGGCACCATCACAATCGCCAACGCCGCTACCGGCTCCGGTGTTCTCTCTCTCTTCATCGGCAACGAGAAGGTCGAGGTGGCCATTGCCAACGGCGCCGCAGTCGCCGCTATCGCCACCGCCCTGGCCGCTGCCGTGAACAACCTGGCCGACCTCCCGGTGACGGCGGCCGCAGCCCTGGGCGTGGTGACTCTCACCGCCAGGAACAAGGGGACGGTTGCCAACCAGCTCGACCTGGAGGCCACCATCACCCCCGGCATCGGCAGCACGGTCGCCGTGGTGGCAATGTCCGGCGGCACCATCGACCCGGACATCCAGGACGCCCTGGACAAGGTGTACGCCAGCCAGTACAGCCTGGTCGTCACCCCCTACAACGACGCCACCAGCCTGGCCACCCTGCGCGATCACCTCGACGCGGTCTCCGGCGCCATCGAGCAGCGCCCCGGCGTGGGCTACTACGCCATCGACACCAGCCTGGCCAGCGCCATCACCTTGGCCACGGGCATCAACAGTGGCCGCATGGTGGGGCCTCTGCTGCGCGGTACCCGCTCGCCGTCCTACGAGATCGCCGCCGCTTTCGCCGCAGTGCGCGCCTCCGAGTCTGACCCGGCCCGCCCGCTGAACTACCTTCCCTTGAAGGGGATCGCGGCACCGGCGGAGGCCCAGCGTCTGACTCGCCAGGAACAGGAGAGCGCCCTGGCCAACGGCGTGGCGCCGCTCCAGGTCGGACCGGGCCAGCAGGTACAGATCGTGCGCGCCATCACCACCTATGTCGAGAACCTGGCCGGGGTACCGGATATAAGCCTCTTGGACGTCACCACCATCGACACCCTCGACTACACCCGCCGCGCCGTGCGCGAGCGCCTGCTGCTGCGCTTCCCCAGGGCGAAGCTGTCGACCAAAACGCCCCCCAGGGTCAGGACCGAGGTGCTCGATGTCCTGAACCGGCTGGACCGGCTTGAGATCCTGGAGAACGTGGCGGCCAACCGTTCCGGCGTCATCGTCGAGCGGGATGAGCAGGACCCCAACAGGCTCAACATCCGCATCCCGGCCGACGTGGTGAACGGGCTCCATGTGATCGCCGGCCGCATCGACCTGATTCTTTAATCCGCCTTAAAGGAGGCTTGAATGGAAGGATACATCTCTACAATCACGCTGGAGGTCAACGGCGGCAAGCTGGAAGACTTCAGTGCCTTCACCGAGAAGGAGCGCGTTTTCAGGAAAGCGGTCAACCTGATGAACACGACCGGCACCCTGAAGGTCAAGGGCCGCCACCTCTTCAGCATCGACTACGTGGTGCCGGCAGATAAGCCGGAGTTCGACTTTGAGGGGCTCGAAGACGGGACCGTCACCATCGACTACGAGAACGGCCGCCGCATCAGCTTTGGCGAGGTGACCTGCCTCTCAATCGGCGAGGCTAAATTCGACGGCGACAAGGAGGTGGTGAAGACCATCGAGTTCGTCTCCGGCACCAGGACGGAGGAGTAACCCATGGATCAGACCGGGACCTTCCCCTGCGGCATCAAGAACGACCAGGGCGAAATCTGCCGCGACTTCGTGCTGAAGGAGCGCACCTTCCGCCACACCCTGGAGCTGGCCAACGATCAGACCATAAACAAGGATCTGCTCAACGATCCGGCTTATTACGACGCGGCCGTCATCTCCAAGCGGGTCACCGTTGCCGGCATCGCTAAGCTCACGCCGGAAATGGTGCTCGATCTGGAGGGCGAGGACGGCGACGCCCTGGCCAACGCCATAATGGACCTGGATAAGCGGAGGGGCGAGTTTCGAAAGGCTCAGCTCCCCGCAACGTAAGCAGCAGCTGGCCCTGCTGAAGCTGGGCGTCCCCTGGGCCGAGGTGCTCGATATGCCTCTGGCCGAGGGCGATAGCCTTCTCCTGAACTACCAGGACATCGTCGACCCGAAACCGAAGAAACAGAAGGTAAGGAAGAAGCCCAATGGCTGACATGAAGCTGTTCTTGCAAATACTGGCAAATGCCAGCGGCCTCAAGCGCGAGATGGGGGAGTCGGGCAACGCCGTGACTCGCTTTACCCAAGGAGCGCGGCGGCAGTTCGACAGCCTCAAGGGTGCCCTGGGCGGCATCGAAGGGAAGCTTGCCGGTCTGGGCATCTCCATCGGTGCGCTCCAGCAAATGCGCGTGTCGGCCCAGCTCGACAAGGACCTGACCCAGATCGGCCAGACGGCAGGGGAGAGCGCCGGCCAGGTTGCTCTTCTGCGCTCCGACCTTTTTCGCATGGGGAAGGAGAGCGGCCAGGATGTCGAAAGCCTGAAGAACGGCTTCAACGCCCTGGTGCAGTCCGGCCTCAACATGGGCGAGGCGAAGAGCACGCTGGACGGTGTCAACGTGGCCATGGCCGTCACCGGAGCGAAAGCGGAGACTCTCTCCGCCGGCCTCACGGTCGCCGCCCAGGCGTTCCAGTTCGACCTGGCGAAGCCCGGCCAGGCGCTGGAACTCCTGGACAAGATGACGGTGGCCGGTCGCCTTGGGAATGCCGAGCTGGAAAACCTTTCAGGGATCTTCTCTACCGTAGGAGTTAATGCACGGTCCGCCGGGTTGAGCTTCGAGAAAACGCTCGGCTTTATCGAAACACTCTCCAAGGTGGAGCGGCAGCCGGAACGTCTGGCGACTTTGGCCAGCAGCACCCTGCGCGTCTTCACCAACATGAACTACATGGCCTCCGCCCAGAAGGGGACCGGCATCAAGTTCTATTCGGGCGCCGGCAAGCGCCGCGATCCGCTCGAAGTCCTCAAGGACATCAAGAAGAAATACGACACGCTGAAGACGGATTTCCAGCGCGACAGCTTCGTCCAGGCGGCATTCGGCAAGGCGGACCTGGACACCATCAAGGGTATCAAGACCCTGCTGCAGTCGAACAACCTGCCCGAGGTGGGGAGGATGGCCGGGCTGATCGAGGGGGCCGGCGGTACCTTGAAGCGGGACGTCAAAGAGGCGACGCGCAACCTGATCGACGCGGGCGGCCGCCTGAAGAACACCATGCGCGAAGCTGCAGACGGCTTCGCCAAGCCTATCAACGAGGCGCTGGCGGCCTGGATCTCCTTCATGCTGGACAAGAAGGAGAACGGCGGGCTGGAGCTGTCCGGCAAGGAGATTGCCGGGGGAACGGCCGCGATCCTTGGAGGTACCTATGTATTGTCGAAGACCGCAAATGCACTGCTCGGGAACTGGGCAAAGACGAAGCTCGGCAGCCTGACCGGATCGACCGCGATAGGTGTGGCAGAAGGCAAGGCGCTGCAGGCCGCTGCTGGGGTGACTCCGGTGTTTGTCACCAACTGGCCCGCTGGAGGCCTGCCGGGAGGGCCGGCCATAATCCCTGACAAGGTCTCTAAGGTCGGGAAGTATCTAGCCCCCGCCGCAATGTACTCATTGCCGGTCGCAGTAGCGGCCGCACCTTTCGTTTCAAAATACATAGGCGATCAGGCAAAGGAGAACGGCTGGGGCGCCGAGACTGTATTGCGCAGCTCCCGCGAGTACGAGGTGATGGGGATCGGCGGCCGCCAGCAGCAGCCCAAGAATGAAATCAAGATCGACGTGCACTTCGACGAGCTCGGGCGAGCCTTCACCAAGGTCAACGACATGAACACGCGCACTGACGTCAAGAGCAACCGGGGCAGCATCTGGGATGCCCTGGCCACCACGAGGGCCTGGTAATGACCCTGTATGACGCGGCCATAGACGGAATCGCGCTAGAGATCGAGACTCTGGACGATCAGTTCGAGGTTTCAATTGCACGGCACGAGATCCCCTACAAGGACGGCGCGCTCCTGGAGAACATGGGGCAGAAGGCCCACAGCGTCAACATCCGCTGCTACTTCTGGGACGACGGTCGCCACCGTACCTACAACCGCCACCGCGAACTAGTCAGACACCTGAAGGACAAGGCGCTGTTCAATCTGACGCACCCCATGTACGGCTCCATGAGTGGCATGATCGAGCGGGTGAACGTCAGAGCGGATGATCGGGAGATGACTGCCGAGGTGGACATCACCTTCGTCGAACAGCTGCGCCAAGAACTCGTCGAGATCGTATATAAGGATGTGGAGTTGGCGGCCGACCAGGCGCTGGTGGAAACTCAGGACGAGCAGAAGGAGCAGCTCGAGGACGAGGCTCAGGATGAGCTGGGAGCCGAGGCGACGGAAATCGTCGGGCAGGAACTTGATCCGGAGCAGGGCATCCTGGAGCAATTCAGCGGCGTGAGCCAGAAGGCGCGGGCCTGGCTGAAACAGGTGGATGCGGCCGTGGCCGCCTTCGAGGGCGCCTTGAACGATGTGACCCAGCCGGCGAACAGCCTGATCTCCACCATTAACTACGGGACCAGGCTCCCCGGCCGTGTCATCGGTTCGATAGCCAGGATGGTGGACCGTTATGTCACGCTGTACAAGACCGCCACCACGGCCCCCAGCCGGTTCCTGAGAAACCTGCGAAGCGCTGTCGATAACCTGATCTCCCAGTTTGCGTTTTCTCCACGGATGAAGGCGCGCATCCGGGCCGCCGTCGCTACCCAGGGCGCGCACGCGGTGTCCCAGTATTACGCGACCGATGAAAAACAGCGCCAGGTGCTGCGCCGGCTGGAAAAACAGAAGGCATTCGACGTGCTCGGCCGCTATCTCAACCCGCCGGTGGCTGAGCCGGTCTACACCGTCAACGAGCTGGAGGCTTCCATCTTCATCAGCCGAGACATGCTGCAGGAAGCCATCGACAGCGAAGGCGGCCGCAACATCACTGGGCTGAAGACGATGGCCCGCATCCTTCTGGACCACGTCCACATCATCAAGCTGGAGCGCGAGAAGATCATCACTGTCACCCTGGACAATCCCATGCCGCTGCATATCGTCTGTCTGCGCTACGGCCTCGACTATCACTATGCGGAGCGTCTCGTTGCCATCAACAGCATCCCTCGGCCCAACTTCGCCGGTGGCTCGCTGCAGATCTACATGAGCCCGGCGGGGGTGACGGTATGAGCGATACCGTAAGCCTCCAGATCGGCGACCAGAAAAGCGGGCTTCACCGGATCGGCAACTTCGAGAGCTACGACATCGAGGCTGATCTCTACCAGGCCGCCGACAAGTTCACCCTGGAGCTCACCAACCCCGAGGCGCCGGTCAAGGCGGGGATGCAATGCAAGCTCTTCGTCAACGAGCAACTGGAGCTGACCGGCATCATCGACAAGACGTCCAGGAAGCACAGCAAAAGCGGCACCACCTTGAGCGTCGAGGGGCGCGACCTGATGGGGCTCCTGGTGGACAGCTACGCCGAGCAGTTCGTGACGGTGCAGGGCAAGAAGGTGAGCGAGCTGGGCGAGATGCTGATAAGGAAGATCCCCTTCATTCAGCGCTCCGCGATCCAGTACCTGCCGGACGTGGTGGGCAAGGGGAAGGGCAAGAAGAAAACCGCGGATAGCCCGCTGACGACCTTCCAGGACACGCCACAAAAGCTTAGTCAGATCGAACCGGGCATGACGGTGTTCGAGATCCTCGCGGTCTACGCGGCCAGCCGTGGGCTGATGCCCTTCGCCCTGCCGGACGGGACCCTCATTTTCGGCCGGCCCAGGATCACCGGAGAACCGGACTTCTTCATCAACGTGCGCCGTGACGGCAAGCTGAACAACGTCGAGAGCGGCGAGGAGATCGACGACATCTCCCGGCGTTACTCGAAGATCACGGTTGTGTCCCAGGTGCAGGGCCAGAATGAGCACGGCAGCGACCCGGCAAAGGTCAACGTCAAGAAGGTCGTCACCGATCCGAACTTCCCCTTTTACAAGCCGCTGGTGGTCACGCTGAACAATGACAGCCAGACTCCCGAGCTGCACGGCCGGATGCTCCTGGAGAAGCAGCGACACGAAGGCTACAGCCTGTCCTATGTCGCTCCGCTGCACAGCCAGAACGGCGTGAACTGGGGCATCAACAAGCTCTGTACGGTGACCGACGAAGTGTTCAACGTCAACCGGACGCTGCTCATCACCAGCCGGCGCTTCCGCAAAACCAAAGAGGGGAGCTGGACCGACCTCAAGCTCGGGCCTCCGGGCCTGGTGGTGGCGCCATGATCAGGGGGATCGTCAGAAGCGTCATTGAAGGGGTCGTTAAACGCTTCTCCGCCTACGGAAGGGGAGGGGAGACTATCGACAACCGGGAGTACCTGCAGCATTACGGCTACAGCTCCCGACCGCTGGAGGGCGCGGAGATCATCATCATTCGCGAGGGCGGTCACTTTGTGGCCGTCGCCTCGGATGATAGGCGCTACCGGATCGCCCTGGAGAACGGGGAAGTGGCGCTCTACACGGACCAGGGGGACAAGATTCACCTGAAGCGCGGCCGGATCATCGAGATCGTCGGCGGCGAGAAGATCATCGCCAGCACCAAGGTGGCCGAGATCAGCGCGAGCGAAAGCGCCACCGTCACCACGCCGGAGCTGACCGTCGTGGCCAGCACCAAGGTGACCATGACGACTCCGCTGCTGGAGCTCTCCGGCGCGCTCACCGTGGGCGGAACGGCAGTAGTCACCGGGGCGCTCTCCTCCGCCACTTCGGTCGCCGATCCGACCGGGACCATGCAGGCCATGCGCGGCGTCTACAACGGGCACACCCACCCCGAGCACGGCGACGGCGGCGGCACAACCGATGATCCGAATGAGGCGATGTAATGGATTTTCAGCTTAGCTATGACGCGCAGAGCGGGGCCATCGACCAGACCTTTGAGAAGTCGGGCGATATCGTCAACAACATCATCATCACCCTGGCCATCAAGAAGGGGGAGTGGTGGCATGACCCGACCTTCGGCGTCACCCATCGCCCCAGGCTCAAGAACACGCCGGCCAGCGCCCGGCTGATCCGGCAGGACATCGAGCAGGCCCTGCAATGGATCATCGACGCCGGCCGGGCCGTCGCCATCCAGGTGGAGACCTGGCGCGATGACAATAACCGCCACCGTCTCAATGTCCTGATTACCGCAACCCAGACCGATGGCCGGGTCGTTACCTACACCACATTCAGAGAGGTGGTCTGATGCCTTTTGCCGTGCCGTCATACGATGAGTTGCTGCAGGCCATCCTTACCGACTACATCAACCAGTTCCCCGGAGCCGACACCTCCAAGGGCTCCCTGATCTACGTGAAGTCGGCCGCCATCGCCTCGGCCTTCTGGGGGCTGTATCAGCACCAGCGCTGGATCGCCAACCAGGCGTTTCCTGACACGGCCGATACAGAGAATCTTGAGCATCATGCCTGGGTGAGAGGTATCACCAGGAAGGCCAACGAGACCGACGCCGATCTGCTGGCCCGGCTGCTGGAGTACATCCGTCGCCCGCCTGCTGGCGGCAACAAGCATGACTACGTCAAGTGGGCTCTGGAAGTGACCAACGTAAAGGCCGCTTACTGCATACCCCTAGGGCAGGGGCTCGGGTCGGTCGACGTGGTGATAGTGGCTGATCCGTCCACCGGTAGCGACATCCCCAGCGCGGAGCTGCTAGAGGAGGTGCGGGCCTACATAGACGACCTCCGGCCGGTGACAGCCAAGTACCTCCGGGTGCTCGCGCCCGTGATTCTGACCCAGAATGTGACCATCGAGGGGGCCGGCACCAACTACAATGCCGTTCAGACCGCCCTCGATATCGCCGCCTACCTCGAAGGTTTCACGCCTGGTCAGACGCTGTATCGCAGCCAGCTGGGAAACTTCGCCATCCTGAACGGTGCGGATGATGTCACTGTCACCCTCCCGGCGGCCAATGTGGTGTCTACCCCGATGCAGATCATCCGCCCTGGAGTGATCAATGTTACATAAGGAAGCTTTGAAACTGCTTACGCCTCTGGCGCTGGGAGGTGGCCATGATCGGGATATCGCCATCGAAGGGGGGCACCTCGACCAGGCTGCCGGACGTGGCAGCGACCTTCTCGCCGAGCAATTCGCCAGCAGTGCGTTTGAAGTTCTGGAAGCATGGGAGAGGAGCTATGCCACCGCGCCGCTGTATGACGACTCGGTGCAGGTCAGGCGGAATCGGGTAGTGCAGAAGATGAGCGAATTGGGCCGGCTTGATCGCGCCTACTTTGTCCAGATGGCCGCCGTCCTCGGGTACGACATCATCATCGAGGAGCTTAGTCCATTCATGCCGGGTTGGAGCGGAGCTGGGGACGAGTTGGGGGATGACGACTCGGACTGGTGCTGGCGGGTTTATTATGCAGAGGCCGACGCCTATGTCTTTCGGGCAGGCGAGTCTCTAGCCGGTGAATTGCTGAGCTACTCACTGGCGGATCTGATGCAGCAGATGCTTGAAAACCTGAAGCCGGCAGACACATTCGTCGAATTTATCGAGGTATAGGGGAGAGGTATGCAGAGAATTGATTCCATTGATGGCTTTTTTCACGAAGGGAACCCGGCTACTGGTCAGAAAGGAACTAAGGTTAAAGGTGATTGGCTAAATGCCATCCAGGAGGAGCTAGCTAAAGTCGTGGAGGCTTCCGGACAGATTCTGGATGAAGCAGAAAACAACCAGATGGAAGTGGCCCTGAGATCGGGCAGACTCCAAGATGTGATCTATGCCAGGGTTTATGACACTCTTGCCGAGGCCGATGCAGCGGCTGTGGCAGCTGGCAGGCGGCTGATCATTTCCACCCCCTGGGATATTCCGGTGGGGGCTACGCTCAATGCGTATGTGGAGATGATTCACGGAGGGGTGCTCAATGTGGCCGGTGCCCTGAATGTCCCCAACGGATTGAAGGGCTGCCCTGGGTGCCTTAACCTTACAGGCACAGGGAATGTGCAACTTCCCCAGGGGGTGATTTATCCTTACTTCTTTGTCGGCACTGATGCCAAGAAGGTGCAGGATGCCTTTAACACGGCTCTCAATTTTACCCCCTACACCATAGATTATGCAAACAACAGGGAATTTAACGTCATCGTCTTTGACAGGATGTATGACATCACCGGCTCCACCATCCTGATAAAGAAAGCTGACGCCTCCACAAATGCCGTTTTACAAAGCATCGACAGGCGGCACCTCTATTTGATTGGCAAAGGGGGTGGCATCAGGAAGATGGATGGTGGTTTTGTGTTCAGTGTCCCTGACACAATCCTCATCACTGGTGACATCACCTCCTCTGGCATGAAGTATCAGAGTTCCACGGGCTCAGGAGTGACTGTCTGGAACAATGACAAGCTCATCAGGGTGAGAAGCCTTGGGGACACTTACAGGGACATTGACCATGTAGGTGCAGCAAGAGGCCCCAGAGGGCCTGGTTATCCTGGCCTGTGCCAGTCTGTCACCTTCAAGGCATGCAATGTTACTGGTGGCACTGGCTGGGCCTGGGAGTTTGTGGATGCAGCAGATGTGTCCATTGACTACAACCTTGTGGAGATGAGGACCAGTGTTGGAGGGGATTCTGGTGCCATCAGGAATTACGAGGTTGTGAACGATCCCCCCACTTCACTGAACTCTGCCCTGAGAATCAGGGGCAATGTGATCGAGGGCATTTCTGGCACTGCATTAAGGTTGGGGGCCAGCACAGGGTTGACTGTAACTGGCAACTACCTTGAAGCCAATTTCTGCAACTTTGACTTCAGCAGTGTCTGCTACACCAACTCCCTGGGCGTGGTGGTGATTGGCAACTTCCTCAACCCTCTGAGTGTCAATGCTCCTGATCAGACCATTGCTCACATCAAGTGGGGCCACCTGGGTGGTGATGGGGCAACATCCATAGGCAATGTTGGCATAGGCCAACCCCTCCACTCCATTGGCCCACAGGGTGTGGCCACAGGGGTGCTTTTCTCCACTGGTGATTATGGCACCATCCATGCTGACACAGTAGGGTCTGCCCTGCTTGTGAAGGCCAAGGACATTGCCACCTTGAAAACACAGATGGCTGCTGTGGATGCTGAGACCACTGGCAACTGGACTCCTGTGATAAAAGGAGCAACCACACCAGGGGCTAATGGCTATGCCCTTCAAGCAGGGGTGTGGCGCAAGAGAGGCAAGAGGGTGTTTTTCACCTGCATTGTGGCTCTGAATGCAAAGGATGCAGCAATGGCAGGGGCAATCTCAATTGGTGGTCTCACGCATGAAGCTCTGGCGGGGTATTACTTCCCCTGCACCATTGGCAAGCTCAGATACACAGCCCTGGGAGCTGGCAAGTTTGCAAAAGCTGCCAATGTCTTTGGCTTTGAAATCAAGCTCACTGAGCTGGCCACCAACAACACGGATTCTGATGAGGTGCCTGCAAACCTCACGGCCAACACCTATTACAGCATTTCGGGGACGTATTACACGGCATAAGGAGAAGAGTTCAACAAAAGAGAAGCGACCGGCGGCCATGTTGTAGCATGGACGCCGGCCATCCAACCCACAGAAGCACCCTGTGAGCCAGACCAAGGCTTCCCACTCTGATCAGAGCGGGGGGAGCCTACCACACCTTTAACCGAAATAAAAGGGCTCACACACAATGAAGCATTATCCGGTACTAGCATGGCCGGGCGGCAAGCGCCGCTTGGCAAAGAAGTTACTCCCCCTGATCCAGAGTCGCCCGCACAGTTGCTACGTGGAAGAGTTTACCGGCGGCGGATCGATGTTCTTTATGAGAGAGCCGGCATCCGTCGAGGTCATAAACGATGCCAACTGTGAGCTGATCAACCTGTACCGCGTAGTAAAGCATCACCTTGAGGAGTTGATTAGACAATTTAAATGGGCCTTGGCCAGTCGGCAGCTGTACGAATGGGCCAAAGAGACGCCAGTCGAGGTGCTCACGGACATACAGCGTGCTGCGCGCTTTCTGTATTTGCAGAAGCTCTCTTTTGGCAGCAAGGTTAGCAGCCAGACCTTTGGCATATCGCCCAGCTCGCCGCCTAGGTTTAACATCCTCCGATTGGAGGAGGATCTAAGCCAGGCGCATCTTAGACTGGCGCGGGTGTGGGTCGAGCACCTCGACTGGCTGAAGTGTCTCCAGAGGTGGGACCGAGAGTACACGCTTCACTTCATGGACCCGCCGTACTGGCAGACCGAAGGCTACGGCGTGGACTTCCCCCTGACGGAGTACGAGAAGATCGCCGAGGCGATGCGCACCATGAAGGGCAGCGCCATCCTCACCATCAACGACCACCCCGAGATGCGGCGAATCTTCGAAGGCTTCAGCGTGGAGGCGGTGGATATCAGCTACACGATAGGGGGAGGAGGCAAGGGCACAAAACAGCGAGAACTGATCTTTAAGACGTGGTCCTAACGGCGTGGCCGTCTAAGGGCGAGTCGGAAAAGTCCAGCCAGAAGCAAGCCTCGAACGCCTCAGGGATATCGACATTTTGAAGGGGCGGAAATAGGCCGTAAATAATAACATTCAATATCAACAGTGCAGGTCATTTAAGGCGGATTCAATCAGGGTGCCAACCCCGTTGAACCCGCCTTTTTTTGAAGAAGGGGCAGTGCCAAAGCAAACGCAAAGTGGTGCCAAAGCGAGCGCGCCGCAACAGCTGCTTTAGATT
>Ga0209518_1000901_pt1 | contig 35855 bp, 37 predicted proteins | sample RifGroB1_FD_183993 | JGI IMG/M metagenome (GOLD analysis project Ga0209518, IMG submission 183993) | Groundwater microbial communities from Rifle, Colorado, USA - Groundwater B1 (SPAdes) (version 2) | ecosystem: Environmental > Aquatic > Deep subsurface > Groundwater | place: Rifle, Colorado...
GGAAAAGCTCGGGTTGTAAGAGGCCCTCGTAGTTCAACGGATAGAACGCGAGATTGCGGATCTCGTAATCGAGGTTCGATTCCTCGCGGGGGCACAAAAAGAAGGAGCCGCTCATGTTGAGCGGCTCTTTTTTCACCATTTTCACCTTATCAAACACCTCACCATAAGGAACCGGTCGGATTGGCCACTGTCTCCTGGGTCCCGGGCGCAACCTACCTTGATTGCGCCCGTAGAAGCGTTGGGCGCGCGCCACACGCGGATCGGTCTTCCTCCGTTACCCCGCGAAGAAGTGACAATGACATTGTCGGGAACGGCTAACCGCATCGCCGTCATGACGATGAAGTACCACGCCACCTCTGCGGCATTTGCGAGATGCCTGCCGTTAGGAAAGCTCATCTTGTCGCTGAAGGCGAGCCACCACGGGTAGGCCTCGTCAAGCGCGAAGTGTTCGTCGCTCTCGTGAGGATTGGAGAAGTGCTCACGATATATCTTCCAGAGCTGGTTGAACGTCATGATCCATGGCGGTCCGGGAATAATCGTGAAGCGGTTCTCGGCGCACCAAGACAAATCCTCAACCGAGGGCAGGTCCATGGGACGAGGCATGGTGTCCGCGGGAACCTTCAGTTCCTTGTAAGGGAAGCCGAGCCTAACCAGATTTTCCCTGGTAACGAGATGACAATGAGGGTCCAGCCCGTTCTTCCGGAATGTCCTGCGGGCGATCCGGTACATACGGGAAGCGCTTTTGAGAATCACATTACCTCCTCCTCCCGAAATTAAGCCCCGCGCATGCGCGGGGCTTTTTCAGTAAGACAAATGTACGGAGACAAAACCCTTGACGTCGGCTTCCTGCTCCTCCAAGAAGTCGGGTATCTTTCCGGCGACCTCGCGTCGAAAGGTATACCCGGAGCCGTAAACGAACTTGACGCCGAGTGTGAGCCACGGAACAGAGAATACCGCGACGGAATCCTCCGTCCAGAATCCGCGTTTTGCCGGATTGTAGTACACGCTGGCCCTTACCCCGATGTCCCCCCCAAAGAAGGTGGTGCTCCAGCTGGCGCTCACGTCTGACACTCCCGTCGGCAAGGCATATTCGTAGCCGAGAGAGAATCGGTGATTGCCGAGTCCGACATATTCCTCCGCGCCCACTGTCGGTCCGAAGAGCGTGAGGTAACTCGTGAACTCGGGCCAGTAGATGCGTGCGTTCCCGACATTGAGCGCAAGCGGCCGTGCCAGCTTGTCGCCGGTCATGTAGTAGTCCGCGAGCGCGATGAGGAGAGACAGCGAACTTCCGGAAACGAGTCGGGGAAGTTGTGCGAACGTCCCGACTACCATTGGGTCTGCCTCTACACCAAGCTTGGCAAGCTGTTCCACGTACTGTGCAATGTCACCGCCTTCAGTGAGCGGGTAGCTCATTGTCGCGTATACATTGACGAAGTACGTCATCGCGTCCAGGAAAGAGACACCACGTTCCATGAGACGTTTCGCAAGCTCGCTTGTGTAGTACTGTTGCGCGTTGATTCCCGCAGCAGAAGCAATTGCCCGCAGTTCCACGCCTCTTGGGTTTTCCAAGAGCTTGCGTGCCTTGCCAGCCGAAACATACGCTATGTACTCCACTCCAGAGCCGAACCAGTTGCTAAACCGCGTTGCGAACACGTTCAAGGGGTTGGCCGTGAGCGTTACTCCGAGTTCGGGAGAGAAGATTTCGAACTCCCTCAACCCCGCACGAGACAAGGCCTGGAAATGGGAATACTCGTGGGCTGTTCCCCGAAGAGGATACTCCAAGTAGAAAAGCGCAGTGCCGGCAAGTGCCGAGCGAATGATGCGTCCCCACACATTTTGTTCCGACGGATTCCTGCCGACAATGAGGTCGGCGCCGAAGTGGAACACCTCCACTGCATCCAGGTAGTAGCCGGCGATGCTGTCGATGTCCAGAATTTCCGGATGAATCGCGCTCTGCCACAGCTGGAATTGGATGTGTGGGCTTACCCCAAGTTTGTCGCTCTCTTCGCCGAAAGCTCCGACCGAGAGAACCTGAAAAACGACGAGAACGAAGAAGAATTTCATCGTCTAGCCTCCTTATAGTCAAATGTGAAATATCTGCCCATATACTACCATTCTCGTGCGATATAGTCAACCTGTCTTCACAACTGGGAAAAATGAAGGTAAGGTAGAAAAGGAGCACCCATAGCTCAGTGGTAGAGCGCTTGCATGACACGCAAGAGGTCCGAGGTTCGATCCCTCGTGGGCGCACAACCTGCTTTGCAGGCAGGCAAGGGGCCCATAGCTCAGTTGGCTAGAGCGCATGCATGGCATGCATGAGGTCGCGGGTTCGAATCCCGCTGGGTCCACTGGAGGGGTCGGATAACGGCTATTCCACCGCTCTTGAAAAGCGGCGCTCGCAAGGGCATGTGAGTTCGAATCTCACCCCCTCCGCCTTCATCACTAAAAGACCTATGATCGAATTTTTCTTAATTTTCGCTTTCTCGTTATTCCTAGTTGTTAAGGGGGCAACACTCGCAACAAAGTACTCCGCCAAACTCGCGGAGAGTTTCCATGTTTCAAAATATATTGTTGGTTTTATCGTGGTTACTTTCGTTTCAATTTTGCCCGAAACACTCATATCCATAAGTTCGGCAATCAAAGGAATCCCCGAGTTCGGTCTCGGCACTTTATTCGGCTCAAATGTCGCCGATCTGACACTTATTTTCGCGATTTTAATAATATATGCCGGGCGTGGAATAAAAATAAAAAGTAGGGTATTGAAAGATGTCGGTCTCTACCCGTCCTTTCTCCTATTGCCGCTCCTCTTCGGATTGAACGGCCACTACTCAAGGATTGAAGGAGCCGCTCTCATTATTTCCGGAGCCATTTTTTACTACATGGTTTTTAAAAACGGCGCGGGAATATCTGCTAAATTGCACAATGGGGGCGACAAATACAAAAATCTTTTCTTTCTGTTTTTTGCCATGGCTCTTTTGCTGGTTGGCTCGCATCTTACGGTAACGTCGGCGACCGTGTTGGCCAATGCGTTGAATATAGCCCCGATTCTCGTTGGTATGCTTGTTGTTAGTCTAGGAACGACAATGCCGGAATTGTTTTACTCTCTTAAGTCGGTAAAGAAAACAGATGATGAGCTGGCGATTGGCGATATTTTAGGGACGGTCTTGGCGGACGCAACTATTGTCGTCGGCATTCTCGCCTTCATTAATCCTTTTTCTTTTCCGATAGGAATTGTCTACGTCACAGGGGCATTCATGATAGTCGCTTCGCTTGTATTGCTGAAGTTTATGCATTCGGGGCGGGTGATTACGAAAAAGGAAGGATACATGCTTCTGGCTTTCTGGGTGGTCTATGTTGTTGTGGAACTCTTAGCGAACGGGTAATCGGGTGAAGACAAGTATGAAAACGCTCAAAGTAAGAAACAAAAACGCGATGGTGGAGCTCCTGCAGAGCGGCGCCAACTTTGAAAAAATCTCAATAGTTGCCGACCTGGAGCAAGACAGCTTAACAAAAGAGATTATCTCACTCGCAAAAGGGAGGGGGATACGGGTTGAAACATCGACCCAGCGAAAGATGGCAAAGCGGAGGAGCGGAGAGACCCAAGAAGTATTGGTGGGCTTCCTTATCCCGGAAAACATACGTAAACTCAAAGACCTTCTGGATGAAATGTATCAGAAGAACGAAAATCCGTTTTTCCTCCTCGTGAACAGAGTTGATTTTGAGAGCAATATCGGGGTGATTGCGCGGACGGCTTTTGCGGCGGGCGTAAACGGTTTGATTTTTCAGGGCGACGAAGACAGATTTCTCAACGAAGAAACCATTCATTTTTCCATCGGGGCGATTGCGCGGATTCCTTTGGTCAAGATGGGCATCTTTGAAGCAATAAAAGAGCTTCAGAAGAGCGGCATCAAAACATTCTGCCTTCAGATGGGGAGCGGTGCGTATTTCAAGGAAGACCTTTCGGGGCCGGCGGCGTTTGTGCTGGGGGCGGAGAGAAAAGGCGTATCAAACGAGGTATCAGAGAGATGTGGCAAGACGCTCTCCATTCCCATGCGGCAAGGAATTGATTCAATCAATGTCGGGGTGAGTGCAGGAATAGTCCTGTATGAGAAAGTGCGTCAAGACAAGGTGAATAAAGCCCCGCGTTAGCGAACATGGTATAATGTTCGCTATGAAAAAAGCGTTATTGTATACGTTCGTTCTATGCTCCGTGCTCGCGGTGAGCTTGCCGAGTTTGCTTACAGCCTCGGCTGCTTATATCGGGAAAGGTGAAAATTACGGCCTGCCCGGGGGCCGGGTTATCAACGACAATCTCTACGCCGCAGGCGGGAATGTTTCCATCATGGGCAATGTGACGGAAGACCTTATCGCCTTGGGCGGCACCATCATGGTGTCGGGCGACATCGCGAAAGACGCGGTGTTGGGCGCAGGGAACGTAATCGTTCAAGGAAATGTTGGCGATGACGTGCGTGCCGCAGGAGGAACAGTCGTTCTCCTTGGTGAGGTGGGCGGCGAAGCGATTGCAGCGGGCGGTCAAGTAACGCTTTCGGAAAGTGCCGTGATTGCGGGAGAATTCATTGCCGCGGGGAAAATGATAAGCATTGATGGAAAAGTTAAAGGAGGCGTGAACGTGCGGGGATGGAGCGTTACGGTAAACGGAGAAATCAGCGGCCCGGCAAGAATTTATGCGGAGAAGGTTGTTATCGGCGAATCGGCCGTTCTGCGGGGCGGTTTGATATACGACGCTCCTCGTCCGGCGGAGATAGAGGAAGGAGCAGACATACAAGGGGACGTCGTTTTCAATGAAGTTAAGTCAAAGGCAGGCATAGGAATTGGAAAGAGGGCGTGGCTCGTCGGTCTCTCGGCCTTGTGGTTTGCCAAAATGGCGATGTCTCTTGCACTTGCACTCGTCCTTTTTGCGCTTTTCAGGAAACAGGCGACGATGCTTGCCGTGTCCGGCTTGAAGGACTATGGCAGAAACGTGCTTCGGGGATTTGCTCTTGCCGTGCTTCTGCCGGTCGGGGCGGGCATTCTCTTCGTTACATTTCTCGGAATTCCCCTGGGAGTCATCGTTACGCTTATAACTGTTCTTAGCTTCATATGTGCAAGTGCGCTTGCAGGCATGATGCTCGGTTCGCTCATTGTAAAGCTTGTGAAGAAAGCGGCGGCGTACGAGCTTGGGTGGGGGAGCGTTATCTTGGGAACTATGCTCATGTGCTTTATATGGCTTATTCCCTTCGTCGGCTGTTTCATCAGCTTTGCGTTTATACTCGCGGCACTTGGGACGATACTCGCGTTCGGTTATAAGAAGTGCAAGGACGGCAAATGACGGTTCCCTACGCACTCATCTTCACGATTGCCGCGCTTGGGATAAGCGAGACGGCGTATCTCGTGAAAAAGCGCCGTCTCGCGGAGAAACCAGTATGTCTCATCGGCGAGGATTGCGGAGTGGTTTTGACAAGTAAGTGGAGCAAGATGTTCGGTATACCGAACGACATTCTCGGATTTGTCTTCTATGTTTCCATAGCCATTGTCACGGCGTTTCTCGTCATCGGCATAGAACCCCTCGCGGTCTGGGACAGGATAATGAAAATCATGATAGCCTTCGGCGCAGGGCTTTCGGTATTCTTCACCTATCTTCAGTGGCGCGTTATCAAGGCGTGGTGCCTGTGGTGCCTTATGTCTGCCGTGACGACATGGCTCATGGGCGCGATACTCCTCATAAGCGGCATACGGTAAAATGAGCAAATCCTCTTTTCACCTCGTGCGCGTCGGCATTGCCATCACATTTTTATGGATAGGCATCTTAATCGTAAAACAGCCCGAAGCATGGGGAGGATACCTGCGGCCGTGGGCAGTGAGGTTATTACCCGTCCCTCTGGAGCAAGTGATGCTCGGGACGGCGATTATTGATATCATTATTGGCGCGCTTCTTCTCGTTGACCGGCTGACGCACATTGCCGCATTCGTCGGAGCTCTGCATCTTGTGATTATTCTCATTACAAGCGGAATAACGGATATCACGGTGCGCGATGTGGGGCTTCTTGCGGCGTCGCTTGCCGTCATGATTGATTCACTGCCAAAGGCCAAGGTCGACTCAAAAAAACAATAAACACATTATTTCACATGAATAAAGTTGTTGGCATCATTATTGCCGTCGTGGTTGTTCTCGTGGGAGGATACTTCCTTCTCAAAGATTCGATTCAGCTCCCGGCATTGGGTTTGCCGGAAGAGTCGCCGGAAATGACGGGAGAGACCGTGGTAACCTATATGGACACGGGATATGCGCCGTCGCCGCTAACGATTGCGGTGGGTGAAACCGTCACGTTCAGAAATGAAAGTTCCGAAGCGATGTGGACGGCGTCCGCGATGCACCCGACGCACACGGTTTACAGCGGCACCGCGCTTGAAGAGCACTGCCCAGACATCGCGGGCGACGCATTTGACGCGTGTACCGGTATACAGCCGGGCGACGAGTGGTCATTCACGTTCATGAAAGAAGGAACGTGGAATTACCACAACCACCTGAACGCCTCGCACTTCGGCTCAATCGTGGTCACAGCCGAGTAAAATATAGGGTTTACGAAACCTTGTATTAACGAAAAAGCCCCGCAGCGATGCGGGGCAAGTGTTTTTCCGGCGGAGGAGGTGGGATTCGAACCCACGGCCCGCTTTTGGCAGGCACAGGTTAGCAACCTGCTACTTTGGACCACTCAGTCACTCCTCCTTGCTTACCGCGTAAACGCCTGCGCGGCTTGCTTTTTATACCATGCCGTTCCCATAATACAATCTGTATGCAAAAGCGTCCACCAATTATTGCAGTCCTGGGGCATATTGACCACGGGAAGACCACTCTCCTTGATTACGTGAGGAAAACGAATCTCGCCGCGCGGGAAGCAGGAGGCATTACCCAGTCAATCGGCGCATACGAGATAGAGCATCACGGAACCCCTATGACTTTTATAGATACGCCCGGACACGAGGCGTTTTCTGTCATGCGCGCCCGCGGTGCACGGGTTGCCGACATTGCTGTTCTTGTTGTCGCGGCAGATGACGGTGTGAAGCCGCAAACCGAAGATGCGCTCCGCCACATCCAGGCGGCCGGTATCCCGTACATCGTTGCCGTAAACAAAGTTGACCTCGCGACGGCGAACGTGGAAAAAACAAAGCAGGACCTCATGAAAATCGGCGTGTACCTTGAGGGAATGGGTGGTAACGTTTCTTACCAGCTTATCTCCGCAAAGCGCGGCGACGGCATTGCGGAACTTTTGGACCTCATTGCTCTTGCGGCTGAAGTTGAAGAACTCTCCGCCGACCCCAAGAAACCCGCCGAAGGAGTCGTTTTAACGAGTGTTTCCGACCCGCGCCGCGGCGTTGTTATGGGCGTCGTGGTGAAAGATGGAACGCTCCAAAAAGGTGATGCGCTGTATACGCCGAGCGCGTCGGGCAAGGTGCGAATGATGTGGGGGAGCGACGGAAAAATAACGGCCGCAGCGGGTCCCGGCCAGCCGGCACTCGTTTTCGGCATGAGTTCCTTGCCGCAGGCAGGGGAGTCATGGAGCACAATAGAAGCGCCACTGGCTGTGGAAAAGGAAGAGGGGGAACAACTTCTTCCTCCCCGCAAGGATGCGGTAAACGTGATTCTCAAGGCGGGAGAAGCCGGTTCCCTTGAGGCATTGGAATCGTTTGTGAGGAAGATAGGGAAAGAGGATATTTCCGTTCTTGCCGCACGCGTCGGCGATATTTACGAAAGCGACGTGAAGGATGCGACAACATCCCACGCCATCATTGTCGGCTTCAGCGTCAAAACGGACCGGGGAGCCCTGAATCTTGCGGATGCGCGGCACGTTACGGTTCTTGAAGCGCCGATTATCTACAAGCTCGGCGACCTGCTCGAGGAATACCTCGCCACGCTTCGCCGGAAAGAGGAACGGGTTGTTATCGTGAAGGCAATATTCGGAACGAAAGATGGAAAGCAAATCGTCGGTGGCGACGTAAAAGGATTTGTGCGGAATCAGGAAGCGTTTACCATTATGGACGGCGAGCGTGAGATTGGCTCAGGGAAAATTGTGAACTTGCAGTCGGAACGAAAGGACATGGAAGAAGTGCAGGAAGGAAAAGAAGCAGGCCTTATGGCCGACACAAAAGAGCTTATAAAAGTGGGTCATCGCTTGGTTTTTGCGTAGGGGCGCGATACACTAGGGGAAATACGGCCAGGTGGCGAAGGGGTAACGCGATGGTCTGCAAAACCATTATGCAGGGGTTCGACTCCCCTCCTGGCCTCAGGGGCGAATTTTTTCAGCGCCTCACAGCGCCCGGGTGCTGGAACTGGTATACAGGGAAGGCTTAAAACTTTCTGGAGCAATCCATGTGGGTTCGACTCCCACCCCGGGCACAGCACTATATCAGCCGTTTTCTTTTGAACCTGAACCTGATAACATATTTTGTATCTAACGGCCCTATCGTCTAAAGGCTAGGACGCCACCCTTTCACGGTGGAAATCGGGGTCCGATTCCCCGTGGGGTCACAAAAAAATGAAAAGTTTTTCACAAAACATTACAGGCGTCATCATTTTCTTTCTCCTCATCACGCTTGTTTTTAGCGTTCTCCCGGGGCTTATCGGCGAGACGCCCGACACGTTGAGCTTGAGCGACGTGGCGCGAAAAATTCAGGCGGGCGAGGTAACAACCCTCGTCGTTTCAGGAAACGAGGTTAGCCTTACACTGAAGGACGGGACGGAGGCAATCTCGCAGAAGGAGCCCGACTCAAGCATCACGGAAACATTGAAAAACTACGGCGTTACGCCGGAAGCTCTGCAAGCGGTTGAGGTGAAAGTGGAGCGTGAGGGAGGGGCGCGGTATTGGCTTGGCATTCTCATTCCCACCATTCTTCCTCTTATTGTCATCGGATTCTTTTTCTGGTGGATGTTCCGCCGCGCGCGCGGCGGCATGGAGCGCGCATTCACGTTCGGCAAGGCAAATCTCCGCCTGTGGAATCCGCGCGACAAAGCAAAAACCACATTCGGTGACGTTGCCGGCGTGGAGGGGTCAAAAGAGGAGTTGGAGGAAGTAGTTGAGTTCCTGAAAAACCCGAAGAAATTCTTAGAAATCGGGGCGCGCATCCCGCGCGGCGTGCTTCTCGTCGGGGCGCCCGGGACAGGGAAAACGCTCCTTGCCCGCGCGGTGGCGGGAGAAAGTAATGTGCCGTTCTTTCATATCTCCGCGTCAGAATTCGTAGAGATGTTCGTTGGCGTCGGTGCTTCGCGGGTGCGCGATGTTTTTCAAACGGCAAAGCGCGCCGCTCCCGCCATTATCTTCATTGATGAGATTGATGCCGTGGGGCGCCAGCGCGGCGCGGGCTTGGGCGGCGGGCACGACGAGCGCGAGCAAACCTTAAACCAGATATTGGTTGAAATGGACGGCTTTGAGCGTGACACGAAAGTCATCGTCGTCGCGGCGACGAATCGCCCCGACATATTGGACCCGGCGCTTTTGCGCCCCGGGCGTTTTGACCGGCGCATTATTCTGGAGATGCCGGACATGACGAGCCGCAAAGACATTTTGAAAATCCACACCAAAGACAAGAAGATGGCGCCGGGCGTCAATGTTGACCGCGTTGCCGTGCGCACACCCGGCTTCTCGGGCGCCGACCTCGCAAACCTTATGAACGAGGCGGCAATTCTCGCGGCGCGGCGCAACAAAAAGCAGGTTGAAGAAGTAGACATGCTGGACTCTATTGAGAAAGTGATGCTTGGTCCGGAGCGTCGTTCGCGGGTTATCCCCGAAAAAGAAAAAGAAATCGCCGCATATCACGAGGCGGGGCACGCGCTCGTAGCGGCAGGCCTTACGGATGCCGACCCGGTGCACAAAATTTCCATCGTGAATCGCGGCTTTGCCGGCGGCTACACCATCAAGCTCCCGACGGAAGAACGGCGCCTCAAAACCCGTTCGCAGTTTATGGCCGATATCGCGGTTGCCTTGGGCGGCTACGCGGCGGAGCAGGCAAAGTTCAAAGATGTGACGACCGGTTCGTCAAACGACATTAAGCAGTTGACCGAATTGGCACACCGCCTTGTCACGCAATACGGAATGTCGGAGAAATTGGGGCCGCGCCAGTTCGGCGACACGGAAGAAATGGTGTTTCTGGGAAAAGAAATTGCGATGGAGAAGAATTATTCGGAGGAAATCGCAAGCGTCATTGACAGTGAAGTGGATGCGGCAATTCAGAAAGGCCTGAAAACCGCCGCGAAAATCGTAAAAGAAAATCGCGAAGTTCTTGATGTTCTTGCGAAGACATTGATAGCGCAGGAAACGATAGAGCAGGAAGGATTTGAAAAGCTCGTAAGGCAGTATAAGGTAAAGAAAGTGAAAATATAATGGAGTCCGCCTTCGCCCCGCCGAGCGGGGCTTCGGCGAGAAGCTCACCATGGGGGCCAGTAGTTCAGTGGTAGAACGTTGCTCTTATAAAGCAAAAGTCGGAGGTTCGATCCCTCCCTGGCCCACCACTTTTCCCTCCTTGCGCGTCCTTGGCGTGGGTATAGAATAAGAACATGAAGAAGGTCGGGAAAGTTACTCATTATTTTGACAACCTCGGTGTTGCGGTCTTGAAACTGGACGGGACGATTGCGGTGGGTGACAGAATTGAGTTCCGGCGAGGAGAGGATAAACTCTTTGAGCAGGAGGTTTCTTCGCTCCAGATTGACCATGAATCGGTCAAGAAAGCGGGGAAAAAGAACGACGTGGCGATGAAGGTGGAAGGGAAGGTGCGCGAGGGAGTCGAGGTATACAAATAAGGGGCACTTAGCTCAGCTGGCTAGAGCATCTCGTTTACACCGAGAAGGCCGGGGGTTCGAGTCCTCCAGTGCCCACAGTTGCGGTTTTATGGGAAATATGGTATACTGAGCGCATGTCAATTGAGACACCGAAAGTTCCGCCTCTTGAGAAACCGGAAGAAGGGCCGATTACAGAATCGGGGCTACAGAGTGAAGCGCGAAAGGAAAAATCGGTCACGGAGAGGATTGTGCAGATTGAAGGAGAAGAGAGGGCGGCTCGCCGCTTAAGAGATGTGTCTAGAGCCGATGCGCTGGCAAGGGAGCGCGCAGACCTTATAGCGAGACGGAACGAATCTCTAAGAAAAGTTCAGGGGAAGTAAGTTCAGTATATGTTTGAAATGCCAACAATTGAACCTGAAACGCAGGAGGAACGCCACGTTGGCGAAGGAGAACCGAAACAGGAAGCAGAAGAAGGATTGAAAGAAATAGCTCAAGAAATGGTTGGGGTTGAGGAAGAATTGCGAGTAGCGCGCCTCTCGCGAAATGAAGTTGAAGCGGCGCGCCTCACAGAAAAGCAAGCAGAACTTTTAGGGAAGCGCAACGAAATTCTCCAGCGCACCGCGAGGAATCGGGAAGCGAAACTCGCCGCTTAAAGGCAAAAACTCGTTCCGTTGTGAGATAAAGCTTTTTGTTGCGTCGTATGGAACTGACGAGCAAAAGCTTTCTTGGAATATCAAAATAGAAGCTTGCGTCCTTTGTATTTTGCAGCTTCAAGGAGGAACTCCACATCTTCCTTTGAAGAATGTCTAATCGCGTGACAGTTGGCACAAAGAAGGATACACTTTTTCAGCTCACTTTTTATAGAATCCCAACTCTTATTGGCCACGTTGCCAAATGTGAAATCTTTGTGCCGCGCGGCAAGATGATGGAATTGTAACGCGGCCTGATTTCCTCTCCAGCCGCAATCCATACATTTGCCGCCAAGAAGCTTGATTGCTGTAGCTTTGGTTCTATACCGACGGATCTTCGTGTTGCAAGAACCGCAACGAGTGCGCATTTTATTCTGATAATCTCTGTACTGTCTTTTGCACAGTTTGCAGATAGGCATGCATTCAGTATAACAAAATACGCTCTACCCAGCATGTGTTGTCGAAAAGATAGTTCTTTGGTATGATAATATGTGTCATTGCCGCGGTAGCTCAGTGGTAGAGCGAAGGTCTGAGATTCTTCGGACCCCCGTACAGTAATGTACGGAGCAAAACCGGGTGAATTCGGGGAAGCCCCTCTGGGGTAATCCCGAGCCAAGCCCTGATGTGACGTCAGGGAAGGTGTAGAGACTATCCTTTTAAGGAGTACTCCAAGCGAACTATTGGGGGAAGCGCCCGGCTCCCATTTTGTGGGATGATGATATAGTCCACCCTCTTGAGCAATCGAGAGACTCTAAGGAAGAACCTTGCGTCGGGGGTTCAATTCCCTCCCGCGGCACACGCACAAAAGAGAAGCGCCTCGATATATATCGGGGCGCTTGGTAGAGTCACGTCTCGTAAGGGCGCTTGACGGGATCGCATGTCGCGTAGCGCTCGTAGTAGGGACCGAGAGCTTCGCGAATGTTGTCCTCGGCTCGATTCGGAACCCCGAGGTGGCGAGCCATTTCCTCTCCGAGGTACCTAATGAACTCAATGAAGAGTCGTATGCCCATGGGGTCGATAAGCTTCCTTGCTTCGTCAGACGGAAGCATTCTCACCCATTCCAAGCCCCGGAAGAGACCGCCATACTGACTCGTCAGCCCCCGTTCAGAGGTTGACCCGTATGCGAACGGGTTTTTGCGGTCATACGGTTCAAGGTACCAGAGGTGCGATGCGGAACTCCAGATTCCAGTTGCGGAGAACCGATCTACCTTGTCGGCAATCCGGAGCGCCGTGAGAAGGGGTGAGTCGCCGGGCTCATCATCTTTCTTCGCGTGTTGCCGCATCGCATCAGTGATCCGCTCCCTCGCCCTCAGGTCAAAAGGACTACCCTTCAAGAGGGCGGCGCATATCTCGCCTTCACCCTTCACGCCGAGAGCTCGCTCGAGCGCTAGAGACCTGTCCGCGTTATGAAACCAGACGGCGGTCTGAAACTCGTAGGGGTCAAAGTACAGCGGTCCATCAATTCCCTGAACTCCCTGGAGCCGCGGCTCAAGCGCCAGCATGCCAGTGATGTGCACCAGACCATGTGCCGCATTGGGATACAACTTCACGTCGTCGGGCGTCTTGGGAGGAAGGTAGAAGGGTGTCAGTTTCCTCGCAAGCATCCTCACAAACCTCTCCCTCGCTCCAGCAAGATGATCGGGCATGTCATACCCTCCTTTCGTGTATGCCTAGACGTCAGCCTAGGTTGAATGAAAACAGCTCCCAATGTTTTATCATCGGAAACCCAAATTGTCAATATGTTCGGTTTCGGAAACCGAACATGCTAACGGGTAAGAAGAAAAATGCCGCCCAAGACGAGCGCGATGCCGAAGACATTGAGAAGCGTTACTTTCTCACCGAAGATAACAACCGAGCTTATCGTCACAAGAATCGTCGTCGCGCTCACGAACGTAGGATAGGCAATATGCAAATCAATGCGCCCCAGGCTGAAAATGTACGCAACGAACGCAAATCCGTAGAGCGCCAAGCTCACGAACATGTTCGCGTTCGTGAAAAGAACGGGGACCATCTCCTTTAGGGAACCGGCATGTGCCTCCGTAAAGAACTTCGCAGCTTTCTTTGCGAATATATTCGCGGCGCCGTTGCAAAGTATGCCGAATGCGAGGGCGAAGTAAGCAAGCATTACGTTTATAATATGCCGACAAGGCGGAGCGCCGCAAGCCCCAGGAGCATAAAGAGAATATGAACAAGGCCGCGAGTTCTTGTTTCACGGTGCAGTTCGGGCAAGAGGTCGGCGATGGCAATGTAGATGAAAAGCCCCGCGGCAAAGGCGGCAAGCTGAGGAAGAGCAGAGTGAATGAAGGGGAGAGTGAAATAACCAAGGATGGCTCCCACGGGCGTTGTCAAAGCCGTTGCCAGGTTGTAGAAGAAAACTTTTTTCTTGCTGTAGCCGGCGTGGAGAAGCACGCCGAAGTCGGCGATCTCCTGTGGGACTTCGTGAAAAAACACCGCGAGTGTTGCGGCAATGCCAACGGGAATACTGATTGCGAAACTCAAGGCGATAACAAGCCCGTCAATGAAGTTATGCACCGCGTCGCCCAAAAGAACCGTGCCAGACATGACGCGCCGCGGACAGTTTTCCAAGTCGTGGCAATGGTGCCAGAAGAGAAACCGCTCAAAGAGGTAAGCGGCGATGATGCCGATAAGAGGAAAAAGAAACAGCGCCTCTCCTTGCAATTCCTCGGACGCCTCGGGCAAGAGGTCAAAGAAAGCGGCGCCGAGAAGCGCGCCGACGGCGAAACTCAAGAGGAAGAGTGACGCTTTGCGCGCAAGGTTCTCTTTCCAGAGAAGCACGACTCCTCCGATGAGCGCGCAGACACTGCCGACCAAACTTGCAATGAGAATGTATATAAACATAGTGCAGTACCCCCGGCAGGAATCGAACCCGCATCCGCTCCTTAGAAGGGAGCTATTCTATCCGTTGAACTACGGGGGCAAGCTTCGCCTACGGTGACCCAATTGCAATGGTAGCGGTCGGGGGATAAGATTTCAACAGTACGGGCCGTAGTGTAACGGTAGCACGAGTCCTTTGGGAGGATTTAGTTCGAGTTCGAATCTCGGCGGCCCGACACGCTAAACATCGGACTTTTCGCGGCGCTTCACAAAGCGCTCAATGCGGTTTCCAATCCCTTTCAATACCTCATCCCAGTGCGGATGGCGCACTTCGGCCCGGGCGCGCTCCTTGAGCCACTTGTGTACGAAAAGTTCGCCGAAGATGAAAAGAATAATAAAAGCGAGGATGCCAAGTTCAATGTTTCGGAACACACGCGTGGCATAAAGGTAATCAAGCCCGGAGAGAAGCGCGTAACTCACCATACTCATAAGAATGAGCCAGACAACCATGCCGACCGTGTGCCAGGTGATAAAGCGGCGGAAAGGAATGCGCGCCCATCCGGCGGCGATGGTAACCAAAGGCCCCGCGGCGTATTTCGTGATGAGCACGGTTTTTATGAAATGCCGCTCCACGTACACACGGAAGCGCGCGAGAAGCGGGAATTTTCTCTCAAGGAATTTGCCGAATCGCGTTCCATACGCAAGCCGCCCCGCGAAGTAAAGAATGTTGTCAAAAAAAAGAACGCTCACCGTACCAACAGACCACAACTGCGGGAATGTCAGGTAACCGCGCAATGCAAGAAACGTGCCGCCCAAAACAGCCGCCTCGCCGCGTACGATAAACACAACCCCTAAAAGAAAATATCCCCAGAAGGGAGACGTGATGAGAAAATCGCCAAGCGTGTTCAAAATACCCGTGCCCACGACTCGCTCATGATAGCACATTTGACATTCCGGCGTGAGCATTTGATTATCTTATGAAGCTGGTGGGTGTAGCTCAATGGCAGAGCAAAAGCTTGTGGAGCTTTCGGTTGTGGGTTCAAGTCCCATCACCCACCCAAAATCAAATATACCGAATACCGAACTAATGTCACAGTATAATTTGATTCTTAGTGATATAGTGATGGGACTTGAACGAGGGGTGGGTCGGAGGGGAAGCAACCGCGTCCCCTCCGTGGAGGAGATGATTCAGAACCGTGGGTTCTGAAAACGGAGCGAGCAGAGCGAGCGAGTAGTGAAATGTCCCATCACCCACCCCGACAATGTGTTATAATGAGTGCGTTAAAGGGCGTTTAAAACTTTAGCAGAGAATGAATAAATCACGTGTAGTTGCGATTGTACTCCTTGTGTTTGTTGCGGGTTCGGTGAGTTTCACGGCACATGCACAAACGCCGCTTGAGTCCTTGCGGGACCGCGCGGTGAATCTTGGGAGGCAGATTATGGGAAACGATACGCCTGTGTTTTCTGTATCTCGTGAAAAAGCGACGAGCACCTCCGAAGAAGAAATCGGCGTGTTGAGGGAACGGCTTCGGAACCGCGTTGCGAACCCCGGTGAGTTGCAGGCGACGCGCGAAGAAAGGCGCGTGGAGTTTGAGGGGGCCGTCACCGAGCGCGAGGCGCAGCTAAAGGAGCGGGTCGCCCGGATTGCGGAACAGAAGAGGCAGATTGCCGAGCATGTTTTCTCGCAGCTTGCCGAAATTAAAAAGCGCATGCTGGGGCAATTTCTAGAGGTGATTGACCGGCTTGATGCGGTTCTTGTGAGTGTGCTGTCGCGCACCGACAAGGCGGCAGAGGCGGGAATACTGGACGAAACCGCACAGACAGAGGTTTACGGTGCGATTCGCAGTGCAGAAGCGGCGATTGTCGCCGCCCGCGACGCGGCGCATGCCGAGTTTGACGTCGTGCGCGAAGTGGGCGATGTGGCAGACGAAGAAACCTTGCGCAGCGCGATGACAACATTACGCAACGAAGTACGCGGCGACTTGGAAGCGGTCCGCACGAAACTAAGGGAAGCACACGAGGCGGTGAGAAATGCGGCGACAATGCTCGCACAACGGCCGCGTGTTGATGAAGTGGAAGAATAAATATAACCTGAAATTAAGAGGTCGAAACTAAACGTGCAATAAATACAAGAAGAAGATGATGAAAAAATCAGCATGGATAATCATCGTACTGCTCGTCATTGCAGCGGCCGCGGCCGCGTTGCTCTTGAACCGCGAACCCGCCGCTACCGAAGAACCAGTGACAGAAGACACGACGGCGCAGGTTAACGATGCTCTTCAAGGAGTCGACATGGAAGGCGTTCAGGGCGAGCTTGAAGAAGTTGATGAGGCGATAGAAGGCCTGTAATCTATGAGTCAGAAACATTGGTGGGTTATTGTCGCGATTCTCATTCTTGTCGTTGCCGGCGTGTGGATGGTAAAGCTGGGAAGCACGCTCCCGTCCGGTGAAGAGGAAGTGCCCGCCGCGGACGGCGATACGACAAGCGAGATTAACGAGGAACTTCAGGGAATAAACATTAGCGACTTAGAAGGAGAGTTCCAGGCAGTTGATGAAGAATTGCAGGGCTTGTAATAAGTTAGCAACCGGTAACCGGTAATCGGCAACTGGTGATCAGTGCGAGAGAAGGAGTTTCGCTTCCTTGAGGGGGCGGAACTCCTTCCGGTATAATGGCCTGTATGACAAATCGCATTTATCTTGATTACGCGGCAACGACGCCAGTCGTGCCGGAGGTATATAAGGCAATGCGCCCCTATTTCTCCGAGAAATATGGCAATCCCGGGTCGCTTCACTCATTTGGGCAAGAAGCTCTTGCCGCCGTTGACCGTGCGCGGGAAACAATCGCCGCTCTCATCGGTGCGCGTTTTGACGAGGTTATCTTTACTAGCTCTGCAACGGAGGCGAACGGCCTCGCGCTCCGCAGTGTCGCTAAGAAGCTAAAAGCCGAAAGCCACAAGGTCATTGTTTCCGCAATAGAGCACAAATCAGTGCTGGAAGCGGCTCACGAATTGTTCCCTGAAGTAGTCGAACTTCCGGTGAGCCATGAAGGCATTGTAGATATTGAGGCGCTGAAAGGGGCACTTCACGAGCGCACGGGTCTTGTTTCCATTATGTGCGTCAATAACGAAATCGGGGTTGTGGAGCCGATAGCCGAAATCGCGCGCATTATCAAGGAATTCAAGGCGGTATCGGATGGCCCGTTGTTCCATACAGATGCCTCTCATGCCTTCCAGCACCTGCCGTGCAATGTAGACGAATTGGGTGTGGATATGATGACCTTGTGCGCGCACAAAATATACGGCCCTAAAGGCGTGGGCGCTCTCTATGTGCGTGGAGGGGTTGACCGCGACCTGCGGAGAGGAACGGAAAACGTTCCAAACATCGTTGGATTCGCCCGTGCGGCGGAGCTCGCCGCAGAGCGGCGGGAAAGTGAAGAGAAGCGCCTAAGAAAGCTTCTTGCGCGATTTGTGGAAGGCGTGAAGCGCACATACCCAAAGGCAGAGATAAACGGCCCCGCGGCGGAAGCGGCAAATCGGGCGCCGCATATTGTAAACATCGCATTTCCCGGAAAAAAAGGAGAAGAACTCCTCATAAAGTTGGATAATGCTGGCGTTGCGGTTTCAACCGGCGCCGCGTGCCGCTCACGCGCCGTTTTGCCGTCGTACGTTTTGGAAGCATTGGGGCACCCGCGGGAGCGGGCGAGAGCGAGTGTGCGCATAAGTTTCGGCATGACGACGACGGAAGCCGAAATTGACGAAGCGGTGCAAAGATTGGCGGATGCGTTATGATAAGAGCATGAATCAGCGCCTCATAAGAAACGTCATATTACTCACCGTTTTACTTGCCGCGATTGTCGGCACGGCCGCCGTATGGGAAAAACACGCAGGACTGTTTGGAAAACTGCAAAACCTTTCGCTATACAAACCGACGCTTGATTATGAAGCGGCGGTCGTGAAAGCAGTGGAGCGGACATTGCCATCGGTCGTTTCAATCGTCGTCACCAAAAACGTGCCGATCATTGAAGAGTGCGTCTCAGACCCTTTTGCCAATCTACCCGACGAATTCAGGCGGTTCTTCGGCGGTTTTGAGTTTGTAGAACCCTGCGAGCGGGGGACAGAAACGCGCGAAATCGGTGGCGGCAGCGGATTTATTGTATCTGCCGACGGCCTTATTGTGACGAACAAGCACGTCGTTCTTGATGAAGAGGCGGCATATACCGCCATCCTTTCCGACGGCACAAAGTACGATGCGAAAGTCATTGCGCGCGACCCAGTGCAAGACATTGCGATTTTGAAGATTGAAGCCGAAGGACTCACGGCGGCGACATTGGGCGATTCCGACTCGCTGAAACTCGGGCAGACGGCAATCGCAATCGGAAACGCCTTGGGCGAGTTCACAAACACAGTGTCGGTTGGCGCGATATCGGGGCTTGCGCGCACGATTACCGCCGGCGGCGACGGGGGATTTGTCGAGGAAATACAGGGAGTGATTCAAACCGACGCCGCAATCAACGCGGGGAATTCAGGCGGGCCGCTTTTGAACCTGCACGGCGAAGTTGTCGGCGTGAACACCGCTATGGCGGAAGGTGCGCAGAGCATCGGATTCGCCATCCCCGTGAATCGCGTGAAGCGCGACATTGACTCGGTTGCCGCAACCGGTGCCATACAAACGCCGTTTCTGGGCGTTCGCTACCGCATCGTGACCGAAGCGTTTGCGGAAGAAAATAATCTGCCGGTTGGCTACGGTGCCTTGATTGAAAAATCGGAAGACGGCCCGGCTGTCGTGCCGGACTCTGCTGCGGCGCGGGCAGGGTTGAAAGAAGGGGATATTATCCTTGAAGCGGGCGGGAAACGCATTACCGAGAGGGCATCACTGGGAACCATTATTCTGGAACATCGTGTCGGGGAAACGCTCACACTCCTTGTTATGCGCGGCGGAGAAAAACTGACGCTCACGGCTCTGCTTGCAGAACGGCCCATTTCGGAGTAATGTAGCACTCAATAGGTTCGGTTGCTACTACACCATGCCCAATTTTCACCGGTTTACCATCAAAGCACAGGAGGCGCTGGAACGCGCCCAAGGACTTGTTGCCGAGTACAACCACGGGGAACTCGGCGCACTGCATCTTTTGGCCGCCTTGATTGCCGACGAAGAAACACTCGTTCGGCCGATGCTCGTGAAATCCGGCGTGAATGTTGACGAGTTTGAGAAGCATTTGGAAGAAGAATTACAGCGCCTGCCGCGCGTTTACCCTTCGGGGGAGTTGACTCAACTGTATCTCTCGCAGGAAGTGATGCGCATTTTAAACAAGGCGGCGGAGGTTGCCATGCGCGAACGCGACGAGTTCGTTTCATGCGAGCACATCTTAATCTGTCTCATTGAACAGCCCTCGCGGGCGCAGGACGTTTTGAAAAGCCGCGGCATAAACCGCGACGAACTCATGCGGGCGCTGAAACACTTGCGCGGCAGTGCGCGGGTAACCGACGAATCGCCGGAGAGTAAGTTTCAGGTTTTGGAAAAATACACGGTCAACATTACCGAGAGCGCGCGGCAAGGGAAGCTTGACCCGGTTATCGGCAGAGAAAACGAACTGCGGCGCCTCATGCAGATATTGTCGCGCCGCACAAAGAATAATCCTGTCCTCATCGGCGAACCCGGCGTCGGGAAAACGGCTATCGTTGACGGCTTGGCGCAAAAAATCGTGAACGGCGAAGTGCCGGAGTCGCTGAAGGGGAAAGAGGTGGTTGCGCTCGATATCGGCGCGGTCATTGCTGGCACAAAGTTCCGCGGCGAGTTTGAAGATCGCATGAAAGCGCTCTTGAGGGAAATCCGCGGCGCGGCGGGGCGCATCATCCTCTTTGTAGACGAGATGCACATGATGGTGGGAGCTGGCGCAACCGAAGGAGCGGTGGATGCATCCAACTTGCTAAAGCCGGCGCTTGCCCGCGGCGAGTTGCACTGCGTCGGCGCGACGACCATCAAGGAATATCAGCGGTACATAGAGAAAGACGCGGCGCTGGAGCGGCGTTTCCAGCCCATTCACGTTGAGGAACCCTCGCTTGAAGACAGTGTCACTATTTTGCGAGGGCTTCGGGAGCGGTATGAAACGCATCATGGCTTGAAAATAGCCGATGAGGCGCTTGTCGCCGCCGTCAATTTATCGGCGCGCTATATTGCCGACCGGTTTCTCCCGGATAAGGCAGTTGACCTTGTTGACGAAGCCGCGGCGTCGCGGCGCCTTGAATCAGACAGCCTGCCCGGTCAGCTGGAAGACGTGCGGCGGGAAATAACCCGCCTGGAGATTGAAAAGCAGGCCTTGTCCACTGGAGGACAAAAGAACGGGAATACCGAGCGGCTTAAGGAGATTGATAAGTTGCTTACGGAATTAAAGCGGAAGAACGATGATATTTCCGGCGAGTGGCACAATGAAAAGCACGCGATTGAAGAACTCCATGCGGCGAGGAAAAAGGTTGAGGAGCTTCGCTCGCGCGCCGAGATCGCGGAACGGGAGGGAAATTTCGGACGCGTTGCCGAGATTCGCTACAGCGAATTCCCTGAAGCGGAGCGCGGATTGAAACAGTTGGAGCGGAAATATGCGAAGCGGGCGAAAGAGAAGGGAACATTCATCAAGGAAATGGTGAATGAGGAAGATATCGCCGCTGTCGTCTCGCGCTGGACCGGCATTCCGGTATCAAAAATGCTTGAAACCGAGATGGGGAAGCTGGCGCGCCTTGAAGACGTTTTGGAGCACCGTGTTGTCGGCCAGCGCGAAGCAATCAGTGCGGTCGCGCGCGCGCTTCGCCGCTCGCGCGTCGGTCTTGCCGACGAAGCGCGTCCCGTTGGAAGTTTTATGTTTCTGGGACCCACGGGCGTTGGGAAAACCGAGCTCGCGCGGGCGCTTGCGGCATATATGTTCAACGACGAAAAGGCAATGGTGCGTCTGGACATGTCCGAATACATGGAGAAGCACACGACGGCGCGCCTTATCGGCTCCCCTCCGGGGTATGTCGGATACGACGAGGGTGGGCAGCTGACCGAAGCAGTGCGTCACCGCCCGTACAGCTTGATTCTCTTTGATGAGGTGGAAAAGGCGCACCCCGAAGTTTTTAACGTGCTTTTGCAGATACTGGACGACGGACGGCTGACCGACGGGAAGGGGAGAACGGTGAACTTCAGGAATTGCGTTATTATCATGACCTCAAACGTAGGAAGCGAATTCTTCAGGAATGCGGCGACCCTGGGATTTAATGCCGGCGAGAATGAGGAAAGTGACAGCGAGAGCGCCGAAAGCGAGTATAAAGACGAGGTGATGGAGGCGCTGAAAGACACATTCAGGCCGGAATTCCTGAACCGGTTGGATGAAATCATCATCTTTAACGCCTTGCGGCCTGCTGCCATACGCAAAATTGTTGATATCCAGCTTGCGGAAGTGCGCGAGCGCCTGAAGGCAAAAGGCATCGGGCTCAAGATTAAGCCGGAAGTGAAGCAGTATCTTGCCGAGCACGGCTTTGACCCCGATTACGGCGCGCGCCCGCTGAAGCGCCTGGTGCAAAAACTCATCATTGATTCCCTAGCCGACCAAATGGTCAAAGGTTACATTACCGATGGTCAAAACGTTAGCGTCTCATTTAATAACCGCTCAAAACGCGTGGAGCTCGCCGTATAAGGCGGCGCTTATCGCGGGAGCGTTCTGGCTCTTTGCATCGCATCCCGGGTGGGTGTGGCTTGCAGTACTTCTCGCCGTTGGTTTTGCGGTGTACCGCTCGCTCGGTCCGGAAAGAACGCAGATGCGGTTCGCATATTGGGGAGCCCTTATCGCCGCGTCGGTTATCGTTTTAAGGGGAGAAAGCTCCTTCGCGGCGCTTGCCGCCTTGGGGGCGGCTCTCGCGCTCGTGACGTGGACAAGGGTAAGTTACCCCGTTGCCGCCGTTCTGATTGCGGCAGGTTTTTCGGGCGCAGGACTCTTTGCCGGAGCGGCGCTCATATCAGTAGAAGCATACCGGAGGGAACCCGTCTTAGAGCGCATGGCCCTCGCTCTTATGGCGGGGCTCATCGCGCTTCAAGTGGGGTGGTTTGCCCGCGCGCTTCCGTTCTTTCCGGCGGCGGGGGCAGTGCTCGTCGCCACCACCCTTGCCGTGATGCGGGATTTCCTCTCTCGGGGCAAAAAATCACCCTCAATCGCCGTTTTGCGCGCCGTTACGGTATTTCTCCTCGCTCTGGTTGCACTTTTTATGTCTGCCGCATGGTAAATCCGTGAGCCGACGGGTGTAACAGAGCGTTAACGCCATCGTTCTATCCTGTAGACACCTGTCGGAAGAGGTGATAGAGTGAAATACGAGCCCCAGAGGTTGAAGGGGCACGCTTAGGGTGAGGCTAAGCAGGGTTTTGAGAAAGGTAAACAGTAAGTGGGAATTGTTTACCCGTCTTTTCTTGTCCCACGCATGCCCACCTTACCCCAAGCGGATTGGCGGGCTTTTGAGTTACAGAACCCTTTTTCTCCGGACAATATCGTTTGAGGCCTCACCCCCAAACACGTCCAAGGGAGAAGGAGGAGCCGGCAAATAATCCTAAGAAAGGTCGTATCGCACGATAAAATTAGTTTCATGGTCGAAACGACTAAAAAAGTCGTAACACAATAAAAAATGAGTACGTTAAAGAAATTAGCGATCGTAGCGCTTTCTGTCGTCACCATCGTCTCAACGAGCGGTGCGGCGAGCGCAGTAACACTTTCTGAACTGCAGGGCTTGAGCCGTGATGAGCTTTTGTCGCTCCTCACCCAGCTCTTGGCCGGAGGCACCACAACGACAACGGGCGGAACATCGTCTGTTGCATGCACCTTCACGCGCAACATGTATCCAGGCGTGTCGGGAGCTGACGTCAAGTGTCTTCAGCAGTACCTGAATGGTGCTGGCTACACCATCTCCACGAGCGGCGCCGGTGCTCCGGGCAGCGAATCGGAGTACTACGGGACCAAAACCCAGGCAGCCGTCAAAAAGTGGCAGGACGCCATGGGCTTGTCTTATGGCAGCTGGGGCGGCTATTTCGGTCCTTCTTCACGGGCTAAGTTCAGCCAGGTTGCAACCGGCGGAACGACAACCGGCGGAGGGGCAGTCATCGTTGTCCCGTCGGGCACCGGTCTCGTCGTTCAAACGGCGTCAGACAGCCCGGCAAAAAGAACGCTCGGTACGGGAACCGCGTTCAATCCGGTTCTCAAAGTGCAGTTCGCGGCCGGCTCAAGCGATGTCAGCATAACAAACGTCGTGCTGAACAAGAGCGGTTTCGTTGCGAACACAAATGTGAGCGGTATTGACGTAGTTGATGCAAAAGGCGTTCGCCACGGAAACGTGGTAACTGCCGTAAATGCAGACAACACCGTCAACATTCCGTTCTCAACCCCAATCGTGGTAAAGGCGGGCACGTCTGAAACATTGACATTCCGCATGAACCTCGCCGGAGGGGATTACAGCGGCACCATCTCGCTCTCACTCGCATCGGTGACATCTAACGCATCAAGCGTGAGCGCGTCATTCCCGATCGCGGGCGTGGCGATGGACGTTGTAAACGGCGGCAACTCTCTGGCAAGCACAACCTTGGACGTCTTGACGTCCACCGGCTCGTCAACCTTGAACATTGACGCGGCGAGCTTGCAGGAGATCACAAAATTCCGTATCCAGGAGACGTCATCAAACGAGGCAGTCTACCTCCACAGCATGACGCTCTACAACTATGGAAACGCGGATGACACCGACTACAAGGACGTAACCCTGGAAGCCCAGGATGGCACGGTTTTGGCCGTTGCCCAGCCGAGCGGCCAGTGGACTGTCTTCAACCTGTCCTCAAACCCCTACAAGATTGATAAGGGGCAGACAAAAGACTTCACGGTGAAGGCAAAGCTCGTTGATGGTGCGACGAAGACCCTTCGCCTCACCGTATACAACGACTACGACCTTGACTTGCGCGGTGCGACAACTGGTATCTCGGTCATTCCGGCAGCAGGGGCGTCAGTTGACTCATCCTTCCCGATTGGTGAGGGAGCGAACCTCCAGACCTTCGGGTCGGGTTCAGTGTCTTTGTCCCGCGCGTCCGACTCCCCGAGCTCATCAGTGGCACCAGGCGCGAGCGGCGTATCCTTGGCGAAGTTCATCGCCCGTCCGACGGGTGAGAGCTACGAGCTCCGCAAAGTGAGCTTCTACATCGCCTCGACCGGCAAAGCATTGACCGGCACGGTGTATGTGAAGATAAATGGCGCGACGGTGTACAGCGCGGCTGCATCGACATTCACGAGCGACAGCACTGCCGACACGGTTACGCTCTCGAGCTACACAACCTTGACAGCGGCGACTGACAACACGATTGAAATCGTGACCGACATTCAGTCATCCGCAACCTCGTCAAGCTCGTACCAGGTCAAGTCATTTGACCTTGTGCAGGCGAAGCGCTTGATCACGGGCGACATCGTTGACCCAACCTCAAGCACAGGTATAGACGGTTACTCGCTCTCGGTTTCGTCCGGGGCGCTTGCGATAACAACCTTGGTTCAACCGCCGGCGGGCTCCGTCGTTGCGGGAACGGTGAACTACGAGCTTGCTCGATTCACCCTGAACGCGAGCGCGGGAGGCGAGAACGTGAAAGTCTCAAAGATCACCATCACCCACAATGGGAGCTCAACCGTGGACACGAACCTCGGCAACTACAAGCTCTTTGTGGACGTGGATGGCGACGGCCTCTTCTCTGATGAATCGGCACAGGCCACAACCGCCTCAACCGACTCGTTCACGAGTGAAGACGGCGCAGACGACACGCTTGCATTCAACCTGCAAACACAGCTTGAAGTAGAGACCTCAAAGCCTCTTACCTTGAGCCTGCGGGCGGACGTGAAGTCTGGTGCAGTAACTGCCGAAACACACCGCTTCAACGTTGCGGAAAGCGTGACTGCAATAGGGAAGGGAACCGGCAACACCGTTACCCCGACCTACGCAGGCACCGGGCAGACGCAGACGCTTGTCGGCGCTGGTCAGATGACCCTGTCGCTCCTCTCGGGAAGCGGCAAGTCGCCGTCAACAAGCCAAGTGAAAGTAGTGGGAACCGACGAGGTAGTCTTCGCTTTCAAGGTGACGTCACAATATGAGTCAATGAAGACGAGGGCATTGCGGATTACCGCAACCTCGACGACCTCGCTCACGACGAGCACCTTGTCAAACATTCGGCTGTACGACGGCGACCCGGCATCAAGCGGCAAGCTCGTTGACACGAAACAGCAGTTTGACTGGTGTAACACGAGCTACTGCTACGTAGACTTCACCTCCGACGTCGACATCTTTGGTGTTGGCGAAGGCGGCAATGGCCCGATCACAACGACCGGGAAAGAAGTGTACGTGAAGGCAAAGATCAACGACCTCTCAAATCTTCCGAAGTGGGGCGACAACTTTGGCTTCAGCATAGCCGCGACGACGCATGTGTCGTCAACCGGCGTATCGTCCGCTTCAACGACGATCACCATAACCGGTACACCGACGGCAAGCGGGTACACCAACGTGGCACCCGCATACGTGAAGATAGAGAAGGTGAATGTTCCTGACACGACACCGGGAACCGGCGCGGGCATTACCGTTGCTCGGTTCAAGGTGACGAACATGAGCGGGAGCATCCCTGTCTATCTCTCCACGAGCACGTTCCAGTTCACCCAGAACGGCTCGGCGACAACAACCATGCATGTGACAGGCACTTCTACGTTCAAGATTCTCGCATCCGCGCAGAACGGTGGAGAAACTGACACGTCAGGCTGGAACAGCGGGGTTGGTTACTACGCAGCGAGAGGCACGACGGGCGCATCAACAACCATCTCCTTCACGACCTCTACCAACGCGACTTCTGGCATCACGCCGACTGAAGCGAAGGTTGATGCAAACAGCCACCGCTATCTGACGATTCAGACAACGGTGGTGTCGGCGACGAACGACACGTATCAGCTGGCAGTGAGCGCCTTGGGCAATATCCTCTTCAACGTGTTTGAGAGCGATATAGGCCTGAGCGGTAACTACAATGGCACGTCAGGCGGAGATGTCGACACGACAGACCTCATCACAAGTCTTTACGTGGACGGCACGCCGGTCAGTGACATGGTTACTGCGGGCGGGAGCTAGTGATTGTCTTGGTTTTGCGGTAGCACATAACCGTTATCAAAGCCCCGCCTCGGCGGGGCTTTGGTTTCACCAAGAGGTGAGGTACACTTTATCCATGGACTTTTTTAAAGCAGCGCGCTTTCTCATTTATCTCATCCCCCTGGGAATTGTTATCGTTACACCATCAACGCTTTTCCCATTTATCGTCGGGAAGTATGTATGGTTCCGAACATTGAGTGCGCTCGCACTTATCTTCTTTCTCATAGGAATCACACGTGACCGCGAGGGAAGTGTGTATCTGAAGCGATTAAAGGAACTTGTGCGGTCGCCACTCGCGATTGCCGTGACCGCGTTTACCACTCTCTATGTTCTTGCCGGCTTTACGGGCATAGACCCACATCTCTCATTCTGGTCAAACTTTGAGCGCGGCGAGGGAGGGCTTCAAATATTGCATTTGTGGGTATTTTTCATCCTTTCAGTTACGCTTTTGCGTACGCCGAAGGAATGGCTCGCACTTCTCAAAACAAGTGTCGCAGGAGCGGTTCTTATGATTCTCTACGGCATTGGCGCCGGGCTTAACTACGCAGGCATCGCGGAATTCAAAAACTTTATTGGCGTTCCCTTCGGCGAGCGGTTCCAAGGGTCCGTCGGCAACTCGGCATACGTCGCCGTCTACCTTCTCTTTGGCGCCTTTTTTACAGCGCTCCTTATCCGCGCGGAAAAGATAAAGAAAAAGAAGTGGTTTCTTGCCGGAATCGTTGCTCTCTGCGCCGTGTTCTTCGTTCTCGCGGCGACGCGCGGCGCTATGGTTGGTCTTGTTTTAGGGCTTTGTTTTACGCTCGTTTTTATTGCCGTGCGAGCAAAGCAATGGCGCAAGTGGGTTGTGGGGACTTTCATTGTACTTGCAGTTCTTTTAGGAACTCTCTACATGTTGAAGGGCACGCCGGCAGTGCAGAAATTGCCTTTCGCACGGCTTTTGGACATCTCGTTTTCAGCAACGACGTTCCGGCACCGCCTTGCCGCATGGGACATCGCGTGGAAAGGATTTCTGGAGCGCCCCGTCTTGGGCTGGGGACCAGGGAACTACATTCATCTCTTTAGCCGGATACACCACCCCGCGTTTTTTGACGTGGAAAGCGGAAATTATGGTGCGTGGTTTGACCGTGCGCACAGCATCTTCTTTGACTATCTCGCGGAATCGGGTGCGGTGGGGCTTACAGCCTTCATAAGCATCTTCGCCGCCTTAGGGTGGAGAATATGGCGCGCACCCAAGGAAGAGTCCGCCGGGGGCGCCCGCCTGCCGGAGAGGCAGGAATCCTCCGATACCGGTGTGCGGGCGCTCGCCTTGGGAGTTATGGTTGCGTATCTTATTCAAGGACTCGTGCTTTTTAACGTCTTAGCAATATACCTCCCGCTTATAACATTTCTTGCATGGAACGAATCCAGGTTTAATCGGAAACTGTCGGTAAACACATGAAGACGTTCCATAAAGCAATTATCGGTACGCTTTTTATTCTCTCACTCCTCTCCATATATTACGGAGCGTATCGCCCTTTCGTGAAGTCGCAAATGTATCTTCGTGCCCAGCGTGCTGCGATGCTGGTGCACAATACTGATGAGGTAGAACGAATATTCAGCGAAGTGTTTGATTACGCATCTCCGATTGGCGAAGAAGAAATCGTCAAATTTTCCTTGGAGTTTGTGCAGAACGCGATGTATGCACCGGACGCTTCGGAAGAAGCAATCCTCGACCTCCTACAATATGTGGAAGAGAGGATTGACGAGAGAGATATTATTCATCTCGTACAGATGGGGAACGCCTATGATGCTCTCTGGCGCAATACGGGGAATGAAAAATATTTCACGAGAGCAGAGGAATACTACAAAAAGGTACTCGCCGCGGGGCCGCGCCTCCCACAAGGCCTCTACAGCATGTTTAACCTTTACGGCGCGGCAGGCATGGCGGATGAGCTTCGAGCCATAGCCAAGCGTATTTTGGCTATCTGGCCGGAAGATGAACGGGTGCAGAAAGTGCTTAAGACCATTGAATCGGGCATATAAAGTATTATGGGAAATACCGCGCGGCAGCCGCTCGTTTCAATCGTTATCACGCTCTACAATGGAGCCCGTTTTATCTCATGGCCGCTTTTATCGTGCATGCATCAGACGTATCGGAATTTAGACATTCTCGTTTTGGACGATGCGAGCACCGACGATACCGAAGCAGTCGTAAAGCAGTATGCGGAGCAGGACAAGCGTATACGATATGTCCGAAACGAAAAAAACATTGGTTATGCACGGAGTTTGCATAAAGTGGCCTGGCTTGCAATGGGAGAGTATGTTCAACTGCTGGGAGCAGATGATTGGCTGGAAAGGAACTATATTGAAACGGTTGTTGAGGAATTTGAAAAGCACCCGAAGGCGGCGTGCGTTGCGGCCGAGATTATATCCCTGCGCATCATGCCCGAAGGGAACTTCAAGCTTATAGACGGGTATCTCCCAAAAAAGAAAACAATATCAAAAGACACTTTTATTCGAAGTGTGTACCGATCGGACGTTGGTTCCACACTCACCCCGCTCGCCTTGTTCCGAAAAGAGGATTTCCTTGAAAGCGCTGGTTTTATGAAAGAAATGTTCGAACACCCCCCTCAAAATGTTCCTCCAGAGCTTCCTGCTTTGCAGCTCAAAGGACATGGAACAGGAGACCTCTTCCTTTTAAAAACAATTCATAAGTATGACTATCTCATACTCACAGATAAGACGGCGTTTATGAAAACAGAGCACTTCGAAAACGCGAACAAGCCTCACAATCTCACAATCGACTGGACAAGTGCGGGCAGGATTCTCCGCTCGTACTACTACGGGCGGCTTGGTTTTGAATATCTTTTCAGAAACGCATACCGAAACTTTTGGGCTGGTTTTCGCCTGTTTTTTGGAACAGACCCCTTTGTTTCAATATTCGTCACATTTGTAAAGCAAAACTTCAAGTACGATTTCTTCTCCGACCTGAAAAGGGAAGATATGAAAACGTATTTCGCCGATTACTCTCTTTTTGAAAAGATCGTATCGGCGTTTTTTCTGCCGATTCATTTTATGGCGCGCGCCGCTCACTTTCTTTTTATAAGACCCCTTGACACCTCACGGAGACACGACATAAACGTGCGCCAACAGGGCTACTTTCTGGACGAGGCCGGTCGCTTCCAGGCGTAGCCGTTTGATTTGTTCGGGCAAGGACAGTATTGTGTAGGCATGAAAAGAGCTCTCATTACCGGTATAACTGGTCAAGACGGGTCGTACCTTGCCGAACTTCTCCTTGAGAAGGGGTATGAAGTCCGCGGCACAATCCGCCGCTCGAGCCATTTCAACACCTCCCGCATAGACGATTTGTTTGAAAATGAGCGATTCGGCACATACTATGCCGACCTTATGGACCCAATTTCCATAGGGAACGCAATATCGGATTTTGCTCCAGATGAGATTTATAACCTGGGAGCGATGAGTTATGTGAAAGTATCGTTTGACATTCCTGCCTTTACCATCCAAACGAATGCGGTGGGACTGCTCAATATTCTGGAATATGTGCGGGGACATGCCCCTCAAACGAAAATATATCAGGCATCAAGTTCAGAAATGTTCGGCGCATCGCGCAGCAAACCACCTTTCAACGAGCAATCGGAATTCAGGCCTCAAAGCCCGTATGGAGTCGCAAAACTTGCCGCATTTCATCTTATGCGCAACTATCGCGAGGGGTACGGCCTTTTTGCCGCGACAGGAATCCTTTTCAATCACGAAAGCCCCCGGCGCGGAGAGGTCTTCGTTACGCGGAAAATTACCCGTGGCGTGGCGGCAATATTGAAGGGAAAGACCAAGAAACTGGAGTTCGGAAACCTGGACTCCGTGCGCGATTGGGGGCATTCAAAAGATTACGTAAAAGCGATTCATCTCATTCTCCAGCAGGAAAAACCGGACGAGTACATTGTTGCAACAGGAGAGGCGCACAGCATCAAGGAAGCGCTTGAGTTCTGTTTCAACGAAGTAGGATTGAATTGGAAGGATTATGTGGAAACAAACCCGCGATATTTCCGTCCGAACGAGGTGCCGTACCTCCAAGGAGACGCAAGCAGAATCCGCGCCTTGGGATGGAAGCCGGAGTACGGATGGAAAGAGACACTGCGGGAGATGCTACAGCACGATATTGAGCACTTTGATGGATTCCCGTCCCGGTTCAGGAAAATAGAGAAATAAATGGAAAAAGGAGACCGCGGATCGGCTCTCAAGAAAATACGGGTGGAAGTGCTCAACATGGTGCGTGCCGCAGGGGAAGGGCACGTACCGAGCGCATTTTCTGTTATAGAAATCTTATATGCATTGTATTCTCGCATGGGCGAGCGCGACAGGTTTTTCTTGAGTAAGGGGCATGCAAGTACGGCGCTCTACGCAACACTGGCGCACTTTGGTGCTTTGAATGAGCGCGAACTTCAAACATATGGGAAATATAATTCCGCGCTCGGCGGGCATCCTCATCGGAACGAGAAGAAAGGAATCATGAATTCTTCCGGTTCGCTGGGACACGGATTTCCTGTGGCCGCCGGCTATGCGCTCTCGCTCCGTTTGAAGCGGGGCGGCGGGCGCGTTTTTTGCCTCGTGGGGGACGGGGAATGCAATGAGGGGACGATATGGGAAACAGCACTCCTCGCGTCGCACCTGAAGCTTCGTGAATTGGTGTGCGTTGTGGATAATAACGGCTCACAGACAAGAGCTGTGCCTTCGGGAGACCTTGCGGAGAAATTCAGGAGTTTTGGATGGAACGCGGTGGAAGTTAAAAACGGACACCGAGTGAACGATTTAGAAAACGCGATATTCGCAGAACGCGGCGATGACGAGAGGCCGTATTGCGTCGTTGCGCATACAAAAAAAGGAAAGGGAGTCCGAGAGATGGAGGAAAACCATTTTGCTTGGCATCACCGGGCACCCACTCCGGAAGAATACGAACGGTTCGTCAAGGAGATTATGGGGAGCCCCGAAGAAGCATGAGAAAGCAATTTGCAAAGACCCTTCTTGAGACCGGCGCGGACGAGCGCGTTGCGGTGCTTTTGGGAGACCTTGGCCATTTCCTCTTGCGTGATTTTGAAGCGCGCTACCCTTCGCGGTTTTTCAATATGGGCATTGCGGAACAATCTATGATGAGCATGGCGGCAGGACTCGCCTTGGGAGGATTTTTCCCCGTTGTGCACAGCATTACGCCATTCATCACCGAACGGTGTTTTGAGCAGATAAAAGACGATTTGTGTTACCAGAACACCGGTGTGAATATTGTGAGCGTCGGGAGTGCATTTGACTATGCCGCACTCGGGTGCACTCACCATTCATATGACGATATAGGCATATTGCGCACTCTTCCGCGGATGCAAATCGTGTACCCTGCCGCACCTCATGAATTTGACATCCTTTTTAAGGAGGCGTATGCGAATGGCGCGCCGACTTATTTCCGTCTGCCGGAACATATCCACTCGCTTTCCACCCACCCGAAGTTCGGCGAGGTGGAACAGATGCGTGAAGGGAACGTTGTGACCGTGATTGCCGCAGGTCCGCAGCTCCAAAACGCGTGGGAAGCGGCTGAAGAAGCTGCGCGCGCAGGCGTGTTGTGCGACTTGTGGTACGTGACGACCATAAAACCCCTAAGCGCCGCATCGGAAAAGGCGATTGCGGCGAGCGTCGCAAAAACAGGGAAGGTGGTGACTGTTGAGGAACATTCTGTTATTGGCGGTATCGGAGACCTTATTGCCCTCATATGCGGAGGAGAACGGTTCACACATGTCCGCCTCGGCGTCAACGATAAATTCTTGGAGTGTTACGGAACATACGAGGAACATTGTAAGGCAAACGGTCTCACAAAAGAAAACATATTAAAAGCAATCCATGACAGCGCGGGAAGAAATCGTTAACGAGGACGCAGAGCGCGCAGTAATGCGGCTCGACGCAAGCCCCTTGCGCGGCGCGCGCGTACTTCTCGCGGGAGCGAACGGTCTTCTTGGATCCTCTTTCGCGCATTTTTTTAACCACCTGAACCGCTCGCAGGGATTTGGTATTTCGTGCGACTGCGTAACAAAGAACGAGCTTTCACCAGAGTCGCGCATATACGACCTGCGTGAAGCGTCCGGCTTCCGAATAATACAGGCAAACCTTGCAACAGACACCCCTTATGATGGTGCATATGATTTTGTTATATACGCTGCCGGTTATTCCGCCCCGCTCCGCTTTCTTCGTGACCCTCTTGAGGTTGTGGAAGTGAATTACGACGGCATGAAACGCTTGCTTCGCCACGTGCGTGAGAAGAGCCAGCGGGCAAAGGTTTTGTATTTCAGCAGCAGTGAGATTTACGGCAGTCCGCCGCCCGAGAGCATTCCGACGCCAGAAACATACCCGGGTAACTCGCCAGTCACAAACCCACGCGCCTGTTACGTGGAATCAAAGCGGCTTACCGAAGTTATGTGCCTTATCTATCGCAGTCAGGGCATAGACGTGAAAATTGTGCGGCCGGCTCTAACCTACGGGCCGGGGCTGGGACTTCAGGACGAAAGAGTATTGAGCCAGTTCGTTAGGAAAGCCCACCTTGATAAGAAGATAGATATGCTGGACGACGGGCGCGACCTGCGTGCATACTGTTATGGGGAGGACATGCTTGTAGAACTACTTCTCATTCTTCTCAAAGGGAAGGAAGTGATTTACAACGCCGGTTCCGACAGGGAAGAGGTAAGCATTAAGGACCTTGCGCTCACAATAGGGAGCATTATGGGAGTTCCGGTCAATGTCGGGGCGCCGCGGCAAGGAGCGGTGGGAGCGCCGGGGCGAGTGCTTCTTGATATATCTAAAGTAAGAAACGAATTCGGCTTCGCTCCAAAAGTAACACTTGAAGAAGGACTTCGGAGAACCATTCAGTGGGCGACATCAAATTCAGAGAATCAAAATAATGAATAAAACAGAGAAATCGAAAATTACCTTCTTTAAAGCAGACATCTCAACGCATGAGGATAATCGCCGCCGGATTTTTGGCATTGTTTTACCTGCCGAGATTAATTTTGCGGCAAGGGGAGTGAAAACGATAAATTTTTCAAGAAGCGGGGTAGTGGTCGGGAATCACTACCACACCATTGAATCGGGGCGAATTGAGGTTTACATCGGAATCGGCGCTCCGGGAGTGGAACTTTTCAACTTTGCGTATCGTGACGGCGGGGAAATAAAAGAAAGGATTATTTTCAATGGAGACAGCTGTTTTATCCCGCCCGGCTGCACACATTCCTTTAAGGTGCTTTCCGAGAACGCATCGTTGTGGGGATTTTCAAATCTTGAAGGATACGACCCGGCGCACGACGAGAAAGACGTCATATTAACTTAGTTGTGTTTTTATGGCTTCTTAAAAGAAGCCAAGGATATTGACAATTTGAGTTCGGGACAAAAATTCGGAAATAGGCTCATATGACAAAAACAAAACATATCACGCCAGCCGACTTTGAAGCTGTATGGGGCGGACCCTTGAGCGATTATGTAAAGGGGAAAATAGAGAAATACGACCTGCGCTACGAGGAATGCACCCGAGAGGAGCGTGACAAGTGGCTTCGCTTCATCTGCGAGGTCCTTTTACATCCGCGCGAACTCATAAAAGCGGGGTCTCACCGAGAGCAGGAGTGGGAAAAAGGATGGAGTGAAAACGCAAAGGCGTTTGCCGCGTCCCGAAATATCTCGGATATCTATCCGCACTACTTCGGGAAATATCCGGTAGGGCGGTGGCGCGGCGATTTGGTGAAGCCGGTAAGCGCGGACTATGAACGCCTCATGTTTGCCGTCATCCAGGACTGGCTTTTTGACATGTACCTGAAAGACACGAATGCCATTTATGAATTCGGGTGCGGTACGGGGCATAACCTGCTCCGCGCACGCGCGGCGAACCCTCGCGCAGCGCTCATGGGGTTTGATTGGGCAGAGTCGTCAGGAGACACCATTCGTAGCATGCGGGAAGCGGGAATTTTGGATAACGTTTTTTTCTCGCGGTTCGATTTCTTTAATCCCGATGCTACTGTTGCGTTTTCTCCCAATACAGGCGTCTACACGGCTGCGGCGCTTGAGCAAATCGGCAACAAATTTGAACCATTCCTCCAATTTCTTCTCAAGAAGAAACCGAAAGTATGCGTGCACATAGAACCTATTGCCGAGCTTTTGGACGAAACGAAGCTCTTAGATTACCTTTCCTTGGAGTACTTCAAGGCGCGGAATTATCTCTTCGGTTTCCTCACGCGCCTGCGGGAACTTGAAAAGGAAGGATACATAACAATTCACCGCGCACAGTGCACACACATTGGCAGCTTGTTTATAGAAGGATATTCGGTTGTCGTATGGTCTCCGCGTTCGCTTGAAGAGCCGAGAAAAAGCGATTAGAGTAGGAAAACATGTCAAAAACAGCAATCGGCATTATTGGTGTCGGCTACGTTGGCGGCGCGCTTCACGGGTGGTTTAAAAGTCAGCCGGAGCGCTTTGACGTTTTTGTATACGACAAATTCAAGCGTCTTGGCTCTCCAGATGAAGTGAATCGTGCCAGCATCATTTTTGTTGCGACACCAACCCCTTTCCGCGAAGACGCAGGGGGGTATGACGATTCTGCAATCCGCGACGCGCTTGCAAATATCCGCGACGGAAAGATGATAGTCATCAAGTCATCGGTCACCCCGGGCTCAACCGAACGGTTCCAAAAGGAGCATCCGCAGAAGATTCTCCTCTTCAGTCCGGAGTTCCTCAAGGCGCAGAACGCCGCGAGTGATTTCGTGAACTCCGAGCGCCAGATTGTAGGATATGCGGATGAGAAACACAGGGGAAAAGCTGCGGAGATACTCGCCATCCTGCCTCCAGCTCCCTACATGAAAGTGATGCGCGCAACCGAAGCGGAGATGGTGAAATTTTTCGGCAACACATACCTTGCGACGCGCGTGGTGTTTGCCAATCAAATCTACGACCTCTGCGAGAAACTGGGTATTGATTACAACGCGGTGAAAGAAGGAGTCGGGCAGGACCCGCGCATCGGCACGAGCCACCTGGAAGTTCTGCATGGTGAGCACCGAGGCTATGGCGGCCTGTGTTTCCCAAAAGACATGAAGGCGTTTATCCAATTCGCCGAAGCGCTTGGAGTAGACCTCGCTCTTCACAAAAGAGCGGATGAGGTGAACGAGAAACTGAAAAAAATACGGATATAATCTCCCGAAGTGTGATAATATGCCATACATGAAGTACATGTCGAACGTGAGGGAAATTGTGAAACGCATTTTGAGCTGGGGTAGCCCAGAAAAGTATGTCCGGAAACTGCATGAGAGTAAGAAATATTTGGAGGCATACAGCGAACATACCGATTCACGCATCACGACTGAACCTCACAATGCAATCGGTGGGTCG
>Ga0209518_1000902_pt1 | contig 35811 bp, 53 predicted proteins | sample RifGroB1_FD_183993 | JGI IMG/M metagenome (GOLD analysis project Ga0209518, IMG submission 183993) | Groundwater microbial communities from Rifle, Colorado, USA - Groundwater B1 (SPAdes) (version 2) | ecosystem: Environmental > Aquatic > Deep subsurface > Groundwater | place: Rifle, Colorado...
CCCGGCTACGTTTGTCCGGGTCGCCCTGGCCCAACGTCCCGACCTCAGCCCGGCACTCCAGGAGCGGATGGCTGGTGACTCAGACTGGCATGTCCGGGCCGCCTTGGCCCAACGTCCGGACCTCAGCCCGGCCCTCCAGGAGCAGTTAGGTCGTAGCCAATAAATCAGTTGCTCCGCCCACGGCGTAGCGGCCTCCCCCTCCCCGGTGCAACTCCGTCGCCGGGGAGGGACATAACAACGGAGCAGGAGGAGGAACATGCGTACAATCCAACAGAGGCTCCGGGACATGCAACCCCCGATCCTAACATCCTGGGACCGCTACATCGCCCAGGTCCGAGCCGAGCAGACCGACACCCAGTGTCGTCCCATCCGGGCCGGAGTGAGGCCCATACTCATCGGGCGAATGCTACCCGGCGGAGTGATGGAGGTGGGACCGTGCCGGTAACCGGCCCCGGACTATGGCCCGCCGACCCACACTGCGACCGGGATTGCGACGAGTGCGGGCGAGACTGTAATCTGCGGGACGATATAATGGCCGAGCGAGAGCGCGAGAGCGCGGAACAGGAGGCAATTGAAAATTGAGTGCAATCAAATGGCTATACGCCGATGAGATAGACAGGCGAACACAACAGGAACAGAGACAGGGGGATCGAGATGTTCACAGCGGCAAAACTCGTAAAATCATTTCTCCGGCTGGCGATAATGGGGCCAGCCGGTGCAGGAAAAACGTACACCGCTCTCCAGATCGCAACGGGATTCGGCGGTAAAATCGCTGTGCTCGACACCGAGGGGGGGAGCGCGGCCAAATACGCAGATCGGTACAAATTTGACATCGAAGTTCTCTCGGATCACAATCCCGCCAATTTCATCCGGGCCATCCAGGAGGCTCAGAATGCGGGATATACGATAATCATCCTGGACTCAATTTCCCACGAATGGGTGGGACGTGGGGGATGCCTGGAGCGTAACACCGACATCCATGCCCCAAAAGTGCAGGGGAACACCTACATCGCCTGGGGCAAAACGGGGAAGGAACATCAGTTATTTTTGGACGCTATACTCAATACCCCCATCAATATAATCGCAACCCTACGCCAAAAAATGGGGTATGAGCAAACGGAGGAAAACGGCAAAAAAAAGGTGGTGAAACTCGGATTGCAACCCGTCCAACGGGATGGCGCAGAGTACGAATTCGATACCGTCTGGGAGATGGACCAGGCCCATAATGCCAACGTCACGAAGGACCGGAGCGGGTTCTTGCAGGACGAAATCCTAGCGAAGCCGGGCCCCGATATTGGCGCAAAACTGCGCGCCTGGTTGGATCGCGGAGAAGACGCTCCGGTCCCAGTTGCACCCCCAGCGCCCACACCCCCGCCCGTCTCCAAGCCCCTCCCACCCCCTGCCAAAACTCAGGCTCCCATACCGCAATCCCCCCCGCCAGTGACCTCAGAAAATCTTGACCGCGCGGCGCAGTACACCCGGTTGCTGGCGACAATGCGCCAATACGGGGATCTGTACGACGGATTCGACAACACCGCGGCGACGGTCAAAACCTTTTGGGATGTAGAGTCCAGCAAGGTTATGACTGTCCACCAAATCAGCCTCACAATCACGGCCCTCGACCTCGCCATAGGTCAGGACAAAACTCTGGCCTGGGCGCTGAAGGAGACGGTGGGCGAGACTGGCACCCCCGAACCGGAGACCGCTCCCGAACCGGTACCACTTGGCGCCAAGCGCGGACGCCCCCGGAAAAACACCGAGGACACCGGCGCACCGGCATTCAACGAGGAGGCGTAACCATGAACGCCTATCTACTCTACAGGTATAACGCGGAGTACGATTCCCTGCTCGCCCTGGTGGAGAGCCAGGGCGGGGAAGTGAATCCCGAACAGGAGGCGGCACTGGACCGACTGGGCGCCCTGGTAAAAGCGGGACTGGAGGACGCGATATGCTACATCGTCGAGACGGAAGCCGGGGCGGAGGCACGGGCAATCGAATCGAAACGACTCGCCACAGCGTCACAGGAAGCACATGCGCGAGCCGAACGGGTCCGGTCCCTGCTGTTGGGTATTCTGAAATCAGAGGGGCTTTATGAGGCTACTACGGGAAGCCTTACGGCCAAGGTCAGGGTCAACCCGCCCTCGATCCAGGTGCAGGATGAATCCCAAATACCCGGCCAGTTTTGGCGGGTGATACCGGAAACGAAAGCTCCCGACAAAACGGCAATAAAACAGCACATCACCACCACCGGACTTGATGTGCCAGGATGCACACTGATACGGACCGAGCGATTGGAAATCAAATAGCCACGTCCCCGGCGGCGGGCAAACATAGACGCGATTGCTCCGAACCAGTCGTGTCACCCGCCCCCGCCGGGGCAAAAGGAGAAAAAATGAATCATTCCGAGAACAGACACGAGCAGGAAACAAGGGTGCGAGTTGCATTGGCGTTGATAGCCGATAGGGCGGTACAGGCGGCCTTGGCGTATGGCGAAGATAAAGACCTCACCGTCAAGCACATCGGCACAGCCCGGGAGCGGATTGAGTACCTTACGGAAATGGTCAACTGGTTAGCCGCGGAGATAGACATCGTTCATCCGCCAGAGCAAACGGAGGAGATAAAATGAGACTGACACTCGCTATGTTACAGGCCGCCGGAGCCGATGTACATGCTCACAACGACGCGGCACTCCGGTATGCGGCGCGTAATGGCCATACGGAGACGGTGGGTCTGCTCCTGGCCGCGGGAGCGGATGTCCACGCCGGCAATGATTACGCCATCCGATGGATGGCGTGGCATGGCCACACGGCGACGGTGCGGTTGCTCCTGACCGCGGGAGCGGATGTCCACGCCGGCAACGACGCGGCACTCCGGTATGCGGCGGAGAATGGCCATACGGAGACGGTGGGTCTGCTCCTGACCGCGGGAGCGAATGTCCACGCCGGCAACGACGCGGCACTCCGGTATGCGGCCCGCTATGGTCACACGGCGCTGGTGGCTATTCTGCGCGCCGAGGTAGAGCGGGGAACAGAATCAATCAAGGAAGTTTGCGATAAATGCAACGGCACGGGCCGCGTCCCGGTGGAGCCAGCATAACCGGATAGGAGGCAGAACATGGCTAAATCTAATATCGCCTGGACGGACTGGACATGGAACGTGGTGAGCGGGTGTACTCCCGTCTCTCCGGCTTGCCAGAATTGCTATGCGGCGGCAATGCACAAGCGGCTCCGCGCCGCCGGGTCCGCCAAATATCTTCATCCATTCTCCGAGGTCCGAACGCACCCGGAGGAACTCGCCGGGCTCCCGAAAAAGCCGAGCCTGATATTCCCCTGCTCTATGTCCGACATGTTTCACCCGGACGTGGATGGGGAATTTATTGAGAGGGTACTTTGGGAAATGGAAAATCGCCCGGCCCATATATTCCAAATTCTGACGAAGCGCCCAGAACGCATGAGAGAATGGTTTATCAGTTGGTTGCATATGCCCAACACTTGGTTGGGCGTCACCGTGGAATCCGAGGCACAGAAGCACCGTATTGCCACACTGCGTAGCATCCCGGCGGCGGTGCGGTTCCTCTCCTGCGAGCCGCTTTTAGGCCCTCTGAATCTCACTCCGGCGGACCTGGAGGGGATTCACTGGGTAATTGTCGGGGGGGAGAGCGGGGCCGGGGCGAGGACATGTGATCCGCGTTGGATAAACCAAATCCGCCAAGCGTGTCGCGAGTCTAACATCGCATACTTTTTCAAGCAGGGCGGGATACATCCGGTATCAGAAAACGATGCGCGGTATGGTATAAAAAAATGGAAATGGTATGCGGAAAACTTCGCAGACCAGCAGTGGTGTCCGGGTATTGCGGAACGTCAATTCCCGTTCGGCTGGGAGAGTCACCCGGCCCTGGCGAATAGGAAGGGGAAATGAGAGGATATTTCGGAGTAGGAATTGAGGGCACGAAAACCGGCTCCAATATCGGAACACTCTGGCGTTCCGCCTATATCCTGGGAGCGGCGTTTATTTTCACAATCAATGCCCGCTATAGACATCAAAGCTCCGATACTGTCAAGGCGTGGCATTCCATCCCCCTGTTCCATTATGAGGATTTTACGGATTTTCAGGTTCACCGACCCCATGACTGTCAATTGATCGGGGTGGAAATTGATTATCGGGCACGGGGAATAATGAATTTTATACACCCCCCCCGCGCTATTTATCTCATGGGACCAGAGGACGGAAATCTCTCTGCGGCGGCTATAGAAAAATGTCAAACACTAATTCAGCTACCCGGCGATTATTGTTTGAATGTGGCAGTTGCGGGATCAATCGTAATGTACGACCGACTAAGGAGCGCCGAATGATCACTCACTATGCTAAAATACTCACCGCCTGCCTGGACTGGCAGGGCTGGCACCAACTGGATCGCATCTGCAACTGGCCCCAGGCGCGGGTTAGGGACCTGGAGAAACGCGGCCACAAATTCGAGCGCCGCCGGGTGACGCGCATGGTCAACGGGCGGGAGCGGGAAATCGTACAGATCAGGGTGAAGGAGATAAAACTGAGAAAATCATCCTGCATTGAAAAATAGAACTTGACTTTCCCGTACACGGTACGTATATTATAGATAGGAGGTAAAGATGAAGAGCCTGACTGAACGGATGGAACTCAGAATGGACCCGGAAACTAAAGCCCGACTTCACGGGCGGGCCGCCCGGTTCGGTATGAATCCGAGCGCCTTTCTTCGGAGACTGATAGACAAAGGCAAACTGAAAGGGGAAGAAGATGGACCTCGACAAGATTCCCGAAAGAATCAAAGCCAAGATTGATTTCGAGGGGCCGGGCGGATGTTGGGTCTGGTTGGGATATAAAGACAAGGATGGATATGGAGAAACCACGATAAGAGAAATCGGAAAACCCAAAAGAAAAGGGAGATTCCACCGGATATTTTATGAAACGAAATATGGTATCATTCCCCCGCATTTCCAAATTGACCATCTCTGTAGAAATAGAGCCTGTGTAAATCCCTTGCACATGGAGATAGTAACGGTGCAAGAGAATGTAAGACGAGGATATAGTCCCTCAGCTATCAACTCTCGCAAGACTCATTGCAAGGCTGGACATGAATTCAATACCATTAATACATTGTTCGGCAAGAAAGGCAATAAAAACCAGAGAATATGTAGGGTATGTGGCAAGTTACGAATGCGGGAAATACGTCATAAAAAACGAGAGGGGGAAACCGCGTGATTATACTCGCCATTGACCCTGGATATTCCCGTACCGCATGGGCTATGGTGGAGAGCGGGAAATTGTCAGGGTGCGGGTCACTCGCTCCCGATTCCCTCGCAGACGCCAAGGCCCTGATTCAGCAGTTGGAATTTAGTCAATCCTGGCACGCCGCTATTGTCGAGGTTCCGCTTGACCGCGATGACCCTCAAAGCCACTATTTCGCCAAGAACATGGTAGCGGCGATGAAAAATCAGGGCCTTGCCTATTACATCGCGGGCCTGCTGAACGCGGGAATAGTGAGTGCCCACGCCTGGCAGGGACACGGGCGAGGCGGTGCGCAGGGCAAAATAGACGCGCTGGCGCAACTCATGTCCGCCGGTTGTACGGTCAAAGGCGGGCGAATTTACTATAACGATAAGCGGCTGAACGAACACGAGATAGACGCCATATTATTGGCGCTATGGAGGGAACGGCGATGAGAGTAGCTAAACTGTGCGCATTCAGGGGGCGGGAGAATCAATGTCCATTTTTCAACTCTCGACTGGAACGCGGGGCCAAATACGATCAACTGCGCTTTCGGCGGTGCGACATGAAGGTCCGCCAGACCTGCAATATGAATTTATCCCTGGAAGACTGGAACGCCATCAGAGTACTCACACCCGACGATTTGGCGCGTGTCGCGCCGGAGGAGGTAGAGAATGGCTAAATTAGGAACGCCCATCACTCTCCGCGCCCTGCGAGACAGGGGCGCCTGTGAGGATGGCGTGGACTGGCTGTTAGCCCGACTCCCTGTCGGCTGGGGTGAGGATGCGGAAATCCACCTGGCGGACCATCTGGACCCAGCTCGTATCGAGTACGTGGTTTGGGCGCTGTCAGAGTTTTGGCCGGACCGGGAACGGCGGCTGTTCGCGCTGGATTGCGCAGAACACGTACAGCGTTTTTACGACGAGTACTATCCAGATGATGACCGGGTTGACGCCCTGAATAGGGCGACCAGAGCCTGCCTCGAAAATCCCAACGACGCCGCACGGGACGCCGCATGGGCCGCCGCACGGGCCGCACTGGACGCACGGTACGCCGCACGGGCCGCACTGGACGCCGCACGGGCCGCCGCACGGGCCGCCGCACGGGACGCACGGTACGCCGCACGGGCCGCAGGGGACGCAGAGGCGCAGTGGCAATGCGAGCGCATCCGATACTATCTGGAGGCCAGCGATGCCGAGTGACCGATTGCTCCGCGACCCCGTGACCGAGGAGCCGAGTCCGTGCCCTTTGTATGCCGACATGGAAATCATCGCGTTACAGAAGAGAATTCAATCCCCGCCGAACTGGATGGAGTTGATGCCCAGGTGTATCGAAGGTCTGATTTGGGTCATCCAGCGACACTGTAATTCTCTCTATCTTACTAATGTAATAGTGCATAGAGGGGTCCAGGAGGCAAAGGCGCTACTCATGGAGTATTATGGAGAAAATAATCCTGAATTATTCCTTCGGAAAAAGTACGATGGCTGGTTTGAGAATGACGAAACCGCGCCGAGATAGAGCGCAGGAGGGAGGCGAAATGAAACCTAAACGTTGCAGTTGTGGCGAAAAGCCCGAAGTGATGGCCGGCGGCACGGAACGCGATTATGGTATATGCGTTTATTGCCCCGCCTGCAAATGCGAGGGCAAATCTATATATCCCGAACTCCCGATAGCGATCTTCGACATGATAGAATTTCTCCGTGGATATGGGCGGCTACGGGCAATTCGCGAATGGAATTATGGTCACAGAAAACCGGCGGAAGGGGAAATAAAGTGAGAGTCAAAGATATTTTATCCGCGTGGCTGACCGAGCACGGCTACGACGGGCTGGTCAACAGCAACGGCCAGTGCGGATGCAGGGCGGACGACATCTGCCCGTGCTCATCCGAGGGTATAGAATATTGCGAACCCGCCTACATGTGGAACTGCGCCAATTGCCCGGAGCACGAGACGTGCGATAACGACTGGCGGGACGAAGGGGAATGCTTTCGGTTGAAAAAACCCGAGACGAAAACCTAAAGGAGGAGGGAGAGAGATGAAACCCTGCGCCCATTGCGGCAAACCGATTCCCCCGACTCCCACCACTCGGCGCTATTGTAGCCGGGAATGCCAGGGTCGGGCGAGGTATAGGCGGAGACACCCCGGCTGTCGGAGCTACAATAAAACCCCGGACTGCATGGAGCAACCCCCGACGCGTGGGGCCTTCAACTGCCAGTCGTTTCAGCAGGCCCCGGTAGAGAAAATAATCCGCCAATTCCAAAGCAGGGGCTACCAGTGTCAGAACTGACAGCACTGCCGCGCCCATATATATATTTTGGAGGGAAGGCCATAATCGCCCCGGTGATTTGGGAGGCTCTCGGCAAGCCCCAGTTATATCTGGAACCGTTTTTCGGAGGCGGTGCTACGTGGCTCCTGAGGCCAGATTGGGAGCCGGGTCTAACCGAAGTGGTAAATGATTTGGATGGATTTATCGTGAATTTCTGGCGGGCTGTACAGAGGGACCCGGCGGGGGTTGCCGAGGAATTATTGCGGCTGGGGCCGCGCTGTGAGTTGACTCTGGAGGCGGTTCACCGTTGGCTGTGCTACCGGCCTCGGAAACGCCGATTCGTCTGGCGGATGCGTACCAATCCTGAGTATTACAGCGTCCATTACGCGGCACGATGGGCGTGGGGGCTGTGCTCGTGGGTCGGGAGCGGGTGGTGCGCCGGGTGGTGGGACGGTCCGGCGGGAGAGGACCAGCGCCCAATCATGCGAGGGGCGCCGCGGAATCATACGATTAGGCTGAATTGTGCGGGCCAGGGCGTCCAACGCAAGCGCCCCCACCTCGGCGACCAGGGCCGGGGCGTCCAACGCAAGCGCCCCCACCTCGGCGACCAGGGCCTTGACCTAATGGACTTCAATGGCACATGGGACTACATCCACGCCCTCGCCGCCCGACTCGCCTCAGTCTCCACCTGTTGCGGGGATTGGGAGCGCATCTGTACTGATGGTGCTACATCCTGGGCCAGTACCATCGGCTGTTTCCTGGACCCACCATACGCCGCGTTTACGGGCCGGGACATGGGTATCTACTCGCACGAAGCGGAATTGAATCTCACCGCCCGCGTCCAGGATTTTTGTCTCCGCCGTCAGTCAGACCCACGCTGGCGAATCATACTCGCCGGATATGAGGGGGAGTACGACCTCCCCGGCTGGACGGTACATGCCTGGAAGGCGAAGCGGTGTATGGGGCGGTCCAGCGGCCCAACGCCCAATTCAGAGAACAGGCACAGAGAGAGACTATGGATTAGCCCCTCCTGCGAAGCGTGCGGGCAAACGGCGGGCAATGACGGTACTCAACTGGCATTCACGTTCGGCGATGGAGGAGGCTCGCCAGAGACACCTGAAGTGGCCAAAATCCAAACCTAAAACGAGAGAGGAGAACACGATGGGATTCAACGTCGAAATACCCCTGCAATTTAAGGAACGGGCACAGGATGAGATTACAGGGTTTGGGGGGATAATCACAGGGTTTGCCTTCTACCAAACCGGTTGTGTCCAGGTATTCATTGCCCCGACAGTGGGGGCAGATGGCGTGTGGCGAGAGGGGCAATGGTTTGACCTCGGCCGCGTATGCACATCAAAAAAAACAACTCAAAAAGGAGGCCCGATCAATAATCTGCCACCGGCGGGATAAAGCTGAAGAGTAGCGGGCGCCCTCCCGGGAGGGGACGGGATTGGGCGGTGGAGGCAACCGCTGGGCGCCCGCGATCTCCGGTTATTCAGGCTCCGCAATCACCGCCCAAGGGGGTAGGATCAGGTTCGCCCCCGCATACCCAGACAGTTTGAACCCGAATTGCTGAATGGAGTACGTCAATTCCGCGACCGTACCCGCATAGGGCTGGGCCAGGGGAAACGACATAATCCACTCCGCGAGTTGACCGGCCTCCCACGCGCAGACCGCACCTGCGGCCCCGATCTGCCTCTGCTCAGTTTCTGTGACCACGCCATCGGCATTGACCACCGCCAGGATTTTCTGGAATCCCAGGTCCTCCGGCCTGCCGAAAATGTAGGTCAGTCCATCCCAGCCCGCCCCAGCCAGGGCGGGGAGTAGTCCCTCGAAGATACTCATGGTTTCACTCCGTTTTTGCTGATGGCCTGGCGCAGGCCATAGCCTCCGAGAGCGATGCCGGCGGAGATGATAATCGTGGCGACAATCGGCATCCAGGACGGCATACCGGGAATACCCTGGAGCGCGGTTCCCACCGCGATCATGATAGTTCCGGTGATGGTTTTCCAACCCAGTCCATTGGGCGGGGGCTGGGGTACGGGTTCGGCGAATTGTTCGGACATTAGTTGCTCCTGTCTCATGCCCCCGGGGGGATATGGGGCTGGTTAGTTATAGGATGGCATCGCCCTCCTCGATGCCAAGTTACGCTATCTGGTTTGGCTCTCCCGCGCATGTTTCCGGGCAGTTCGCCCGCACGCAATTGACCAGGTTGTCCAGCAATATCGAATAATCCGATTGGTTCCAGGGGCCGGTTTCCGAGTTTTCCGCCATTGCCAACAGCAGAAAATACCACTCATTGGCGCAGTCGGTGGAACAGGGCAGGGTTGCCGAATAGGTTGGCCATTCATCCTGAATGCCCTGTAATCCGTAGGCGATTACTGTAGCCGTAGCTATATCCCAGGCAATTTTGTGGCAATCTGGCGCAGTGGTCGGGGCTGGAATCTCAATGAGTTCCAACCGGCCTCGGAATCGTAGCGGGTCCTGGCTGTCGGAGAGAATGGCGCAGGTCATCCCCGCTATCTGCACCCGATCCAACAGTCGCCATCGAGTCAGCAGGATGTCAGTCCCCCAGCCATATCGGGGCACCCCTACCAGGTCCATGTGTTTTCCGGCCAGCCACTCGGCAATCGTCCAGGATTGGATGAGTTCCGCATTTATAGTCATGATTTTGGCGCCCATCGAGTAGTCTCCGCGCTCATTGCCCGACGCATCCACGGCCCGTGAGTTGCCGCCCAGATGCTGGACCTCCACTCCGGAGACGCAGAATTGGTGCAGGAGTTGATAATGCGGACGATTGCTACCCTCGGAAATCATCAGCATATCATCCCCGGCGGCGTCAATCTGCACCGCTGGGGCATATCCCGTGAAATCATGCTGGCGGAGTCGAATCATCAGGCCCGGTTCCGGTCCCCGCCCCACATCCATCGCCTCGAACTCGAATGCGCAGTGGCCGAAAATTGTTTTGGCTACCTCCTCGAAACCCCACTGAAAACTATGTTCGGCCCCTGGGAAGCGGGCGGTGACGAATCCCGCTCTCGGACTGAGCCGAAAAACCGTTGAGCCTGCATAGCCATATAGCGCGCCGAAATAATCTGTTTCCCCGGACTCCGACGACCAGGTGAGATCGTACAGTTGCCCCTCGGTATATTCGTCTGTGACCAGGTAGAATTGCTGTTTGTCGAGTCTCAATCCGACGTTGGTGGTGGGGCAGGTCCAGAGCCAGATATTATTTCCGTCTCGGCAGAGGGCCGCGACCATGATGTTCCCGGATAGTGCACGCCGGTCGCCGATATAGGGAACACAGAGAAATGATTGTGGCAGGATGTCCATAGTGGTTTCAGTATCGCCGCGGGTCTGCGTGGGGCGGAAACCAATGGCGATAATGGTGAAAAATGTAGAGGTGTCATCCTGGCACTGAATGAGTGTAACCGAATTAGCCTGGTGGATACAGAGCCAATCCATCCGCGCCAGATGTTCGGCGGAGAGGATACCCGTATTCTCGTCCGCGACGGTCCAGATAGCCACATATCCCAGACTGTCAGCGGTCGGGCCGAGGTGCGCCCCGGCGGAATCATAGACGAACAACACTAGGGCCGGAATGCTACCCCGATTGTCGAAGGCCACATAGTAATGCCGGTCGCGGATATAATCATAGGCGTTGGCGCGGGGCAGGAGATGATGAATGGAGAGGTCTCCCTGCCAGGAATAATCATTGGCGTCCCCCTCGATAACGACCACCGTGGTCGGAGCACCAAATGATGTCCCGTTCCAGGTCATTTTTACCACGCGCACGGACCAGACATAATTCCCGTTGGTGCTGTAGATCAGCGCCAACAGCACATCCTCCTGAGTGAGACCATAATGCCAGGAATAACAGGTTGAGATATAATCCCACTCCCGGCCATCGAATGTTCCAAATGCCTGCGCATTCACAATCGGCGGAGGATAGAGGATGACTCCGCCCAGTGCTCCGGCCAATGTTTCGGGTGAAACATCCGCACTCATGGAATTGATAAACTGAAACCGTCCGGCCCCGTCATATACCCCCGGTACGTCAATGGTCACCCAGCCCACCTGCCAATTCCCTCGTTTCTGCACAAACGTTCCGGTTGGCGTACGGTATCCGATTACGAATATCCCCCAGTTGAGCGTGGTTTGCTCAAAGTAGAGAAAACAAAATGTCTGCACTGGCTGAAAATCGTTATCCTCCAGGAGTTGGAAATGCAGGCCGACCAGGGTGACGGCGTTCATTTCTATGGAGTACGCCATTGGAAATGGGGTACCATCCGGGCGCAACAAACTGGGGGATATTTGGCGGATGAATTCCTCCGCCATCACCGGGAACAGAGTTTCGTGGATTGGCGTCGCGCGTGAAAGCGGATGCCCGGTGCAGTCCGTATGTCCGGGCTGGAACCCGGTGGGCATGGTATCCCCAGGGTCCGCCAACCGCACATTGCGGAATATATCTCCGGTCACTGCATCCAGCACCGAGGCCATATCCATGTTCCCCGCCTCGTAATCGTAGCCATTGACCTGGCATCGGCAACCGCGTACCTCCACATCTCCGGATGTCTCACGGTGGATCAACACATCCGCGTCCCACGAGGAGGGGTCAACGATCCCGGCAAAAAATCCCACCAGCCGGCGGGGCTCCTCAATATCTGGGTGCGGGGAAACGGTATCCATATACGAGTTATCATTTGGCGTGTCCTGGTCGTAGTTTTGAACATCTTCGTAATAGGTCTCAATCAGACACCAGATGCGATGTGAGAGGGTCATCCCCGTGAAAAAACCGGGCACTCCGGGATTGCCCAGCGTCCCCATTCCGTCGTCCACGGCGCGATACGAGGTGACCACCGGATCATTGCAGAGGGTGATTTCTACCGTTCCGGCCCGGGGCAGGGTCAACTCCTCGCCAATATCCCGGCCTATCTCCCCCATATTCTCCAGGATGTCCGTGCGGATCACGTGGGGGAACTGGCCGTCCTCCCGGCGGGTGAATCCCCATCCGGCCATGGCGTGGGTAACATCGAGCCAGCATCCCCGCTCCGGATGCTGGGGATCACGGGCGAGGTCGCCACGAAACAGCCGGACTCGGACGCTCATGATCTACCAGCCCGGATGACGGCTGATGTCGTCCAGCGGCCCAGCCTCGGAGGGGATAAATTCGCGGAAATGAAACTCGCACTCGATACCGGCGTTGACATTTTTGAGTGGCGCGAATTTGTGAGGGCCGAGAGGTTTCATGTAGAACCCTACATCCTCGGTACTGTAGGTATCGGCCCGGCCATTATCATATCCCGAAATATAATCCCGTACAGTGGGGTCAAAAAATCCATTGAGATAATAACTATGAACCCACACAAATAGCCTGTATTGTCGCGGACCATAGGGAATTTTACGTAATCGGCATAATTGCTGATATATCTTAGGATTACAGGAATTCATTTTGATTTTGAGATTGAATAATCCTGTAGCTCTGGAATCCACGATGGATGTCCCCAGGTGTTTCGACATGGCCATTTCCCCGCCGTCGGCCAGGGTGATAATCTCCTGGTCGTCGTCCCACCAATGCTCAGGGGTTTGTATCCCATCGCGAATACCCTGTAAAATAATCGCGTATGGCGAAACGCCCAATATACCCGCGAACAACGACGAATGTTCCCAGCGTTGGAGTGATGCATTATAGCGGTCCACAATGATAATCGGATCACCGATATTCCAGGCTACATTATCGCGGTCAATCGCGGAGAATGCCATCACCGCCCCCTGTAGTTACGGGCCGAATTTACCCGGGCGGCCTCGCGGACGAACCGGTCCTGGAATTGGCGCACCGTCTCCCGCGCCCCGACCACCTGGAGGCCACGATTCTCGAAAACGTATGTATCACCACCGCCACGCCCCATGTCTCCGGCTCCCCGATTCTGCCGGAGCACCTCCGGGATTATCAATTTTGTAATGGCCTCGCCCCATTGCAGAGGGGAACCGATGACCTCCCCGGAATGAGCTATGACCGGCACCGCGCCGCCCTCGGCGAATACTCCGCTGGCCCGGAGGGGACCAATGGGTGGACTACTACCACCGCCGAATATCCCCTTGAACAACCCGGCTCCGGCAGACAGCGCGGGCAACGCCCCGCCCGTGAATATCCCCGCCAGGATTTCCATGGCGATCAATTCGACGAGGCTGGCGATAGCCCACTGAATGAATTGGTCGAGGATAGCCCGACCCATTTCCGTGGTGTTTTTGATGTTCGCGGCCACGGTATTCCCCAACTGTTGCAACTGCCCGAAAACAAATGATGCCTGAGCTTTCTGAATCTCAAGCTGGTTGCGGGCCACCTCCCGATTATAATCTGTTTCTAATTTGCGCTCACTGGCCGCGAATTTACTCCGGGTAGCGATGACCATAGCATCGTATTTATCCTGGGATATTTTTGTATCATGGAGCCGGTCCTGAAGCGCCTGCAATGCCGCGTCCCGATCCTCCTCGATGAAATTACGCTGGACAGCCAATACCGCCTGGGCATTGCCCTGAACAGCATCCAGGCGAATCTGCCGCGTGATTTTGGCGGTATCAGATTCGATGCCGGTGATTTCCTGCTGAATTTTGAGGGCCTGCTCTCTGGTGAAATCAGCGGCGGCGGAATTGATATTCTTGTTGGTTTCAAGGAGTTTATCACGAATACCGCTGACGGTTATGGCGTTTTCGTTCTCTATTTTATTATTATCGGCGGCCAGCCGTTTGGCCAGTTCGGTCCGTTTTGTAGCGTCCTTTTCATTCTGGAGTTGGTTCTGATCCGACACGCCTTTTTTGAACGCCTGAATTCGCTCCATTTGTGCAATCTGAAAATTAGCATCCTCCTCGGCATACATCCGCTCCAACTCGAATTGCAGTAGTGTCCCCTCGGCCTCTTTGAGTACCCGTTTGCGCCCAAGCACCTCGTTATCATAATCTTCCTGGGCTTTGAGACTGGCCCGGTCCGCTTTATCGTAGGCAATTTCCGCATTACGCCCGAAGCGTTCCATCTGTTTTTGCAGGGTTTCAATCCGTTGATTCAGGCGCCCAATGGATTCTGAGGCCACATCGCCCAGACCCATCGTTTTGGCCTGCGCGGAAAGGGCTTTTATCCGGTCCCGAATCTCCTTGCCCTCCTTATCGCGCCGGTTCGCGCTGGCTACGGAATAGGCCTCCTGTTCCGTGCGCAATTGGATTAGTAATTGCAACTGTGCCTGGGTCTGTTCCGTGCCTGTTTTGCTCTGAAACTCTTCCGCTTTTTTGGTGGCCTCCTCCATATCCGCGATGATTTTTTCGAAGATCATCTGCGCCGCGGCGATGACTGCGAACACCCCCACGTTCAGCGCCGCCCCCCAAGCCTTAGATTTGGCGGTGGCAATCTCGGTTTTACTCGCCGCCTCTCCCAGAGCGTCTTTGCCGGTAATGGCGGTCTTGGCGTTATTCCACAGTTCCCGGCCCATGTCGGAGAGACCGGCCAGCAGGCCCCCAATTTTCGATCCCATGCCGTCCATCGTCGGAAGTATCTGCTGGGCCAGGCGCCCGGTCCGTTGCATGGAATCGCCGAGTTGCACCCCCGCTTTGGCGTTGGCCTTGGTTTTCTCGCCAAATCCCCTGGCCTTGGTCTCGATCCCCTCCATCTCCTCGATGACCAGTTTTTGGCCGTCCATGCGGATTTTTAGCAGGTATTCGGTGACGTTAGCCACGTTGCCCTCGGAGTTTCATTGCCAGGTCTCGCAGTTCCAGGTCCTCGACGTTCACCGGATCGGACCAGACATAGGCCCGCTGTATTTTCCGCCCACTCAGCATGGCCAGTTCGTCTCGATGATTATCATAGGCGCGCATGGCCCGCATGAGTTCCAGTCGGGTCCAGGTGAGATAGGTCTCCAGCGTTGCAACCGGTCCGCAGACGAAGAGAAATAGATCATCCAGGATAGCCTTCCCGGACGGGACACAGTTCAATGTCATCCAGCGGTTGGCGCGTTGGTTTTTCCGACCGGGCCGCGCTCCATTCTGAAAATCAATGCGGAGGCCCTCAACAGATAGCGTTTGATCCAGGTCGGATTCGAGCCGAAAAAACCGGCCACCAGGCCCGCCAGGTCCTCGGCCACCAGACCGTCGCGGGATTTGTCGTAGGCATCCAGGATTTGCTTGCGCTCGCCCGGATTGTACCGTCCCTCCGGCCCGCCAACCCGACCGACAATGCCGATGAATTCGCGGATTTTCCCGGACTCCATGAGCAGTGCGGCCAGGTCCCCATAGGCCAGAGCATTCTCCGGATGCTCTGAACATTCCTCCTCCAGACCATCCAGGAATTTGGCCAGAGCGTCGGATTGAGGCAGGGTCAGGGGTGCCATGACCAGGTTTATCCCGGTTGCTGAATCTCCCAGGAGTAGCTCGGACCTGGCCCCGGCGGTCAACTGCGCCAAGGCTTTCTCGTGTGTTTCGTTGTTATACATGTCCCCCTCCGGACGGTGTGCGGGGTCCCCAGTGAGAGGACCCCGCGGGTGATTACGGCAACCAGATGGTTCCCAGATTACGGGCGCGATCCATCCGGAAAAAACCCTTGAACGTGTTGTTGATGTAGAGTTTTCCGCATAACCCCTCAGCCACGGGCAGTGTGAAATTGCCGCTGGCGTTGGTATAGACCGGCTCGCCCTGGCCACCCTGTACGAACCAGTACCCGGGTGCGCCAGAGGTATCCGGGACCTGGCTCTGCCCCTCTACCGTGAAATAAACCGGGGCATTGGCCAGGGCCACTCCGGAAATTTTGATGACGGTCCCGGTGAAATTGTGGACCGTTACCGATGGGGATGCCTGGTGCATAACCGTCCACATCCCCCGCCCACTGGCGTCCGTGGCGAAATAATTGGTCTGGCTGGGATAGCCCACTTTTTGGAAATCGAGCCGGTATTTGGTTGTCGCGGCCAAGGTCCAGTTGAAATGACACCGGCCATAGGCGTCGGTGAACGCGGTATCGTAGGCCGATCCGCCAGTGGAGAGCAGGATCACCGTATCCGTAGCCACATAAGATTGCTGAACGGCCAGGGAGGCCCCTGGGTTCTCGAATACCACCACCTCAGTCCCGGTCATTCTGATGGTCAGTTTGGCGGAGTCCGTATAAGCCGCCTCCATCTCGAAAACCTCGTCCGCATGGTAGTATCCGAGCTTGGTGGCATTGATGGTATACACGGTATCCACCACCAGGCCGGAGAGGTAGGCGTGTCCGGAGGTGGCGAATGCGGTGGTATCCACGAACGCCGTGTCCCCGGATGCGTCAATGGCGCGGACGATGACGGTATCGCAGACCGCGCCATCCACAGTCCAGACTGTGACATCGAGGACGTAGGCCGCCTCCGCCTCCTGGGCCAGGAAGGCCCAGGGGAGGAGGATGACGAAGAAGAGCAGGTATCGCATCATGACCTCCTTTAGGCGATGAATGCGGCGTCTACGTTGCCGCCAACGTTGGGGTCGTTGCCGGAACAGTTGACCGAGAATCCGGTGACGTTGCCGTCTTTGTGGAACCAGGGCGCTACTCCGGCTATGCTGTCCATAGCAACCGCGGCCTCAAAACGGAACGGCAGAGTTCCGGGTTTGGTGCGGTCCAGTGGCGATTTCGTTTTCTGCACGAACCGCCCCTTGTAGAACCCCATGACCTCCCAGCAGGGAACCGTGGTCAGAACGGCCCGGTTAGTCCAAAGCTCTTTCGAGGGTTTGGCGAGGAAAACCTGATACCACTGGGGTTTTTTGATACTCTGAGCTTTGACCTGGGAACCGGCGGTCATTTCCGTCGGCAGGCCACCGCGGACGATGGAGCGGTTGACGATGGAGTTTTCCAGCAGTTCCCCCTCGACAATTCCCTCCAGCCCGATTCGCATGTTGCCCACCTTTCCGCCCTGTACAGCATCCCAAATCACGTTTGATTCGTCCTCACTGGAGCCGGGCGCAGGGTTTTGGACCCAGCCCAGACCATACCAGGAGCCATAGGTAGCGACTCCCAGCGCGCTCCAGGAGACCGTCCGGGCGAAAAGAAAACCTTCCGCCAGATGAAATTCCAGTTCGTTCCAGGGCATAGTTAATCTCCTTTCCCTGTTATGTTATTTTTACCAGCCAATTGAATCCGAACGTCAATTGTAGCCCTACAAAATGGTCCCCGCCCATCTCGAACAGGGTAATGTGCCGATAATCCGCCAAATAAAATCCCTGCGTGTATATCAGATTATGGGTCATCAGAGCCGTAATGATCCGCAGAGCCACGGCGCAGGCTCCCGCCTCGCGATTCGCCGGATCGAGGAACGTATTATTCATGCACTGGACAATGAAGTTTCCTCGCCCCTGCAACAGAATGGGGAACTGCACCGGACCGTCATTCTGCGCATCCTGGAACTGGATGCACACCACGTTGGAGTTCGCCATATTGTTGACGATGACCCCGGTGGCACGGAGCAATTCCACATCTCCCCATAGGATTTCCGGACGGTCGGCAACGACTGAGAACTCGTTCTCGATGAGAGTCTGCACCGCCAGGGTGAGATCGTAAATCGGGTTCACGTGATGGCCTCCGGCGCGGTCAGGAGCTTATCCAATGCGGCGTTGAACTCATCCCAAAATCCCTGGTTGAATACAAAAACATTTTGCTGGGGGAGAGTAACCTGTTTGCGGAGCCAGAACAGGTGCCGGAGTTTCCCGGATTTAGTCTGCATGAATAGGCTGGGTTTCCCGGATGATTTAGGAACGGCGACGAAAGCGCCGGGCCAATCCGCCGCACGTCGCTTGCTTTTGGGCAGGCTGGGATTAGGGATAGTCAGCATTTTATCCCGCATCCGAATAATCATGCCCCGCGAATGAGCCACCAGTGCGCGGGAGAACGTGCCCCATTGTACGGCATCCCGCCCATCCGCCGCACCCTGAATAGTATTAATGGCGCCCCGGCCACCGGAGCGAGACATGAGCGGCCCCCGGGCCCCCGGTCCCAACTCCTGTCGGGAGGCTACCCCGAAATTCCCCTGAATATGGGATATGCCCAACTCCTGGACCAGTGCCAGGAATGCCCATACCCCGTCATCCCGCAGGCCCCGGAATTGCACTCCGAGGCCCTGGCCGTCTTTGGCGGGGATGAATTCCATCGAGTACATCAGAGATTCTCCCGCATGAGTGAGATGGAAAATGCCAGGGTTGCCCCGTCGCCTTTGGCGTTGCGGACTGAATTGTCGTCCGTGGCCGGGTCGGTGCCGAGATCGTCTTTCCCCTCGGATAGCCGATTGAGTTGGTCCATGGCGCTTTTGAATAGGGCATTCATCGCCTCGTTGTCCTGTCGCGCCCGGAGCCAAAATTTATAGGTGGCCAAATCCAGGATGATAGAATTGATCAGACCGATATGCGGGGAGGTCTCCGGTAAGGGCCATCCATAGCGTTTTTGCAGTTTCGCGCCCACTGCTGCCGTCTCCCCGTCAATGATTTTAGAAATCAGATCATCCGCACCCCCGGCATATCCGGCGGCGAGTTTGGTGATGGTGCCGGAGTCGAATCTGATTTTCAAATCTTCTGGTGTGATTGCCATTCAGCGCTCCTGACTGGAGGCGGGCATGACCCGCCCCCAGTGGATGGAGTTGGACTACGACTCGGAAACGATGGTCGGTCCGGTGACGCTCCCGACGATGACGGAGCGGAACCAATGGCCTGCGGCGATGGCCCGACGGCCTTTGGCGCCGAAAACGGTATAGTTGCCCTCGTCCGGGGTTTCGTGGATGCGGTTCTCGAACGTGGTCATTTCCAGGCGAACCACGTCAATGAATGGCGCGACCGCCCCACCCGCGGCGTGGACAATGAAACCATTTCCGCCCAGGTAGGGGTTGTACATCGGTTCGGCCAAACGGAAAATTTTGGTCGGGTTGGTGGACGCGGAGAGCCAGGTCTCGGCATCGAGGGCCACCTCCATGGTCCCCTTCATCCCGCGTCCATATTCCACGATGGCCCCCTCGATGTCGAGGTTGAGGGGTTCGCTGTTGGGGTCCACGAACGACGCCAATGCCGACAATGCCAAACGCACGTCGGTCTGGACATCGACCACGGTGGTCCCGGTTTGGGCCAGGAGATTGTCGCCCGTCCCGAACGTGTGGGAGTTGGCGAACAGTGCGCTACCGTCCCAGGTAGTGACGTTGGCCACGATTTGCGCGGCCAGCAGTTTGAGGGGGAAAATCATCGCGACGTTGGCGCCATTCGCGACCTGTTTGTTCCAGCCGCCAACCTGATCGTCGTTCAGCTCGTTGAGGGGGACCTCTACCGAAAAGCCAAAATCCTCGACGGGGATTATGAACCCGTCGGAGAGCAGGTGCTGTCGGCCCAGGGGAGTCGGAGGGCGGTATCTCCGCACCTGCGGATTGCTCTGGAGCCAGCTCAGAATAACATCGGGCCGGTCGGTCTCGATGCGGGTGAGCAGGCCGCTCAGTTTGGCGGCCAGGGCCTTGGCTTTCTCGGAGAACAGGAAATCCTGCGAGAAAATATCCTGCGCGCCAGCCAAAAAGAGTTCGGGATTGATGGACATGATTCTGGTGCTCCTTTCTGGTTAGGCGGGTGCGTTGCCCGGGTAACGGGGAATGCTGACCGTGGCGGAATTGGTGCCCAGGTGATAGGCGACATGTCCGGCCACGCAGGAATTGGAGGGATCGGAGAGAACCAGGGTGTCGTCGTCGCTGATCCAGGCCGGCAGACCCTCATGGGCCTGGTCGCTGGAGGTCACGGTGACGGCCACCACATCGCATCCATTGGCCACCAGGCACTGGGTAGTGATCACCCCGACTCCGGTTGCTCCGGATTCCTGGGCGACACCCCCGATTTTGGAATTGGCCTGTATCCCGGTGTATCCGTACCCGGCGACGACAGTGATGAAACTGCCGACGTACCAGGTCTGGGAGGCCGCCATGGTGATATACTCATAGTGGGGAGTCCCTACGAGCACGCGAATTTTGTCCGCAGTGAGAGCCATCTCTATACTCCTCTCTTGGGTTTGGCGGGGGGTTTCTGGCTGCGGGTGAAGACGTAGTTCTTCCGGTCCTTCACCTTGGCCTTGACGTTGGGGTGATTGAAATAGTCGAGGTGGCCGTCGTAGAAATCGGCCAGGGATTGCTCGGCAGGCGTGAACTCACCCCTCTCGTAGCGGGCGTCGAAACCGTTTTCGGGAGTTTCGACCGATGATTTGTTCGCCATAATTTACCAGTCCTTTCCCGGGAAGTGCGCGCTCATGTGCTTCTGGAGCGTGATGCCGCAGGTTTTCTCGAAGTAGGTCTGGTTGGCCTTGAACTTGCCAACCTCGGCCTGCTCCTCCGGGGTGAGGTCCGTGATTTTGAGGCCATTCTCTCCCGCGGTGGTTCCGCCAACGGTCCCCTCGGCGGAAGCCCGGGAGACCTTGAAATAGTTCGGCAAGGACTTGACCAGGTCGCGGGCCACGTCGGGGTCCAGGAGGTAGAGTTTGCGGACGCTTTCCTTCTGGGCGGGCGGCAGTTGTCCACCGGCAATGGCGAGATCGCAGTAAGCCTCGGCGGCTTTCTCGCGTTCGGCGCGGAGGGCCTTGGCATGTTCGTCGGCGATCTTGGCCTGCGTGGTCGTCGCGGCGGCGGAAGAGCCTGCCACTATCCCACCGTCAACGCAGGCCTGGCAACCGGGGATGCAGGCCTTGCAGGCCTCCATCATTTCGGGGGGACAGTCAGGGTCCGCCATGCAGGCCTCACAGGCCGTGATGCACTGCTGGCAGATCGCCTGGCATTGTTTGATCAATTCCTCCGTGTTCATTTTTGCTCCTTTCGTATCGGGTTTTCTGTCGTTTTTTGCCTGTTTATCTTGTAACGCCTTGATTTGTGCATCGTACTGCGCGCCCAGCCAGACCAGGCTTCCCTCCAGGGCCTCGGCGGGGAGGCCATATTCCCAGTAGAGGGGCCGCCGGTCCTTGGCCTTGGGGTCATCCTCTGGACTGTAAATGGGGATCGGCCAATCCGCCAGAAAGCCGATAGAAACGAAGCGGGCAATTCCCGCCTTGATGTCCTCCACCACGTCCGGATAGCGCGAGGCCAGCATGTAATGTTTGGTGGCGAGATGGCTGACTCCACCCTCCTCGACTACCTCGGCAGAGAGGTAGCGGCCCCGCCCATAGTGGTCCCGCTCATGGTTGAACAGGAAACTTTTGCCAGGCAGGGTCAGAGCGAACTCCCGCAGGACCTCGACGGGGAATTTCTCGTTGTCCCGGTCAACCTGGTCATTCGCCAAATTCATTTCGCAGACATACACCTGTTCCGCGGTCAGGGGTTCCAGGGCGTAGTCTCGGTTGATTATGGCGAGTTCGTCCGGCATGGCTTGCCGAGCCGCTTTGATTTTGAACTCGAATGTTTTGACTCGATGGCCTATGCCCTGCTCGGTGCGGGTCAGTGGATTCATGCGGCTTTCCTCCAGGTCTGAGTGCCGTCCGACAGGTCTGGCGGATCAGCGAGGTGATCGAATTGTCCATTGAGGGTGATAATGCTCTGGCCATTGGCGCCCATGAGAGCCTGGATACAGTTGACGTTGCCCTTGATCCAGCCCCATATCTCAGTGGTTTGCGGGATGAGTTCACGGGCCTTCTCCGCCTCGGCGGGGGTGCAGGCCAGGCCCAGGCCGTCCGGAGTGGGGAGGATTACCGGGCGATTTGGCTGGACTTTGCGGAGTAGCATACCATCGAATTGCAGGCCAATGGCGTCCACCAGGCCGGAGCCGGGGAGACCGCCGAAACCCTCCTGCGGGGAATGCGAGGGCGGTCCGGATTCAACTCCATTCACCATCGCCTGGACCCAGCCAGTGCAGTTGTAATGGTTGGGCGGATAGATACGTTGCCAGATGCTATTGACCGCGGCATAGGTGTTCCCGTGCAGGTCAATGCAAACCTCCGCCGTCCCGCCATTGACTGCATAATAGGTCCAATACTCCAAAATGGTTTTGACCTGATCCATGGCGGAGTAGCGTTCAGCATTATAGGAAGTGGCGATATTGGTGTTGTACACGGTCAGAGCGTGGCTGTCGGACAGGGCGGGAAGGCCCTTGTCACGGAGAATGCGCTCCAGCTCATTTTTGAAATAGTAGTTCCCCTCGGCGGTGGTGGAATACTCCTCCACCAAATTTCTCAATTGATCGAGGGTAGCCCTCTCCTCAATACCGGCCACGCGGAATGCCACGGTATTCCAAAATTGTTGAGCCTTTATTGGCAGGAATCGCAGGATTTCCCCCATGACATCCGGGGTTTTTACCCGCAGGCACCCCGCGCCCGGGGAGAGGGTGATGGTCTGACCGGTCTGAGCCTGAATCGCCTGCTCAATATGTTTCCGCGCGCGGGCCATGATCAGCTTTTGGGCGTCGAATAGCGGCCCGCCGAGTTCACGTCGGAACCCGAAATCCGCCCCGGTTCTGATGGCCCGGTTCAACTCGTCTATGCTGGATGTGCCCTGGACAATTTTCAGGGCGCGCTCAATGGTGCGTTTCTGGAGCCGGGTGGCCAGGGTCTCGGCCACGGTCTGGACCGTCCCTGTCTCAGCCACGCCCTTCCAGGGTACGGTGGGATTCGCCTCGATCCGATCAGCATAGCGCTCCCGGTATTCAGCCTCGTCCAACTCATCCGGCATGCGGGTATCCTCCGCCATTTTGCGGGGACCGGGGACGACGGCCTTGGACAGCATCGCCTCCATCTGCGCCTGAGCCAGGGCCGGAGGCAGGGGCGCCTGCGGATAGAGGGCCGGGTCCAGCGCGAGAGCGCCGGGGACCCCACCAGCCGCGCCGCCCGCGGCGAACGGATTGAATCCCGCCCCGGCCAATGCTTGCAATTCCACCGGCGGACTGGTGGACGGCGGGAGATTGAACTGCTCCCGCCACTGATGATCGTTAATGCGCACTCCACGATCCACCGATGCCTGCCAGACCGCGAGGTCAACGTAGGCGGCGGATTTGCTCTCCGTTTTGATCCAATAATATGGGACGGGTGTGCCGATCCCGAAATTGAGGTCCACCAGAGTCCGGATATAGTTATTGATGTAGGTTTCCAGCCATCTACACGCGGGGAGAATGACATCCGATTTGCCGGATTCCTGACCTACCTGTCCCAGGGCGCGAGTTCCCCCGGCGCTATCCGCCGACGTGGTCAGTGAACTGCCTTTGTACGTGATCTGAATTTGGCGCCGGCATTCCTCCTGCATAGCCGCATAGCTCAGATGAGTCATGTTGGTCGGCTGGATGAAATTCGCGTCCCCCTCGTACGGGGTCTGGAGGAAACCACCGCCAACCGTTTTTTTCAGTTCGTCCATTCCGGTCGCGGCATTGGCCATATTGCCATTTGGCCCCAGTTTCTCATGCAGGATCGGTTTGTAGCGCTCATTGAACTCCGCCCAATCATTGCGTGACATGTCCTTCAGACACTTGGCAATATCGAGCCGGGCGAGCAGACCCCACCGCCAGGGCTGGGGTCCGGGCTGGCGATAGATGGCCATAACATACTGTTCGGGGGAACCCCCGATTTTCGGGTCCAGTTCGCTCCAGGGCCAAAACGGTAACTGGGCGGATGCCACGCCGAGCCATAATAGATGTTCGCCAGGTTTGGAATTATCCCAGCGGAAATTGCGCTGATTTATTTCCGTCCAACGATCCATGATCCAGCGGCCACCCAGCGAAATATAATGCAATTCGGAAATGCTGAAACCGAATGAGAGAGCGCGCAGGATGGATGTTTGGAAATCTATCCAATCCCGCCGGTCAATGGTTTGTTCCTGGATAAAATTCCGCACCTGCGGATTGACAATTACGTTTTTGGGGATGATCAATTCGGCCTGGTAGCCGAGGACACCCTGGGTCAGGGAGACAATGCCATTGCCGATGTCAGGGTCCAGCGCCATAGTCTCATACAAGTCCATGAGCCGGGAAAGGCCTCCGCCCTGGGCATTGGCGCGGATGGTCTTCAGGTCCGCCGGGGTCAGACCAGGAATGTATTTGGCCAGGGTGGAGGTCTGCAACTCACCCGCAACCCGGCTCCCCTTGCGCTCTCGCAGGGTATTATTTAATGCCTTCCGCCCGTAAAATATCTGGGTCATAGTTGGCGTATCCCCTCGGTGCGGGTGAAAATGTTGACAGACCGCCTCTGTATTTCAGTGCCCATGCCGCGGGAGATCATCCATAGCCCAGCCGCGGCATCAATCGGATCGTCAAACTCCACTTGCGGCCAGTTGCAAAATGTTGGGACCAGGCGCGGATAAACCGTTTCGTGGTCCGTCCGGAATCTGATTTGCCCGGATGAAACCGGCCCCTCAATGGCTTCTATGCGGCTCGATTTATATGCTTTGGAGTCCACCCATTTCAGTTTGCTGATGAGGTCCTGACGGCCTTTGGACTGGAGCATGGCGCGGATGGCCTCGACCGCATGGTCCTGGTTGCCAGACGATTCGCAACCCAGCCGGACTACGACTCCGGCCTGACGCTCACAATAGTCCACAGCATCCCAATAAGCGACCGGGAAACGAGTGGGCGTCATACGCTCGATGATACATTTATCAATGTGCAGAGCGCCATTGGACATACACCCGACGATAATCGTCCCGTAATCTGAGTGCGCGGTCCGGCCTGTGGAGGGGTCTGCGTAAATGTACCACCCCTCCGGGCGGAGATTCTCATGGCGATAGAATTGCATTTTTTCCAGAGAGAACAGCGTCCCCTCAGCGGGCAGGGGGGACAGCTCATATTGTGCCGCGAATTCGCGGGACCCTATTTTCTCGCGCAGGTCATGGAGCCGGGCCTCTGAGTACATTTCCGGCATGGCCAGGCCACCCAGGGCGTCCCGCACCGGATAGCGGCGAACCGCGAACTGGCCGGAGTCTATCATTTCCGCATAGGCGTCCTGATGATGCCAGCGGGTGCCAACGGCGATGAGCCGTCCGCCGGGTTCCAGAATGGAAACCAAATCCTTGAGATAGCGTTTGGTGGCCTCACGTTGGGCCAGGGATTCACGGTCCCGGCGGGACACCAGGTCGTCCGCGATTATTACATCGTAGTGCACCGACGTAATTTCATTGTCCATTCCGGAACAGGACAGGGAAGGTTCTTTGGCGGTGCGGGTGCGGGCCGGGACCCACAGTTCATCGCCACGGTTGCTCTCTCCATGTTGGCGCTGTCTGCCCAGCCAATAGCCAAATAATTTCTCGAATAATTTCCCTTTGCGCAGGTGGGCGCGGATGGCCCGCACGAATCCCTGGGCGAGAGTGGCGGTGGATGAAACTATGTGGATTCGCAGGTCCGGGTCGTGGAGCAGTAGCGAGAGGGGTAGAGCCTCGGTGAAGAGGGTGGTTTTATAGGACCCGCGGGGACAGAGCCAGAGTTGGAATAGTTCATCATCCCGCATCACGTCTCGGCACCAGGGGCCATGTATGCGCTCGACCAGTTTATCCCGGCCCAGGACTGACTCCGACAAATAGTACAGAGATTGCCGGGCGGCGATACGCATGGCCCCGACCAGCTCCGGGCCGGTCAGGGCGGGGAATGGTCCGGTGACAGATTTAGTGAGCGGTCGCGTCATCGTTGAATCCCAGGTCCCTGAGCGTTTTACCGAGTTTGTACAGCATCGTAGCTTTTTTCTCCGGGGTCAACTCATCCATAATTCGCTGGGCGTCGTCGTAAATTTCCCGCCCCAACTCCCCGGCCTGGCGTTGGAATTTGATTTGAGTGAGCACCCGGCAGGCGGTAATGCAAACCCGAGCGAGATCGGAGTCAAATCGCCCAGTGGCCGTGGTCCGAATGACTAGGGCCAAAAATGCCTCAATCCCGGCAATGGTCGTCAGCCCCCGGACCTGTCGGGGTTTGAGGACTCTGAGGATTTCGGCGGGGGCATCATTCATCGCGTCAGCCCAGGTTCTCTGGCATGGTCAGTGCTCCGGGATTCGGAACCAATTTCACTTCCGCGGGCCTCGAGGATTCCATGGCGATCTGCTCCTCCAGCCTACCATTTTCTTTTTCGGCCTGGTCAATCCATTTCTGGATCATGGCCCGCTGAGGCGTGGTGATGCCATCCCCGGAGTTATCCCGTACCGTTTTGAGGTATTGGATTAGGTTGTAGAACAGGTCGCGCTGTGACTGGCTCATGGAACCCTCCTATCGCGTAGCGGTGAACGACATATAATTGGCGGTGGTGGAGGCCGGTACGGTCCCGACCCTGCGGACTCCGGCCACCGGGATTTCGATCTGAATTTTGACACCCTGCAATAGTTCGAGACTCCATCGACCTGTGGAGTCCGCAGTGGCAATAATTTTATTGGTGCTGACAGCGGCGGAGTCCGAGTACTGCGGCTGTTCCCCGGGTTGCACGTAGGCCATGACCTGATACCGGGGATTGCTGGGCGTGGTGCCGAGATTGTAGACATCGCCCCATACAGTACAGCGTCCGGGGCTGGTGGGAATGGGGACGGGGGGCGGAGCCAGCCAGAGGGTGTCGGTAACTGGCCCCGTGACGATGATTGTATCAGTGGTGGTACTGTAGGTAGGCCGGGCCGCCGTCAGTCCAATAGTATCCGGGGCCAGGGAAAACCGGACCAGCCCGGATACATTCGTTTCGGCCCAGGTATGTGCAGAGGAAAAGGCGAGGTCGGACACCGTTGCCAGGACCCCGCCAATGGGGGTGCTATCAGCAGTGCTGAGAGCCAGGATTGCCAGGAGGTTGGCGCCGAGGGCGGATACCCCCTGAGTGCGGAGAGTTGAGTCATTGATACCATAGCGATTGTCCAGCATTGTGCCTATGGCGGTGGTGTCAGAGCCACTTCCGGCGGTGAGGGTGCGGGGACTGTGTGTCCAGGTTGACTCGGCGATTTGGGCGTTGCCGGTGGGCGTCAGGGTGCGGGTTGCATAGGTCCAAATATCGAATGCGGTGAGTAGGGAAAATGCAGTCAGGGTGCGGGTGCCGGACGACCAGACCTTGGTGGCGATATTGTCATCGTCGCCAATTTCGGTGACGTGTTTGATCGTGTCTTTTTTGGCCTGAGCGTGCTGGCGATTGTCGAGGCTGTCCCGTTCCCCGGCGGTGAGACTCATGGCGCTACCAGGCACGGCGAATCCTGTGGCGGTGAGCCAGGAACCGGCCCCGTGTGCGGTTGCAAGGGCGGCCTTGATATTGGTGGTATCTGAGCCGGTACTACCTCCAGCAAGTAGGGTCTCCGCTACCCCGGTGGTGTCGGCTCTCTGAATCGTAGCAGTGAGCATCATGGCTCGGATGTCGGCGGTATCAGCACCCCCGCCAGCCCCGGCGCTGTCCGTGACGGAGTAGACATAGGCGAAATTGAATCGGAAAATCTTGAAATCGTCCCCCGCTTTGATGGTGTCCGACGCACCCCAGGGACGATGCCAGTATGTCTCAGTGCCCTCCGCGAGTACGATGGTATCGGTATTTGCGCCCGCGCTGGTGTCATGGGTCACGATGTAGAAACATTCGCCCAAATTCAATCCACTTGTGAAGCACAGGCTCATCCCGGTCGCATCACCGGGGAGGTTGGTGCCGGTCTGGAACGCGGAGTATGGCGCAAGTACGTCGCCAGACTTGACGCTATCGGTGACGTTGGAATCGCTTAGTGATACGATTGCGGAGCCTGAGACGGAGCAAATCACGCTGATCGAATAGTTGCCCCACCCCTCGTCCCGCCATAGTGTCGAGGTCAGGGCGAATGCGGTGAGCGAGGTCGCCGAGGGTCTACGGACCAGACAGGTGAGGTCGGATGAGTCGAGACCCGCGATACCCCCACCATTCCATTCGATCCGCACAGGAAGCCATTGTTTGGCGGTTTGCTTGACGGTCACGTATTGCCCCCATGCCTGCCCACAAAACAGCATGGTTGTCGCTATAATAAATAGTCGCTTCATCGGTACGACCTCCCAAATCCCCCACCGTAGCGGGTCGGAGGCGGTGCGTGGCTGTATAGAACGGTCAATGCGGGGCGATAGGAAGCTGTTGCGGCTTTGGAACTGTGCGCGTACCAAACAATTGTGCTCCCCCCACTCTCTACCAGGGCCTGAAATAGAAATGCAACGAGGGGGTTGTGCCGCTCTATGATGCGCCATGCGGACGGAGATAACAAAAATGTATTGGGCTGGTCCAGTGCGGCCAAAAACTGAAATGGTGCCACAATCGCATAATTGCCGGTCAATCCCTGGCCAGCCTGGTAGGGGGTGTCGTTGTTCCGCCGATATTTCCAGGAGGGCTGGCCGGGATAATTGCCCCATGAAGCATCATTTCCGTGCGTGAATGATGCGTCGGGACCATTGATTATTTTGACGCATATCTGGGGAGTACCCACGCTGGCAAAACCTGTATACATGGTGAGATAAACCCGATATATACGGCCTTTGGGGATACCGGGGAATTTGATTGTCGAGCGGATTTGCCAAAACGTCGGATTGATACCGTGGAACAGGAGACTGTATCCATCAATACTCGATGAATCAGATTGCCCACTCCCCAGGTTGTGATTTAGAAATCCATCATTGGATGTCGGGACCGAGGGCTGAATTGTTATGGTCGGGTCCACCGTCACCGTGCGGCCCCCGGCGGCGAGGGCCTCGAGGGAGCCGGGTGAAAACACCTCCCGGAAAATTGATTTCCCGCCCTGCCTCGCGGTATCTATGGTGCCGTAAACGCTGTCGCCATCGCTATTCCATGCGTATACGGAGCCTATTGCTATGAATTCCCCGGAATCAGTTTCGAGGGTCAGGGCCTGGGGCGTCCGACTCTGTGATTTTATTTTCGATTTGGTATACCGATAGCTGATTGTATCGCGGTAGGATGCCAACCGCGTGCTGTCTGTGAACACCCGGAATATCTGCACACCCTCCGGGAATACTGTGACCAACATGGATTCACCAGGAGCAGGCTCCCATACGGCGGTGGTGGAATCTCGCCAAACGGGCTTATCTTTGGTGATGTTTTTACCCCATTTCCCGCTCTGGACCACGGGTTGCAGGTTGTTTATCCACCCGTCCTCACCCTGCCCGCCAAATTCCCAGCCGCTACGACCGCGGAGTGATATAATCCCATTGGGCCGGATTGTTACGGGGTGCTCCACCCGCCCATATTCCCACGTCAGGGAGTCCACCTGCTCCGCGGCGAGGTGTACCCGTTTCCACCCGTCGCCGTCGGGGTAGTTTTGCCCAGCCCGGATTTCCATCCGCCCGCCAGGATAGAGAGTCGCATCACGGGATATGGGGGTCTGGCCCCACGCTCTCGCGGAGAGCAGAATGGCCATGATTATCAATATCAGCCACAGCCCCGCCAAGAGACTCAATATCTCGAACTGCTTATCCCGTCTCATCGCGCCCTCCACAATGGCCCCGGAGTGTCGCACGGCACCCGACGCCCTATCACGTCATAGCAGGGGCCGGGTGACAGGGAGTCCCACCGGGGCAATAGTTCCACCGCGAGAGGCCAGCGGAGAAAATGGAGCCTCTGAATGGTCCCGGCGAGGTCCCCCCCCAGAATCGCCACAGTGTCGGTACAGCGACTGGAACAGATATTGCACAGGAACAGCCGGAGCGAATCGGCTGGCGAAACGTCGGCTCGTACAGTGGCCCCCAGGGTGCCAATTGAATCCGGTCCACCGTCCGGGGCGGACCCATCCGGGCGAACCAGGGCGAGAGCGAGGCACGTCACCGGGGATTGTGGGAGGTCCCAGGTGACTTGGAATGTTATCGGCTCTCCCAACGTGGGCAGGGCCATGAGAGCGAGAATAACGGCTATCATCGGTACTCCCCCGCTTTGGCGACAATCTGATTGATGTAGCTCAGAGTCGAGGTAGGCAGTACCGCATTGCCCCCGAACCAGCCGTGCGGCATGGCCTCTCGGACATTGCCAATCCCCCAGTTGTAGGCGGCCAGAATCGCCTGGGGTGGAACCTCGGCCTGGTCTGTCCAGTAATTGCGTAGAGCTTGGCGAATCATGTTCCAGTAGGACATGGCGCCACGTATGGCCTGCTGAGGTCCCAGGGGACCAGCTGGCCAGGGGTCGAAATCCGGGTGGAATCTCAGTACATCCCCATCCCATGTCGCCTGCAAAAACTGAAACAGCCCCATCGCGCCGCGGTATGTCCGGTGCGTGGCGACTCCACAGGCAGGGCAATGCTGGCCGGTGAGTTTGTACAGAGTCCCGCAGGAGCCGCATTCATTGCGCCCCCCAGGGTCCCTGTCGTTATTGGCGGATGGATTGAAACGGCTCTCCACCCAGGCCTGAGCTATGAGATAGGCGGGGTCAATCCATGTCGCGGTGGGAGTACCAGCGTGCAGGTCCCGGATGAGGGCGGGTATGTCGAGGGTATCGGTCATAGCTCATCCTTCAGATGTTGCGATAACTCCCGTTGTAATGCGGCTATCCGCTCCTCCAGTTTCGCCACCTGAATCCCCAGGCGATAGTAACCAAACCCCAGCATCGAAACGATTCCCCAGGGGATGAAGCGGATAATATCATTTACAGTTTCCATGCTGGTTTCCCTTCAGTAATTAGAATTTTCCGACGATGAACTCAAGTTCACCGTACCAGCGCCTATCATTCCGCCAGCCCAACTTCGTCCGCAGGCAGAGACCCGGAGCAAACCCTGCCGGGGAAATCCATGCGCTGGTCCAGGACACCCCGAGTTGCGGGCGTATCCGGGATTCATTGAACATGTCCAGTCGCAGGCCCAGGGAGCCGACGCTCGCCAGGGTAGGGCCGATGCCGAACCAGGTCTCCAGTTGCGGGTGCCCGGTCTGACAGCCGTAGACTTTGTTCCCGAACTGCCATCCGGCGGTGGCTGTGCCGGTCAGTAGGGCGAGAATCAGAATGCTAAACCACAACCGTTTTTTCACCATGTTCCTCCTGATTCAACTCGATCGACGTACATCTTACGAATCTGGTAGGCTCCGATATGGACACCCCTGGGAATCTGAATCTTCGCTTTCGCGGCCATTCCCCTGCTCCTTGGTTAGTGTTGAAGTGGCCCCACAAACCGAATATCTTCCGGTAGTTCCTGAATACCCGCCTGGACATATTGCTGGAGTCCCAAAATCCGCCGCTCGATGTCCTGCGTTTTCGCGGCCAGGGTGTCCACCCTCTCCGGGGTCGAGAGGAACCGCTGAATCTCCATCTCATACTTCGCGGAGCCGTACCCGGCGGCGAAGATCCCCCCGGCTACCGTCAATCCCAAGCCGGCCAGAAGCCGGTACTGCGACAGTACCCGCCACGCTGGGGCCAGGGTGCGGAGAGCAACCTTCACTTGGCGCGGTCCCCCTATGGCCGATAAATGCAACGGAGTTTGATGTATTTGTAACCCGCGCTATCCGCGACAGCCCGCCTCAGGGACACGTATCCATCGCTATTCCATGCCGCCTGGATATGGGACAGCGAGGCACCCGCCGCAGTAGTATCGGTCGGGAGCGGGGCCGCCTCCCAAATACTCCCGCTCACCGCATCCGATCCGGCGGCACCCGGTACTGCGCACAACAGCGCGGTCGTAGCCGGGGTGAACGAGTCCACGAATGCGGGGTACTGGGCAATTCCCCGAAGAGTCAGGCGGAACGGGAGAGCCAGGGTGTCAATGGTGGAGTTATTGCTAGTCACGTCCCCGGTAATGTTGGTTGTAGTCATGCCGGCGATTATGGCACCGCCAGACAGTTTCATCGTTGCCCCCAGCAACGAGTCAGAAAAAATCGCCTTGGCGGAGCGAACCAATGTGGCCCGCGTGGAGTCGAAAACAAACTCGTTCCCCGTCGAATCCACCAGGCCGGGCGTAATGGTCTGAACCAGGATTTTGTAACCGGGGATGGAGTTGGAAATCACCCAGTCGGAGTCGCCGGGGAACCAGGCCGTGCTATCAGATAGCATCCCGATATAGAGCGTGTCCGAGTCAATCCGCACGGCCTCGTATCCGCCCAGGGTGAGGAACGATTTCAGGGTGTCAGTGGTCGCGCCAAATATCCCCCATCCGGAGAGCCGGGAATTGACGCCGTAGAATAGTCCGGCGGTCCCCACGCTATCCTTGCCATAAAGCCCCTTGTTTCCCCGGAGATGGCCCGCGAAATAGCCGGAGTCCGCGGAGAAATCGTCGGTCAGGGTGAGGTCAACCCCGAATCCCCGCAGGAAATAGAGGGAGTCGGAGATGGCGGCATCGGCGAACGACGACAATCCGGTGATGGTCCATGGTCCAGCCAGAGTGATACTGCCTCCGGTTTGAGCCTGGATAGTGCCGTCGAGGTAGAGGCTGGTGAAATAGCCGGGGCCACCGTAGCCTGCGGCCAGAGTTGGGGCGGAGCAGGCGAGCACGATGCACAATGAGAACGCGAGGATAGATTTCATGCGGGACCTCCAGGGCTGTATCGGGGATTGGCGTTGCCGCCGTTGGATTGCGGGGAAATAGTCAAGCCCCGACCGTGTTGGCCGGGGCCGATAAAACTGTGCTGAAACATTCGCCATAACCATCTCCCGTCCTACATTCCTTCGGACTTCGGGGCCTCGTGCCCCTGGGACTCCCCCGGTTCGTGGGGGATTTTCAATCGGAAAAGTATGTTATGGCGGAGGGAATGTCAAGGGAAAAACGAAAGGGCCTATCGCTCTGCCTCTCTGAATCGGCGGAGCACGTGGCATTGCGGGCATTCGATGAACATGCCCAGGCCGGGATCAGTGCCATCTAAATACCGGATGGCATAGGAGTATGTGTCGGCATCGGAGGCCAAAAACTTATAGGCGCAAACGGGGCAGACGTTGCCGCGGGATTCGTCGGCGCTGGTTGCTAGCAGGAGGGGCAACAGGACTGCCAGGGCAACGGCGAGGGAGAAGAGGTAGAAGCGCGACCGATACCACTTGCCGGATTTCATTTCGTTTTTTCCTTTCGGATCGGCTTGGTTTTGGCTTTCCGAGGGGCTTTGGGGGGGATATAGGGGGGAACTATTGTAATGGGCGGCATTGCGTCTCTCCTATCTCAGGCTCTTGCCTGTGAGTTTATACCCCGGTTCTGAGACTTTTGCCTTCGAGACGATAGAGTCCGCTCTCCGCCAACCGGTCAACCAATGCCGCCCAGTGCCTGTCTATTTTCACAATCTCAGAGGGCGCGAGGTTCGATGTTACCAGGGTTGACAGCCCGTTTGCGTACCGCGTATTGACCAGGGAAAACAGGATTTCTCCCCGGTGCTGGGTGAGGAATGTGGGATCGAAATCATCAATCACAACATACCGTTTCCATGCCCAATGGTCATAGATTTCCGTCCAGTCCTGGTCACTGGCGCAAGTCACAATGTCCCCCTGGTGTAGCCAAATCCGACCCGCGCCGAGAACATTGAGCCATACGGCGGCACGGTACGTTTTGCCGTTGCCCTTGGTGCCGGTGAGCAGACCCCCACCCCGCGATAACCTGACCGCCAATTGATTGGGGTGGAGACTCTCGTAATTGGCATTTTGAAATCGCTGTGGTACGTGCCAGTTTTCCTCCATCCAACGGCGTAAATAATCTATGTCTCGCATGGTTCCCCCGTGCCGCTATGCTGGATTAGGTGGTCATACTCGGTGCCGTCCGTTGTCGAGGCGTTCGGTTTTTCGGATTGGTACTGGGAGTGCATCCAGTTGGCGAATGTGGCGTCCGAGCGTTTTGTGGTTTTTCCGCGCTGGAGCAGGTTGTTATTGCATTTCCGGGCCTCCTGTTCCAACTGGGCGCGGGTGAAACCCTCTGTCAGGAGTTCCCCCCATTTTTGGGGGGAAACGTTCAAACGCTCTGAGGTAAAAGCGGGGGGAGTTTTGTCCGTTTTCCCCACGCCCCTTTCTTTTCTCTTCTCTTCTCTCCTCTTCTCTTCTCTCCTCTCCTCTCCTAGCGAGGAAACCCCATGTTTACCGGGGGTAAACCCAGGGTTTACCGGGGGTAAACTCATAGTGCTTTGAGTCAGTTGAGGATACAGATCGGCGGCCCGGTCTCTAATCGGCTGTCTCTCGTCCCATGTCGGCAGCAGGTAGTATCGAAGCTCCTCAAATTCATGTAATTCGAGAAGTCCTCTGTCCATAAAGAGTTGAAGCGATTGTTCGATTTCTTCCTCCGTCATGGCGTCGGGATGACTCCGGTAAAACCACGTGTTTCCCTGTAGTTTACCTGGGGTAAACCTCTGCTTTCCCCAGTCAAAGCAGTGGGCAAACAGGGAAATGAACAGCAGGCGCACCCGTGAATCCTGATCCGCGAGTTGCTCACAGGTGAAAAACGAGGGCCAGATCAGCCGGGGGCGATAGCCCTGTGGACGCGCCATTATCTCCCCCCCTGCGGCGGGAGCGTTTTAGGTTCCACGCTCCGCCTCCTGTTCGCGCGCCTGGGGTTCGGGCGGCCCCCAGGGTATTTCGCCGCGGAGCAGACGCTCGATGAGCCACGATCCCTGTACCGACATTGTGAGTCGCCGTGCCTGACACGCCTCCTGGTACTCGGTTTTTTGGATCGGGGTGACCGGGATCGTGATAGTATCCGTCAAATCTGCATAGCCCATTTTTTCCTCCTGTGGTTTTGGGCCTGTCCTGGTGCGTAATCTACGGCATCCGCCCTGCAAAATCAAGAACTATTTTATGCGAAACACAAAAAAGTCCTTGACATCCTAAAATTGCCCCATATATTATTGCACAGATGCGGGACAGACCCGCACCGGCCCCGACCCCGACGGGGCTGAGGCAACGGAGAGGGGCGAGAAGGGAAGGACAGAAATGACGACAACCTGTACGAGGGACCTCGAACAAGCATTGACGCTCATGGAGCAGTCGGCGAGGGACATCAAAACAGTCCATGTTTTCAACCCGCAGGATGACGAATCCCGGCTGGCCCTTTCGGACGCCATTGAGGGTCTGCGGGCCGCAATCGGAATCCTATCGGACCTGCGCAAGCGAGATGAGGAATTAGAGCGGATGGCCGGTGACCCGGCTACGTTTGTCCGGGTCGCCCTGGCCCAACGTCCCGACCTCTCCCCGGCACTCCAGGAGCGGATGGCTGGTGACTCAGACTGGCATGTCCGGGCCGCCTTGGCCCAACGTCCGGACCTCAGCCCGGCCCTCCAGGAGCGGATGGCCGGTGATAAGGATTACGCTGTCCGGTGCACCATCGCCCAACGTCCGGACCTCAGCCCAGCTCTCCATGAGCGGTTAGCCGGTGACTCGGCTATGTTTGTCAGGGTCGCCCTGGCCCAACGTCCCGACCTCAGCCCGGCACTCCAGGAGCGGATGGCTGGTGACTCAGACTGGCATGTCCGGGCCGCCTTGGCCCAACGTC
>Ga0209518_1000903_pt1 | contig 35807 bp, 40 predicted proteins | sample RifGroB1_FD_183993 | JGI IMG/M metagenome (GOLD analysis project Ga0209518, IMG submission 183993) | Groundwater microbial communities from Rifle, Colorado, USA - Groundwater B1 (SPAdes) (version 2) | ecosystem: Environmental > Aquatic > Deep subsurface > Groundwater | place: Rifle, Colorado...
GAAAGTAGGTCTTAGTGATCCCCCGATCCTTCATGGGAGGGACGGGGCTTAACTGATAAAAGCTACCCCGGGGATAACAGAGTAGTCGCGCCCGAGAGTCCATATCGACGGCGCGGTTCGCTACCTCAACATATCGGGGTCTTCCGAAAGTGATTTCGGAATGCTATGTTTAAATTTAACCAGTAATTTAAACAAAAATTCAACTCATAACGGTGAAACCTTATTTCATTTCGTATTGTTTTCGGATAATATTAATATGAAAGGGTAATACCGTGGGAAGTTTATCGAAAGTTCAGAAACAGGTAATTTTAGGTTCAATTTTGGGCGATGGTTATATGAGAAAGAAAACCAATGCTCATTTGCAAATAACACATTCATATACACAAAAAGAATATGTTGATTGGAAATACGAAATTTTAAAAGATTTAGTATTAACAAAACCCTCTAAATATAAAGGGAATGCAAATCGAATAGGTTATCGATTTTTCACAAGATCATTACCAGAATTAACTAAATTTTACGATATTTTTTACAAAGGAAAGGAAAAGATAGTTCCGAAAGGTATTATTTTAACCCCAATTACTTTAGCTATTTTGTATATGGATGATGGCAATAAAAGTTACAAAAGCTGTTATTTTAATACTCAAAAGTTTAGTAATGAAAGCCAAGAAAATTTAATGAAAGCATTAAAGTTACTTGGAATTAATTCAAACTTAAATAGAGATAAAAAGTATTTTAGAATTAGAATTACTACAGAAAGTACACAGATTCTTTTTAGGATGATAAAGAAATTTATTGTTCCTAGTATGTTGTACAAAATTTCGATATAACCCTGTATCGACTCTCCGATAAAATCGGAGGATGGAAGTATTCCATAAACAAGTTTGCTTCTTCGAAGTAAATAAATTTGCTACTTCGTAGTAAACAAGTTTGTGGTTGAAACCATAACACGTTGACATCTATTTGTTTCAGTAGATGAAGGTATAGTCAGGCTATTACGTAAGTAATATGGTTTTTGCGATGTCGGCTCATCACATCCTGGCGCTGAAGAAGGTGCCAAGGGTTGGTCTGTTCGCCCATTAAAGTGATACGCGAGCTGGGTTCAGAACGTAAACAACATTGCGTTCTACATCAGTAATGATGTAAAATAATATCGACTAAAATCGGTGAAACCCTCAGATAATTTTTTAAATTATCGGGTAATACCGAGGGTAAGTCAAAAGAATATGTTGAAGAAAGAAGAATTAGCATATATTGAGTTTTTTGATTTGGCTAAAAAGTAAGTTTAATTGTGGTTATATTAGAGATCGAAATGACGGAATGTCTGAATATACAATTGTAGGTTCAGAACAAGTTGCTTCAACTCTTAAAACATTACTACCTTACATAAGGCTTAAAGAAAAACAAGCTAAACTTACTTTAGAACTAATACTTCTTTAAAAGTTAGAGAATTTTTAATTTCACATAATCTTTTGAATCCCGTAGAGACTGATTCGAAAGAAGAGATTCCGATTAAATCGGGATAATACGTCGACGCCTACAAAGAAATCTTAGAAATATGGTTAAAGTGACCTAAATTTCAGGAGTAGGATGAAGATATAGTCCATGCAACTAGTAATAGTTGAATAACATGCGTGAGACAGTTCGGACTCTATCCAGTGGGATCGTTCGAGTTTTGATAGGAGCTCTTCTCAGTACGAGAGGACCAGAAGGGGGGAATCCCTGGTGTGTCGGTTGTGACATCAGTCGCAGCGCCGAGTAGCTATATTCCTAAGGGATAACCGCTGAAAGCATCTAAGCGGGAAGCCCACCTAAAGATTAGAACTCGTTTCCGCCGAAAGGCGGATGAAGACCCCCGAAAGAATATCGGGTATACATCCCGACACCAATTTATTGGTGTGGGGATAAACCGGAGAAAAGTGGAAGTGCCGTAAGGCATTAAGCTTATTTTTACGGATTGGTCAAAGGAAGACCTTGCAACACTGCAAATAAAAATTTGTAAGTGTTTAATATTAACTATTTAAATTATAATATCCTTCAGTTGTCAGAGTACTTAAGTCTTGGTGATTTGAGCGTGGTGGAACTACCTAATTCCATTCCGAACTTAGAAGTAAAACGCCACAGCGCTGACGATAGTTGCCAGGCAACTGGCCGCGAAAATAAGTCATCGCCAAGACTTAGGTACTCTCTAGAAAGTCCCGTATTAAAGCGGGATTTTTTATTGGTTAAATTTGTATTATTCGTAATGCCTTGCTTCTGACGAAGTAAGTCATCGCCAAGACTTAGGTACTTTTTTTATATAGACGGGGTGATTGTTCAAGTGCTTGAAGTTAGTTTTTTGAAGTTAATGAAAAATATCTTTCTTTAAATCGTTTGCCAGACCTAGAAAGAATTTTTCCATTTCTGTAATTTTAAATGGGATTAAGACTTTAGGATAATCTTCAGTCTTAATATCTTTAATCCTAATAAATTGATTTGCGAGATTGATTTTATCAATATTCCAGTCAAATTTTGCCTTAGCTAGTAAAATTAATTTATTAATCTCAAGTTTTTCTTTTTTGAATATAAAATACAAATCAATATAATCTCTTGTTCGAGGCTTCATAAATAGTGTATGAACTTTATTTGTAGTAATATCTATCAAACTATCAACACTTAGATTTTTAAATTTAAGATCCCTTTCGATCCTTGGAAATGGATAGTAATTAAAATCTATCTTTAATTTATCCCCATCTTTATAAATTAAATGATAACTAATTAACCCTAAAAATTGTGTACGATCAAATCTTTTAATTCTTAACTTTTGGGAATTTTTTTTCAAAAAGGCGTCAATTGAAGGAAAGTGGACTTCTTTTTCTTCAGTAAACAAATCAATATCTTCTGAAAATCTATGATGCAAATAAAATTCAGCCAAAGCTGTTCCACCAGTTAAGTAGAACCTTTTAGTTATTTGGCTTTCGGTTCCGATAAATTCCAAAAATTTAGATTGTTTGGGAGTAAGTATAGTTTTCCCCATAATAGATATTCCATTGCTCTTTTTTTGTATGGATCAAGTCTATCAGATATATTAGGCCAAGCCTTAACTACTTCATTCCTATCAAGTTTTCCCCCATCCAAGCCATAGTTTATAAGCTGTGTTATCTTCCAAAGTTTATATTCTTTTGGATTTGTTTTTTTAAATTCTTTTTCATCAGTTGACCAGTTAATCATGTTGTTATTATACCATTATTGAGATATACTTCTCATACTTAATAAAGAAAGGTGGTTATGATAAGTGGCAACAAAAACAACTAAACAAGCTTCAAAAGCTGTTACTATGGCTGATTTACTTGCAAAAAGTAAATCATCAATTCGTAATCTGGCATTAGGTCAAAAAGTTAGAGGTACTGTTATTCAAAAATTATCTAAATCTTTAATCCTTGATATAGCAGGAAAAGCTGAAGGTGTTGTTAGCGAGAAGGCTTTTGCAGAAGCAAGAGAATATATTAGCAAGCTGAAAGTAGGGGATGAAGTAATAGCAACAGTCTTAGTTCCTGAAATGAGAGATGGATCAACTCTATTATCTTTACGTGACAGTGTTTCAGCTGCTGTTTGGCAACACATTGAGGAAAGCTATAAAAATAAAACAGAAGTTGCTGTTTTTGCCAAAGCCTTTGCTGGATCAGGTATTACAGTTGATGTAAATGGTGTTGCCGGATTTATTCCCACATCACAACTTTCTAAAGAATTTAGTAAAAACCCTGCAAGCTTGGTAGGTAAATATTTCAAAGCTAAAGTAATCGAACTTGACAAACAAAAGAATAAATTAGTTCTTTCAGAAAGAGAAGTAACTGACGCTAAAGATATTGCCCTTGCTAAAAAGGCTTTAGAATCAGTTAAAGATGGAGATGTCTTTGAAGGTATTGTAACAACAGTTGCCAATTTTGGAATATTCGTAAAAATAATAATTGACGGCTCAAATGTTGAAGGATTAGTTCATATATCAGAATTATCTTGGGGTAAGGTGCAACATCCTTCTGAAATGTATAGTGTTGGAGATAAGGTAAAAGTTACTGTTATTGGTAGGAAAGATAATCCACAAACAAATGGAAAGTTGGCCTTATCTATAAAACAGGCCAAGCGTGACCCATGGATTGATGTAGACAAAAAATACAAAGAAGAAGATAAAATAACAGGAAAAGTAAGTAAAGTTACAGATTTTGGTGTGTTTATTGAACTTGAAGCAGGTGTTGAAGGTTTAATTCACATCACAAAGATTGCTCCAGGTAAAAAGTTCTCAGTAGATGATGGAGTTAATTGTTATATTGAAGAAATTGATCCAAAGGGTAGAAAAATTTCATTAGGGTTAGTTTTAACTTCAGTTCCAGTGGGGTACAAATAATTACTCCTTGACACGATTACTTACACTGTTGTATATTGACAGTATATGGAATCGTACAATTTAGGAGTTTTATCTAAAAAAATATTAGAATCTGGCATAGATTTGTTTTCTTCAAAAACCTTAATAAAATTATTAGAAATTAATAATGAGAGGACTTTTTATAGGATTATTAACGATTTTATTAAAAATAAAATCTTAATTAGCATCGAAAAAGATAAATATTGCATAGCAGGTAAAAATATTAATTCGTTTAAAATTGCAAATTTTTTATACCAGCCTTCATATATTTCACTTGAAACAGCATTAAATTATTGGGGAATTTTATCACAATTCCCATTTGAAGTGGCTAGCATTACCTTAAAAAAGAGTGTTACTAAAAAGTTTGATGGAAAAGTATATGTTTTTAGCCATATTTCAAGTAAGTATTACGGAATGTTTACAAAGAAGGATGGAATGCTAATTGCACTTCCAGAAAAAGCACTTTTTGACCAAATATATTTTGCTTCAAAGGGAATTAGGCTTATTAATTTTAATGAATATGATTTAAAAAATATTAATAAAAGAAGATTTTTTGAAATATGTAAACAATTAAAAGCAGATAGCAATATAATGAATTTAGCTAATAAAACATGTTAACCATTAATCAAGTAAAAGAACTTTCAAAACATTTAAAAATAAATGATAGTGTAATAATTAGGGAATATGTGCAACAGATTTTTTTAAAGGAACTATACGAAGAAAAATATTCTAGAAACATATTTTTTAAGGGAGGTACAGCAATACGATTAATTCTTGGAGGGACAAGATTTTCTGAAGATTTGGACTTCACGGTAGATGGAAATATAAGAGATTTTAATTTGTTTATTAGTAAATTTTTTAAAAAACTTGAAAAATTATATGGATTTAACTTTAAGAAAAGAACAACAACTGTAGGTGAAAAATATTTACTAACTGTTGATTCAAAAACTAATGATTATAAAATATATGTAAATTTAGACTTTTCCTTTAGAGAGAAAGTATTAGTGCCTGCCAAAGAAATTATCTCTACTGACTATCCAGTCATTTTTACTTCCTTTATTACCTATATGGATAAAGAAGAAATATTAGCTGAAAAAATTAGAGCGATAATGACAAGAGAAAAAGGTCGTGATATTTATGACTTATGGTTTTTGTTAAACAAGAATATTTTGATAAGACAGGAATTAATCAAAGAAAAATTAAAATATTATAGTATTTATAAATTTGAATTTAATGATTTAATTAAAAGAATTGAAAAATTTAGTAAAGAAAAATTTGTATTAGACCTAAGACCTTTCGTGCCTATAAATGAAAGAGAAAAGCTTGCATATTTTTTTGATTATATTATTTCTTTTTTGAAGAAAAAATTACATCAATGATTAAATCCTCAATTTTTGTTTGTCAGCAATGTGGTAATGAATTCTCTAAATGGTTTGGAAAGTGCACTGCTTGCGGAGCGTGGAATAGTTTGGTAGAAACAGCAAAATTTACGAATGCTAAAAAAGGAAATGCTAAAAAGATAAATTCAGGACAAAAACTAGAAATACAGAAGCTTACAGATATTAAAGCTGACAAAATGCAAAGAATTACAACAGGCATATCAGAACTTGATAGGGCATTGGGTGGGGGAATGGTAACAGGACAAGTAATTTTAATTGCAGGGGAACCTGGTATTGGAAAATCGACTTTGCTACTGCAGGTAGCTAATAGTCTACAGTCGACGGTTTATGTATCAGGAGAAGAATCGGCAAATCAGGTGGCCATACGGGCTAAAAGACTGGGAATAAACAACAAAAGTATTCAGTTTTTGGAAAGCACGGATGTCGATGAAATTTTGCAGACGCTGTCGACTGTGAGCAATAAACCATCGGCAGTCATTGTTGATTCCATTCAAACCATGTCGACAAACGATCTTACTGGTCTTGCTGGTTCTGTTGGACAGGTAAGAGAATGCGCCTTTAGACTTTTAAAATTTGCAAAAGTTAATAATATCCCACTTATTTTAGTAGGTCATGTTACTAAGGAAGGAACTGTGGCTGGTCCTGCAGTTTTGGCCCATATAGTTGATACTGTTTTGTGGTTTGAGGGAGACAAACAATCAAACTTGAGATTACTTCGATGTGTCAAAAATAGGTTTGGGGCAACAGATGAAGTGGGTATATTCTCAATGGAAGATAAGGGGTTAGTTTCTCTTGATAATCCTGAAAAACTATTTTTAGAGCAAGACAAAACAAATGTGGCAGGATCTGTTGTTTCCATCTTAATGGAAGGAACAAGATCAATTTTAATTGAAATCCAATCACTTGTTGTTCCCACCAAGATGGCCTTTCCGAGAAGGGTTGCACAAGGAATTGATTCAAAACGTTTGGAGATGCTTTTAGCAGTACTTTTTAGAAGAGCCAACGTCCCTCTTTATGATATGGATGTTTTTGTAAATGTTGCAGGTGGTATAAAGGCTCAGGATCCTTCAGTTGACTTGGCAATTTGTCTTTCAATTGCCTCATCATTTTTTGACAAGCCACCTCCAAAAAAATTTTTGGCAGTTGGGGAGTTGGGGTTATCTGGAGAGATCAGGGCTGTTTCGTTCCAAGAAAAAAGAATTAAAGATTCAAGAAGGTTAGGATTTAGTGATATTGCCTCATCATCAAGCTTCAAATATCTTCCACAAGTTATCCACAATTACTTCTAATTATAAAAAATGCCGTAAAAACGACATTTTATATACCAAAAATACTATAGGGACAAATAAAACATAGAATATTTTTACTATAGGATTTGACAAGAGACCGTGAAAGGTAATATACTTGAAAATAGATTTGATTAAGAAGCAAAAAGAGCATTGCTACCGCTGGGTTATCTCTCCCGAATAATCGGGAAAAAACTCACCACGAGTAGAAATGCTCTTTAAGAACTAAATTTGTCTTATGGACAGGAAAACCTTAAATCTTGTAAGACAAATCGTAAATAGACTAGATGTAAATTAGAGAAGTGTCAATAGCCTTTTAGTGGTTTTTAGGGAAGGGTGGTGGGTTGGGCAGGCTTACTACCCTTTCCTAAAGATTATTATAAGATTTTACTGAATCAAAATTATCTCATTGACAGTCTAATAAGAAGATGTAAAATTAAATTTGTTTAGTTAAGTTTTAGTTTAGTTAAGTTTTAGCCCCTTTTAGTTTTTAGATTATTTAATTCATGCAAAAAGACGAACCAGTAACCAGTACATCTAGCAATACGTTTGAAAGACAAATCCCTGATGCAAACCTCCCAACGGAATATGTTAAAGGAGTTTTAGACATTGCCCATGAGGGTAGTGGTTTACTTCGTCCAAAAAACTTCGCTCCAAGCCAAGATGATATTTATATTTCAAGCTCACAAATTAGAAGATTTAACTTAAGAGTTGGTGATTTAGTTGGAGGACAAGCAAGAAGGCCTAAAGAAAATGAAAGATACTGGGGTTTATTAAAAGTTGAAAACGTAAATGATGAAGATGTAGAGAAATTTTTGGCTAAACCAAGAATAAATTTTGATGATTTGATGGTTATTTATCCAGATGAACAATTAAAACTGGGAACAGCTGAGGACATTTTAACTACCAGAATGGTTGATCTTTTAGCCCCAGTTGGTTTTGGACAAAGAGCTTTGGTAGTTTCGCCTCCAAAAGCTGGTAAAACATGGCTTGTTAAGGATATCATTGCCGGAATTGCAGAGAATTACAAGGAAAGAGTGCACTTGATGGCAGTTTTAATAGGGGAACGTCCTGAAGAGGTAACTGATATTTTAAGAAATTTGGAAAAAGTTACTGATGGTAAAGGCGAAATAGCAGCTTCTAATTTTGATGAAGCTCCAAGTGATCAAACAAGAGTGGGAGAGTTGGCACTGGAAAGAGCCAAAAGACTTGTTGAAAACGGTCGTGATGTTGTGATAATGCTTGATTCCATTACCAGAATGGCAAGGGCATATAATTTAGCCCTTCCTACATCAGGTAGAACATTAACAGGAGGTTTTGATCCAGTAGCCTTATATCCTGCCAAGAAGTTTTTTGGAGCAGCGAGAAACATTGAAAAAGGTGGGAGCTTAACAATTATTGGTACATGTTTAGTTGAGACAGGAAGTAGGATGGATGACTTGGTGTATGAAGAATTTAAGGGAACTGGAAATATGGAGCTTCATTTAACACGTAAGCTTGCAGAGAAAAGGGTCTTCCCAGCAATCGATGTTAGTAAGTCAGGAACAAGACAAGATGAGCTTCTATTTGGTAGAGAGAAACTTACAAAAGTTAATACATTAAGAAGAATGATAGACATGATCAGTGAAGATGAAAGAACAGAAGCACTTCTTGAAAAACTTCTAAAAACTAAAGATAACGATAAATTCTTAGATTCCCTCAAAACCATCTAAATTTTATTAAGTTGAAGCCAGCTTCCAATCATTTCATAAGGAACTTTTATATCAAGTAAAATACTGGTCATAGAATATGCACCCTTTATTTTTTTGGCATCTATTCGCCCCGATATTATTAAATTCGGCATTCCTTTAACTGGTAATTCAAATATAGTTGTTTTATTATCACCATTAAGAGTTTCTTCATATGTAGCTTCGCCTGTCGTTTTTAATCTAGATAAATAATGTGCAATCATTTCATTTTCTTCTCGTTTCTTCCCTGTTAGAGTTTGTATTTTAGGACCTATTGGTTCAGGATTTTTTCCTTGATTGCTAACCCAAGAATAAACTTCAATATGAAATCCATCACTCACATCTTTTGGATCGATCTCACTTTCACTATTTGTTTCCCAATCATATCGAAGATTTTTTAAATAATGACAAGTTCCAGGGTTTACTTAAAATCGCCTAATCTTTCGAAACCGTACAGTCTTAATTTGTTACAAAATGGTACTTGATTGTAACACAAGATGTAGTAAAATGGACTTATGTTCAAAAGAAACATTGAAGCCGAACTCCTTGAATGGAAATTAAGCCCGATAAGAAAACCATTAATAATACGAGGGGCTAGACAGGTTGGAAAGACAAGTGTTGTTCGCCAATTTGCAAAGAATAATTTTGATTATTTATTTGAGGTCAATTTAGAAAATAAAGAAACTTATAGAAAATTTGAAGCTGTAGTAAGTGTCGAAGATTTTTTAAAGAGACTCGAAATCTCTCAAAATAGGAAATTTGTGAGTGGTAATTCACTTTTATTTATAGATGAAATTCAAGAATCTTCAGATGTGATGAATTTGCTACGCTTTTTTGCTGAAGAAAGGCCAGATATCTACTTAATAGCCACAGGATCATTACTTTCTGCAAAGATTAACTCAAGTTTTAAGATTCCAGTTGGTAGAGTTGAATATAAATATCTTTATCCGCTTAACTTTAGCGAATATTTAGAGGCAACAGAAAATACAATCTTAAAAGAAGAAATTAATAAAGTTAAATTAAGCGATGAACAAAGTTTGCATGAGATTGCTTGTCAACAATATAGAAATTATGTGTTTATTGGAGGTATGCCTGAGGTTGTTGCTAGTTTTGCTAGAAACCAAAACTATATTGAAGTTAAAGAAGTTTTATCACGATTGTACGATACTTATATAGAAGACGTCTCTAAATATGCCAAAAGACAAAGCCAAAAAAAATATTTAGAGTGGGTGGTTGAGATGGGACCAAAATTTGCAGGAGAGCGTTTCAGGTATGAAAATTTTGGAGATTCTGGTTATAAAAGCCGTGAAATGTCAGACGCATTCCATGTAACCGAAAAGGTTATGATATTAAACCAAATTGTTTCAGTAAATTCTACAGTTTTACCATTAAATTTTAAATTTAAGAGACCTAGAAAACTAATTTGGCTTGATGTAGGAATTGTTAATTATTTGAACAATGTGTATCCTGAAATGTTAAAAGGAATTTATGCTGGTAAAATTATGGAACAAATTGTTGGGCAGACATTGATATCAAAATTTAAAGGTAGATCGTTTCAGTTAGGTTATTGGGCAAAAGATAAAGATGAAGGAAACGCTGAAGTCGATTTTTGTTTTCAATATAAGAATAAAATAGTAGGAATTGAAGTAAAATCGGGAGTCGGAGCGAAGAGTAGATCGCTTGCCAATATGGTTAAAGTAGGAAAAAATAATGTTATTCCAGTTCAGATTTCATGGAATAAACTGGAATTTAAAAAAGATTGTGTATTATCAATCCCTTTTTATCTGTTAGAAAGAATTGATGATTTTCTAGATCTGGTATAATGGTCATTCACGATGGATGATTTTGTCAAAATTGCAGATGAGTTAAAGGTTTTTTCAAAAGAACTTTTATTTTATTTAAACAAAAAACTTCATTTTTCATACATTCATTTAGAAGAAAATAAAAATGCATTTGTTTCGTCTTTATATAAACAAAGAGGTAGGCTTTCAAGAAAGTTAATTCATACGGGTATGGCAGGTTTAGTTGGTGTTGGTATGATGATAGCTCCGGTTATAGCACAGGAATTCCCAGGTAGAAGTGTTAACCCTTGGGAAGTTGAAGGAAGTCCACAAGTACTTTCAGCCACATCAGAATCTGATGGTATCGAAACTTTGGTTTCTGAAAAAGTAAGAGATGGAATTAAAGAATTTAAAGTAGAGGAGGGAGATACTGTTGCCTCAATTTCCAAAAAATTTGGGGTAGATGAAAATACTATTCGTTGGCAAAATAATTTAGTAAATGACAAGATAAAAATAGGTCAAGTTTTGCAAATCCTACCAGTTACAGGTATTGCCCATAAGGTAGTAAAAGGTGATACGGTTTATTCGATTGCTAAGCGTTTTGATACAGAAGCGCAGGGGATTGTAGATTTTCCATTTAACGCATTTAGTAATGATGAAACATTTGAACTGGCAATTGGTCAAATAGTTATTGTTCCAGACGGTGTCAAACCTGCTGAGGTTACTGCTTCACCAAGAATTAAGCAAATCACACCCGATGCAGGATCTATTGTTGCTTCCGGAAGTTTTGTTTGGCCAACCAATGGTACGATTTCTCAGAATTTTGCTTGGTATCATCCAGGGCTTGATATAGCCAATCGTGCTGTACCAAACATCTTAGCTGCCGATTCCGGCACTGTAACATATGCTGGATGTCTAAATTGGGGCTACGGTTGTCATGTTAGGGTTGATCATGGCAATGGATATACAACGCTTTATGCCCATCTCCAACAGATTTATGTGACAGTAGGCCAAAGAGTGGGAAGGGGTAATACCATAGGTAAAATGGGTTCTACAGGAAGATCTACAGGACCCCATCTTCACTTTGAAATTGTTCGAAACGGAGTCAAACTGTCACCATTGACAGTTTTGAAGTAATTATATATTATTTATTTTTTGGAATTGGGGCTATTTTTTTGTTGTTTTTACATCAATCAACCCAAACAAATTAAATTTCTTTTTAGGCATTAATACCATTATAATAAGGGATTGGGCTGTTAGTACAGCGGTAGTACATACCCTTCGCATGGGTAAAACGGCGGTCCGACTCCGCCACAGTCCACTTGACATTTTTATAGAATAAATAATAATTAAACTATGAAACTAAAACCACTTCATCCCAAGAAATACTTTTTACGATTCTTATCGCTTGCCATCTTAGTCCTTGGTGGTTCTGTTGGAGTAATTTTAGCAACACAAAAACAAGTTTTTGATGAACCTGAAGCCAGTTTTTGCCCATGTGATATAAAAACGGAAGGTTATACACATGTGTGCGTGGATAACAAAATTAAAATATGTAAATGTAATAACTCAACACGACTTTGTGGTTTCGTTGAAACTTATAATGGTAATTGTTCTAAAACAGGTAAGATTTGTGTTGAAAAAAATTCATGTCAAGCCGGTTGCGAATATAAACCAGATGATGTTTGCGTAGGTGGTGGTATTACTGTAGGTGATTTTAGATGTCAGGAAGGCATAGATAATAATAAACGAGATATTTGTTCGTCCGAGGGACTTTGGAAGTATTTTGATGATTGTGCAGTTTATGGTATGAAGTGTAATCGGGACGCCCGGAAGTGTATCCGCATAACTAGTAGCACCAAACCAACTATTAAACCAACTCCAAAACCAACCACAACATCAAAATCAACCACAACCCCAAAACCAGTTATTTTACCATGTGCCTTTACTTGTGTTCCTTCAAAAATTGAATGTTTAGAAAACGATGGTGTTGTAAAATCTAACTACTCCTGTTCAGGTGGAAAAGTCTGTTGTGCCCTCTAAATTTTTATTTCTTGACTTTCGATAAATATCGAAATATAATATATTTTTATGAAAAAAATCGAAACAATATGGAGTTATTTGCTTTGGTTGGCAATTGAAAAAGGGGAATTTAAACATACTCAAAAAGCTATAGCCGAATATTTTGACTATTCATTAAGTACAGTAAATTTGGCCGTAAAGCAATTAGCTTTAATAAATGGGATTGATGTCCGTGGTAAATTTTTTATTGTTAACGATCCTAAAAAAATACTGATATTTTGGTCAACCCATAGAAATATTCAAAAAAGTATTATCTATGAAACTTATGTAAATGCTCCAATATTGGAAATTGAAGGTCTGATCCCAGCCGAGGTTATATTTGCAGGATATACTGCAGCTAAACATATTTTGAAAGAATCTCCGTCAGACTATTCAAAAGTTTATTTTTATATTGATGAGAGAAAAATTATTGAAGTGGAAAATCGTTTTCCGAAAATTGTTGGTACTCCCAATTTAATCATATTAAAAGCTTATCCAAAACAAATAGAGTGTGGAAACATCACTACTCTTGCTCAAACATTTGTGGACATTTGGAATATGGGTGATTGGTATGCAAAAGATTTTTTAATAGAATTGGAAGGGAAAATAGATGGCTTATTATCATGATTTGGTCACAGAGAAAAGTTGGGAAGAACTTAAGAAATTAAGTAAATCTATAGATTTACTTTTAATTGGTGGCTGGGCAGTTTATTTATATACAAAAGCTTTAAAATCAAAAGATATTGATATTTTGATTGAATATTCAGAACTTATTAAATTGAAGAAAGATTATGAGTTAAACAAAAATGAACGACTTTTAAAATATGAGGCAAGACGAGAAGAAATACAAATTGATATTTATCTTCCACATTATTCAAACATTGGGATTCCAATAGAGGATCTAATAAAACAAAAAATTTCTCTTGAAGGTTTTATGGTAATAAAAAAAGAATATTTAATTGCACTAAAACTCTTTACGCTTAAAGAAAGAGGAAGAACTCCAAAAGGAAAAAAAGATTTTTTGGACTTGCTTTCTTTGTTTTTAACAGATGATATTGATATAAAACAAATTTATATTTTAACCAATAAATATAAACTAGGCTCGTCAACCTCTTTTTTTGAAGAGATGTTGAATGAATATGTTGAAGTTCCTGAAATTGGTCTGAATAAACATTTATTTAAAAAACTCAAAGTAAAAATACTTAAATCTCTGGTCAAGTCCACTTGACATTTTTATAGAATAAATAATAATTAAACTATGAAACTAAAACCACTTCATCCCAAGAAATACTTTTTACGATTCTTATCGCTTGCCATCTTAGTCCTTGGTGGTTCTGTTGGAGTAATTTTAGCAACACAAAAACAAGTTTTTGATGAACCTGAAGCAAAAGGAGGTGGAGGGTGTTTTGATAGCTGTAGTGTTGATACGGAAGGGTATGAAGCTTGTCAGAATAATACGATTTATACCTGTGTCAAAAAATATGGCAAATACTTTTTTGATATAACAGAAAAATGTCGATCTGGATATAAATGTTTTGTTGAGGGTAATGGTAAACAATGTACTTTTGGTTGTATGTTGGATAACTCTAATGATTGTCAAATTGAAGGTGATTTTCAATGTGCATCAATGAAGATGGATACCAAAAGGTACAGATGCACTGATGGCGTTTTGCAATTTTGGGAAGATTGTGCAAAGACACGTTATAATGGTTGGTGTAATCCTAACAGTGGAAAATGTATGGCTCGTGCAACTGATAAACCTACTATTAAACCAACACCAAAACCATCATCAACCACAACCCCAAAACCAGTTATTTTACCATGTGCCTTTACTTGTGTTCCTTCAAAAATTGAATGTTTAGAAAACGATGGTGTTGTAAAATCTAACTACTCCTGTTCAGGTGGAAAAGTCTGTTGTGCCCTCTAAATTTTCCTCAAAAACATTATACTTTAGTGTAAAATGTAGACCTACCTTTACCGTGGGGGAGAAGTATTCCCAGGTTTGCCATTTTTGACAAGTCTCTGGAAGCTGTAATTTGACTGACTTTAAAAATCTTCTGCACATCTTTATTGGTTATTTTTTGATTTGGATTCTCTAAAGTACCCATAATTTTATTTTGTCTATCTGTAAGTTTCCAACCAAGTTGTCTTACGGGTTCGGAACCTGTAAGTTCAAGATTTTTCAATACTTTTTCCATTCCCAGTTTAACTCCCTGTGTAAAATATTCAAGCCATTTTGTTGCGTTTTTGTAACGCTCAATTGAATTTGTAGCCTCTTTTAATGAAACTAAATCATCTCTATAGTAATCTTCTAAAACTAGAAATCCATTAAGGTCGTAGCCGTATTTGGAAAGAATCAGGTGGGATAAAATTCTTGCAACCCTGCCTGTGGCATTTTCAAAAGGCGAAAGTTTAATAATTTCAATCTGAATAAGTCCAGATTGTATAACTGGATGGTCTTTACCCGATTCTATAAACTCAAGTATTTTGTTAACCTCAATTTCTTTAGATTTAAAGTACGAGGCTGTTGAACCGAAAACACTTTTACATAGTAAGTCATAAATATCCAGAATTTTTTTAGGATTTAGTAAGTTTTTTGAACCTGTCCATTCATTTCTAATATAATTTAAAGTGTTTATATAATTGATAACCTCTTTTTCCTCACCCGACATCTTTTTAGGTAGAGGAGATGAAAGAAGCTTAACAATCTGTGTTTTTGAAAGTTTATTATCAGCTAAAGTTAAACCCCAATATGTTTTATTAATATTACTTTCCCAACGGATTTTCTGCTCAATTTTTGGTAAAAGTGGAGTTAGTAGTATCTTTGTACGTAAGGCTTCAATCTCTTTTAGTGATGTAGTAATTTTATCTGATAAATGGTATGACAGGTTAACCATGTAAATAATCTTATCAATTAGTTATCAGGACGTCAAGTCATGTAACCATTCACCCTGTCAAGGCTAATTATAACATATTTGGTAAGATTGAGATAAGATAACTATGAATGCAAATTGCCTCTTGACAAGATATTTGTCTAAGGACCATACTATTATCTAAGGAAAGTGGGGTGACTTTATAAAAGATGTTAAAAAATATAGGTGCAACTGAAATTATAGTAATTGCTGTTTTACTTTTAGTCTTTTTTGGAGGTAAAAAACTTCCGGAACTTGCAAAAGGAATTGGTGATTCTATAAAAGAGTTCAAGAATGCAGTAAAAGGAAAGTAATATATGTGTTCTGCCCAAAATAAATTATATAAATCGCACAGGATATGTGCAAAGATTGCTACTCTCACAATGGGGGTAGCTTTCTTGTTATTAAGTACTGGAAACGTCATGGCTGCAGACACCACAATTGGAGAGTATTTGTATGATGATAATTATTTACCCGATACTGGAGCTGTTTGTGTCTTAAATGTTAAAAATCCTGATAGTAGTGCAAATATTACAAATCAATCATTAACAACTACAGCTGACGGGTGGTATGGACATACTTTTACTTCACCTTCTACAGTTGGTTATTATCGAGCTGAAATATGCTGTGACACTGGGGGGGATCATCTATGTATAGACAAAAGCTTCGAAATTAATGAGGCTGTAGACAGTAATCCGTCGACTAACGACATCTCTTCCGCTGTTTGGGGATATTCTGGAAGAACACTGACTGGATTTAATAATCTTGTCTCGGATATTTGGGGATACGCTACTAGAAAATTGACAAGTGGAGAAAATATTGTAACCACCATTACTTCAACAAACATTGAAGAGATTAAAACAACATCTGATGAAACAAGACTATTATTGGAACAACTTGTTAATAAGCCAATTATTGAAAATTCTTTTGAGGAGTTTACTGATTTTGATTTGATTGGAAAAATAAAAGATGGTCAAAAAGTATCAAACGAACTCTATATTAGTATACTTTTGGCACAATCTACAATTGATAGGGTAACAAAAGATTGGGGTAAACTATCAAATAATCAAATAGTTGAGTCTATAAGTGAAGTTAAAGAAGTATTAGGTGAAGAGTCTGATTCATCAAGCTCTGATACTTTGTTCGGTAGAGTAAATTTTTTGAGAGATTCCTTTGGATATAAAGAGGCTGATTTGATATATGAAGATATCCAAGCAGTTAAAGATTCCTTGAATTTTACTCAAACGACACTTGCGGTTAATGGGCAAAAAACCGTTTCTCTACAAAAAGAGTTTTCAAGCGGATCAACCTACCTTAAATCAAGTGAAAAGTCACTTGCAATTATTAATAAAAGACTCAAAGAGTCAGAAGGATTGTCTACTCTAATTGATACAAATTTAAATCAAGCCATAAATGTATTAGGTGGCTGGACAACAATGACTGAAAGAGAAAAGAATGAATCAGTCGATGGGTTAACTAAATCGACATTATCTTTAAATAGAGTTCCAAAAGTTTCAAATGTGCTATCTTCTGTATATGAAAACATAGTTGGAGATAAAAAACTTAAGAATAAACTTTTTTCGATTCGTGCAATATTATATTCAAATAAAAAACTTCTAGCAAATGGATCAAAGGCAGTTTTACTAACAAATTGGCTTGAAGAGGGTAGTTTGGTTATAAAAACCTTAATTACAAATCCATCAACCCTGATTTCTCAAGACGTACCGCTTAGATATTATCTTCCAAAAGAGCTTAAGAAGGAGGATGTAATTGAAACTGATGCTGGAGTAGAAGTTAAATATGATACAGATCAAGAACAATTATATGTTGAGGGTAACTTTATTCTTAAGCCTGCAGAAACAAAAACAATTAAAGTTAGAGTTGAAGATGTTTGGACTATAAGTGAGGGAGAAATTGATACTCTTAAAGCACAATCAGATAGTTTGATTAAGCCATTAGAAAAGTCTGCCTTTTTTGCTCAAGGAATAACACTAAAAAGTGATATTGATATTTCACTTGAAAAGGCAAGGGGACTAATTAAAGATGGTGTAACTCCTGAAGCAAAGATTAAATCGTATAGAGAAGCTGAGCTTGAAATCATAAGCGCAGAAGAAAAGTTAGAAAAACTTAAAGATATGGTCAGTCAAGCAAGTTCCTCAGGATCGATTTTAGGCTTTGTTGGTGGAAGCCAAGCAATTGCAGTTTGGGGAATAGTCTTAGCGGTCGCAACTGCTTTTGTATTCATGACAGTTTATATGAAAAAGTTAATGGGAAAAGAGACTGCCAAGGCAAAAGTCGTTGTTCACAAGACTAATAATTATGACAAACTGGCCGTATTTTTAGTAGTTGCTACAATCTCTGGGCTGTTGTCATCAATTGGTGTTAAGAAGTTGGTTTTACCAACTTACGCAAGCCAAAATAAAGAGGTTCTTGGGACTTCTGTGGTCGATTACAAGACTATTAAAATAGTAAAACTGGTTGACATATCTGGAGTTGTTAAAACATATCAAAATGAAGGTACTGAGGCAGTTTTAGAAATTTTCGATTCAGGCAAAGTAGCAGTTGAAGTTGAAAGAGGAGAAAAAAGAATTAAGATTATTGTTGATCAAAAAGAGGCCTATGTTGACCTTCACAACGTATTTAGCGAGTGATTAAATTACGGGTTCGGAACCCGTAATTATGCAATCAATCAGATCTGGACAAATCTAAATCTTCATCCTTGTATTTAAATTCTTCAACAAAATATTTATAAGTTTTTATGTTATTATGTTGCATAAAAGTGCTTTCTTTGAAATATTCAAGCACAATATTTTTGTTTACCCAACTTAAATTTATATTTCCCATGTAATGAGCGTAACTGGAAAAAGTATCAATCAAGTTTTTAGTATATTTTAGTGGGTTTTTATGTATATATCTTGAAATATCAAGTAAATAATCTTTGTTTATTACATTAGTAGCTTTGTATTTACCTTGGAATAGAGGACCCTCCCTTTTGTATTTTTTGTTAAAATACATGCTATATCTTGTAAAAAGTGATTTAGTAAATTTTTTAATTGAATCTTTGTCTTTCTGTTTGATTAAAAGATGTATATGGTTTGGCATCAAACAAAAAGCCAAAAGTTCAATCTCATCGTAAAAACTTTTCAGGTTCCGAACCTGGAATCTTGAGCCATCTTCAACAGGTGAAAGACATTCTTTTAGATAATTTAAGAAGACTTTATAGTCTTGTTCGTCTTGGAAAATTAGATTTTTGTTAATACCTCTGTTGTAGATATGATAAATTGAGTTTGGAATGTAATATTTAATTGCATTTTTAGCAGGCATATAAATATATTACATTACGGGTTCGGAACCCGCAAGACTGATTTGGTTGAATAAGTAGTGAATTAGGATTGCGAGTGTTAGGCCGAGCCACCAGAGATTTCTTTTATGGCGAAGCTGAATCTCATTAAAATATTGCATTACAAGAAGGGTTGTTATGTGCATGGGAGTTACTACAAGAAAGCGAAAAAAAGAGGGATTGGGATTAAGAAAATAGAAAACAGCTTCAGAGAAAGAGAATAGAAAACCTAAAATAATAACAACTCTAGTAGAGCTTGTTGATTTGGCAAGAAATAATTTATATAATTCCTCAATAAAATAAGGGTAGGGCAGGAATTTTTCTACCAATAAAAGAAAGAAAGGGCCAATTAGAGAGAATAGATAAACCATTTATTAGTTTTCTGATTTGTTGCTAACTGATTTTTTAAATTCTTTGATAGAATCTCCAATTCCTTTTCCAAGTTCTGGCAGTTTTTTGCCTCCAAAAAGAATTAATAAAACTACGGCAATAATTATAATTTCAGTTGTTCCGATATTTTGTAACAATTAAATCACTCCCTTTCTTAGAACCCTATTTAAAAATAGGGTTATTTCAAACAAAAGTATAAGAGGAAGGGTTAAAAGAATCAAGGATAAAATATCTGTCGGAGGCATAATTGCAGCAAAACATATTGCAACAATGTATGCAATTGGCCGTTGTTTAATAAAAGTAGTAAGTGAGACAATTTTGAATCTCATCAATAAACTCATGGCAATAGGGTATTGAAATGCAATACCCATTAAACTTGAGGTAATTAAGATTTTGCTTAAAAGATCAGAGATATCTAACATGTTTCCAATATTTAATTCAAGAGATTTGCTGTAGAAAATTGAAACAACATAGCGCATCATAAAAAAGCCAAATGTAAAACCGCCAATAAATAAAAATATGGAAAGAGGTAGAAAGGCAATGACAGATCTATACTCTTTTACCTTTAACGCGGGTCTTAAAAATATCAATAATTGATATATTAAGATAGGTATTGTAGCGATAGTACCTATTAATAATGATGAACTAATTGCCAGGTTTAAAAATTGAAATGGGGAAGTAAAAACTATATTAACTTCACCTAAATCAATTAAATTTATTATAAAAACAATTATTTTCTCATAATAAAAAAATCCAGTAACACCAAAAAGCAGAAAGATAGAAAAAACAAAAAGAAGCCGCTTTCTAACCTCTGACAAAAGAGGAGAGTAACGATTTATATTTTCTTGAATTGTAGGTGTATTATTCACTTACTGATTTTTTTTGTAAGCTATTTCAAGCTTTGTTTGAATTCTTTAACTGATAAACCGATTGATTTTATAAATTCAGGTAACTTTTTGCTACCAAAAAATACAATTACTAACAATGAAAGAATTAAAATTTCAGTTGTTCCTAGATTAGGCATCTAAACTGACACCCCCCTTCGTTTTTATTTTCTCGACTTCTTTTTGGGCTCCGCTAAATTCCTTTTTTATTTTCTTTAGTTCTTTTCCAGCTTCACCTGCACTTCTTGCCATTTCAGTCATTTTTTTACTACCGAAGACAATTATTAAAACGAGTGCAACTAATATTATTTCTGGTAGACCTATATTCATACGCTAATGATAATCTAGCTATTTCAAGGAAGCAAGTGTCGCTTTAAGTTTAGTAGCTTTAAGAACTTGACCAACAGACCCCGGAGTAGTGTGACCTGTTATTATTTCATCCCATACAGCATCAGCAATGTCGGATGCTGAAGCACCACCCGCTGGCGTTTCGATGAATGTTCCAGTACCCAAGTCTCTTGTTGCTCCTAAAGTGTTACCTGAGAATGTGTGGTTAAGTCTGACACCTGTTCTAACTACACCTGTTCCGACATCAACTCCATAACCAGTATTGTTAAAAATTAAATTATTTTCAAAAATATTGTCGGCTATACTGGCTCCAGCTAGATCTGCCCCGTCTGTACCATTTCCAGACAAAATACATTGTTTGATTACGGTTTTGGAGGTGCTGGCGCCTATTTTGACTCCACTGAGTACTGAATTTTCCACTGCGGAATTTTCAATTTGTGTACGAGTACTACTTGATATATCAATTCCATTTCCCGTAACACTTTTAACCCAAACATTTTTAATCAAGGCATTATCACCACTAACTGTTATGCCATTATCAGTTCCACCACTTGCAGTACCAATATAGAATCCTTCAAATTCGACAGAATCTCCAGAAATGTTGATAGTAGAGGAACCAGCCGTACTTGGGATGATTTGGAATTGATAACCAGCACCTCTTATTTTTAGTGAAGATTTTGTAATATTTAATACTTCTGTCGTTGTTGTAATTCCATCCGAATCTGTCGCGAGTGCAAAGATAATGTCTCCAGCACCAGCTGTTGACAAAGTTTGAGCTTTATTAAATGTTGCAACCGCGTTTGAAGGGGTTAAGCCGTCATTTGAGTCGTTTCCACTAGTTGGATTCCAATACCAAATTGCACCAACTGATCGATTCCTACCGCGCATGCTTTCCAACATATAAAGCATGCCGTAATTAGCGTCAGCCTGAATAATGGTCGGGGAGGATGATTGAGCAATATTAACTTGAGTAAAGGCTGTAGCCTTTAGTGGATTATTAGCATATTGGTTAATAGCAACTAAATTTCCCCCTGAAATAGTGCACCCAATCGTATCAGGACCCAGCCTTGCTTCGAATGCAATTCTCCAGTCGTTTATAAGTTCTAGGGTAATTCCGATATAACTGCCTGCACCTAAAGCTTGTTTTCCATAAGCGTTTGCAATATGACCATAATCTAAGTTATTTAAATTTTCTTCATAGAGCCTGATTTGATTTAGTAAATCCTGAATTGTAACTGATGTCTGGGGACCATCAACTTGAATTACTCTCTCATATTTAAAAAAGGTCAGTGTCGCCATACTTAATTAAAAACAGATACGTTTATAAATTTGGTTAATTTATCTCCAATCATTTTGTATGTATAATCTTGGCCAATTTTTATTGCTAAATATTTTTTAGGAATTTCATTTGTTGTGTCAGTTTGAGTAAAACTTTGATTTTCTTCATTGAATATAAAGTTAATAACTTGAAGTTTTGTATTAATCGGTAGTTTTTTAATATTAAAACCGCTCAAATTTGTAATTTTGGCATCTCCATTTAGATATTGAGGGAAGTTTAAACTAATTAGACCTCTATCAAAAAGAGCAATAAACTGGGGGATATTTTCGGCTACTTTTATAGAAAACTCATTAACTATTAGATCTTGACCATTAGTTGTTAAAAGATATTCTAATAAATGACGATTAACTAAAACAACTTCCATTTTTTTGTTTAGACAAAAGAAAATTAGCGTGTCTCGATACTGAAAAAGGGGAGTAAGTTGATATAGATTTAGTACATTCTTAATAGTGGGATCTATTTTGATAGTGGTTAAGTCCAAGATATTCGCACTATTTGGAAGATAACAGTTTATCTGCGGGTTATAAATTCGAAAGCCACAACCTACTGCAACATTATTGATTAAATTTATAGTTACATTGTCATCTTTTGAAATTGTTACAGTAACTTGCCCTGTTTTTTCTAGTTTTAAGTGGGCTACAGTAGGTGTTTCTAAATAGTAAATAAACGCTTTTTCCTTAGTCTCTTTTTTGACCTCAATATCTCCTACAAAAGTTAATAAATAATCAATAATCTTTTGAAAATTACTTTTGAGGTCTTTGATTTTGTGGATATTTCTTAAATAGTAATGAATCATATTACAAAACTTCGTCTATTTCCTTGATGTCTTTTTTAAGTGAAGCAATCATTCCGTCAACTCTTTTCATTTCAGTTTTTTCTTTTTCAATTGCTTCCTCAAAAACTAAAATGTTTTTCTTTATTTTTTCTTTATATTTAATAAGGTCGTTTACGCCAAATTCCCTAATAACTTTTGTACTTTTAAGTCTTTTTTTGTCAATTTTTAATTTCATACTTTTAGTTTCATTTGTATTTACTATAATATTGTTCTTCAATTTTTTGAGACAAAAGTATTTTCATCAGAGATTGGTAGGGGACATCTTGCATATTTGCCATCATTTTAAGGTCATCAAGCATCATTTGAGGTAGCCGTAAAGTTACTTTAGCGGTTGATGGTTTAAGATTTGATAAATCAAGTTTAACTGGGTTGTCGAAGTCAAAATAATCTGTGGCATCATGAGTATCCCAAAATTTTATTTCTTCATCTTCATTCTTAAAACTTGGTATTGGTTTAAATGTTTTTTTTGTTTTTTTCATATTTAATCTTTTCCTTTTTACTCATATCTCTTGCTGAAATTACTCTTACTTTATTATCTCTAATTGTAAAAAGAATTGATAAAAATCTTCTCTTGCTAGTTTTACCTAGAGCAGAGTACCTTACTTCAACCAAGGAATGCTTAGGATCCTTTGCAATAACAGGCTTATCAAGTAAAATTTTCTCACATTCTTTGATAGTAACCCCATGTTTCAACCAATTTTTATTTTTATTACCTTCATCCCAATCAAATTCTTCCATATTATTAATAATATCATATTATAATATGTACATCTTTATACCATACAATTTGAGGTTTTGTCAAGAAGTTAATTTGTCCCAGAAGGTTTTCTTTTCTTTTTCTTCAGGGTCTAGTTGGCTTTTACTTATAAATTTACCATCAGGACCTCTTGTAACTCTTTTTGAAGTTGGTTCAACTACTTCGTTAACAACTGTTGGTACAATTGGTTCTTCAATAACTTCAACATCTTTGGTTAAGATTACTTCTGCCTTACCCTTTTTAGCTTCTTTTTCAAGTCTTTTTTGTTCTGCTAGTTCGTCTAGATATTGCTGCTCTTTGATATAATTATCAATTGCTTTTTTAAGTTCTTTTTCAGTGTTTTGACGAAAAACAACAACTCCTGCGGAATTTCTAGCAATATGCATCACTAGATCTCCGTTTAATGATAGTGATAATTCATATTTTTTATACATTTGTTTTTTTAATTTCTTTTACTTTAGACAAATATTGTATCAGTTGTACGAACAACAGACACGTTTGTAGGATTTGCACCAACCACTGAACTGTCCTGCTCAAATGGTAAAATATTTCCTGCTTGTCTTGCACGAACTCTAATAAAGATATCACCATCAGTTACTGAATGTGTAATTGTCACAGCCTCTGAACCTGGAGTACCAGTTGAGCCTGTTGTTTCGTAAGAATCAATAAATGGTACGTACCAAGTATCTTGTGGGGAAGTTGTTGTCGCAACAGGTAATGCATTAAATTTAATATTATCTGCAGTTGTTTGACCTGTAATTGCAGGTGAAATTGTTACATTGTTAGCATCAACTATTACAGATACATACGAAACAGCATTTGTCTGTGTAACATTTAAGACTAAATCTCCAACTAAACTTGCAGTTCCGATTCCTGTACTAGTTATGTTTGTAGTTGTGGTACCTGCTGAAGCTGAAGCTACATTTGTATATGCTAAATTAAATGTTCCATTTGGAGTGTTAGTCCAAGTAGAAAATCTTAATCTGTATTCTCTGGTTGCTGACGTATCGACAAGCCTAATAACACCACCAACTGTTTTTCCTGGTGAGTCTGTCGTAATTGGTACACCTAAAACTACGGTTGTTGCAGCTTGCGATTGTACAGTCGCATTATATTCCGCTTTATTAATATCACCACCACTTGCGGTTAATCTAAAGACTGCCACTTTGTCACCAAGTCTAGTGTTACTTACAGTAATAGTTGCCTTAGTTGGGGCGAGTCTTACAGTTCCATTATCATCAACCAATTGGAAATTATTGGCATCGGCCGTTAAGTAATCAGAAAGAACAACACCTGGGGCACAGAAGAACTTTCCCCCAGCGAATGTTCCAAATGGTGCAGCAGCAATAGGTGTAACTGCAGATGCTTCTGAATTTGGAGTAAATGTTCCTGAAGCAGTGTCGTCCGTTACTATGTTTGTTGTGTCAAAAGTTCCTCTAGAATTTCGGAGTATGACTATTTTGTCTGTAGTATTAACCTCAACAATTGTTCCTTTGGCGCCTGAAGTAGTTTGAGTACAAGTATTTCCTTCAGAAAATGTCCCTGTAATGGAACCAGAATATCTTAATCTGTAATCTGATCCTATGTAAAATTGTCCTTGCAGGCCATCTGTGTTAGTTGTTGCTGTTTCTCCGCGTCTTGTTATGTACTTTGAATATTGATAAACGTTAGCAAGAGAATTTTGATTACAATCAACTGTGACGGAATAATTTTCAGGTGTTCCGTTTTCATCAATATCGTTAGTACCTCCATCTGATAGACCTCCATGAGTAATTACAGGTGAGGTTCCGAGTGCAGATGGACCAGCTGCGGCCGGAGTACCAGCCGTAACTGTTGCGCTAGATGTTTCCCCTGTTACTGAAGTGTCTGCGTTTGCAAAATTTGTAATCGGATCTCCAATTAAATAGTAAACGATTGTAGGAGTTGTTCCAGGGGAGCCTGTAACTGATGTAATGACACCTTTCTTGAATGTTCCAGATTTACTTATAACTTCTCCAACTACAAAAGTTCCAGTTCCCGAACTACCCGTAAACGTCCAATATCCTGTCTGATTATCCAAATCGTTACCAGTTTGAAGAGGGATAGGATTACGTCCTCCGTTTGTTAAGTCAACTGTATAATATGAATAAGTTTTAGAATATTGGCGGGCAAAGACTCCAATATAACCTTCATCAGTTTCAACGCCCAACTCTTTTACATTAACTAAAATGTCAATGTGTCCATCGCCCCACCAATCAGTTGTATCTTTGTAAGCTGTTAAATTAGCTCCATTTTGACTAATATATAAATGCGTATTAGATTCAATTGTACCAAGAGTATAAATATTGGCCCAAAGAGATTCGCCTGCAGATGCTGTTGAAGTCCAGGTTGCAGTATGAGCGTTACAAGTTAAAGTTCCTGCATCATCAAAGTCGTTAGTTGCAGTATTATCATCAGGCCTAACCCAAAGAATAGAACCTGCACCAGTTCCTTTGACGTCAAGTAATGTGCCTGTATTACCACCAATTGTGATATCAAAGCCAATATCTCCGGCAACTATTGAAGTATTATTACAAACGATTTTTAATATACCAGTGTTAGTTCCTGTAACTCTGTCCCAGCTAGCAGTTTTTAACGCACCTCCTGATAAATATTCAACAGAAGTTCTATCAATAAACCATGGATCTTTATCTCCAGCGTCAATTATTCCGATTGTGTACTCAGTAGGGGTCTGTGCAGACATTGGAACACCATCATCCATCTGTGTTAACTCGTCAAATTGATTCTGAAGTGCAGAATAAAGAGCATTAACAGTATCTGTTACTGTCGGAGTAATGGAAGTATCTCTTGTAATTCTTTTTTGTCGGTTTTCTGCGCCATAATATACAACCCAACGTCCGCTTAATATTGTATCTGCCATATTCTTAAATTATATATACTAAAACTAATCTAGTAACCAGTTTGCGCTATCAATAATGTGCTTGTCAACTAACATTATCTGTATCAAATGAGTCGGAATTGATACATTTAATCGCTAAAAGTAATAGTCAATTTATTTACCTTCTTTTACCTGCTAGATAGCTGTTAACTGATTCAATTGTTGACAACCAATTTCTTCCTTCCTTGTGGGCAATTAACTTTCCCTTTCTAACTAGTAGATTAAAGTATTTAGGAGAAAAATTAAAATGTTTACTTAATTCAGAAAGTGTCAAAAATCTTTCCGAATCGGATTTTATACCGATAATGGTTTCTAAATATATATTTAAGGATCTTTCAACTGATTGAGTGACAAACTCTATAAATGGTAAATAGTTTCCATTATCTGCTTTTGAAAGTGTCTCGTAATATTTTTTGCGATCATTCTTTAAAATGACAACTAGTGGAAATCCCTCTCTTAATAATATTATATCCATTACAATCCTTGCTGTTCTGCCGTTTCCGTCTTCAAAAGGATGAATAGATACAATTTTATGATGTATTAAACTTGCAAGTTCAATTGGATGTAATTTCATTTGGTTTTGTCTAAACCAAGAAATTAACTCCTGCATTTTGTGGGGTATTTCAATAGCTAGTGGTGGTTTATGTCCAGACCCTGCAATTGCAACATCACCACCTCTGTATTTTCCTGCAATATTTTTGTCAATTGGTGATATAACCAAACTTTGTATTTGGCGAATTAATGTCTCTGAAATTGTTGGCTTGGAATCAAACTGAACTAAATCATAAATAAATTCAAGAGCATCATGATGGCTCTTGGCTTCTAAATGATTTTTAAACGATTTTCCTTTAACTGTAATTCCTTCATTTATTATTAAATAAGTTTCTTTGTATGTTAGGCTGTTACCTTCGATAGCATTACTGTTGTATGTCATTTCAAGCATGAATCTTTCTCGTAACTTATTAACTACTGTTTTTGAAAGTGGTCTTTTAAGTTGTAATCTATGCCATTTTTCATCAATTCTTGTTATTGTTTGAAGTGACAAATAGGCAGGTTTTGTATGGTATAACTTCATAATTAATACTATACCATATCTAAAGAAGGTGTCAAGAATTGTTAAGGATTAAGAACGGAAGAAGAATCGTTTGACTGACTAGTAGGTAAGTGTGTTACATTTTTTCTTTGTGGAATGAGGAAGTCTGCAATACCTGCAAATATATAAAAAATAATTGGAATTATTAGTATTGCCCCTCCGTATGAAATAGCTAAAGTCCAGAGAAGGGGAGTTATTTTTGCACCAGTTGCAAGTTGTTGGAAGGCATAAATTTCTGCAATAAAGCTTAAAAAGAAGGCAATTCCGAGCTTTTTAAAATATTGACGTTCCATAATAGATAAAATTAAAGTAACCGATAACATAATAGCAACTGAACGGACAATTACGGCAACATAAGTCATTGGGTAAAGTTTGAAAAAACTTTCATTTAAAAATATAAGAGGGTTCGTAATTTGTAATTTAAGCGCCCCTGCAAAATAATCTAGAATATAGGCAAGAAGAAATAAACAGGTTGTTATTACAAGTGTTACTTCCTTTTTCATAATTACGATATTAGATTATAATAGTATTATAATCAAGTAATCTTTATGTATAACCATTTACTTTATTTTTCTTATTGGGTGGTGAATTCATTTGCTATTTCACTCTTTAATTATTTATTTCCTAATAACTTTGTACTAGGAAATTGGAAATTATTTGGCCTTGACAAGATTCACTAATTAGTATATTATTGTCCTAATTATGGAATCGTTATCAATCAGCCAAATAATTAAAAAATTGTCTTTAAAAAATATACCTCTGTTTACTATAAACGAACTAGGGGGAATTTTGGGTACTGATAATCGTCAAACATTATATAAAAGGATTCAAAGACTTACCAAAAGTGATCTTTTGCAAAAACTTATAAAAGGAAGGTATCTGTTTACATTAAAAGATACAAATGACTTTACGAAATCAAATTTTTTATATCAGCCGTCATATATTTCAATGCAGTCTGCTTTGTCGTTTCATAATATTATGACTGGGTTTTCATATCAAATTACTGGAATTACTATTAAAAAATCAAAAAAATTTGTAATAAATGATAAAGATTTTAGTTATTCCCAAATAGATCCTAAATTATTTTGGGGCTTTGAGAAAAAAGAGGACTTTTTGATTGCAACGCCTGAAAAAGCACTACTTGACTATTTATATTTTTCTACAAAAGGAATTAATAACTTGGATTGGAATGAAATAGATACAACAAACCTAGACAAGAAACTACTAATAGAGTGGTCAAGAAAGTATAATAAAATTGTTGTAAGGGAGCTTAAAAAGCATATATGATTACTAACGGTCAAATTAAAAATTTAGCAAAAGTTTTTCAAATCGATGAGTATAGTGTATTCAGGGAGTATCTACAGCTAGTATTTTTAAGCTATCTATATCAGGAAAGAAAAGCCAATAAACTTCTTTTTAAAGGGGGAACGGCCTTAAGGCTGTTTTTTGGGTCACCAAGATTTTCTGAGGATTTAGATTTTTCTACAAATTACAATGATTCTGAAATTATTGAGTTGCTTAACAATGTTGTGGTAAAAATAAAAAAAGAACTACCTAATTTTAGAATTATATCGCTACATAAGGGTACAGAGGGAATACGTTTTAGAATTCTTTTTAATCAAAAAGAATTTAAGTACCCGTTTAGTATCAGACTTGATTTTCACCAAGAAAAAGAAGTAACAGGCGCAGCGGTTTCAACTTTGTTAACACAGTTTCCACTGATGATTTTTCCTCAAGTCTATCATTTGTCTGGTGAATCAATTTTATTTGAGAAATTTGATGCATTAAAAAATAGAAATAAAGGTCGAGATATATTTGATATATGGTTTTTGTTATCAAGGGGTATAAGGATTACTGATGTCAAAAAAAGTGATATTAAAAATATAGATGAATTCTCTCAAAAATTACTTGAAAAAGATCTTGGTCAGTTCTTGCCTCATGGCCAAAAACAAATAATAGCTGTTTTAAAACAAGAAATTATAAAATTGTTACAAAAATAATCTTGTAACAAACTGGCACTTGATTTTAGTATTACTCGTAATAAACTGGTATATATGTTTAAAAGAAAGCTAGAAAGTCAACTTATTGAATGGAAAAATAGTGATGTCCATAAACCCTTGATTGTTCGTGGTGCTAGGCAAGTGGGTAAGACTAGCCTTATTCGAAATTTTGGTACTAAAAATTTCAGTAATGTAGTAGAGATCAATTTGGAAAAAGAAACACATAAACAAATGTTTAATAGTGTAATGAGTGTTGAAGATTTGGAAAAGAGAATAAATTTAGGACTAAATCAAACAATTTCTGCAGGCAAGACATTAATTTTTATTGATGAAATTCAAGAGTCGCAACGAATGTTGGAGTTACTGCGGTTTATGGCTGAAGAGAGGCAGTCTTGGCATGTATTAGTCGCCGGGTCACTATTGGAAGTAAAATTGGGAAAGGATTGGAAAATTCCTGTTGGAAGAGTTGGATATAAATATTTATATCCATTAACCTTTTTTGAATATTTGGAGGCAATGGGCAAAACAAATTTACTAAATGAGTTAAATAATGTTAGTTTTGGGAAGACTGTTGGAGGATCATTATTTCTAGAAGATGAATTCAGACAATATATTTTGTTGGGTGGAATGCCTGAAGTTATTGCAAATTTTTCAAAGTACAAAGATTATGGCAAAGTCAGAGAAATTTTGGCAAGGATACAAACAACATATGGCGAAGACGTTGGTAAATATCTAAAAAGTGATGAAGAACGTAAATATTTGGAAGCAGTGATTGAAGACGGTCCACGAATTGCTGGTAGTATTTTTAACTATCAGAATTTTGCTGGATCAACATATAAGAGCCGTGAAATGTCTGATGCTGTAAGGAAAATTGAGAGGACGATGTTATGTACCCAGTTGCCTGCAATTAATTCTACAGTTTTACCAATTGTTTATAAATACAAAAGGCCAAAAAAAATGATTTGGTTAGATGTCGGAATTGTAAATTTAGTAAATAATGCATATCCAGAATTAATTAAAGGATTGTATGGCGGACGATTAATGGAACAAATAATTGGGCAAACGCTAATTGCGACGATGTTTGATGGTTTATCAAAGCTTTCCTATTATGCAAAAGATAAAGATAAAGGTAGTGCAGAGGTGGATTTTTGTTTTCCGTGGAGAGGGCGTCTAGTTGGAATAGAAGTTAAGTCAGGTAATACATTTAAGAGTCGATCTTTAACTAAAATGAGAGAAGAAGCAAAAGAAAATCTAATTCCTGTAATGATGACTTGGAATAAGTTTGGAATAAAGAATGGGGTATACAATATTCCATTTTACTTAGCAGAAAGATGGGAAGAGTTTTTGACAGTTTGATACTTGACAAAGTGTTTCTGAAATGGTATGTTTCATATACCAAAAGGGAAACAAAATGAATCGAATAGCAAAATTAACGCTTTTTAAAAATACGCCTGCATTTAACAAGCGTACCTTGCAACGTATCCTAGATATTAAAGATGAAGCCTTAAATGCCAATGTTAAAAGATGGTTAAAAAAGGGTGAATTAATTCAACTTAAACGAGGTTGGTATGTAACAAAAGACTATTATCAATTGAGTTCAAATAAACAAAATTATTTTGAATGGTTAGCTAACAAATTCAAGGAACCGTCGTATTTATCGATGGAGTATGTATTACAAAAATATAATTTACTTTCAGAAGCTGTATATTCGATCACTTCAGTAACATTAAAAAAGACAGGTAATTATTTGAACAATTTTGGTCAATTTAGCTACTATAATATTAACGACAACCAATTTATTGGCTATAAAATGTTTCAACGAGGGGAATATAATATCAATGAAGCAACCTTAGCAAAGGCCTTATTCGACTATCTGTATTACAAAATTGGGAAATTGAATAAAATCACTACTGACTTGTGGGATGATTTACGAATTAACACTGAAGTTATTACTGATGGAGATAAGCTCGAATTTATTAAATATTGTGGGATGGAAGGATCAAAAAAGATGAAACAAATTGCAAAATTATTAATATGAATATGATTTTAAATGATTTAATTCGGGTATCAGGAGAGTCTAAAAGACTTGGTATGTCTGATGGTTACATTAAAAATTACCTAAGAGAATATTTACAAGTTTTTATTCTCAATTTTATTTATTCAAGCAGTAAATTTGGAGACAATCTAATATTCACAGGAGGCACTTGCTTGAAACATGTTTACGATCTACCTAGGCTCTCGGAAGATTTGGATTTTGATGTAATAGGTAAATTGACAACAAAAGAATTAGCCGATGGATTAACTAAATTTTTTAATATTACACATATGTGGAAAGAGGTGACAGTTTCAGTTAAACAACTTGATAGACAAATTTTACTTAAATTTCCATGTCTTAGAGCCACGGAACTAGCAGGGATGAATGATAGTGACTTACTGTATGTAAAAATGGATCTTAACCGTGATATTGCAAAAGGATATAATGCGGTTGTAACCGTAAAATCTGGATATGGAATGAATTACGCGTTAGTACACTATGATTTACCAAGTTTATTTGCTGGTAAAATCTCTGCTGTACTAACTAGAAGACGATTATCCGACTATTTTGATTTATTGTGGTTTTTAGAAAATAAAGTAAAACCCAATATGATTAGGTTGAATAATGTGTTAGGGAAAAAAATAACTATAAATAAATTAGTAGAATTATTAGATCAAAAAGTAGATGAATTGATGACTAAATATCCATTAGATTTAAAAAGAGATCTGGGTCCGTTTTTGCAAAACCCGAACTTAATTGATAGATATATTACAAATTATAAAGAAAGTTATGATGTTGCAAAACAATATCTCACCCTAAGGTCAAAAAAGTGAATCTTAGGCTGTCGTATCTTCAATTAGTGTAATCGTTGCTGAAAAACCTGAAGAAGTTATTGTGCCTGTTGTTGATGCTGGATAATATTTTACTTCTCCATCTGATGACTTTCTGACCCTTATGTAAATATCAGTATCAGCAGTATAGTTAAACGATCCTGTTGCTATTCCGTTTGTAGCTGTACCTGTTCCAGACCCTGCACCTGTTGCAGTAAAGATGATACCAACAGTGTTAGATGTCGCTCCGATTACTGTAAAATCAGTAGTTCCGACTGTTATTATTTTATATTTTACATCAATTACAAATGAACCAGCAGTTACTGTTTCTGTGTCACTATTCATAAGTTGGGAATTGTCATTTGATTTATAAATTGCAGTTTGGGCTGCGGTTACTGGAGAATTGCTGGAATCCACAACGCTAATTTTTAAACTAACAGCATTATTAACGGTCGTTGTTGCGCTTGTGCCATTTCTATAAGTTGGTGTACTTCCCGCATTTGTGATGTTTAATGTTACTGATCCGCCAGAATCGTTAAAAATTGCTGCTGAATTTGTTCCGTTTGATCCAAAACCTGTAAAAATATTTCCACTAAAATCATATGTACCAGCAGTTGTAATTCTTATTGCATGACCGGTCGAGGCAGAGCCTGTAAAAGTATTATTTGAAAAGATTATGGGTGAGGAAACTGAACACCACCTGTTTCCAGAGGTGACACCAGTAACATTTATAGCTGAACTATTTATAACAGTTGATCCATTTGTTGTTAAAGTGTCGTTTCCTGCTGGAACGTTTTTGATATTGGCATTTGTTACAGTACAACCACTAAAGTTAAGAGTTGGGCAGGAGGTAAAGTTCATTGAGTCGAATGTCATTACATTTCTTAAGGTTACATTTGCACCAACTATTGATAATCCTGTAAAATCCCAAGTGGCAGCACTTATTGCAGCTGAATTTATCTCCCAATAATACGGACTAGGGGATGTAACAACAGAGTTGGTATGTTTAATGGTGTCCCCAGATTTTCCTGCGTAACTTATTCCAATTGCATTATTCTGGCCGTGATAATTTATTTCTCTGTCTGCAAGGCTATAAATTCGTGGAAATTGTAATGCCCCAGCATCAATTTGAAAATTAACTCCATCCCCACCTCCAATTTGAATTGGTATATAAGCCAAAAGTCCGGAGGCGCCAGACTTTGCAATTAGGGGAATACGGCAATATTTACCTACTTCATATAAACCCTGTGTATTTACAGGTGAAGCCGAAGTTCCTCCCGCGACGGTTATTTTTTTAATAAAATGCCAATCCATATATCTAAATGCTCCTGTAGCATTTTGTCCTTTATGAAGAATTAGCATTTTATCTATTGCTGTAATTGTGGGAGCTGTTGCGCTGTACCCGTATTGTGTTTGTGTCTGGTTTGGTTGGACTGATATTATTGAAAAACCTGTTCCATTTCCATCTTGATTGTCACGAGCCATAACACGATAACTACGATAATTTGTGCCCTGTCCAATTACAAGATAAGTACCTCCTTTTTTAATATTTCCCTGATTGTATAATGCCATTTTGGATGTAGAAGCCATAAAACCACCGACAACCCAACCTGTTGTCATGTCAATTGCAGTAGTTGGGAAATTGCGTTGATATCCAATGGCATTTGTTGTGGTTGACACTGGAGTACTGTTAATTGATGAAGAATAGGGATTAAATCCAGTGTCAACGACTACAGCAGGTGCATCGTAAGTTGTTGCTTGTCCTGCGCCGTTTGGTCCGATATTTGCATAGGTTAATGCTGTAGGATAATTTTCATTATTTAATGTGGTTGCCGAAAGATACCACGAACAAGTGGAAAGTTTCTGTCCAAGTGAATCTACATCGTCGATGTACGGTGGAACAACTCCTCCAGAAATATTACGGAAAGCGATAACAAAACGATGGGTAATTGATGATGCACTTAAGTCCCATGTGGGAGTTGGTGTTGCCCCTGCTGTTCGTTGAATGTACCATGCACAAGCTGATCCTGTCATCGTAGTTGCAGTTGTTCCACCAGCATCAGAGGAATCTATAAAATGTGTGGGTCCAGGAACAGTAAGTGCTGAAATGGGTGTTGTTGATGGTGGTTCAATACCCAAGTAATACAATATCAAACAGTCTGCAGTTGTAGTAGTTACAGATGCAGATGTAAAAGTTGAGGCAGTAGTAAAAACTGCCGATGACGAAGTTGATAAATCATTTGTGACGTCAATTGCAGTTGTAGTATTTACATCCTTAATGATAAACATAGAGACATTTATGGCGTCTGCTGTACCCATTGTAATTGTGCATGTTTCAGATGATCCTGCCGCGCGTTTCCACCAAACTCCAGATGATGAGGCAGACGCTGATATTTGAGTAACTCCAATTTGTGCCCATCCTGATGTACCAACGGAAAGTGTTACACCCCCATCGGCATTTGCTGCTACTACTATAATATCGTTTGCAACATGATCAGGCAGGGTAAGGGCATATGAAGTTGCACCACTAGTACTAAATTGTGTTAAAAAATCATCAAGATATGCCATATTTTACGTTTCTTAAGGCCTTTTTTACTAATCCATCAAGATCGAGATCGCTTTTAACTATATATTCAATAGCTCCTTTACTTTTTTCTTCATCTTGGGCTAAATTTGAAGCAACTATGACAGGTATGTTTTTTAATTTTTTGTTGGATTTAACCCTTTTTAAGAATTCATAGCCATCAATTCCTGGAAGTAAAATATCTAAAATTATTGCGTCAGGTATCCAAATCTTAAGAAGTTCTAGTCCATCTTCTGCATTTAAAACCGCTTTAACCATAAACTTTTTGGCCTTAAACTGCATAGACATGGCCTTACTAATAAATTTGTCATCTTCGACTATTAGTACTTTTGGAGTTTTGCTCATACCTCTAATGACTTTCTGCCATGATCTGACATTTTGATGTAATAAAGTGTTTTTCTGACTATTTCTTGTAAGTCCATGTTGCTTTTAACAAAAAACTCTGCTGCAGATAGTTTAATTCCTTTTAAGACATCTTTCTCTTGATTTAAATTTGAAGCAATTAAAACAGGCATCCCTTTTAACTTTTCAGTCTTTTTGATTTCTGTTAAAACTTCAAAGCCGTCCTTTTCAGGCATTAATATGTCTAGAATTACAGCAGATGGAACCCACTTATTTAATATATCTAAGGCTTCGTCACCATTTTTTGCAATTTTAACCTTGAAATTTGCGCTTTTAAATTGTATAGACATAGCTTTGGCAATTAATTTATCGTCTTCAACTATTAGAACTTTGGGGCATATCTTCATATTATTCATAATATCATTAATCCAATCTTGATACCATGGGCTTTAGCCCATGGAGGAAGAAGCCCAAATGAGTGGAATTAAGATGTTAAAATGGGAATGTGGACACAAAAGTACAAGCACATGTTGCATATGAGTTGGGG
>Ga0209518_1000904_pt1 | contig 35803 bp, 57 predicted proteins | sample RifGroB1_FD_183993 | JGI IMG/M metagenome (GOLD analysis project Ga0209518, IMG submission 183993) | Groundwater microbial communities from Rifle, Colorado, USA - Groundwater B1 (SPAdes) (version 2) | ecosystem: Environmental > Aquatic > Deep subsurface > Groundwater | place: Rifle, Colorado...
AGAGAAACGCCATAATTTCTGCAACCAATTCTTCAACTTGGCTGACTGCGTGAGCAATCTCGATGCTACTGGTTTGATATTGTGTCAGTTTGGCAGAAGACAAAGCGTAGCCGCTCGACACCAGCAACTTTTCTATATCTTTCATTTTTGTAAAGATGCCCCTGTATCCGCAGTATTCTCGGTTGCTAATGGAGAATCTTCAGGATTATTAAAAAACTCTACCAATTCTGATAATAATCCCTCTTTGAAATCAGACAACATTCTATGTAATTTAAGAATTTTAACTCTCCCAATAGCACTTCCCGTCTTGTTTTTCATCTGATCGCATCGTTTCAACAAATCTTCAACATCTTCTTTGATGTTATTCACTAAGGACTGAGGGGTTCTTTCCATTGTTGATTTCCTTCCATCGCAGGAGCAAATCATCTGCGATTTTTTCTTGCATCTTTTTGCAGAAGCAATATTTTGTATGAGCAATAGGATTCCATTTCCATAGCCATCCTGGAACTTTTACTTCTATATCTTCTGATATTTGGATAGAATAGTCTTCGTTCAATTCTTTCAGTGGATAGGCTAAAATGTCATCTTTGTCATAGAAATTATACCAATTTCCTGTGCCTTTTTTCAGATTGGGCGAAGGAATTTTGACTGGTTTTCCAAAATTTTCGTGGCGCAAGGACCACAATGCCAATGGGCTTCCCATCGTGTAAAAACTAGCAATCGTATCCCCTCGGAGAACTGGGCAATCATTGTTTTGAATCACTTTTTTGACAGCATCGCACATCAAGTATGAGTTGTCGCTCTGAATGTCATAAATATAGTTACTGGCAATTATTGATCCCAATGAATAACCAAGAAAACATACCAATGAATCTTCGGAAATATTTCCTTTGTAAATTTGTTGGTTGATTTTTTCAGCAATCAAAATATGTATTTTGTCATAGACATCCCTATGTCGCTCAGATGGTTGATAAGCAAGAGCATCTGCAAAAAAATTAATGACAAATCTTCGAAATAAACGATATTTCAGTTTGTAATTTTTTGAAATTTTGGACCAAAGTAAATCTTCTGATTTTTGAAGAATCTTGAACCAGTCAATATAAAGAAAAACAAAATCTTTTGAAACTGATCTTTTAAAAGAATATTGAATAATTTGTTTTTCCAAGTGTTTGCGAATTCCATTTTCAAGATTGAAGAGAAATTTGTTTTCTCCCCGTCCATCTCCAATGCCGTGAATCATCACCACGAGAATCTTTCTTCGCATTTTCACTTCCTTTGTATATATTTCAGAAAGATTCCTGTGGAATCCTTCGTCAAAAAATAAAATCTCAAAGAAATAAAAATTCTTTGAGATTTTATAAAATTGCGGGAATTGGCGCAATCGGTTTTGATCACCATTTGATTATTCCGCCGCGTTATGGCGGAAGTAAGAATCGAACTTACATTTTATAGATATAACTATATATCTTTGAAATATCCGACTGCTCGACCTCGCAATTAAAGCTTATTCAATTTTTGCCAATTTTTCAATGGACTGATGATATCAAATTCTGGAAGTTCTGCTTGAGCAATAAAAATCATCAAAGAATTTGGACTCATCCAAGGGCATTTTTCTTTGACGAAGTCAAACGCCTCTTGCTCGTGTCCTGCACCTAATTCGATTGCTTTCAAGATGAAACCTGTTGTAGTTGATCTTGAAATTCCAGCGTAGCAATGAATCAACAAAACATTTGGTGTGTCAATCAACGCCTTGGCAGAGCGAATCAATTTCTTGATGTCAATTTTGTTTGGCGGAACAATTCCAAATCTGACATAACCTTCGTCATTACGATCAACATCGTGAAATTCCATTCGAAGAATTGCTCTTTCTCTTGCTCTCATTCCAGTTGGTGGCTTTTCATTGGGATCGCCAATAGAAACCACAGCAGAAACTTGATATCCTTGCGATGTGTGGAAAATTTTGGTTGCTTCTGTTTTGCTGACAATCCACATATCTTTCATTGTTTTTCCTTGTTGTTGAAGTAGGATGCCAAATCAATATATTTTTGCAAAAGTTTGCCAGAATCTTTTTCAATCAGACCAGACAAAGTTTGGCAAAATTCATCTTTGTCTTTGCAATCCAATTTTTGTCCAAAATGTTCAATTTGGACAGGATAATCTTTATAGTCTGATTCTGGCAAATTGAAAGTTAACCACTGGCTTGTCCATTCCTCTACGCTCAAAGAAAGCAAATAAATTTTAGAATCTGAATCGTATGGTGGAATTTGCTCCAATGTACATTCTCCGCTGTGGCGCAATCGGTCATTCAGAGATACCTGTAAATCCCAGAGGATATCCAATGGCTTTCCTGATGCACTTTTAATAGATCGTTCCGGGATAAATTTAGAGAATTGGTTTGGATCGTCTTTCATTACTTTCCTTTCTGATCCAGAAGGGGAAATTCAAAGGACATAGCAAAACCTTTTCAGCTATGTCCTTTGAATTTTTGGGGGCGGCTGCGCCGCCACACTCCACCAGCAGGCTATTTGCGGAACCTGCGCCGCAATTTCAGGGGCAAGTGCCAATGACTTGCTCAATTTGTTGTTTCAATGAAACAAGTGATCTTTCATATCTATCAAAATAATGGTTAACGGCGTCGTATCCTTCCTGTGAAGGCATCTTCGTCAATTTGTAGTAATAGCATATACCCAAAGTTGCCAAATAACAAATTCCATCAAGTTCTAACAAAAAATCGGAGTCTGCTCCTGAGACTCCGATGGTGGTTGCAACTTCATCTAATACAAATTTAGCATTGCGATTAGTATAATCTACTGCTGAATCTCGATGTGTAGAGCCAAAATCTAATAGATTAGGGACTGATTGCTCTAAATTTTTTACAAAATCATCATATGTCATAAATTTCTCCTTATTCTTTCAACTCTAATATTTATTTAAGAGATGAATTGAGTCTTATCTTTTTGACCCAATAAAGATTACGCAATCATCTTCGTTTTTTCAAGAAAATTTGAACAATATTCATCACTTTTCTTTAATCTTTTTGATTCTTTGTCCGATTTCAGTATTTGTTTCCAAATTTCTATATTTTTTCTTGACAATGGGGAGCAAAATTTGTTCATCTTGAATGAAAAATAAAAATAAACTAACAGAATGGCCAATAAGATTGACAACATTTTTCATCCTATTTCTTGACGCAACAAAGGGCGACTTTGTTGGCGCTTGTTTGAGGTCTGCTTATTCAACGGCCACGCTGGTCGCCCGAGGACGAATATTATCGGAAGCGATGAGGTATTGCCTTGATTTTCTTCGCTGCCCTCGTGGGATGTCACCCATTTTATTGGCTGACGAAATATATTACTCAACATTTGTTAAATTTTCCTGCCCATTGTGAAAATTATCTTGGATGAATCAAAACATCTTTTTTGATTGCTTTGATTGGCTTTGGCTTCTCCGGTTGAACTGCCTGTGGTTGCTTGTCGGATTCTTTCAGTTTGTTGAGAATCATCCCCTCTGGTGGCCAGTCATTTGTCAATCCACTAGATTCACACCATTGGAGTCCGACCCACCCATCTATCGTCGGTGCATCGCTGCCAATGTTGAGTTCAATTGCCTTGCCTTGCGTGCCTTCAAGAATATAATATCCTGCTCTAAATCTGCGCGAAGCATATTCAAATTCAACCCAGTCCACATCAGACAAAACCCGATCCCAATCAATTTCCATTTCACTCTCCAATGACATCTCCGACTGCTGTGTTTGGTCGCCCAGCAGAATCTACTGCTGAACCACCAAATGACATTCGACGCAACATATCTTCCATATTCCTGTATCCTAAATGCTGGGCATATCCATTGACTGCGCCCTTGATGGCTGCTTCCATTGGGCTGCCAACCGGCAGTTGATCATACAAACTTTTCAGTGTCTTCATTTCGGGATAGGCGCCAATCATTGATCTGCCTTTTTCATCCATTTGGTAGGACATAGTGCGATCAGCGGCAGAGCCGCCTTCCCAGGTATCCATAATTTTTTTCTTCAACGGATCTAACATTCCTTTTGCTCTTTGAACTTCATCTTGTGCTGAAAGTCTTGAATCTAACCATTTACCTACCGATGGTGCCTCTTCTCTGACAAATCGCATAAATTTGCCACCCCATCTTCCAACAATATCCCAGATGTTGTCAGGAATTTTAGTTGATGATTGCGAAAATTTAGCCATCATAACATCTGATTCTTCATATTGTCCGCCACGATCCAATTTTTCAAGAGTTTCCAAAAAGTTTTCCATAATTTTTCCTCATTGCAGGATATTTCTCTACGATTCGTGAAATAACCTGCAACGGAGTTCAAAATGAGTGTTCAAAATTTATTAAAATTGGCTGAGGTGTGTGAATCAAGTGAAGAATACGAAGTAGCCGATATATTGTTGTCAGAGTCAATGGGTAGAAAAATTGTTCAGGCGCAAGGAAATCTAAATCCAGACCAAGACCAAGATATTGATTTTGGATCTGCTATTTTGAATGCTGCTTTCCAAAGGTTCAAGATGACTCCAAAAGGACGAGAAATTATGTTCACGTTGGGTCCGGTTCTTGAGTCATTGAGAACTGGACGAACCCCCGCGGGTTTTGGGTTCCACGTACCAGGCACTCAATTGGGATCAGCAGGACTTCGATCCGGTGGGGACAAAGAAGTAGGACGCACTGACGAAGATATTGAAAAATACAGAGTCATTGGTCTCAATGATCTCATCAGAATGAAAGAATTGTCATCTACTCCTTGGAAAAATTTGATTTCCAGAATGATTCGAGGTGTCAGCAACACAGTTCGAAGACTTTATGACCCAGCCGTTTGATTTGAAAGGAAATTGAAATGTCAAAAGAGAGTTTTCTCTTTTTTCTTGGCGACAGATTGTCGTCAAAAATGAAAAATGTAGTAGAAAATGGACAATACCTTTCACCAGAAGAAATTTTGGCTGAAACAGGCATTGTTCTCGAAATGAAATCAGAAATTCCAAGATTGAAAGAAATTTTGATGCCGTCAGAAGATGATCGTCCAGAAAAAGAATTCATCGATGTCAATGGCATCAGCGTTCCGTCTTCAAGTGTGTTCTATCTTGAATGGCCTCGAAAAACCGAAATTGAAGATTTTCAAGCTGTGATGCACTGCCATTCTATGGGATTGCGCAAAGAATTTTGGGCGACTATTAGAAAAAATGAAGACAATTTTATAGTTTTTTTTGAATGTGTAAGAGACGACATCCTTCCTTGGAGTGAAATCAACATCATTCCAGAAAGAAACATAGAAAATGGAATTGTAGAGGAATTTGGGAAATTCTTGTCAGAAAACTTTCCAAAAGAAAGCATCTTTGTTTCCGATCCTATCCGCCAAGGATCAATAATCTGTGAATACACCATCAATCACAGAAATCAGGCTATGACAATTTCAGACATAGGAATGAATTGTCCTCTTTCAAGTTATTTGTTCAATTTCTTTGACAGAGTGCTGACCGAAAATTTATGGCTTTATGCCAATGGTGTAGTTCGAAAACTTGAAAAAAAGATCAAGCCAAACTTCAAAAATCTTCTTCCTGGTTATTTTCTATGATTTTTTGCATTCTTTCGTTATATTCACCGGTTGGTTCTCTTATTTCTGGAACTCCACTGATGCAATCTATTGAATTATGTATCTGGTCAAAAAATTCAATAAAATGATACACCTCAATATTCGTCTCAGGAATCATTTGAGAGTATATAAAATTTTGATAATCTTCACTCGGGCAATACTCCCATCCGTCAGTAGTAGGGCGATACAATTGTACGTCTTTTTTGACAAACTCATAATCCAAAAATATTTCTGGTTCCCAACTGATACCATGAGCCCCGGCGTCGAGATTACCTATTGAGGGCACAAAATCATCATCCCAAAAATCTGCTGTTATTTTAGTTCCTGGAAATTTCTCAGACCATTCATTTTCAATAATTGACAAGATTCTGTATTCTCCTGGGCGACGCACATCATCCCATCTTTTTTCTGCATCGGAGTATTCTTTGTGATATTTTTTCAGATTGACTATGATTGAATCAATTTCAGATTTTATTTCTTTCATTTCATTGCTCCTTCATTCCTAAGTTTGTCATAAAATCTTTGGCTATTTGCATATCCATTTTTGTTGGAGACACATCTACAACTATATCTGATTGCAGAGCAAAAATTTCAAGATTGGTCTGAAAAACATCCCAATTTTGACGCAGGTTGTCATAAACTTTTCCGAATCCCTTCTTCCTCATTATTTCGATGTCTCCATTGTAATTTTTGATTGCACGAATGATGTTTTTCGGGCCCCAACCTTTAATTCCCTTGATGTTGTCCGATGTATCCCCCAAAAGAGCCTTTGCCATAAGAAAATGTTTTGTGTTGAATTCATACTTGTCTTTGAAATCTGATTCGCTAAATTCTACCAGATTGCCTTTGCGATCAGTCCTTATAATTTTGACAGATTCATCTCTGACGAGCCCGTCTAAATCTTTATCATTTGAGAATATATAGCAATCATTGTTTTTTGCCCAGGCTCCAATCAAATCATCCGCCTCACACCCCTCAATTCTCCACAAAGTCGCTCCAGAATCTCTCAACATCTTTTCAGCCAACCTCCATTGTTTTTTGAATTCATCATAGTCTTCCATTGGCTTGCGATTAGATTTGTAGTCCTCGTTCAATTTCTTTCTTGTCGGCTTGCCACCTTCCAACGCAAAAATAACAGGACAAGGATACTCTCGAAAAAGTCTATTCAACGTCCTATAAAGAATATAAAGCCCTCCTGGCGGAGAAGCCGCACGATGTTGCGGTGGCACTACATGATAGGATCGGTGCATAATATTAGCGAAATCCACAATCAAACTTTTTTCATTCATAATTTTTCTCCTGGTAGATATTACTCTCTGATGAACATATTTTCTCGTCAGTAGGTAAGCAACAATTTTTCCACATAGCAGGTTTAGCAGAACAATATCGAGAATATTTTGTTATGTTCAGTAAAATTAAAAATGATGAGATTCAAAATATTTTTGATTCTATTCCAGTTATAGTAATATTGAAAGATCTAAATGGTAAAATCTTGAAAGTTAATAAGAAATTTTGTTCTACTTTCGGATTCACGCACCAAGAAGTTGAAAATCAACCGATATATGATATTTTTGATCAAGAATCTGCCGAGAAGTGCGAGGAAAATAGTTTAAAAGTCATAGAATCTGGAACTCCATTAGAATTTACAGAATCATTAATTGATAAAAATGGAAATAAACTTTGGTTTCAAATGATAAAAATTCCCAGAGTAGATTCAAACGGAGAATGCAACGGAATCATAAGTTTAGCAGTTGACATTTCCAAAAGCAAGGAAAATGAATATTTATTGAAAACAAGTGAAGAAACATATAAAACATTAGTAAAATTTGCTACCGATTCTATTGTTTTAGTTGATATAGATTTGAATTTAGTTTTGTATAATAATAGTTTTTTAAAAATTTTGGAATCATTAAAATCATTCAATAATTTAAACGAAAAAATATGTATATCTAATATTTTAGATGATATTAATTCTAAAAAAATATTTAAATATATAAAAGATAATAGAATCAAATATATAAAAGAAGAAATAATTATCAATAATGTTTTTTATTCTATGTCATACTGTCCTATAAATATAAATAGTCATTTTGAAGGCGGAATTTTTATTTTTCACGATATTTCTGAAATGAAAATCAAAGAAGATTTTATGAAAAATGTAAATGAAAAATTAAAAAAATCAAATAAAGAATTAGAATCATTCGTATATATCGTATCTCATGACCTTAAAGCGCCCGCCAGACAAATATCTATGTTTGCCGATATGATCAATTCTTGCGACAACGAAGAAGAAAAAAAGATATTCTCTAAAAAAATTAAAGAAGTATCCAATAAAATGCAGAATTTAATTGATGATTTATTGAATTTTTCTATGATTTCAAAAAATAAGAATATTAAAATAAATGAATTATCTATAATAGTTAATGAAGTTAAGAATTCACTTGAATCTGATATTAAAAAAAATAATGCAATAATAGAACTTTTTGGAGATATATTTATAGAAGCAGATAAAACTCATTTAGAGCAAATGTTTATTAATCTTATTTCTAATTCAATTAAATTTAAGAAAGACAACACATCACCAAAAATAAAAATTACTTGCAAAACTAATCAAATAATTATAGAAGATAATGGCATTGGTTTTGAAAATCAATACAGATATAAAATATTTGAAATATTTAACAGGATATATACAGATGACAAATATGAAGGGACTGGTATAGGCTTGGCTATATGCAAGAAAATAGCAGATAGATATGGATGGAACATCGAAGCGGAAGGATCACCTGGATACGGGAGTAAATTTGTGATTACTATTCAAGAAAGGACAGATAATGTCAAATAAATTCAAAATTCTGATCGGAGAAGATGACGACAATGACTTCCTGATGATTACAACAGCAATCAGTCGATTAAATTTTGAAATTGAATTATTGAGAGCATCTAATGGTATTGAGCTGATATCAAGTTTATGTAAAAATATAGTTCCAGATATAATCATAGTAGATATTAATATGCCATTAAAAAACGGTTTTGACGTAATCAAAGAATTAAAATCTGATGAAAAACTTAAAATTATTCCTATTATTGTTCTTTCTACTTCTGATTATGATGCAGATATATTTTTGGCTTATTCTCTTGGTGCAAATTGTTATATATCAAAACCAAATAATTTTGATAAATTGATTGAAATAATTTCATCTATAAATGATTTTTGGAATGAAAAAACTAAATTAGCTACAAAATGGATAGAATGTTGAGGGAAGATCTATGGAAAATATAAAAATTTTAATAGTTGATGATAATGAAACTGATTGTTTATTGATGAAGCAATCTATATGCAACATAAAATGTCTGGATTGTAATCAATTTCAGATTGATTTTGTAAATGATTTTGTTTCTGCAAATTCAAAAATAATCAAAGACGAATATGATTTATATCTAATTGATTATAGATTAGGAATAAATGATGGAATTGAATTAATCAAAAAAGCCAGAGAACAGGGCATCACCAAACCAATGATTCTGATCACCGGACACGACAACTACGAAACTGACATCAAAGCAATGGAAACCGGAGCAGATTGTTATTTTTCTAAAAAATCTATTCAAAGCAATAATTTCCAGAAAGTGGTTAGATATTCAATATATCGTAATAAAAAAGAAAATTTTGAAGTTCCAGATGAATATTCAAAAATATTATATGATGCTTTGAATTTTAAATTTTAAAAAAATTATCAATCAATATTAATTGCTGAATCAAACCTATTTGTTCAGAAAAATCTTCTATTTTATTAGAAATATTATTTTCATAAAAAATTATTTCAGTTAATTTATTGTTTAGATCTTTCGATTCGGTCAATTGATTCATCAATCTTTCAAAATCATTTGGATTTGCTTCATTTTTCAAATTATGCAGAAATGTCCTTGCCTGTGTCGCCGACAGAGATTCTACTTCGGTTCTGTGAACTGACAACACTATATCATAGTCATGATCATAAGCAAATCTGTCATCTGGATATTTCTGTGGGACTATCCTTCCATTATTATCAAGAAAATGAGTAGTCCTGGGAGAATATTCATCTCCTGGGGCTACGTATATTTTTTGAAATTCTCCGAAAATGTTTGCTTTTTCCAACATTCGTGATGATTTCTGATTCCCAGCGATAGGAATTATGAAAAGATGTTGATTTTCTTCCATAGTCATTTGCAGTCGAATCATCTGCTCTCTTTGATCAAACCTGAACGGATTTCGTTGAATTTCATCTTTCAAATATTTAGAAATAGGATTCAGAAACACTCGCCTGAACCCATTGATTCTGGTTTGAATGTTTTTAACCATTGATTCATCTGCGAATTGCCTGATTTTCTGTGAAAGAGCAGATCCAGTCAATTTAAGATTGAAAAACAAAGGAATCAAATCATCATCAATTTCTTCGCAAAATTTCAAAGATGAGATGTTATCTATTGGAGAGTTTCCTAATCCCAATATCACACGATTCAAAGTAAATTCATTTTCCAATCTCAACGATTTTTTCAAAAGCGAAATGTGCCCACGAGTAGGTGGTTGCATCCGTCCTGAAAGAAACATCAATTTTTCTTTATCCATTGAAAATTGCTCCTGGCTGGAGCTTTTCACCGCGGAGGAGGACATTTTCAGGGAAATCGTCGAGACAAACTACAAATCTTCTTTCCAGGTGATAGAACCTAAAAGATTTCCGCTGGTTCCATCTGTAGTTTGTGCAGCTAAAACCAAAACATCAGAAACACCATCAATATCTGCATTAACTCCTAGATCACTCTTGAATAAACTATATAATCCTCTGGTCTGCGCCGGAATATATCCACTATCTATTTGTGTTCCACCAGAAACTGTGCCAGTGGCAGCAACATCATATTGAGCAATGCTATCTGATACAGACGACCAAGAAGCTGCTGTGCCGCCAGTGATTGTTGGATTTAGAATGAGCGCCCAGTGCCAACTATCATTAGAACTTGAAAAAAATGAACAGGATAAAGGCTGAATGCTTCCTCTGATGAATGATGAATTTAATCTTAATTGAATCAACGGGCGCAATGTTCCACTCATTGCTTTATCTGAAATGCCAAGGTCTGCCGATCTGACCAATCCTTTAGGATCATAACCACCTTCCGAAAGGACTGTGCCGCATATTTCTGACATAGTAGTAGCGGTAGCCGCAACTCCGGTATTTCTAATTTCATAGCGAAGCGGTAAAGTTGGTGTAGTCATAAAAACTTCCGAAGCCACATTGGAATGTAAAAATTGATGACAATAGATTATTATTCCATCAATTACAAATCCAATTCTTACTCTTCCCACACCCAACCATTCAAAATCTATTGTAAATATTTGTGCTTTTGTAATATCAAGAGTTATTCCAGAAGGACCTGCCCCTTGGAGCATATCCATATTCCAGCTTGATTGAGCAACTGATGTATCAACCGGAGAACCAGACGTAGATGATCTAATTACCACACTTAATGTGCTTCCAGCTAATTCAAAAAATATTCCATTGTTGTCGTCAAAATAACCAATTCTCTTGGTGACATTTGTTTTGGATCCATTGAAATTTCCGGTAATAAATATCAAATGTGAACGTCCTGGTTGATAAGATGTATATTGCTTAGTTTGTCTGATGACATATTCGCCAGAAACAGTCCCAACTTGGAGTACTGACTGGCTTTTATTCAAATCAAAAGTAGAAGATGCCCCAACTCCATTTATCTTTTCTGACCAAAATAATGACTGATCTGTATATATCTGTTTAGTAGAAAATACAGCAAAAGGTGCAGAAATTCTCAATCTATCAAAAGCATCTATTGATGGACTATCTGCATATTGTATCGATGTTGTTGGAAAATAAGCCATCTCCTCTCCTTTTCACTATTTTAAGTGATCAACCAATTGGCTCCATCACTGACCAATGTCAAAGCAGTCCATTGGGCAGTTATAATTGCTGGCGTGTCTCCGTCAATAGTTTCTACGCCATCTGGGGTAATAGTCACCACAAAAGCAGAAGCATCAATTTTTTTGATAACATACATTTGTCCTGCAATCCCTACGGCAGTAGGAAGTGTGATTTCTACTGCTCCCCCAACTGCATCTACGGCAATCATAAAGTCAGTAGCAGTAGCCAGATAATCAATCGCAGTAGAAACAAAAGAGGCGGTCATTGAGCCGCTATTGGTAATGTTGTCAGCAAAAATAGTGCCATCAACATACACATTCTTGAATTTCAATGAAGCACTTCCCAAATCAACGGAATCGTCGGTCACGGGTAAAATTGATGTGTCTTTGACGTCTATCACACCAGTTGTTGCCGGAGTTGTTCCATCGTCTGATATAGAAATTCTCAAATAAGGATCTGCATTGGTGATCAATTGAAGAGTTGCTTCAATTTCGTGATCTGTGGCATCAGAAAAATGATTACCCATCAAATGAAGAGCTGGAGAAGAAACACCTGCACCAGTAGTAGGATTATCTATTTGCACATCACCATTGTTGGTGATGCTCATAAAAGTATCAGCACCAATATTCAGGTGAATGTCTCCAGCGGCAGATGCATCTGCATCGGCTGTGATCTCAAGATCACCATTGTTTGACAGCACATTGGCAGACCCGACACCAGCCGCATTCATTGAAGAACCATCTGGAAAAATCAATGTTCCACCAGTTCGAATTTTGATATCACCATTGACATCAAGAGCAAAACCTGGAGTTCTTGTCAGAATTCCTACCTTGTTGGCGGATTCATCTACAAAAAATGTTCCACTATCAGCATCAAAATCCGCAGATACAATTCTGACCAGGGAAGATGTGTTGATTATATTGGATCCGCCTTCGTATGGATAGCTTGGCATCAAATGACCTCAAATTATATTTATAGATCATTCGATGTATTTCCTTTTTCAACTCAAAAATTTTAGAATTATCTCAATAATCAAAAAACTAAATAATGATATTGGAATGATTTTCAATTTAGAAATAAACAGATTTGTTTTTGACAGAATCTCTTCCATAGATTTGTTGCTATTGTCTATTATTTTTGATTGAATTTCTATTTTATTTTCCAAAGATATAATCTTTTGATTTTGTTTTTCAAATAAATTTGACTGATATATCTCATTTTTTGAAAGAATTTCAATTATTTTTTTGAACAAGGATTCATTCAAGATATAGCTATTTGAAATGAATCTATCTAAATGTTTTATATTGTTTTCTATAAATTTATGGTTGTTTATCTTGTCTAATTTCAAGTCTATTTCTTGAATTTGCTGATTCATTGATGTCATATCTGGTGGATCTTGGACAAACATTTTAGGAATGTTTTCTACGCTATTTTTCAACAATGATATTTGTTCCGAAATGGCATTCAGCTTGTCAGAATGATCAGGAAATTCTGGACAAACTGGGATCGGTGGAAATTTAGGAAAATCAGAAATAGAAATTTTAGGAATATTATCTATGCTATTTTTCAGCACAGATATTTGATTAGAAATATCAAAAAATTCATTAGAATAATTAGGTGCCTCCGGAAAAACAGGAATTGGTGGGAATGGAGGAAAATCTATTGTTTTGTTTTCTAATTTTTCAAGGATGACTCTGTTTTCTTTTTGATTGTTTTCAACAGAATTTATTGATTGTTTGATTGATTCAAATTTTTGAAAAATTTCTAAATCTTTCAGATTTTTCTCTTCTTGATCACAAACATTTGCATCTTTGATTGTTTTTGATAATTCATCCAATTTTTCTTGAAACAAAGGAATTATCTCCGACTCATATTCTGACATTGACTCGACAATAATTTGTTGAATTCCAATTTTTGGGGACGACACATAAGCTGATTGTTGGCGATCCTCTTTTTGGACCGTCCTTGGGAAAGACAATGGCATCATTCATTCCAATCTCTACGAAAATTGTTCCATAGCGAGTTTATATATTTTGAATCAGTTTCAGTAGCAAATTTTAACTATATCCACTCAAAATTGAAGGGACTATTCTGATTGAATAGAACGTTGGAGATGTTGAAATATCTGTCAGCCCAAACCTCACATAATATCTTGGCTGAGTCAATCCGAATTGCCATCCAGCAGCATCCGGAGGAGTTCCATCCGTCGTTGGCAATTCAGTCGCCGACCAATCTGTCGGTGGCGTCCAATAAACCGGACCTTCGGAGAAGAGAGTGTATGCACTGCCATCAATATCAGCATCTGTGCAATCGAAGATGGTCAATGTTTGCCAGGTATTGTCAGATTTGTAATATTGTGCCGTCAAAGAAATTTGAGTAGTGTTTCCAGCGGCAATATCAAAATAAACCTTGGAGAATTGATTGAAAGCACCAACATAGAAATATTCAGTTGCGTTAGTAGCTGCCACCATCTGAAAAGCACGAGCAGCCAATCTGATATTTGTCGTATTCTTGCAAAGAGTAGTCAAATCAGTCCAAACATTGGTCGAAGTGTTGTTTCTCCAATATACATCATCAAGGATGTGTTGGCGGTTGAAATAACTCTCAGGATCCCATTTCTGGACTCCATAGACTTTGATGTCATACGTAGAAGCATCACTCAATGTCGTTCCGCCGACATCTTCTGTTTCCAGCATAATATATAACGATCCAGTTAGTGTGATGTCTTCAATAGGCAGACCTTCAGTATATCTTTCATCAAGTTTCCAGGAACTATTTGGACCAGTCTGTCCTGCTTCATCATTCCAAGCTGCCATCACATAATCTTCATCTGCCGGAGCTACAGCGGCACGATATGCAGCAGGATCGGAAAGCAAACGAATATCCATATATCCAGTGACCGCAGCAGTATTCGCCTGAATAGTGATGCGCTTGATAAATGACTTGTTCGCCCAACTTCCCAAACTCAAAAACACATGATTCCCATCTGTAGTTCCAAGTTCAGCAGTAGTTCCAGAAACTACTATGTCGCTTTCATAACGTGATGTAATATATTCGGGCATCTAAACTCCTCCACTTTAGGAACTATTCATAGAAATTCTAATGATTTCCTTCAAATAGTTTTATTATTTTGGGACTACCAAGGAATTGATCATTGATTGCAACTCCTCTACTGACATTGTAGGATATTCTGGTTCTTCGAACGCAGATTTATGTTCATCAATGTCTCCAATTTTAGTGCCAGCAGTGGTTTTTCTCAAAAAGACAACTCTGTCTGGGTATTTTTCTTGGACTGCCTGGACTTTGTCTGGATATAGCACATCTGCCCTAACATAGTAATACGGGCTTTCCCCCATCTGGAAGCTTTCAAGGCGCGCCATCAAATCATTGACACCGACTTGGAAATGTGTCGGGAATGGTTCTGCCGAATTGAGCTTTTCTTCAACAAATTCTTGCAGTCTGACTTGAATTGCGTTGTTGTCTAAATCTTCTTCGAAGAAGATTTCTTCTTCAAAAATTTGATTCACATCAGACTTTTGTTTTCTTGGAACAGGAACATCTTCCTCAATTCTTTCGAAATCAGAAAGAATTTCGAACAGATCAACTCCGTGCCCATTGTGCAACAAGTTTCCAAAGACACACCAATTGATTGCATCTTTGAACTCACTATCAATACCTTCGGCTACTTTTGGAGATTCCTCGTTCTGCTCCATCCTCAACAATGAAAGAATTCTGACTACTCTAACCAACAGCTCCCTGCAAACAGATTCAACATCGTAAAGTCTCCAGGAAGAGTAATAATCGTGATCCTTGTCAATAAATGTTTTGATTGCCTCGGCAATGACCTGTGTATGCAATGCGTGAACTTCTGAAAGTTCTATGTCATCTGGTATTTCTACTTCATAAGTTATAATCGCCATTATTTTTCCTTATCTAATCTATTTCTTACTTCTTCTAATTCTTGGGTTGAAAATTCAATTGTTCTTCTCAACTCTGATTCTTTGAATTTGAGTTGTTTTCGTGCGATTCCTTTGGCAAAGTTGTGAACAGCTTCTTGGCACATTCCCGCTGGGACAATAGCTACTAATTCGCCCTGGCTGGTTTCCAATGTGCGTTTGATATCCGAACCACATCTTTCAGAATAAACAATGCCGTTCATTACGCGCCATATATAAAAGTTATTCCTATGAGTATATAATTCCATTATTTCTTCTCAAACTTTCTTTTTAGTCTGTTGTATTCTTCTAATTCTTGTTCTTCTTTTTTGACTCTGTTTTCATTGTCCCGCTTTTCATCTTCTAATTTTTTGATTTCATTGTATTCATTGATTTTTTCTTCCAGTTTTTCAGAAATGAAATCATCAATTTTTATTTCTGAGATTTCTGGGACAATGTAGGATTCTATTTCCTCAAATTTGTATGATCTTCCATAGTCTCGAACAAGTGGCTTGTTTTTTGCCACTCCTCTCCCATCTTTGGCATATTCAAGATTTTTTACAGACAATATATAAATATCTGCAAAATCTCTGAATTCATCTTCGTTCATAATTTTAAATATAAATCTTGATGGTTCATCTTCATAAAAACATTTTTCTTTATAATTTACTATATATTTCATTGTAATTCTCCTTATATAGATGTGGTATTTGTTTTGTCCAGATTCAAATCAAAATAGTCTGAATCGTTCAAAAGACTTCGAATTTGAGGATGGACACATAATCCAATGAAAGGATCGGTTTTCATCTCAAACAATAACATTTTTCTTCGATCTGCTTCTTGCGCATAAGCGTTGATTCGATCCTCAATGGTTTTTAATTCATGCAACGCACTCTTCAGCAAAGAGGCAGATTCAATCTGGGTTGGATATCTGGTTTGCAGCCAACTGGTCATTGGGGTAGATTCTGCAATTTCAACCAAAACATTTCGTTCATATTCTTTGTAAGCATCTACCTCTTTAAAGAATTTTTCAAGAATAGTTTGTCTTTTTTCTTTCAATGTCTTCATATTCAACAAAAATGTGTTGTAGTCCTTGAAAACAAATTGAGATCTCTGCAAAAGAAAATACCACCAAGCAACACACCCAGTCAGACACGATGCCGCAACAATCCAATTCATTGGATAATACTCTGCAAAAAACAAGGGAATAATCACCCCGGCGATGAAGGCACAAAAGATTATTATCACATTTTTCTCCTTACAAAATTCTCTTCACTCCGTCGGGACCAACTGATGTCAAAACATACAACCTGCCATCTACTTGCCCAGGATCACTGGTCTCGATTAACAAATTGGATTCTTTCATTGCATCAATGGTCGGCTGAAGTTCATCTTTCATTTTCAAAAGCTTGGCTTGCAACCTCGAAGGGCTGATGCACTTCCCGGATGATGCACGCATAATCTTCAAAACATCTTCTACATATGACATTGATTTCTCCAATCAAAAAAGATTACTTACCGCAAGCAGGATTTTCCAATCCAAAACAAGAATTTTCATCCATCGAGGGAACAGAATGAACGAACTTATAGAATTGTTGATTTCGAGCGTGAATGATGAGTGGCTGAGTTCTTTAGCGTATGAGGTGCAAGCCTCTATGCTCCGAGGACTTTGGCGCGATCCAATAGCAGAACATCTAACTGAACACGCCGAGGAAGAAGAAGGACACGCTGAAAAAATCACGCTTCATCTAGCTGCCCGTGGCGTTGATTTCGAGGTTCAACTTCCGCCACTCAAAATAGGCAAAACAATTGAAGAAATGCTAAAAATTGACATTCAATTAGAAATTCAAGCAATTGACAAATACACCAGAATAATCCAACTCTGCGAACAATCCCCAGAATTGAAAGATACTCAAATGATGATTGAAACTATTCTTGCAGACGAAGTGGGGCATTGTGACGACCATGCCGCCTTCCTTCAAACAAAGATCAAAAGCAAGGAAATAGATTTGAAGTCCGCCAGTTGGCTGCCAATGTTGCAAAAAGTAGCAAACAAACTCGATGAAGTAGGAAGATCAGAAGCAAATAATTTTGATGAATTGATCAAGAATTTAGTTCAATTTTGATTATTGGTTTATATTTTTTTCTATTAAATATAGAATTATTTTTTTCTAAATTATAACAAATTCTGATAGAATATAAGAAATCTACAAAAAGATCCCAAATAGGATCTTCAGAATCGTAGATTATATCATCATCGAATGTTTCCCATCCATAATCAACTAATTTAGTTGTTTCATTTTGTTTTAATATTTTAATATCATCTTGAATATTTATATCTAATATAGATTTAATTTCTTTATCAAAGTATAAAAATATATCATATATATCTTGATTAGTATTGTTTATTATTTCTATTTGATAAGATATATCATACAAATAAAAATCACTATAACTTACTTTAAGTATTATATTTTTAGATTTTTTATATTTATCAAATAAATTTTTCATTACTTTTAAATTCATAACATTCACAATATTTACATCCTACTGGTTCCATTCGCTCGCAACTATCAAAATGACGCTCATATGGGTGTCCACATTCGCAAAATTTATTGTCTCCAAATTTCGGATCATATATATGATCCGAATTAATCATTGGATACATCGCTTTTACATCAAAAGTCCATTCCCCTCTGCAAAATTCTTCATTCACTTTTTCTTCCGGTATTCCATTCGAATGTGCGAATCTGACAATCACTTCTTTGGCGGTCGGAATTTCCAACCAATATCCAACAATATCATCAGAATTTTGTATAACTGCAACAAAAATCGCATCATCCATTAAATATTCATCCATTTTGATTTCCTTTCATATCAACTCCCATATCCAAGGATGGTCATCACAGGCATCACAGATTCTGATTTCAAAATTAGGAATATTTTTCCCGATGTTCTTGGCGATATATCGTCCCTCGTGAATTTCTGCAACATCCTGCGGATCTTTGAACTCTATTGATCTGATGTTTGGCATCAATTTCTTGGCACTCATTGAAAACACTTTGTCATTATCATCAAAGTCAATTTTTACCTTCAATTCATCATCTGAATTGACAGATTTCAGTTTGAGCTTGGTCTTCATCAAACGATCCTTTCAACCAGATCATTCAAAAATTCTTCATCAAATGAATCTTCGATGATGTCTGATTCTTTTCCGTGATTGTCAGCATAAGAAAGCAAAACTGCAATCAGCATCATTGTTTTATTGCCATCAAAAAGTTTACTGAGCGCTTGTTCAAAAGGCATCTCAAACGGGTCAAAGCCATAAGTATCTATATTTCTTGCCCGGGAGGACATCCATCCGCTTTGTTTGTTGCCATCAGCTTCTGCTCGATTCGTTTTGAGCGCAAAATGCATCAAGGCGTGGACAAGGCTATGATATCTGATCATAGCCATCATTTTGTCTCTGTCTTCACCTTCGATTCCGATTTGATCAAGCACTGGATTTAGATATTCTGGTTCAGCGCCTTTGAAATCGTGTCCGTGCCAGCCGTGTTGAAGAATCGATTCTTCTGGCAAGTCTGCTTTACAAACATAACAATTGGTATTATCTCTGGCCTCTGAAACTTTGGGGCTCCATTTTCCGCAATCATTGCAGATTTGCCATTTATCATTATTGATGCTCAATTGATCTGAATTACAATGGATGCACTTTTTGATCACTCTTGCTTCCCAGGCAGGAACGTTGGGTCGATGACAGTTCGGGCAAATTTTTCTTTGTTTTTCAACAATAGTGTCAGGCTTGGCAATATCGTGAAGAAGGACTGACCAAAGAGCGAACGACACCTGATCATCTGTCAAATTGTAATTGAATATCAATTTTCTAAAATTTTGATATACCATATTTACATGCTCTGTCATAGTTTCTTTGTGATATTGTGATATTGTCTGAATCGGTGTATCATTTTCATCAAAAAAATGTCTGAAAATTGATGTTCTTATGTTTTCTGGAATTTTTTCCCAATTGATGGGATTCATTGCTGGTTTCATTTAATCTCCTCAAATTTTTCATTGTTTTTGCAGGTTATAGTGCCTCTCGTAGAGAATACTCTCAATGGAAGGTGGTTTCAGGGGTGATTGCTCGACTGGCTACAAAAAACTATATATTTCAAGCACAATTGGCTGATGAAGCCGATCATTACGAAATGTCTGACCAATACTTACAGCAAGCCGCAGGCTTCATTAGGTTGTCATCTTCTAAGCGATTCATAACTTCTCAACAAGATCCATATATTTTTTCCCAACAAGCGCAACAGGAAAAAGTTGTTGCTGCGACATCAGCCTGGATCGAATATATTGGTAGTTTGATGTCTCGTCTTTTGACCAACAACGGACCAGACGCCAAGGCTGTTGCCGCCTATGCTATAGATATCAGAAGAAAAATTGATGATCTCGGACGGATGGCTCTCGAAGAAGCCCGTGAAGGTCAGAAAATGCTTGACGAAAGAGATCTTCTTCGTCGTGGTACTGGATTAAACATCCCAGGCGGCGCTGCTTCTTTGGGGTGGGGAACTGCTTCAGGGGTCAAAGGTGGATTGTCTGGCGCTTTGCAGAATATCAAGAACATCCCGTCTGCAACAGGAGCATGGTTGCGTAATCTTGGAAAAGGAACATCAGAAGCAGTCCAAGAAACAACACAAGGTGCTGGAACTGTGCTAAAAGGTGGACCATATCCAACCCCTAATAGAAAAGATATTCCAACAGGTCCAAATTGGCAAAATCCTGCTCTTGAGGGAAAAGAACCGCTTTTTTCAAGAGGTTATGCCCAAGGAACTCCCTATGGAATTACTTGGGAACAAGCCTCCGGAATTGGTCGTGGAGAATGGGCACAATATCGTCCATCAGAAATATACAAAGACCACCCAGCGATGCGCGATCCATCGGAAAATTCAGCAGGTTTCAAGGCAATGGAAGAAGTATGGAAGGTTTATGTTGATCAATATCTTCCCAAATACGGAATCATCATTGGAGCCAAAAAGGGCAAAAAAATTACTACCGAATTTGATCAATCTAAATTCCCACAAGTTTTTGAAAAAGCATCAGCAGTAGCAACCCCTCCGTCCCCAAACAGCCAAATTTCCCCACCTCCTGATTTGAATATTAAACCAAAACTTGTAGATACTGATGAGACTGCTAAAATAAATCATGAAAAGGAATTTTTTCTAAAAATCTTCCAACAAGTTGAAGTAAATCTTCGAGGAGAAGGAGGTTCAACCGGAGCTACTTTGAAAGGAGTAGTCAAGGATGGGGCCTTTGCTGTAATGGCAGGAAATCTGATCGATATGATGAACACAGTCCCGCTGGCAGGACAAGCAGCAGGTGCAGCGGCTGGGGCAGCAACAGGCTTTGTTTCCACCAGACCAGGAGTGATGAATCAGCCTGTTTTAGGGCCTGCTACAAGAGGTCTGCGACCAAGGATCTAATAATCAATGTCTGCTTTGTTGATTATATAATCTGGAGTCTGCCAAAAATCCTCACACCAATCAGGAGAAGTATTTACATCAATTTTTGCTTGAACACTTTTTTCAAGTTCTTCAAAAAATGCGACTTGTTTGACAGACAGCTTTCTATATTCACATTGTCCAAGAATAGATTGCAAAAATTCCTTTTTACCATTATCTATCTGAAAATGTTCAAGAACTTTTAAGATTCTAGGAATATATTCATCATCTGATTCAGTAGAAAAAATTTGATCCCACATATACCTATGAACTCCTAACTTGATGACGAATTTCTTCTATTTCATCTTTAGTCAAAATTGTTTCAGGATCAGATACAAAACCTACTTCTTTGGCCAACTTGTCTATCAAGTTCCCGCAGTGTGGGCAAAAAAACAAAAATTTATCAGCCTCATAGGAAATATCATCTAAATCAGATATTTTGTGAGAAATAGGAATAGCATTTTCTCCTGATATTTTCAAAATTCCATTCTTGAAATCATATATCTGATTATCTGACAGACAATACCCACATCCGAGAAATACAATTTTTTGTGATTCTGGAAGTATGCATCCTATTGGAGATGAAAGAATATTTTCCTTTTTGAGAATGAAAACTAATTGTTCAAATGGGAAACTATTGTCAATTTTATTTTTGATATTGTTTATATATGATTTCATAGGATGATTTTTTAAATATTGATCTTTTGGAATTTTTGCTATTAATTGATCAAAGTTCATCATCTTCGATTTCGTCCTGTTCTTGCGCATCTGATTGAATTGGGGCAGAATCTGGAGCCAATTCAATTCCAAAAATTTGCGTTGAAATCCAGGCAAACAGATCCTGTTCATTACCTTTAGATGCAACCCAGAGCAACAATGTTTCGATCTCCTCGACTGATTGAAGAGCAATTTTATAGTATGAATGTTCCGCAGATTGCATTTTCTGTGCTGCATATATTCCTATTGATAGGATGTTTCTCAATGTTTCTATTTTTCCTAAACTTCTGATAATTATTTCTCTTTGCGTCAAATTTGATATTTTTGCAATATATTTTTCAGCAGATTCTGCTATTTTTTGAGGATCTTGCGGGACACTATTTAAATTCAACACAATAGGATTGTCCTTGTTATAAATTAAATTTTGCAGAATTTTGGACGCTTCGTTGTTCGGTTCTTCCATTATTTTTCCTACTTTTCTCTGATCACGATATAAATCTTTCCGTCCGATAAGATTACTCTCCTGGCTACTAATGTTTCAATGTCAGAAATGCTGTCAGACAATTGGATAATCTGCGCGAGATTCACATCTCGTGAATCTCGATATTGCCGAACCATTGAGGTGCCAAGCACAAATGTCAGACATAGCACCAAAATAGCAAGAAATTTTTGTAATCTGCTGGCTGGCTGTATTGCAAAATTCATTGGATTTTTCATAATGATTGATTAGATTGAATTGCTTGTTTCATATCTGAATTCACTTGATTGATTGAATTTGACCAAATATCTTCGAAATTAGCATTTTCTTCTTTTTCTTTCTGTTTAGAAGGATATCTATCTGGCAAATATCTTTGTTTGAGTTTCATTATCATCACAGCATCATCTAAGTTATTTGGTTTATTTGGTTTGTTATTCATTTTTATCCTCACAAATTTTTATAATTATCTTTTTCAATTTTTTTATATAATTTTGATTGATCAAATTTTCTATCTCAATTTTCGGCAGATCGGCGTATCCCCCTGAAATTTCGACTTCCTCGGGGATAACAATTTCAGTAGGTCGCGCACTGAAGCCATCAGATGTCATCACAAGATATATATTTTGATCTTTTATTTTAAAGACAATTAAAAATTTTTGATTGTTTGTTAGAATATGATTAAATATATCTTTTTGATCATCTGGCAATAATGTATCTATCCAATTATGGATGAATAAATTATTTATAATTTGTTTAATTTTCATATTGATCTTTCACAATGGATAATTTTAAATCTTTAAGATATATATTCACATCTATGAAGATGTTATCCTTACAATTGACTATTATTTTTTTATAGTTATTCACTAAAACAAAATTTCTCAAAGCCAAAAGATTTTCATCAATAGCTACTATGTTGTCTGGCCAAATCAAACTATATATATCGCAATCCAAATTAAAACAATTAATTTTAGATTGATGATCTATTATTTTTAGATATAAAGTTTTCATAATATTTTTATTGAAAGGAATAATGATATGAATGACAATTTAAAAGAAATTACAGATTATATTTCAAAATTATGCGAAGAGAATCCTGCCTCTCAGGTTGTTATTGGCATCTCTGCCAGTTATGACAATGGTAAAACAGCAGGAGCTGGCAAATCTTTTCTAGCTAATCGAATCAAAGAAGCAATAATAGGACATAGCGTCTCCGTGATCAACACGGATTCTTTTTTGCTGCGAACACCAGAAAACAAAAAGATTTTTCATTCGACTCTGCTAAAAATGACGCTAGAAAAATTATGTGAAGGGAAAAGCGTTAGAACTCCACATTTGAACGAGCAAAATAAACTGGGGCTCGCAGTAGCCCTCAGTGACCCTCATAGCTTAGTAGAATGCTTGAGCGAAACAAAATGTGGCGTTGATCATTATAGCCGCTATAACTGCTATAATAGTATTATATCTTTTCTCAATGATGAAACTATTACTTTTGATGAATTTATAGATTTAGGAATTGATGAATCTTTTTCTTTGAAATACCCAATAGCATTCGAAGAAGAAACGGATATAATTGAGCCTTCTGATGTGATCATCGTTGAGGGTAGTGGAATATATTCTGTGTTGCTAAAATTAGATTTGATGATTATAGGAACGCCAGAAACTGATATTGTCCAAAATTTATATATATCTCGCTGTATTAAATACAAAACTGAAGAATTCATAAAATATAATAAAAGAGAACCTAATGAAAAAGAAAAGAATTTAATTATTGGTATGGGATGGTTAAAATTTAAAAAACTTCCTAAAATTATGTCAATGAATTCATTGATTATTCCTACATTTTATTCTAAATTTGAAATCGAACATAACAATTTGAATGACATCATTGATGAATTAATAATTCAAAAGAAATTATTTATAATTTATGATTATTTGCCTAAAATTGATAATATTCAAGAAATGTTAATTTCTAAAAAATATAACAATGATGTCAGCAATGAATTTAAAAATGCTCACAAAATTATTTCAAAATTATTTGATAAAATTAGATATCCAAGTAGAATTGGAAATAAATTTATGAATTTGTCCGATCATTTAGAAAAATACAATCTATTCGGCAAACCTATGTTTCGTGGCGGGAGCCATAATATTTTTATCGTCGGCGGATTGAATAGAGATTTAGTAGCTCAAACAAAACGCCAACCACAGGATTTTGATCTCATCTTCTTCAAAGAAGAAGAAATGCCAGAAGAATATTTTGATATATTGATTGATGCTTTCAAGTCTGACAAAAATATAGAATCTGTAAAAATTAGATCTATGAGAAAATCAAAATCAATTCATTTTGTTATAAATAATATTGACTATGAAATAAATCTTTCTCATTTCAAAAATGAGAATGAAATGATTGAATCACTGCTGACAAAATATCAATTCACAATAGATACTTTCATCAGAAGGTTATCTGAATACGGAGACGAAGTCATAATTACAGATGTGTCCGGAATGGGAGAAAAAGATATAGAAAAAAGAATTCTTCGATTTTCTCCATCAAGAAATGAATCAACAGATCCTATAACAGCAGCATCTAATACATTGAGAGCACTTATGATGCCTATCAAAATGGTTAATTTATCTAAATTTGAGAACAATCAAATAAAAGATATTTTTCAATATGATATTAATGTCAAAAATCAAATTGAAGAAGTAATCAGCAATAATTTTTATGATATTCCTCAATGGAAGGCAAATCACTTTTTAAACAAAGAATTGCCTTATGAATTATCACTAATCGAGAATGACAACATAAGGCAATTCTTTGAGGAATATATTGATTCAAATTCAGTTTTCAAACAATTAAGAGATTACATCACATATTCAAAATCAGATATATTGTGATCATTTTCCTGATCTTCCCTACTTCTTTTTCGAAGCATCATTCTGAAATTTTTAGAATATCTACGTCTTTTTCTGGCCTTTACTTTTGATTCATGATCTTCAAAAATATCTTTTTTCTTATCTTCTAATACTTTTTGCACTTTTCTAATCATATCATCAATCTTAGGTCTTCTTTTTTTATTGTCAGAATGATACTGACTTCTATCTCTCATTCATTTTCTCCATTTTTTTGTTTATTATTTTTTCCAGATATGCCCAATTACCCCTATATATGTCCATATTTTGCTTCACTTTTAGTATTTGCTGATTATATGGCATTTCTGGGACACAGGCACATAATCCAATTCGACCTGCCGATAAGGCAACCTGCGGTCGATCATCCACTACGATTCTCACCTCCATTTGCTTGGCGAAATTCGCCTTTTCGTCAGTCAAAGCCAGAAATACATCTTCCCATCTCAATCCCATTTTGTCTAATACCTCAAAAGTAGTCCTAGCCAATGATATTGGGCGAGATGTAATATAACACACACTAATGTTATTTTTCATCAAATTTTTAATTGTGTCTATCACCTGCTGATGAACCTTCAAGGAAGCAATAAACTCACTGGTCAAAAGTTCAAATTCGTGAGTCCCACGCTTCCAACCGAAAAGTTGATAAAAAGTTGGCAGAACAATGTCTTCAAATTTAAAGTCTGAGCTAATCCAACCTCGACGTTGACACTCAATCAACAAAGGTAAAGTCGTCTCAAAAATAACATCGTCAAGGTCAAAGGCTATTTGATAGTTCTTGACCACCTTATTTCTCCGTAGGGGCAGAGCACCCCCATCCACCACCTTTGAAAATCAACGCAGGAGGGGACAATGTCTTTTTGTATTTCACATCTGGCTTGGGCTTGACTCCATACATTGCATTTTCATTCAAAAATTCAAATTGCCGGGCGGGATCCATTTCGTAATATTCCTTCAGCGCTGTCCAACTACACTGGATAACCACCTCTCCACCAGATTCATCTACAAACGAATACACAGGCATAAACTTTCTCCTTCGCTTACAGATTACACTCTGCGCGGGATGCTTTCAATAGGGAATCAAAATTCATCCACTGCTACTTTTTTCAGTGGATGAATTTTGATTTTTATCTGTTAGGAAAAACTCCACCTGGCATTTTTCCATAGCGTTTAAAATTTCTTATAGATCTTTTATAATCATTATGAAGATGCATAGGCATATTATTAATTCTATGATCTATGTCTAACCATTCATACATATATTGTTCAAATTCATCATTTGAAAAGTTTATTTTTCCTTCTAATGAAATTACTATAATTGATTTTATTTTAGGAAATATAATAAAAGTGCAATTAGAATATTTAGTTTTACAAATATTAATAAATCTTTTGAAGGAACTCCAAGAATATCCTTTGATGCAAGGTTTTCTATTGAAATAAATTGTTTGATCTAATTGTATTAATTTGTTGAATTTATATCTTTCAAAATCTGCTTTTTCTTGGTATTTCATTGTTGTTTCCTCCTAAAAAGAAAAAGCGAGAGGACAAAACATCGCCCTCTCGCTTTTGAGATACTGATAAGTTCTACCATATTTTTTGAACATCCTCAAGAGAATGTCTCCTTTCGAAATCTATTGACGTCTATTCGGATAGTTGGCATGGCACCAACCAAAGTTATTTTTTTGATCTTTTAGATTCAAGGCGAGTTTCGTGAGTATCTTCTGACACACCACTGCGCGCTGAATCAAGTTGCTTGTTTTGAGCATCAGAGGGATTTCCCCGCCTGGACTCATCTAATTGTTTCTCTTCTGTAATATCCTCAGCAACTTTTTTAGCTACTTTGAACACTACGTTAGATTCTTGATATTTCTCTCTTTTGTCTAATTCTCTAGAAATCTTCAATAATCCAGATAGTATTTCTTGCTTGGTCATTCCCCCTCCTCCGCACTTTAATGCTGTGTACTGAAATCCGACCTGCTTCTTTGGATTTTCACAGCATCGTCGGCTAAATTCCCGGGTCGAAGCGAATCTTTTTTGTCTAAACCTATATGAAATTCTTGATCATCTGAAATTTCAGCATCTAATGATTTATCTGTATATGATCTGGATGATTCATCAAAACTTGCTTTTTCGTAATCACCATAATCGGAATATCTCGCTGAATTTGGATTCTCTTGAAGAATTGCTTCATAAATTTCATCATCTATAACAGGATCTTCTCTTACTTTATCAGCTAATTTTTCGAAAGTAATGCCATTGAAGGCTTCCTTGATGTCATCCCATGAAATTTCATCCATTGGCGCATCAATCACAATTTGATCTATTGTTTCTTCTAAATCTTTTTCTATCAATGAATCCATAATTGCTGATAATACTCTCAATTCTCTGGATTTTTTATTTTCTTCTACTAACTGATTAGAAGAAAGTTTAGAAAGAGTTTTTCCTATTAATGTTTTTTTGTGCTTCTCTGAAAGAGAACCACAAACATCATCTATGGTTTGTTCTATTGTTTCGATCAAAATGCCCATTCGAGCCTCCACATTAAAGTGTTAATCAAATATAGAACAAACTCCTTCTTGATGATAAAAAATGTTTAAAATAATTGATTATTTATCTTTCAAACATCAAAAAAGGGAGAAGGAACTAGTCTCTCCTCCCTTTTTTGATTGAATGATATTAGAAATCAAAACCAGAGTTGCGATAAACCAGCCCTACGACTGGATTCACAGCATTTCTGTCCCAAGAATAATCTGCGCCTCCCCAGAGAGACACTGCATTGTGTTGATCAGCCCACACGCGAGCAGCCACACCCACACCAACGGCACCAGACAGGTTGCCGGAAACACCTGACAAGACGGAAAGGCTTGGTCCAACACCGATTGCGTCGGTGAGCGGAACAACATAATTCACACCCACACCATATCCATTGTGAAGTGAATAACCAGTATAAATACCTAATCCGCCTACGCCAACCAAATCAGCGCTGCTGACTGACATCAAAGATGCACGATTCGTTGAAACTGGTGTTTGCGTGTGCCCCAGCAACGACGTCAAATCTACCGATGCCTCTACACCATAGACAAAACGTGTTCTGGCGTGATTAGAATCCAATTCTTGCAAAATTCCAACTAGTGGTGTGATATTCACATATTGACTTTGAACAAGTCTATAACCAAGAACAGGACCAGCGGTGACTCTTTGTCCGGTTGTATCAAAAAGTACTGCCAACCCGGCTACAGTTCGAGGATACACCTCACGCTCCCAAGTAAATCCTGGTTTGAAACTATCACCATCTTGAAGAAATGAAACATTGACACTACTGGTGCCAACTTTCACATCAAGTGATTGTGCAGACGGACCATCCTGGGCGAATGCCATCGAAGCAAAAAACACAGACAAAGCCACTAACATTTTTCTCATTACAATTCTCCTTTCAACTAATTTCTGGATGAGACTACTCTCTATCCAAAACTTTTTCAATAGACTGCAACATTTTTGTTGCCGATGTCCATTCAGCAGTCCAGCCAAGATTTCAGGGGGCAACTGAACAAGATCATAATTTTTTGTAAAAATTATGAGACAAAAAAAGGAATTATTTTATGATCTGAAGAAGTTGGTTATATCTCAAATATATGGATTTTAGACAACACAGGCAGGATAAAATGGAAAACAACACAAATACCAGTTGGACAATTGAAACACTGAAACAGCACATTGACCAACGCCTGGTCGATTCTGACAAAGCCGTGCAGGCCGCACTTGCAGCCGCCGACAAAGCTGTTGCTTCTGCACTTCTTGCTGCCGACAAAGCTGTTGCTTCTATGCTTCTGGCACAAAAGGAAGCTGTGCTTAAAGCAGAAATTGCTACTGAAAAAAGATTTGAAGGTGTCAATGAATTCCGTGCCACCTTGGCAGACCAGGCCACAAATCTTTTGCCAAGATCTGAATATATGGTTGGGCACAATTCCTTGATTGAACGACTGGCACAAATAGAAATAAAATCTACTGGATATTTAGCCCGCAATGAACATATTGGTGCCCACGATGCACTCATAGAAAAGATAGAAGGATTGACCGAACGACTGAACAAAGGCGATGGAAAAGATTCTGGGGCAGAAGTGACTATGGGAAAAGTTTATGCTGCGATTGCTGGACTCGGTGGAATCCTTGGAATTCTGGTTGTTTTGTTGCAACTTTTCATCAAATGATATCTTCAACAGAATGACTAATTCAGGATTCTGTCGAGAAATTCTTTGACTTTCAACGGATTGACACCAAAAAGTTCTGGAAAAGAAGACAAGTCCATCAAATTGACCATTCCTGCCACATTTCCATTTTCATTAAACACCAATCCACCTGATGCACCATAGAACATAAAGCCATTGTATCCAATTGTATCGCCCAATATCAATTCTCCGCGGCGGATGAAATCATAGTGCAACCTTGAAATTTCACAACTTGAAGCACGAATTCCATCTGGTCCAGGACACCAAAAAATAAATCCCATGTCAAGCAATGCTGGCATTTCAAAAACTAAATCCAATGGCTCCATTTCAATATCAGAATGTAGCAAAGCCATATCCAACTTTTCATCCAAGAATGCCACTGGCGCTAAATGTTTCTCTTCGCCTTTTTCAACACCTATCGTCCTCATTTCATAGTTCCTGACAACGTGGAGTGCAGTCAACAGATAACCATCCTGGATATACAATGAAGTTCCATAATCCACATCATCTGGATCTTCTCGACTAAAAGATACAGCAGTAAATGTCCTTTCGAAAACCGAAGTTTTTGATACTTCTACGCTGGCAAATATTTTAGAACAAAAAACAAACAACAGAATAACAAATTTCATCTTCATAGTGCTTATATCTTATAGACAATTTTGTCATTTCCTGTAAATTTCATTTTATTTCAAAGTTCCATTTCTGGTGTGCTCTCGCAACTGGTTGATCGAAAAATATCCTCTTTGACACAACATTGCTTGAACAAATCCGATCCACCTATTTGCTTTGTCCCACATCACATCTACATCAATCATTTTTTGAATTTTGTCAAGCATCAACAGGCAATATCCATCTATGTCATCCCTATGAGTTATGAAAACCTGTTGCTGCTCAATAAATTTGTTGAAAACATCAGAATTTTCTTTCAATGGATGAACTCCTAGATCTGTGAGAAATTGGATATATTCACAGGTGATGTTATGAAGTTGTTGTTTTGTCATCATTCACTCCACTCTGTATCATCTTCCTCTGGGACTCCGTGCTGTTCCAAACATGCAACACCAACTGATATCACTTGCAAAATTTCCTGCAACGCTTCATTTTCTGTGCCATCAAGCCAGGCATCTTTTGCTTCTGCTAATTCTCTTTCCAGAATCAGAATCCACCCAGGAATCGAATGAGGATGCTCCTCAATGGTTCCCCATCTCCCATCCCCATAGACTCTTTCTCCATCAACTGCTCGCATAATTTCAGTTTTCATTTCATTTCTCCAATTTTATTTTTTATTCAAAACAATCTTTCCATATATTTTAGTATCAAATATCGCCATTCCAATTTTTCTGGCTGCCACAATACCATCCTTCATAGTTTTATATTCTGGACAATGAAAAAACTTTGTTTTCATTCGCTCCGGAATCACACCTAAAAATTCAGGATTCGGAAGCAGATACATAGTTTTTTTAGGAATCATAGTTGATACAATGATGTTTAATTTTATATTTTCAGTTATAAAATTTATTTTCATATAAGGACTTGTCAATAACGATACTACGCAAATTTCTGTTTCATCATATATTTTTTCAGATAATTCACCGATGGCATCTTCAATTTGATTTTCATCATCTATGGACATCAATCTATCTTTTTCAATAGCATTTTCCAATGTTTTTGACATCAGCCGATCTTCTTCTCTGTTCAGCGACTCCCTGGCTTTCTGCTTTGCCTCTGTCATTGTCAATGGTTTGTCTATATCCCACACTGGATTAGCACAGATAAAAAATTCAGGAACCATAAACCGATTGCTGCCCATTGTAGTTCTCATAACTTGTTCATCTTTGGCAAGAATCATTGCAGTTATATCATTGTCTATATCATAGTAATTTATTTCTTTTGTTGGTAATATTTCATCAACCATAAATATCTGTCTCGCCACAGATGGATTATTGTCGTAATCCTCTTTGTATTTGTCTTCGAGCAATTGTTTGATGATATCAGTGTAATTGATCTGTTTTCCAGATTCAGTTGATTTGACTATTGCATCCTGCTTCAATGATTCAATGATTTCATCATCAACTCTGAGTGTAATCTGACTTGTCGTTCCCATTTCCATTTTTCTTTCTCCTTCTTGAAGTTATAAAGTTATAACTTCAACAAGGATTATATAGAATTTATTTCTGTTTTGACAAAACAATCAATTTCTTTTCGAAATTTCATTTCTCCTTGATCCAAACAACTTCTTTGCATCTTCCTTTGTTCTTTTCAGCCAGTGTTCTGATTGTTCTGAATGTCTCGAATGGCAACCAGTCAGCACCCTCTTGCTCACAGGCGATGACTTGCCCACTTCTACCTCGACACCATTCACCTAACAAGACATAATCAACTTTGCTGTGTCGATAGTACTTTCCGCTGCTGTGATAGGGTGGATCAACGAACCAAGTTGCTTCTTGATTGTCAATCTCATCGAATGACTTTTGCTCAATAGTCCAATGTTTGATCAAACCTACCTGTCCAGCAATTCTTTGCCTGATTGCAGTTCCCCAGAATGAGTTTGGCCTCGCCCCATCTCGCATCCACCTGGAAGGAGTTTTGGACGGCGTTGAAGTTCCCTTGTTCAGCCAGAATCCGATCAGCCACCTTGCTTCCTGCGGAATTTTTAGATCATCAACGGAGTTGAATTCGATTGGCAATGCCAAAATTTCATTTGAATCCGATTTGATCAGATAATCCCAAATTCCACAAATAGCAGGATCCAGATCAAACAATTTTACCTGTTTTTCTGGATATCTCAATGAATATCCAGCAGCCCCAGCAAATGGCTCAATCAGCACTTGATGTTGTGGAGCAGGATAGTGTTTGGCAATTTGCCATTTTCCACCGAAATAACAGAAAAACAAATCCATGATTATTCTCCAAAAAATTCTTTTTCAAATTCAATAGCCCATATATAACTATTATTGTCTTGAATATCATAAAATTTTTCTTGAATCTTTCTGAATTCTTCATTGTCAATTTTATTTTGAATTTTTGACATTTGAATAGTAAATTTTTTATAAATATCCGGAATATAATTAGCAAATAATGTTTCAAACTCATTAGTTAAATCTAAAACAAATGTTTCATATACATATTTGGCTATTTCAGCAGGACATATATCCGTGGACTCAAACCAGGCTTCCCTGTTTTTGTGATCAATTTTGATTACTAATCTTCTACTTTCGATTTTTGTTATTGTTTCCGCAGAAATGGAAATTGCTCCGCACCAATGAGCGGTTTCTCTCCAGTTGTCAAATCCGGTCAATCTTGGAGTCTTGAAAAATTTCCAACCTTGATCAGAAGGAAACATTGTGTCCATAAATTTGATCAATTTGACTACCTTGTCAGTGAATTCATCAGACAATGGTGTCATTTTATGATTGTTATTAATTTTTATTTTAGATAAGGCATAATCGCTGATCACACCATAATCATATTCGGTTGGTATTGTCGAATCGGTAGTGATCACACCACAGCCGTATTTCTCAGGTATTTGCCCGGGCGTGGCGATTTTGTATTTTTCCAGTAATTTTATGCCTTCTGAAGTACCATTGTGCCCAGATATAATCTCTTCCTTTTCTTTATTCACATTTCTACTGATCAATGACATAGTGATCTCCCCTTAAAATATTCAAAAATCATTTTGATTTTCTATTTTGTCCATTTTATGATTTACCATTTCTGAAATGATTTCCCGCTCAATAATTTTTCTTAATTGACTGCGAAGGTGCGATATTACCTGATCTGCAATTTGATCAAAATCAATTTCAATTTCATCGGTAATCCTTCTCTCACCTATTGTCAAATATCCTATCGAATAAAGATCTGGGAAAGCGATTGTTGCTTTTGGTGAAGCCGAATAAGCACAATGTCGTATCTTCATTTCTAATTTAGGATAGATTACCTCAATTTCAATTTGATCTTTCCCTAAATATTTTGCAAGATTCACAGCAATCTGTCTTTTTCTATTGGTGATGCATTTTCCTGGATCTTTCATTGCGTCGTCTAAATCTTTCTGGTTGTCGAATTTGACAATCACTGGCGGAACAAGAACACCTTTGGCAACCGACTCAGAGACAAAAAGTTCTTGAAGTTGTTTTTCAAGTTTTTTCACCTCTGTTTCAAGCATTTGGATGGTTTCATCCTGGGCAGCTATTTCTTGTCGAAACCATTCGACACCAGTAGTCCTGCATTCATGTGGCGGGCACATCACACTTTCGGGATGTCTCTCTTGGCAAGATTGGCATCTTGGATATATTTTTTTCATTTCAATTCTCCATTCTCATCAAATGAATATATAATTTGTCGATCATCTATGAATGCCAAATATTCTCGATATGGAGGAATTTTGTTATATTCTCTGAATCCTTCTTCATAAGCCATTCCAATAGGAACTACATCCAATAATTCCACTCCATCCATATAATCATTTGTTGGAAGTACCTTCAATGCTTCGCACAGCTTGTTTTCATCAGTGATATATCTATATTCAAGGATCACCTGTCCGCCCATAGATTGCCAAGGCTGAGATATTGCTATGCAATCTAAATAATCTTCTCTAATCATTCCTTTTATTTTCCAAGGACGACTTGAAAATAACAATTTTCCAGGACTATTTTTTCTAATTTGAAATTCAATCATTATTTCTCCAATCCTGATTCCATCTCTTTGAACCAATCTCTGGCGGCGACATCATCCCACTTGTCTCTGGCAAATTTCAAAAACACACCAGGGTGCATAGCATTCGGCGATTTCAGCCTGTTCAGAGCATTCGCTGTTTTGACACAAACAGACAACGGATCACACAGGATATCTGGGTTATGTCCAGCAAATCCACCATTGACTTTGATAACCCCTTCAAGAGCAGCAAAAGCATTCAAATTTGCTGAATCATAAAGTTCCAAAGCTTTTTCAATATTCCCATCATTTTCAGCAGATTCAGCATCTTTCACCTGAGATTTAGCATAAAACAAATACATTTCAATCATTTTCAATTTCCTTTCGGCATCTATGATACAAATGTCAAATATCCATCGTCAATTCCACTGGACAAGTTAGGATAATTTTCATCATCGATAATGTTGCTTTTCATTTTATTCTCCCAACAGCAGCTTGATCACCTGCCTGCAATCGTGCGTGAGCATTGCTCTTTGTTTGCTCCATATTTCACTCTGGAAAATAACGATTGCCTCTTTCAAAAGCAAAGAGTTGATCAATTTTTTTAGATCATCCGGCAAGATCAACAATCTTGAAGACAATCTTGCCAGAGATATAGCATTTCCTTGACTTTTGTATATTTCCAACAAGATCCTTTGCTCATCAATTGGGAACCAAATATTGTTTTCATCTATCAGAAATTTCATCTTTTGTTCTTTCAGCGACCAAACCAAATACTTTCAGAATCATCATTGTCTCGAATTTCTTCACAACCAACTCCTTGAAATTTTCGCTGTTGATCTCCGGACAGCATTCTTTTGACAGAGTGCTCAATTCATAGAGCACATTCAAGTAGTGTCTCAAAATTTCGGCTGATCTCTTTGCTTGATCATACCAACTTTTCATCGATTCTGGGATTTCGGATGGAAGTAGTGCAGGGATGACGCCTTGGATATAGCGGCATTTTTGTTGGTGTGTCATTAGATTTGAATTATTCCAAGATCAAATATATCCATAATTTCTGCCATAGTGAATCCTATTTCATCTTCAATTTCTTTTTTAGAATATTTTTTACCATATTCGTCTTGGTCTTCACCTATTTCTTCTGTAATTATATTTTTTGGTTCCGTATAAGAATGAAAACAAAAAGATTCTCCGTCTATATTGAAATAATGAACATATAATTTTTTATATTTGATCCAAGGGCACCCTTCGCAGTCATTTTCAATATATTTTTCACAATCTTCTTCATAATCTTCATAATCTTCATAATAATCACATAATTTGAAATCTATTTCATTTCTAACAAAAAGTCCTTTTGTAAGATATTCTGAATTATTTGATATCCATTGATTTTTAAATTCATAATAGCACTTAGGAATTTCCCAACATTTGATCGATTTGTTCAAATAATAAATCATTTTAGCAATTGCTATATCTTCTGTCGCATATTTATTTTTGAATCTGTTCCAGAGCATTCGCGCTCTTTCTTCTAATTCTTCATCATTGAGATGTCCATTACTGGCTCTCCATTCATAAATATATTCTAATAATTCTTCATCAGACAATGATAAAATCTTTTTGTTTTCAAGAATCCATTGATCAGTTTTTTTCCTTGACCAATATTCTACATTTTCACTGATCAGCCAAGGATCACCTAATAATATCAGCATTGTCTCTGTGATTCCTAAATCTGACAATTGTTCCCTGGTGTAATGTTTTTCTGGTTTGAATGACATATCCCCCTCTAAATTCTCATAAATGATTTCCATAGATGCTTGGCGTTCAATAGTTTTTCTA
>Ga0209518_1000905_pt1 | contig 35787 bp, 51 predicted proteins | sample RifGroB1_FD_183993 | JGI IMG/M metagenome (GOLD analysis project Ga0209518, IMG submission 183993) | Groundwater microbial communities from Rifle, Colorado, USA - Groundwater B1 (SPAdes) (version 2) | ecosystem: Environmental > Aquatic > Deep subsurface > Groundwater | place: Rifle, Colorado...
CGAAAAGATGGCGCCAGCGCTGGGGCGCGACGATCTCACGAGGCTTGAAGGGTTGGTGACGTGGCATAGTGTTTAGTCTACCTTCTCGAGAAGCTGCCTACGTGCGATCCCTTCTGGTGTCATTGTATTGCGAAACATGTCCACGACTTCGACAGCGCCTTTGTGGAAAAAGACGGTCTGCACCGACTCGTTTTCGTGGATAATGCGAAGCCCTCCGTTGTCGTTGACACCGTCGATGCCTAGCCGAAGCCAGAGGGCCGACCAAGCCTTGGGGGCTGGCGGTAGAGTGTACGCGGCCCAATCCGCGCCGGCTGTGCGGCCTAGTCTTTGGGGGTAACCGACAACACTTTCTACAGGCAAGTGTAGATAGCGTGCGATTTCCTGCCACAGGCTTGAAAGTAGCCGCGTGACGTTCCAGAGCTGCCCAAGATTGGTTGCCACTTGTGCGTTGCGCCTGGCCGCGGCAGCCAACTGCGCCGCAAAACCGTCGCTGCGGCCCCAATCAAGATGCACGGCTTTTTGCGTTAGTCGTACAAGGTCCGACTCTGCCAGATCCGGGTCGCTATGCAAAACAGTTGCGTCGGGCACAACACGGAGAAGCGCGAGGAGAGGACTGCCGGCTCCGTAAGGTAGCCGACCAAGCTTAAAGCGACGAAAGACATAGTCGGTCAACGGGTAGGCGTAGATTCCCAAGGGTGTCTGGAAAAAGGACTTAGGGTAAAGCCCAACCTTCTCGACAAACGCGTAGTGCAGAAAGTATTCGCTAAGCGCTGAAGCCTTTGTGACGTATGGCTCTAGCTGCTCAATGAGCGAGGGCAGCACGACTCCGCGCTTCGTAGCGGCGCGCGCATTCCAACGAGGGTTGCGACTAGCGCTCACGGCGTCACTTGACCCGCATCGTCTTCGGCAGGCTCCAGCTACAGATCCCATCGACTAGCTTGAACCCCTTGGCAACGTCGCTCCAAGGCGCGTAGTCGGTCGCGTCGAGCCAACGCTTCTTGGTGCCGTCGTAGTAATCGCCCGACATGCGAATGCCCTTGACGTTGCGATCGTACCAGACCGTGATCGTGCCAGGTGTCGTGCCCGCGCTCTTCATCAACGCGAGCCAACCGGCCTTGAAGACGGCCAGGTCCCCTGCGGTCGGGGGCAGGCTCCCCGTCACTTTGCAGGCGGAGGTCGCCGCGGTTGTCGACGTCTTACGCAGCAGGAGCCAAAGTAGGGCGGCAAGACCGCCGCCGAGGACTACACCATTCATACGAGATCCCTCATGGGCTTGAAGGCGCTTGCTAGCGCAAGCGCCTTTCTGCCTTTAGGCAAGCGTCTTCTTCTTGCAGCGAACGCAGTATTTGGTCTGCACGATGACCTTGGTCTTGCAGATGGGGCAGGGGGCTGTGACGGTCGCACCGGGGTTCCGCTTTTTCTTCGTGGGCATGGCGGGCTTTCCTTTCGTTTGGGACGCCGTTTGAGCAACGGCAGCTTGCGTTTCTTCGCGTAGACGTTTGATCGTGCTTACGTCCCGTAGCACATCGGCGATAGTAAGCGGCACAAGCTTGCTGCCCAGCGTCGGGGCGGTCAGCTCTGGACTTTTGGCGATCACTTGCTCGACCGCAGCCTTGGCAACAGCCGAGAACCCCCCAAGCTCACGGAGTGTCTGTACAGTCGGTCTAGCTCCGACTGTAGCGTAAGCGATTTGCGCTGCCTGTTGGTACGCAGCGGTAAAGGCGGTGCTGGTCTGAATTCGCTGACGAATGGTTGCCATCGCCGTGCTGAGTGAAGTATCGTGGAATCCTTGGCCACCACGGCCGCGGGGATTCCGCGAAACCCCCCGCGCCATCTCGCGCCACTGCACCTTCCCCACTTCCTTGCGCTCCACCTTCCCGCCGCGGTCGAGCCGGCTCTGCCACTCAGGCAGCGTCGCCTCTGCCTCACGTGGCGTGAAGCCTATCTCGATCAGGATCTCGGCGATCATGTCGAACGTCTGCTCGCGACCGTGGCGCTCAACGTAGACCGCGAGGCGATCCCAGGTGGTCTCGTCGTCCTCTTTGTAGAGAACCGCGTGCACAGCCAGCTTGAGTCCCATTGGCGCGGCCGCTCGATGCCGCGCTGGCGGCGTTGAGCGCCGAGGCGGGTTCGGCTGCGCGCGGATGTCTTTGTCCTCGGCGTACCGCATGTACTCACGCAGCCGTGAATGGCTGGCGTCCTGGATCTGCGCCTGAAGCCGGTCGAAGACTACACCTGCGTCCGCGAGCGAGACGGCTGGGAACCGCAGGTAGATCTGCTTGAGCATTGGCTCTTCCCAGAGCGCGTCCTCGGCCACGAGGCGAAGCGCATCGCGGTCGCGTAGGCTGTAGGTCACAAAGAGGCGTTCGAGACGCGCTTCTAGCGCCTCTCGAGCAGCTTGGTCTGGGTGAGTGCGCATGGCCAACTTGTCCACAGTGGCTGGCTAGCGACGCCGACGGCGTCGCTTGCCTGTCAGTTTCTTGAGCCAGTATCTAGGATTTAGCAGCCAAAGTCCACCCAGCACCCCGGCGACCAAGAGGGCTACGTTCGGGCCTTCGGGGCGTCCCAGACAGCGTTTAAACGCGCTCTGGTAGCGTAGAACCGGCTTAACGTACGCTGATGTAGTCCAGTGTGGGATGACCGGCGCGGAAAGACTCTTGAGCCGGCCGTCGATGTACCCGTGGCCTCTGTTGTAGGCAGCCAGAGCGAGCTTGGTGTCGCCATACCGGCGCAGGAGCCACGCGAGTAGCCGCGTTCCTATCTCAACGTTGGTGTCAGGGTCGTAAAGATCCTCACCGCCCTTGGCGTGCAGTGGCATGACCTGCATCAGACCTCGAGCCCCGGCTGACGAGGTCAGCCGCGGTCTGAAGGAGGATTCATGCTGGATGATGCCAAGCAGGAGTGTGTCGTCGACGTTGTGGCGACGGGCAGCAGCCTTGACGAGCGGCCAGGCCTGAGCAACGGCCGGCGTCCAGAGCCGACAGGTGCGCAGGTTCGCCGTCTCAGGTGGGCTACTGCCAAAGGCAAGAAGGGAGAAGAGCAAGGTCACGTAACTGGATCCGTTGGCTTGGGGATCGCCTCACGGCGACCGCACTGCTGACAGCGCCTGAAGTAGCAAGGCGCTGAAACTGAACCTTCAATTTGGGGCTCGCTCCACTTGTGCGGCTCCGGCTCTCGATGGAGATCCGGCGCCTCGGCGAGCGTCGTACCACACTTGTCGCAACTTACACAAGAACGGGACCCCATCGACGTCCAGGCCTCGTGTTCACCGCACTTACATCGCAGGTAGCGCATGAAAGACCTAGTTCCTAAGCGTTTAGCCTTTGCTGAAGGCTTTGACGACAAGGTACGCTGCCGTCGCCGCAGCGGCGAGCAAGAACAAGCGCGGACCGCTGGAATCGCGCAGCGCAACTTCAGGATCTACACGCGTACCTTCGCCGCGGTCGGGGTTGCAAGACACGGTCTTGCAGTTCTTGAGCATCTCGAAGTGCAGGTGCGAGCCGGCGACGTCACCCCCCGGCGTGCAACGATTGTTGATGCCCGAGCAGCCAATCTTCCCAAGATTGGCGCCGCGCAAAACCGAGCTGCCGGTGCTGACCTTGAGGCTGCTAGGCATAAGGTGCATGTAGCGCGACTGCCAGCCACCTGCGTGGTTGATGTAGACCATCAACCCGCCGAGCCCGCTGGACTGCCCCGCGAATGCAACCTTGCCTGTGTCGATCGCACGGACGGTATCGCCGTAGCGACCAAGGTCGACACCGCTATGCGCATGCGGTGTACTACCGGTGGTGCGTGTCGCACCCCACCGATAGCCAGCCGGCAGCGAAGTTGGAATGGCCAGGATCGGCCAGATGAACGCCATCGCGACTATCCTGTAGCTTTGGAGCCCTGCGCAGCAGGGTTCCAAAGGCTATCGAAAGGCTCTTTGGCAGCGGTCGGCGTATGCCCTAGATCGTGAATCACAACCACTCCCGGCTGACGGATGTCATCGTCCTTCCAATCTATCACACTGAAGCCAAGGTTGTACGCGTGGACGTCGCGCAAGACAATGTCTTTGTCCAGCAGAGTATAGAGCGTATCCGCCATCTCGGGAAAAGCATCGGACACGTCGCCAAGCGCTGAGGTGTAGGTGTCTAGCGCCACGTTTCTACGGTAGCGGTTCTTCCAACGGAAGTAGTCGCCCGCAGCATTCTTGGCGTCGGACAAGCCGTCGAGACTACGCCAGACGATGTAGCCTGGCAGGTTCGGAAAGCCCGGAACGGCACCGTACTGGCTGCTTGGCCGCCAAGCGCGTTGCAGCATGCCTGCTGTAAAGGGACGAACAGCCTCGCGCACGATGACGTAGACAGGCCAAGTCTTGCCGCGAAAGCTCGTCTTGTCGGCCTGGTAAATATCCCGGTAAAACACAATTCCGTCGTAGCGCGAGGACGGACCGCGTCCAGTTCCACCGGCCGCAGCCCGCAGCGCCATGATGCGCTGAACCATTGGCCCCTCGGTCGGATCGCGTGTGATCTTGACAACCCAGCGTGGATCTTCCGATTCGAGCACACAGCCATAGTGGCCGCAGCCCAGAACATTGTCCTTCGCACCCGTCTTGCGCGCGAGCACCTTCGCATGCGTCTTCACAAACTGCTTCAGCCAACCTGGCGGCGTATCGGGGTTAACCCCGACACGCCGTCGGGGCGGATTTGGGCGGATGCGCGCGAGAAGGTGAGAGGCAGGAAACGCCACGCCTTCTACCATAGCCTTGTCGGTCATGCGGTAGAGCCGCGGCGGTGGCTCCTCGTCAAATAGCTGCGTGTACACACGGATGGTCTCCGCCGTCACGACCGGGATGTCTTCCTCGAACAGGCCATCCCATCCGCCGGTAAGCTTGCCCTGCCGTGCAAGCTTGTCCATCACAGTAGCGAAGGTCAAGCGCCAGCGGTAGGATTCGATGTCTTCACCAGGACGGGGCGGCACGTGCAGACTCCTTCTACGTCGGGATGAAGGCGACGTGCTGCAAAAAGAACTTTGGATGCGTCCAGCGCACGTGCAGCGGCGTGCGCACGGTATCTTCGACCCATTTGTCAGCCATGGGGTTGAAATAGCGGCGCTTGATCATAGCCGAGGCTGACAGCAGGCCCGACTCGACGGAAACTAGCTCGACGAAGCCACCGTCGAGGTAGTGGACGATTGTACCGGGTTTCAGCTCTTCGCCGGATCGGGCGTCGATGATCTTCATTTTTTCATCTGCTGCGCTGTCCACGCCGGCAACCGAGACTGGAAGATCCCACCGCGAGGCGGGTCTTTCAGTTTAGACCGTGGATCGGGGTCGGTGGCAGCCGACCACCAAAGCCCGTCGAAGAGTTTTAGAGTCTCAACAACCATCAAAATCGCAAAGTCTGGAACCAGCCACAGTTTGGGGTCGGTGTATCCAAAGCGATCAAGCAACGACGGCAAAGGCAACCAACCCGGTCGCGCTTTGAGGCGCGGGTTTTTAACACGAAGCTCCTTTGCGCCTTCAAGCGCATCGAGTGCTTCGTCGCGATCATCGTACCAGCGTTGTTCGTAATCTCCGCTAGCCAAAATGTAGACCGTCCCCGGTACTACGAACCGCATCTCTACCGCGGCTGTGAGCAACAGCGTGCGCAGGCGGGACGAAAGTTTGCCCATCGCCAGAAATGTACCCGGCTTGCCATCGCGCCGAACCAGCGCCCAAGTTGGTTTGCCCCGAAGCCGCGAGCCGATCCGTCGCCGCCAAGCTGCGGGCTCTAGTGAGACGGAGAGCGTGTCACCGTCCTCAGACTGCCAACCTCCAAAGTCGAGCCCGGCTTGCTTGCGCTGACGCGGACGGCTGCCGACGTGGTAGACGATCGGGAACTGGACGGCGGGTAGCTCTAGTGGCTTCGTAGGCATCCGCATGGGCTCTATTCCTTTAGGGTTGCGTGTATGCCCATGGACTTACCAGCACCTCGCGCAGCGCTGGGAAAGCTTGGCGTGCCCGCACAAGGTCGGTGCCATGAAACTCCTCGCGGCGCTGCCAGCCACGCTCGAGATCGCGCTGCACACGGCGTGGATGCGGATTTGCCCACAGCTCGACAAGATCGGGCGTGTAGCTACCGGCCCAAACATCTTCGTCGAACATGCGCTGCGGCTGTGCGGGATCGTCGTCGGTGTCTTCAAGCTCGTTTGGGTTTAGCATCTCATCTTCGACAGGACGGACGGCCGTAATTGTGAGCACGCGCGTGATGCCGATCGGTACGAGGTAGCGGAATTGCTGCACGGCCTCAGCCCAGAGCGACAGGGGCAGCTCACCGTGCTTGTAAAAGTCGCGCAGGACGCCAAGCAGGTTGGCTTCGTCGACGTCTTCAGCCAGAGTTGCAAGCAGCCGACGCCCTGTGTCACCTGCGATGTCAGCCCACACTGTAGCCTGCCACGACCGCGAAGCTTCGCTTTGGCTTTCCCACATCTCAACGGCATCGCGAATCGCTTCGGCAGCCGCAAGACCGTCACCGCTCTGCACAGCCTTACGCACCGTCTTGTCCTTCAGGACTTCCACAACGCCAGGCGCGTCCCACTCAACTGCGTGTAGTGCATCAATGTCATGTTTTGCGCTCAACCCAGTCGTGTCGAGCCGAAAAACCACCGCGCAGTTAGGATCGCCCTTGGCGATCTCGCCTTGCGCAGAGGCTTTCTGTATACCGTAGAGCATCGCCAGGTCGAAGTCCGGCGTGGTATGGACGCCGATCTTGAGCTGCCGCTTCGGGCTGCGACCAGCCGGATAGGGCTCACGGTCCCACGCACGGGGGTCGAGATCGTTGCGGCGCGGTTGTCGCGGCAGTCTAGACATGGTCGGCGTCCGCGCTCCTACACGTTCTTTGCTACCGCGTCGATCTTGATCCGCGCAACCCCCGTCGGGCCGGCGACCTCGATGTAGCGCTCTTCACGCTTGTGCGGGGGCGCCAGCTCGATCGCCCAGCGGCAGACCCCACCGAACTCTGCCGGGTGCGCGCAGCGGATAGGCTCGTCTGTCTCCAGGCTATCGGATGTGATCTGCACGCGCTTGCGCGTTGAATCGAGCCGCAGGTTGTTGTGGCAGCGAGGGCAGACGATGTTGATCGACCAGCAGGGCGTTTCGCCGAGGTGGACGCAGTAGCCGTCCCACTCCCAGATCTGGTCTTCGTAAAGAACGTAGAAGAGGCGGTCAGGCTTGCGCGTGTCGTTGCCGAGAAACCCCTTGACCTCGTTGGGCGTGATGATGGGCTTGTTCATGACGAGGCTGCATCCTTTCAGGTGTCCGGGATGCAGGCTAACACGGCAGCCGCAGGCCGTCTAGCGACGGCTGCGCCGACTGCGTCGACGCAGCACCGGCACCTTCCGCAGCCGACGGCGCCTGCGTCTGGCCGGCGCCGCGCTTGCCTTTTTGCGCCCAAGCAGAAGATATCCCGGCAGCAAGGCGAGGCCAAACAGAAGCAGCCATCCAACACCCCCAACACCCGGCACCGAAGCCGCCGGCAGCGAAGACGACGGCGACTTTGTCGCTGTCGTCTTCGTTGTCGTCGTCTTTGTTGCCGTCGGCGCGGCCCGTGCTTCTGCTACCGCGTCTGTCATACCTTTGTAGACAGACGAGAGCCAATCCCAAATCCCAAGCCCTGCGGCATTCGTGACATAGCCGGCCCGCGTTGCACGCTGCGCTCCCGCAAATGGCTGGCGGTAACCTCCGTAGCCGATCGGTCCTTGCGGCGCGCGATCGTAAGGCGACTGAGCAATGCCGATCGGCATGACTGCGCTGTCTGTCGTCTGCGCTGACTTGAGATACCCCATACGCTACTTTCTTCTGAAGTACCAGAGATCCGGTGGAGGCAGTGGACGCCCCCGTAATGGGTGTCCACATCCCACGCACGCAGCGTAGCGTGCCTTTATGTTTGAGGAATGACGGTCTTCCTCTTTTGGGGCAGCCCGCTGCCCCCACCGGATCTCTGGTCTTCTAAAGCGTTCCTTCCGACGACAGCCGCAGCCACAGCCGATCGAAGATGCTCTCCGAAACAGTGTAGCCCTGACACTCTGCGCCGATCGACGACAGGACAAAACGCGGCGCTTGGCCGGTTTCGCGCAGCGCAACGGTCACGGCGAGCTGCCGCTGGCCTCGCGCGTAAAGCGCAAAGCCTCGAGACGATCCAATCGGCGATTCGAGCTTGCCCCAACCTGAACTCAGAGATTCGTGCCCCGGGTCGGTCGTACGATAGAGACGCGGCCGTCCCGTTTCGATCGCGAGCGGCGAAGTGCCACCGACCGTGACCCGGAACTCCAGACTGCCAAGCAGACTGCGTGGATCGAGCGCTACAGACGGCGACTGAAGCCCCGACCCCGGCGCGGTCGCAAAGATCTGCAAGTCCGTCGTGATGAGCACGCTGCCTTCCGGCGGCGTGTAGAGCGCGATCACACCGCTATCGCCGGCATTTTGGAACGATTGGGGATTGAAGTAGGCGCTGTAGCTGCGCACGACCTGCTGGACGCTTGGATGGGGCAGGAGCTGGTAGAACGCGTCCAGCACGCGCACCGGCACAACACCTCCGCTACGCTGCGCCTGCGTTTGTGGCTGTGCCACAGACGTAGCGGCACTCGAAGAGCTTGCGAACGCCGCTTGCTCCGTGCGCGAAGGGAAGCGGTGAATAGCGCCAGGCGGAGCGAGGGGTGCTCCCTGATTGCCGTGCTTGCGGTCGAACGCATTGCCTTGCACTATGGCGCCTCCTCCAGGTCGCTAGCCTACCTGGCCGTCTACGGCTGGTAGCTCGCGCCCTGAACGATCTTGTAGCCGAGAAGCAGGATCTCGACAACACCGGCCACGCTCTGGGCCGCCGTCGGCGTGATGTACACCTTCGCGACCGTGTTCGTAGGGAAGAGGTACTGCACCGGCCACATGAACATATAGCCGTTTTCGGGGTTGAAGAGCGCCGAGGCAAAGGCCTGGTTCTGCCACTGACGGTCCGAAGCCGTGTCGGTCAGCTCGACGTTGAAGCTGTGGACGATCGGGTTGTCAAAGAGCGTATCGAAGCCGGCCTGCTGCGTAGCAGGAGCGATCTTCATGCCGACGGTCGTGGCGGGGCCCCACCAGCCGGTGTAGGCCCCAGACGTCCGGCGCCAGAACATCGCTGCGCCAGTGCAGACGAAGGGACCGTCCTGTGAGATCGGAAAGGTTCCCTCCGCACGTGTTGTCGAGCTGGCCGAGATCGTGATGTCGATCGCAGCCATGTAGGGTACGCGCTTGCCGGGGATCTGCGAGATCAGGGTCGGCGCGTCTGTTGACTGCCGCATCGTCGCCTTCAGCTCGTCGATGACCTTGAGGGCGTCAGCGAGCGTCTGGCGGTCCTTGCGCTGCTGCGCGTAGAGCGCGTCGAGCTTTTGCTGGAGCAGAGAGCTGCTGTTGGGATCGAACGGGGGCATGAGTCCTCCACTTACCGTGGGTCTCTCTGAGGGTGGCAGCCCTTGCGAGCCGCCACCCTCAGAGGCACCTCATGTTGTTGAGTCGTAGGCTTTCACGCCCAACGGGCGTGAAAGCCTACGTCCTCGGCTACAGAACGTCGCGGGTGTGAATCAACTGTTGCGGGAGCTGTTTGGACTCCCCTCCGCGTTTCCACGGAGTGTCGGACTATATCTTCACCCGTCATAGACGGGGCCGGGCGCTCGTGGGACCGCTTATCGCTCGCGCTGCTCACGGTCCTAGTCTCTGAACCTTCCAAGGTACTCTTTGCGCTTCCCTTGGCTTGGCTGCTGATTACCCTGGCGATCCACATCGCGTTAGGCTTCCAGCAATTCACCCGGTTTTCCATGCGGCTTACGCCGCGAGACGGCATTCCGCTTTCGCGATACCGTCGACAAACACCTTCACCTCGCGCAGACCGATCGAGGTCGACGCGTTGAAGTAGCCCGTCCGCACGGAGGTCGAGCCCGTGTCGTACATATCGCACGTCACGTTGAAGTGCTGACGCGCCGGGATGGGGATGGGCTTCGCGAGCTTCAGGATGGCCGTCTGCTCGGGAACGCCGTTCACCATGGCCGGCGTGCTGCTGTCGTAGCCGAAGATACCGCCGCCTGCGGGGAAGTACCATGCAGGCGCCGTGAACTGCGGCTTGTCACCGACCGTCAACGTCAGGAAGAGCTGGTGTACCGTGTACTGGTACTGGGTCAGAGCGCTCGCGCCCGTGAACCAGAGCCAGACGCGCAGCGCCAGGACGATGTACGTGTTGTCCGAGGCGAACGCACCAGCGATATCCATGTTGGTCCAGTACATCAGGCCAAGGTTCGTTCCGTTGAACAGCTTGGTCTGCGACTGAACGGTCGGCGACGGCGCCGTGTTCGTGTCCGCGCGGATGAGCGAGTCCCAGTACGGCTGGTGACGGCGCTCCCGCACACCTACGAGCTTAGGCATTTTGCCTCTCCTTGTGCCCTGGACTTACGCTCTTTGATGGGGAGACACACCCGTTGTCCAGGCATCACAGTTGTTTCGCGATCCACCTCGAACTCCACTTCGCGAAAGTCCCGCTGCCTCGGCGGACCGCATGTGGGGCAGCGAAACAAGGCTAACCTTGGGGGCGGCTGACGCTGGCCGAAGCCAGCGCCAGCCGTCCTTCCTAGACAGAGAAGACGGAGTGAGCGAAGTTGCCCGAGGCGTAGCCCCGCTGCATCTGGTCCACTTCGTCGGCCGCAAGCGCCTCCTCGACATCCAGGCCCGACATCGGGTTCTGGACGTACTCGGCCAGCGCCTCCTGCACCTCCGCGCCCATCGGGCTTCCGGCCGCCTGCGGCAGGTACTCGCCGTAGCCATAGCCGGAGACCGGCAGCGGCAGGTACTCACCGAAGCCGCCGCTGAGACCCGGAACGAGGTAGCTCAGGCTCGAGGACTGGCCAGCCGCCTTGAGCACCGCGCCGAACGCCGCGTCGAAGAACGCGATGGTCGCGCCGGTCTGGATGCCCGATACGAGCGCCGGCTTGCCCTTGATCACCTTGCCTGCGAAGGCAGCGGCGACGAGGCCGAGAGCCGCCGGAAGCACCGGGGCGATCTTCGACATGATGCCGGTGTCGGCGCCGAAGCCGTAGCCAGACGTGCTGGTCGTAGCGGCCGTGGTGGTCGTAGCGGCCGTGGTGGTACCAAGCGCCTTGGTGATCAAGCCACCCACGTGGAAGTTGATCGCGCGCATCCCGAGCAGGCCGAGGAAGACCCCGCCGCCCGACATGAGCATCGACTTGATCGCCGCCATCGGGTTGCGATGCACCACGACCGGCCGTGCCACGTAGTGCTTCAAGCCACGCTTCTTGGACCGCGTGAGCTTCTTGCGGACCTTGAAGCTGGTCGTGCGCTTGCTGCCCGGCCGGAACGGGGCCTGGAGTACAAGCGAGCGTCCACGGACGCGGAAGAACCGACCCGACGACCGGCGGTACCGACCCGTGCGAACCGGACCGAGACCCGCGCGCACACGCGCCGGATTCCGGCGGGCCTTGCGGGCCTTGCGACGCCGCTTCGGTGCGTTGACCTGCAGGACGAACGGTCCCCGCGCTACGCGCCGACGACGCGTGGTCTTGCGTGCCGTCTTGCGACGCCGACGCCGACGCGGATTGGCGATGACAGCACCACGCAGCCACGCCGGCTTCTTGCGGCGGGCCTTGCTCTTCTTGGCCTTCTTGGCCGGCTTCCTCTTGGCCACGGTCTTGCTCCTTGCCTTGCGTGTTTTGCGAGGCTTCGTTGGGGTTGCCCTCCGCGCACCCTTCTTGGGCTTGCTAGAGGTAGTTTTCTTGGTCGCTGCAGCAACAGCCGCCACGAGCGCTGGCAGCGCCGACACGGGAACGCTGGCACCGTTTGCGGGCTTGCGAGCCTTACGAGGCTTTTTCGCCGCAGGCTTCTTGCGGCCCTTGAGGGACGCAGAGAGCATGCGCAGGTTGAGCTTGCGTGCCGCCGCGAGAGTAGCTGCGTCGTTGCGCCTCGCGCGGCGCCGCTTGGTCCGACGGACCAAGCGTGGGTTCACGCGAGTAGCCACGCGCAGGACCGAGCGCCGCCGCTTAGGCTTTCGCTTCATCGATCTGCTCCTACGTGGGTTTGCGGTTGTGCGAGAGCCACCGGCGTAGCGAGGGAATGGCCCCTCGGTGCTACCGTGCTCCGGCGGGTTGATTAGACGCAGCCCCAAAAGGGACATGGTTACCGCGACTCCAAAAGGCAAGCCTGCGGCCCGCCGTAGCGGGGAGTCGCTGCGGGGTGGGAGTGGACGCTACTAGTATAGAAAACTCCTACCCCCGTTGTCAAATCGACCACCAAGGCGACAGTCGTTGCTGCTTGTCGTGCGGCGGGAGCTAGCTGGTGGGAGGCGGCCTGTGTGCTTGGGCCTTCGCGCGAAGCTTGACAGGCTGCGCAGGCGCAAGTTAGGCTAGCAGATGATAGGAAGGCCCAAGCACACAGGCCGCCTCCCACCAGCTAGCTCCCGCCGCACGACAAACACCAGGCCCGCGAAGTTTTCGCGAGAGTCTTGGTGTACCTTGCTAGCGGTTCAGGAAGCGCCAGAGCAGGAAGGCGCCAGCACCGACTGCGACGATCGGCCACCAGCTTTGGCCAGTGTCGGCTTCGGTGGTTGCTTCAGCAACAGGCGCTTTGCCAGACGTAACCCCCTGTGCCTTGATGCTCTTGACGAGCGCGTCACGCGACAGGTCGCTCTGGGCGGTCCTGAAGCTCTTGGCGAAGATCGTGAAGGCAGCGTCGCGGTTGGCGCGGATCAGCGGGAAGCTAATGAAGCGGGTCTTGGGCCATTGTCCAACGTTGGGCTTGGCGAAGATGTAGTAGACCGAGAAGGTGTACTTCTTCGCTGTCTCGTAGCTGACGTAGGTCTTGTCTGCTGTGGCGAGCGCCAAGCCGGCCTGGATGATCGTTGGGACCTTGGCTTGGATCGTGGACTTGATCTTCTGCGTGAGGTTGGCCGCAGTGCATGTGACCTTCGTGGCGGCGCTCTCTATGATCCGGTAAGGCACCCAGAGCCACGAGTCGATGTACGTAACGTCTTTGCAAGTGAGCTGCCCTGCCGGCTTGAGCCCCAAGTAGTCCGCGAGGTTCTTTTTGTACTCGCCGTAGCCGTAGGTCCAACGGCCATCGGGCGTCGTGGCCTTCTCGTAGGTCTTGGCTGTGTTCGTGGTGAGTAACGTTGCCATCGTGCGATCCTAGCGGCCGAGGACTTTGGCTGGACGCATCGTCGCTGGGTCACGTGTCCACCTTACGAAGTTGTTTAGCACAGCGACTACGTACCGATGCGACACGGCTTCGTAGCAAGCGTCGTCTAGAATGCTGATGATAGCTGTCACAAGACTTCGACTGTCCAAGTCGTAGACGCGGATCTTCCTCATCTGGTTGATAGCGTCGGCATACTTTCGTCGTATGGCTAGGTCTCGGACTTGTTGTGCAATACGAGCGTTTGACGTCGACGGGTTTTTTCGCGCGCGGTGTTTGGACTTGGGCTTTCGCTGGGGTGAGAACGCCAGGTCGTAGACAACAAGCATGCCCGAGGCCAAAAGCAGCCCCGTGGCAGCGATCTGCCAAAGCGTTCGCTTGGTCTCTGCCTCGGCAGCCTTCGTTGTGGCCGCAGTGATCTGCTTCTGCGCGGTGCCGGCCGCCTTCTGTGCCGCTTCGTATGCCGACGTGACGGTCTCCCATAGACCGTCGTAGTTGCCGATCATCGCGTTGCGGTAGTGTGGGTACTGCATCTCCGCGTCTACCGTCGCGGTCAGCTCGCCGAGGCCCATGCAGCTACTGCACATGGTCTACCTCCGCTTGGTCTTGAGCTTGAGCTTGCGCCCACTGCGCTTGCGTTGCTTCAGGCTCCGTGGGAACCGCCCGGTCCGCGGTGGCGCCTTGCGTCGCCTCGACTGCTTCGGCGCCCGGCGTGAGGAAACGGCCGCAGGCGACGGCAGCGCCTTTGGCGCGGCCGGGGCCTGTGTCTTTTTCTCGGAGCGGGAGTAGAGGTAGAGGCCAAGGGCGGCGAGAAGACCGAGGGCGCCCCAGGTCCACATGCTCGACGCAGTCAAGCCTGTGGCACTAGTGAGCCCAAGCAGCTCGCAGTGCTTGGCACCTGCGGTTCCCTGGCACGCGGCAACGTCCGCGCGCACGTCGCTGGCCGCCGGTGGAGTCTTGACCGCGGTGAGGTAGCTCGAGGGGAAGCTGATGGACTTGGTCCACCAGGAGCCCCACTTGCTCGTGGGATTTTGGATGACCTCGTTGGCCATGAGCTGCAGCGTCCGCGCACCGATCATGCCGTCGCGGTTGTAGCAGTCCGTGCTCGTTGCGATATCGGGGTTGCACGTGCCGCCGCACTTCTCAGCCTCGTGCTGGAAGCAGTAGACGTCGCGCGCAAGCTGCTTGTCGCTCGTGCTGCTGTAGCCGCCGCCGGACTTGACGCTCCAGCCAAGAGTTTTGGCTTTGGTGGCATTGTACGACGTCGGGTTCGTGACGCCTTTCTTGCCGCTCGCATCGCAGGTCAAGCAGGGTGCACCTAGCGCTGCACCCTGCATGGCTTCGGAGACTCGAATGTAGTCGCCCATGGCAAACTCCTCGTGCCTGTGAATGCTTTAGCGTTCACAGCCCACGCCGCGGCGGCCGAGCTGCGCGGCGAGGCGTCTTGCGATCGTGATCGCGTTCAGATCCAAGCCGCCCCGGCCAAGTGCGTCGCGGATCTCGTAGGGGTGCTTCAGCGCGACTGCGCCGACGTCGCGGTCGCCTTCGAAGGCTTGCAGCGTCACGTGCCCGAGGTCGCGGTCGACCACGAGCACGTAGGTCTTGCTCCGGTGGTCGCGAAAGACATGGACGTTCTCGTCGGGCGTCTCGGGATCGAGATCGAGCAAGTGCTGCTGGACGCCTTGGAAGTCGCGAAACGCGATGGCAGGCTCAGGCCAGCGTTGCAGGCGGTAGCGATCTTCGGGGATCCGGCGCATGACGGCTTGCACGGGGGCTCCGTTGCATGTTGGGCGGTTTTCTACAGCAGCTTTTCTGCCTTGAGGCTGGATTCAAGTATGGCCTCTAGCTGAACAAGGTCCCAAGAACAGACTTTGGCAACTGTCTTGAGTGCCGGTATGAGATTCAGCCATAGTTTCGGTACCGCGGAGATCGTACCGGGCACGGGCCCTACACCGGATGTGTCCGCCATAATCGTGAACGTCACGATACCGGTGGCAGCGTACGTTGACGTGACTGCCCAAGACTTGCTGTGTTTGGTGCCGATCGCGGTTACGGCCTGACTCAGCCCGGTCAGCTCACGGCTCGTCGGCGTTGCCGGCGGGCACGTCGCTGTCGTCGTCACCGCTTTCGCGCTCGACTTCTTTGTCAGCCAGAGCAGCAGCGCACCGCCGCCCAGCACCGCGAGAATTGTTGATCCCTTCACGACAGTCTCCTCGTGTCTCTAGTTTAGGCCAAGATCAGCAGCATTCCAACTGCCGCCATGGCCAGCACAAGAAAGTCACTACCGCCACTTCGCGGCGGCAGCACCTTCTCCGGGTCGATGTAGCTTCCACTCTTGAGCACCTCGAAGTGCAGGTGCGGCCATGGCTTTGGCAAGCCCGTCTTCCCCACGACTCCGATCTGTTTTCCCGTGGCGACGCTGTCGCCACGAGAAACCAGACGGCGGTCGAGGTGAAGATAGCGTGTCTCGTAGGAGTCGGTGTGCTTGAGGTAGACGTAGTTTCCTCGCGCGTCGCCCGGTCCTCCACTTGCCGACACAGTACCTGTGGCGCTGGCCAGAACTTTCTGGCCGGCGGTGCCCATGTCCAGGCCCGTATGGCGTTTGGTGCCACGTGTGGCACCAAACTTTTGGCCTTTGGTGCTGTACGGAGGTGGCAGGATGGGCCAGGCGAAGGTCGGCATTGCCGGGTCCTACTTCGAGACCAGCTTGACAGGAAGCGCAAGGATTTTGCTTCGGGCGACATCCGAGTAGATGCCGTGCCTCTCGTCTTCGGGTATCAACGCGTCGAGCACTGAGCCTTCCGCGCGGGACTTGGTGTTTCCCTTGGCAAGCCACGTCTCCTTCCAAGACGTTTTGCCGTCGCTAGTCCGCGCTACTGTGACCTTGTACATAGCACTCGGAGCCTGACTCTTTCTTGCTTTCGTAGCCATTGCCCTTCTCCTTTGTTTAGTCTCGGATCCAGTCTTCGACCCGCATGTTCCCACCCGTCATCACGATCTCGACGCCGCTCGGTCCAATGACCGCGAGCGTTTGACCGTCCGGTGTGACCGCGAGCCACTTTTTGGTGCTGCCTTTGACCTCGACCATCTTCTGCTGACCCTTGGGCCGCACGGTGTAGCCAAGATTATAGCCCAGCACCATCAGGTCCTGCGGAAAGCTCTTGTACGTCCGCGATGGTGTTTCGCCGTGCTTCGCGCGGCGAAATACCTTCACGCCCTTGCCGAAGGTATGGACGTACCAGCCGTCCTTGGTCGAGCGCTTGTCGCGAATGCCGTAGCCAACATCGACGCCGTCACCGATGAGCACGAGGGGGCCAGGACGCCAGGCCTTCGGTGCGTCGAGCACACGATTTGGATCGACACCGTGGAACACTTTGTAGTGCGCAACGGGCTTCGCCGCGACGGCGACGCCCGCTGTCGGATTCGCGATCACTGCGCCCTTCAGAGCCGCGTGCGTCTTCGCCGCCCGCGTCTTCGGCTTTTTGATAGGCGTACGCTTCTTCGGCGTCGTCGCTGCTGCCCGCCGTGCCGCTGGAGGTGCAGCTCTGCCTCGGAGCTTCGCCTCCACCGCCGTGAGGACAGCGCGCCAGCGGCTGTCGCGCGAGACCATCGCGCGAGCGACACTGCGGATGCCCTCGAGCTTGGCTGTGTCGCGTGTTGCCTGTATGCGCCGCAGGGTGCCGGCAACGGGATCGCCTCCACGCGCGGAGAGCGCCGCGATTCGCTCCTGCGCGCGGCGGATCGGATCCGCCGAGGGATTGCTCCGCACCTCGTCGTGAAGCTCAGCACAGGACGCGCACGCGCGTCCTGCGTCGGGCTGATCTCGACGGCAGTTGCCGCAGATATGGCCAGCGTGCCCGCAAGCCATTGGCAGACTGCGTTGGTCCAGGGGACCGCCACAGCTCGCGCAGACATGACCGCTACGGGCGCGTAGCGGCGGCAAGAGATCCTTCGGATTGTGGCGGGGTGTCTGCGCACCGCCACCAACACGAAGCTTCATGCGCTGGAAGACGCCGTTGACGAGCTGCCAGTAGTCACGCGAGCCCGCATGAACGCGGTACTCCTCAGCGACGATCTCCTTGGCCTTCTCCCACAGACGTTCGTCGCGGGCGGTGCGAACGAGGTTGGATGGGTTTGTGCTTGGTGCGTCAGCGGGGAGCCACCCTTGCGGCAAGCCGGGCGCCTTGCCATTATCGTAAACCTTCGTGTTGCTGTTGGCTACCATGACTACTGTGTGGATCTCTCGTGCGTCGGCAAGTGCTTTGGCAGACACCAACCCCAACCGACGTGTTGTAATGCGTACCCACTTGTGTTGCGGGAAATCGGGGAGGCCTTGTGCCCCGCCATGCTGCACGCGTGGTCGGCCATAGTAATGCTCGTGGACTTCGTAGCGTGTTGTGGCCATCGTCGTGGTTTCCTTCTAGCGCACTTTCTTTGCCGCGGCGTCGCCGAGCCAGTAGGCCAGCTTCGTACCGACAGCAAACGCACCTAGCCACAGCCCCAGCGTCCACCACGGATGCGTCGCCAGTGGGTTCTCGGTGCCATCGGCACCGAGACCCGCTGCCGCGGCGCCTGGACCCAAGCCTTCAGCCGTGGATGTGTCGCCGTTCTCAACGGCGACACGTCCGCGCGCTTGCATTCCGCTGCCAAGAAAGACGCTGCCGCTCGGCACGAGCGGAAGTGCTTCCTCGATCGGGACGCCACGGCTGGCGGGGCCGTCGAAGAGCCGGCGCGGCTTGGGCCGCACGCCGCGCTCCTCGCCGGTGCCGCGGAAGTATTTGTACTGACCCGAGCGCCAGTTGAAGACAGAGTAGAGCACAGGGGGTTCCTAGCGCGTGCCCGCGCGGATGTAGTGGCGCCCCGGATCGACAAAGTCGCCTGTCAGCGTGCCACTGTTGGCAGCGACAGCCGTAGCTGCCACCGCCGTCGTCGCCAAGACAAGCAGGTTGGCAATGAGAACCCCGCTGGCAGCGCCGATCGCCGCTCCGCCTCGGCCGTACTTGGAACCGATGTAGGCTCCAATGGCTGCAAACAACATGTATGCACCTTTAGCTTCGGTCCGCGACGCTCTAGCGACGCGGTCCGAACCGAAGTCGGCTGTTGAGCCAGGCTGCACGCTGCTCGCATGGCTGGCATGGCTCGATTCCCAAAAAGCCTGTGACCTTCTTGATCACGTCCCCCGCGCCGATCCCCTGGCGGACAAACGGCACCCGCACTTCGTGTGGTTGCCGTTGACCAGAGGGCTGCTGCTGCTGCTGCTGCTGCCGGTTGATGTACGCCATCTGCAATTCTCCCTGATAGTGCGGACTTCGACAGCTCGTCAGAGCTGTCGAAGCACCCACTTCACGCCGGGGTGGACAACGGGGTGGAGCTTTGCCTCTTCAATGTCGAACCACCGCCAATCGTCGTGCTCCCAGTTGAGAATAGGATGCCACCTTTTGGGCACCTCTGACAACTCGAACACCAACGTTGTGTACTTGAACTTCGAGGCTTTGTCTGGCGCATGCCAGACAAAGCTTCGAGGCTCAGACAGCTCGTAGGAGGGGAGCCCGCGCATCTCCTCTTCAGCTTCACGAAGGGCTGTACCAGCGACAGGTTCACCGTCGCGGACGGCACCGCCAGGAATGCCCCAGAGACCCGGGTCGTAGACCTGTTGGCTGCGCTTGAGCAGAAGCGCATGGTTGCGGGCAAGAAACAGGATGCCGGCAGCTTGCTTGCCCCAGAAGCGTGGTGGATTGCGATGCACAGAAGATATCTAGACAATGCATAGCAAGGCCTTCACTTAAGGCCTTGCTCCTGCTCGGTCTTGTGCTTCTTCGTGCGCGCGTCGGTTGCCGCGTTGTCCTTCTTGGCCTGCTCGCGCAGGTCGACGATGTCCTTCTCGGACAGCCCGGCCTTGGTCGCGAGATCGTAGACAGCTTTGAGTAGCCCGACGATGATGTCTTTGATCAGCTCGGTGGCGTCCATGCTACTTTCCCTCCTCGACCTTCACGTCGAGCTTGAGCCAGCCCAGCGACGCGGCCTTCTTGATTGCAGCGTCGATCTCGCCAATCGTTATGCGCCCGGTCTTGATCGCAGTCACGATCTCGTCGTAGAGCTTCTGGCATTCGACGAGCTTGGTGCACTTGGCCTTCTCGGTGACACCCTTTTTCACGCACGTCTTGCCTTCGGCGACACAAGCCGTGTTCAGGCTCGGCACGACAAGCGCGTCGACGAGATTGACGCCCTTGTACGTCGCGACGAGGGTGGTGTGCAGCGTCTTTTGCGACAGGCAGGTGCAACCCATCGGCGCGAGCGCTGCCGCCAGGAAGATCTCGATGAGAGCGAGCTGCCGTACGAGCTTGCGCGGGATCATGCTTTGGCCTTGCCCTTTCCTTTCGGGCCTACGCTCCAGAGCGGAGGCTTGAGCTTGCCGAGCTTACCGGCGCGGCCATTGGTCACGCCCGCGCTCGTGAGGATCGACAGAACCTCGGTCAGAAACAGCGCGACGCGCACGAAGCCCGTGTGCGCGCTCCAGTGCTTGGTCGCTGCGTTGAGGATCGCTACGGCGATCCCGACAGCGATCAGGATGACTTGCCAGTTCTCGGTGATCCATGCCATTGGGCCGGCACCCTTCAGACGGTTACTACCTCCCATGCCAAAGGCACGAAGAACAACATTACCGCGCCCGCCATGTGGACGTTGTACCCGATTTCGTGAAGCGTCGATATCAGTGCACTCTCGGCTTTTCGCGTCGACGGAGTGTTCACGTAGCCGTTGAGGATATACGCCCAAGCTGATTCCTCGATGACTGCATGAAGAACGCCGTCGTAGACCCGCCACCCGATGAACCTCGCGTCCCCGGGGCCTATGTACTGCTTCGTGACCTTGTTGACGGCGCTCCTGATGGCGGCGTGGTCACCTCGCAGTGGGGATTGCTTTCTTCTTTTCGTCGGCATGGTAGCTTTCCTAGAAAGGTGTCTTTTGCCGGCGCGCTACTTCTTGCAGACGCAGGTGCAGGGCGGCGGGCAAGCCCCAGCCGGACCCGAAGCCGCTGCCGTCATGATGCTCTGCGCACTCACGCCGCACTCGCCCATCAGCTCGGTATACAGCTTGAGCGCGTGGTCCGGGTTGCTCTTGGCCATCTCGGCGGCACCGGGCTTGAACAGATGCCCGATCTCATTGATCGCGCGGTGCACGACCATGGGCCAGGGCAAGCCTGGCGGCAATGCCTTGACCCACGCGCAGATCGCGTAGTCTTTCGCTACTCCCGAAGGGGCGGCGACAGTGATGCCACTGCCCCCCGTGTTCATGGGAGTCCCACCACTAGAGAAAGGGTTGGCAACGACGCTGGCGCTGCCAGCGCTGCTAGCGCTTGCGCTGCTCGGCGTGGACACATACGCGCCCCCTGCCGCTGCCGGCAGGATCGGGGTCATCCCGGTCACCTGCGCCATGCCGCTTGGGAAGCTGCTCCCCGGCTTCTGCAACCCCATCGGTGGGCTGATTGCCCCAAAACCACGAAGATCTGCGATGTAACCCATTTCTACTCTCCGTTGCTTTGCCCTAGCAATTGAAGCTTAGAGCAGCTTGGCCAAAAGCAGCGCGGCAACCGCCACGCCACCGGCGATCATAGCGGTCTTCGCCGTCGAAGAGCCGCTCGTAGTTGGTGTGCTGTACACCGTCGGCGTCAACGTCGTCGTTGGCGTCGTCGTCGGCGTCGTTGCCGGCGTCGTTGCCGGCGCCGTGTAGTTTCCACTCGATGAGCCCGAGCTGTCGCTGCCACCGCCGCCGCCGCCGCCTCCGCTGCCGACAACGCTGCTCCCTCCAGGCAGCAAGGTTTTCCCCGATGAGAGCGCAGTCGAAACAGAAGTCGGCGTCGTCGTCACGAGCGTCACGCCGCCCTTTGACAGCAGGCTTTGGAACGCTATAGGAAAGCCTGCCGACTGTGAGTACGATGTAAGTGTCACTACGCCGGTCGGGCCGACCATGGACGACCCGCCCGGAGCTGTGCCAGCTTGAAACTCGCCTGCGGTCGGCCACTGCGGATCGATACCGTAGCCTCGGTAGCCTCTGTAGTCTCTCAGGTAGCCCATGAGATGTTTTCCTCTCCTTTGATCCTTGTGTCTGCGACCTAGCGCAGCGCAAGCCACAGCACTAGTATACTACTTCCAAGTAGCAACAGCGTCCCCGACGCCGACTGCGCCGGTTGCGTCGCAACTGGCGCAGGCTGCGCAGGCTGCGCAGGCTGCGTTGGTTGTGTGGTGACTAACGAAGGACAAGTTGTCCATGTTTGTGTGATCGTGTCCCAGCACGTCTCACTGCCATCGGACTTTTTGCATTTCTCATGGGAGAGAAAGTTCGACGGCCAGCCGGTTGGCTTGTTGCCCCCTACCGTAGAAAACGTGGTGTACGTACCGCCAGCTTTGGTACAAGCCGCCGTCCGGCAGCTCGTATCGCAGCTCGAGGAAGCGTCAGCGACGATCTGCCTTGTCTTGAGCGCGACAGACGCAGCGGCCGAGGCCGCTACGTCTGCCGTCGCACCGAGAGCGTGAATGTAGCCCATCGCGGTTCTCTAGCCCTTCAGAAGCTTGGCGACCAGTAGCACGCCAAGCGCGACGCCGCCAACGGTCAGTGCGGTTTTGACGGTCTTCTCAGTGGCTGCAGCACTGAGGCTCTTTGAGCTTTGCGTTTTCAGGTACTCGTCGATAGTGCGGAACTTGTATCTCGTTGTGATCGGCCCCAGCTTCGCCATGAGTGCTTTGTTGGCTGTGATCGGCTGGCTGAGTGCGATGCGTGATGCTACCGTTTGGTTGAGAAGGACGTCGCTTATACCAAAGCCGGACGTACCCGAAGCGCGATTGGACGTAAGCGTCACGCCTTTTGCCATTAGCTTGTCGACCGCGCTTATTTGCGACATGACCCCCGGAAGTTTTTGGGCCGCCAACGTTGACGTGAGACTAGCCGTGCCAGTGTACGCAGTTTTGTCCGTGCAATCGCTATAGCACCGCATTTCTGCGCAATACTTGACGTTCTCGTCATAGTAGAGGCTCGGACAGCAGACGAAGCTGTCAGACTTTGTTACGCCAGGGACACCAGTGATCTTGGTGCCGCTCGTGGTCGTTGTGGTCGAAGCTTTACATTTCTTCTCGTGGTCTCGGGCCGCACTGCCTGCCTTGATGAGCGAGGCCGCGATCTTTGGGTTCTGCAGAACTGTTGCGTTGGCCAGCACCGCAGGGAATATCCACTTGATCCTTGCCGTCGTGTGGCTGAGCTTGTCCTGTACTACCTGCGTGGCAACGGCCTTGCGAATCTCCTCGGCGAACTGCCTGCGACTATCAAGCGTGTTGGCAATCGTCATGGGTGACGGCGTGGTGTAGAGCTTGGTCGACGTATCGTAATACGTTCGGGGATCGACCGTGCTGACATACGCCGCCATTGGATCGCTGCTCGATAGCTTGATCTCCTTGAGGGGGTCGGGCTTGTTGTTGTAGGCTTCGTAGCCAAGTGTCAGGCTGGCGCTAGTAGACTCACCCCACATATGCTGCATGTGAAGATAGGAGAAGGCCGCAAGCAAGCGGATGAAGGCCAGCTCGCGAATGGCACAGATATGGCCGTAGGTCATTACGCCGGGCGCTAGGTCGACGCAGGTGGAGTAGCAGCGATCCTGCGCAGTCCAGCACTCAGGGCTGTACCACTCGTTTGTTGTCGTGCCATCGGCGCGACCGCACTCTGGCTTGTCGTCATACTCGTAGCACGAGAGTCGACCGCGGTTGGCGCTGCCGACGTGGAATAGCCGAACAGGCAACGGCTTGAGCTTGTATTTGCCTGCCGTGTAGCTGAACCAAGGCGTCAGTGCGCCGGGCGCAAATCTACGCTCAAACAGCGTTACCGCGGCAAAGAAGTTGAGCAGCTCTTCAGCGGCGAGGTACTGTACATACCTTACGTCAGTGTGCGGATTGTAGGGTCCTCGGATTGTCCACTTGCTATTGTAGCTGTCATCGCGTGTCGTCGACCCCTGACTCAGAGTTTGTGTAATTCTAGTCAGCGCCTGCCACGCAGCCTCACGCACCGTCTCGGCTGGAACGTCATACCACTCCTTGCGCATCTTTCTGACAGTATTGCTTGACTCGTCGTGCACAAGGTTAGCTGTCTTTAGGGCAACGGTTTCAAGTGGAGCGTCAAAGGTCTCAACGGCGTTCTTTGGGGTTAGGGCTCGAAGTACGTCGTACATCGTAAAGCCCACCGCCGGCTTCGTTTGCCTTGAACCACCCTCTGGATAGCTATGGACTGTACCCTCATGGAGCCATGAGTTGTGCTGTGTACGCTCAACGATAGTAGCCCAAGAGTTGATACCGTAGTACGACTTGAGTACCATCGCGAGCCGTTGAGCATCCAGGGCGATGCCTGCGAGCTGGTCCTTGCGCGGCACGAAGATGGCGAGGGGGTATTCATCGCCGGCTCTGATCTTCTCACTTGTGGCGGTTTCGAGCGCCTTGGAGAAAATGGAAAGTGCGCAGCCTACTGCACCGGCGACGATTCCGACCGTACCTCCAGCAACACCTGCTGCAATACCAGTTACACAGCCGGCGGCTACGTCGGTCCACTGCGACACTTGCTCGGCTACCGCACCGGATTCAGCGCTGCCAAACTTCTTTACGAGGTTGGTGACTTGTCGAACAACGCGAGCGGCTACTTCGGCACCGCCGGCAACAAGCCCGGCGCTGTCCCCGCTTTTCTGGTAGTCCTTGATGAGCTTCTGTGTGTCGGCTCCAATGTCTTTGGCGCTGGTGCCCGCAGAATACAGCGCACCGAGCACACTGCCGGCCGTTCCAGTCTTGTCTAGCAGCGTGAGGACGGACGTTTCACTTTGCTTCCAGGCCTCCAGGTATTGGTGCTGGTAGACAAGCTGCGCAGCCTTTCCGCCGTCCTTGAAGATCTCGCCGTACTTGCCGGCGTACTTCTGGGCAATGGTAGTGCCTAGAGCTGCGGCGCGCTGCGCGACAGTGCTTGGGCTCTGTATACCAACGAGCAAGCCTTTCAACGTATCGCTGTTAGCGATGTCCGTCGGCAGGTTCAGCTTCTTGATCGCGGTGTTGTAGGCGGCCGTGCCAAGCTTTTGCAGTGAGGCTCCGGCAGTCCCACCTGTCGCTATACCGTCAGCGATGTCCTTCCAAGCGTCTTTGACTGCCGTCTCGCCACTGAAAGACATCCCGAAGATGGCTTGAATATCATCGGCCGAGATCGAAGCGCTCGAGTACAGACCGAGGATCTGTGTGACAGTCGCCGTTGGCAGTCCACTGCCCGCCGCCATAGCAGCCTCTACGGCCTTGCGCGTTGATGCTGGCAGCGAAGCGAGCGTGGTCGGGTCGATGACCTTGGGTAGCTTGACACCACCCGTCTCGGCGCCGAGGCCATCGGTGCCCAGCCCCTCGAACTCTCGACCGTCTCGTATGTAGCTCATGCGCGCCTCTTTACCAACCGGCAGTTGCTGACACTGGCACCGCCGCTTGCGTCGGTGTCAGCGCCTGCTGCTGACGCTTGAGGTCGTCGACCTTGGACTGCAGCCAGTTGCCCAGCACCTGGCCTAGAAGCGTGAAGCTTCCGATCACGACCGCGGTCTTGGCTGCCTTGGGCTTCTCGACCTGTGCTGACCGAGCTACACCGTATACCAGCGCAGTCATCAAGAGCCCCGATACAACCGGCGACACCACCTTCATGTAATCGAAGCTCTCGGCCGTCGTGCCTGTCGGCACGACGGTCGCGGTCTTTGCGGGTAGAGAAGTCGACGGCACTGTTGCCGGCGGCTGTGAGAACAGCTTGTCGATCTCCTCTGTCCCCGACGGCGACTGAGACGGCAACGCCGTTTCAGTCGGCGTGTCGGCGAGGAGGGCTTCGTATTCGGTGTCGCTGTCGAACATGGCTTACTCCTCCCAGCCGCGGCGAGCACCGAGGATACCCGGCGTGCGTTCGTACGACCGTCGCCGAGGTGCTTCGCTGCTATCCTTGAGAGCGTAGCGCCAGGTCAGATACAGCACGCCTGCCGCCATCGCGACCAGCAACAGCGTCTTGCCGGTGCTAGCTACGGTGTTGTCGTTGTTAGCTGCACCAATCCCTGGTTGGGGCTGCCGGCTTGCAGGCAGCACCAATGGCGTTTGCCAGAGGTCGCCGTCGAGCGTGAGACCTTTGTCGTACATATGACTGCGCAGAAGCTCTATGCCCTGGACCCACGGTGCCGAGCCAATCGGCTGCTCGTTGATCTTGCGGGCCAGAGAGATAACGCCACCATCCGCGACGCCGAGGGCGTAGGTCAGAATCTGCTTGCCGCGCTCGACTGGGTTCTGGACGCCGTTTTTGTGGACGCCGTTTTTCATGGCTCAGTTCCGTTTGAAAGCGAGGTACAACCCCAAGCTGGCAAGGCCAAGTAGTAGCAGCGCCGATTTGCCCGACGTCGGCTTGGGCGCGATGACGGCGATTGCGCCTGAACCTGACCAGTTGGTGCAGTCATTGATCGACCAGATCGTGCCAGCTTGGTCGATCCACACCATGTCCGAAAGCGTCGCGCCGCTGCTGTCCTTCTTGCTCGTGAGCGCGGCCTTCCAGCCGACAGAAGGTGCGTACATCTCCATGCCTTGCACTGTGCCCTGCTGCTTGGACGCTGTCTTGCGCAGCGCGCAGGACGGTCCAAGCGGAGCTTCCCAGTTGGCTTGGTTCTTGGTCGTCACCAGCTCGGGGCCATAGTCGATCGCCCAGCCGGTGCCAAGAACTTTGGAGACGTCGATTGCCGAGGTGGAAGCCATCGTAGCCCCTTACCGAAACAGCCGCCACAAGAGCAGCCCTACGCCTCCGACGATCGCCATTCCCACGTACGTCTTCATCGGCGTTGGCTTCGACACCTCGTCAAACGCACTTGGTGTCGGCGTTGTGGGTGCAGCAGCACCCACAACGTCGCCAGCCAAGGCCGATTGAGAAGGCGGTGAAGCTGGGGCGGTGAACTGCGGGGCGCCTGGCTGCTTGTGGACAGTCTTGACCTCACGGGCCCACGAGTCCCAGACCGGCTTGGCCTGCTGAATCGCGGTGAGGTGGTTGTAGATCGCCTCGGACAGACCTTCGACGTCGCTCACGTTGTCGTCCTGGTAGTAACCCGCACCGAGATACGAATCGATGAAGGACAGCCCTGAGACGACGTGGAAGCGCACGTTGAGCAGCGCTTGGCGTAGGATCGCCGGGTAGCCGACCGGCGCATTCAACACGTTGGACAGAATGAGCCGTGTCAGCTTCAGAAGCTCGCGCGCATCACGCACCGTGAGCGTCGGGCTGCTGATCCCGGTGACCGGAAGCGCGTAGACGGTCGGCGGCGCCCACGTTGTCTTTTGCGTCGTTGTTTGTGTCGCCATGACCTACCTCCCCGCCCGGATGAACCGACCATGTCTGTCACGCCGCCGACTCTTTGCGTAGCTGCTCAGCTTCCGATTCGCTGGATTCCGAGCAATGGATGTTGCAGCGGCCGGGGCCGCTGCAACGTCCGTTGTCTCTGGATTGCGGCGAGGCGAACGGTAGGCACTCGCGATGAGATAGCCAACGAGCCCGGCGGCGCCCAGAAGCAGAAGCAAACCCAACCCCGACAGCACGATCTTTCCCGCGAGGTTCTGGCTCGTCGCGGGTAGCATTGAGCCGGAAGCTGCTGGCAAGGCCACCCCCGGCAAGGCCGCCCCGTTGTCGCCGAGGTAGCTACCTAGCAGTCCTGGTGGTGCCACAGGGGTTTGCCCCTGCATCAGCCACGGCACGGCGGGCTGCTGGTAGCGGTAGGCTGCGGGCTCGTAGGCGACGTTCACGGGCGCGTAGTTGCCCCATTCGGTCGCCAGGCCCGGTCCAAGAGGTTTTGCGTAGCGTGTGATCTTCATCTGTCACCGTCCGTTAGATTATCGCCGTGCTGCAGCACGGCGGTAACCTCCAGCATAGCGTGGCGTCTCGGTGCGGGAAAGTCGGCTGCTCTGTAGAAGCTGCCAGCCGATGTAGCCGCCGACGCCGAGGATGGCGACGGTGACGAGCGTATGAAAAAGCCCGCTGCTGCTAGACTCCGGTTCACCCGGCAGCGCCAGGCCCTTCTCGTTCGTGATCTGCTCGAAGCTCTTGCGCAGCGCCTCGTACTGGTTTTTGAGGTCTTGCACAATGGGCTTGTACTGCGGTGCGGCTTCGACCTTGGCGAAGCGATTGAGCTTGTCGAAGTTCAGGCCGACCGCAACTACGCGGCCTTCGAACGTTGTGAAGTTTTTCAACCACGTCGTCAGTGTTGACGGGCAGCTCGTTAGCGTTCCGCTGCTGTTGTACGCTGCGCCCTTGGCCAGCGTTTGACCTTGGCAGCCCTGTCGGATCGCACGCTGCCGGAGGTCGTACATCGCCATCATCAGCGCATGGCCCTGTACGCTCACATATTTTTGCGCTTCGAGCTTGGCGTCGTCGAAAAAGAGGCTTCCGAGTGCGTTTCCGCCCTGCAGTTGGTAGATGAAGGGCGCTGCATCCGCCTGGTCCTGTGTGTAGGCCATCTCAGCCTAGCTCGCCTTCTTTTCGCGCAGGAGCAGCCACAGGAGCAGCCCTGCACCACCCATCCACAACCACTTCGACGATGCTGACGCTGCCGTCTGCGTCGGCAGCGTCAGCACCGGGGTGGCGGTCGGTGTGGAGGTAGCTACGGAAGGCACAGTCACTGCCGGCGACGGTGCCGCAGGCACAGTCGTCGCTGTTGCTGCTATGTAAGTTGGCGGCATCGGTGCAGGCGTAGTTGGCGCTGGGGCGGCTGTGCGCGTCTCCTCTTGCGTCAGCGTTGGGATCACTACCGTCGGCACGGCTGGCGCTGATTGCGTTGCCGTTAGCGCAGCGGCCTGCGTCTCACGACGGCGCTGCATCTCGGTATCGAGCGTAGCCTGCGATGTCTCGACGGCGGTCAGCATCTCACGCGCGGGAATGGTGACGCTGTCGCTCGACGCAGTCTCGACGCTCTCGTCCGTGGTCGCGATCGGCGTGGTAGTCAGTGCGTAGTTGCCGAAGCCTCGAAGAGACATGGCGGGGTTCCTTTAGCCCTTGAGGACCTTTACCAAGAGCAGCACCGCACCAGCGAGGCCCGCGACCTTGAGGCCGGTACTAAGCGCACTGGATTTCGTGCTGCTGGGAGTGCTACTCGTCTTCGTTGTCGTCGTTGTCGTTGGCGTCGTCGTCGTCGTCGTCGTCGGCGTCCGTGTACTGGTGAACGTTAGACCTTTGCGACCGAGGATGGTCGCGGAGGATACCTGCGCCTCCGTCTTGGTTCCGATCGTCGCGGTTGATTGCAGCGGCAGGATGTTAGTCGCAGTGTAGATAATTGACGTTGAACCGCCCGAGCCGCCGCCGAAGACCATGCTGTAGGCCAGTGCGGCGGCGGCGTCGATGTAGGGGCCGAAATCAAAACTTGTTACACCAAGGTTGATCTTCGTGCCGACTCGACTTTTGACTACTGCAGCGATGTCCGCAGCCGAGGTTACGCTTCCGAAGTAGTTCTTCCAGGACAGCAAGAAGACCTCGAGCGTACTTCTGACCGTGCTCGCTGCTAGTGTCAGCTTCTGCGTCCCGACGAGAGGCAAGTTCACGCTGTAGGAGACCGCCCCGACCTTCTGGCTCAGCGCCGAAGCCAACCCCTTGACGACCTGCGTGCCGATGTCGTCAGTCGAGCCGAAGCCGTCGACCCCGTCAGCCTCGTACGCGTAGTTGGGGGTCGCGTAAGGATCGCGGTCATCGAAGACGCCACGGGTATAGTTGCCCGAAGCGCCAAGGCCGCCTACCGGAAGCTGGTAGGGTCTATCTTGCCCACGCCGGCTGGTGAAGTCTGGCTGCGGCCACGTGAAGGGATAGCCGTGCAGGCCGTTCTGTCCGCACTTGCATGGTGCCATTGTGCTTTTCCTAGTTTCCTCATGCCACAACGGGCATGGCAACAGCATGGATGAGCCGCTTGACCATCGCGCCTACGTTACGGCCTGGTACGGGGTCCAAGATCACCCAGGCCCGCGACGCTGGGTCATAGACTTCGGCCCACACGTGCGCGAGGACCGGCCGTCCGTCCTTCCGCTGAAAAGCCCCGGCTACAAAGCGGACCTGCGCACCGATCGCGGCAGTCATGGCAGCCGCAAGCACGGTCATGTCATCGCAGTCGCCATTGCCCGTCTCAACTACTGCGCGCGGTGACTTGATCTGCTCGATTGCCCGCGGGTCGCGCAAGTAGCGAATATTCATGCGGATCCAGTTCAAGACCGCAGCGTACTCACTCAAGTAGTCGTGCGGAAAGATATTTTGTACCAACCGCTCGGTCGAAAGCCGCAGCTCGGTGTCGAACTGACTTTTGACTACCGCCTGTGCCATCTTGCGCATCGTCTCGTAGGGCGATGGCGGAGGAAGCATCTGGTTCGGACGGTAGAAACCGGCAAGGGACGGCACTGACGTACGACTCCGTAGACCGTACGCAGCGCGCGGGGTGGGACGACACTACTGTATTGTGATTTGGCATGGAAGTCAAACCGCCGGGCAGACGTGTTCGACTAGCGAGAATCGCTACGTTCACGTCTTTGTGGGGCGCGTGGTGGGAGCGCTGTGGGCTGTTGTTGCTGATGGTGGGTGGTTTCTACCCTTCTACCTTACTCGGGTAAAATGGTCTGTGTCAAGATTTCTTGGCGTGGGCTTGACAAGCCGCAGGTGAAGATCTACTATCGAAGGCGTGACACATACGACGTCAACTCAGGAGCCTACTGTGTCTCGACCTTGCCCTTGCTACTAACCACGACCATCTGATCCACTACGTCGTCGTCCGGCACGATCTGCCTGTAGGCTTGCAAGCTGCGCAACTAGTCCATGCCGCAGGCGAGTCTGTGCGCGGTGTTGTGCCTCCTGGTACCTTCGCAGTCGTACTCACCGTCCCTGACGAGTCGGCGTTGCTACAGCTTCAGCAGCGCCTCGTCGACAGCGGTGTTGACCACACACTGATTCGCGAAAACGATCCGCCCTACGCCGGCCAAGCGACTGCCCTTGGAGCGGCGCCGGCTCTGCGCAGGGCGTGCAAGCGCTACTTCAGCGCCCTGCCGCTGCTTGGCAGCGACAAGGAGGTTTGACGATTCTACGGCGTTGTAGCTCAGCGGTAGAGCGCCGAGGCGTTCCTCGCGGGAGCCTTGGAGGTCGGATGGTTCGAGTCCTCCCGACGCCAAAAAACTTTGTGCCCCTGGTCGAGCAGCGGTAAGGTTCGGTGCGGAAGAGAGCTGCCTACGACGCCCGAGCACCAGAGGCGCCATGCGCTTGTAGCTCCAATTGGAAGAGTAGCCGCGGTAAGGACGCGGAAGGTTGCTGGTTCGAACCCAGCCAAGCGCACTGTTTTTGTTGCGGGGTGGTAGCTCAGCGAGAGCGGCCGGCTTCGTCGGCAGGTCGGAGGATCGTTACCCTCCCCACCCCACCTAGCCCGTTCGTGTCGAAGGCGTCCTCGAGAAGTGGCTCGCGCGAGACTCCAGCTCGATGAGCAGCATGCGGTAGACTCGGCGATTCGGCACGTAACATCGACCGCCGTCAGAGTGCCGCGCCTCAAAGTACGGTCGGTCATCGCCGTTGAAGAAGGCCGCGAGCGCTGCGGCCACGCCGGCACTGCGACTGATTCCTGCCTCGCAGTGTACAAGCACACCGTCGTGGCGTAGCACGCCGTCGGGGCGAAGCACCTCGAGCATGCGGCAGATAGCTTCGACGTCGTCGACCGAGAAGAGCTGCGGCTTGCGGCCGAGGTAGGCGACGGTGGCGTTGGGCACGTCTTGAACGGACGTAGCATCAAGATCGTCGAAGGCCAGTCGCAGCACGGCCAGCGTGCTGTCGTTGGTCAGCGGACGCGTTTCAGGCGCATCGGGGTCGCGGATAGAGATGATCAGGTGTGGCACGCGCAGTGGGTTTTCGCGCTCAGCGTCGGCGCGGCTTTTGACGACGATTTGCATGGCCTTGGCTCCATTCGGCAATGACTTCAAACATATTGCCCCGTAGGTTCAAGCACGCTCTGTCGCCCGGCTGTATCGTTGCTCGGCAGACCCTTGGACGTTTGTTGTAGACTTTGCAAGCAACGCGGTACAGCACTGAGCCTTGGAGAAGAGCGCAGGCGCAAACTTCAACCCCGCGAAGTGGACCTGCGCGTATCTGGCGTTGGCGGGTGCTGATGGCGCCCCAGTACGGCGTGCGGCCAGACAGCATTGCACTGGCCGTTTCGACGACCGATGGGTAGCGCACGTAGCGCTTGACCAGCGCTTTGCCAAGCGTCTTCTCGTCGGTCTCCGTGACGTCGCAGAAGACCTCTTCGTTGTACGGGCTAACGCAGCAGGCGCCACACTGCTGGCAGTCAGGTTTAGCCATCTCCATGGTGCTCTGTTGGTCCGTACCCCTCTTTGATCTTGCGCTTCATTGTCGCTACGATTCCCTCCCACGGCATGGGCGCCCAGCCGGTGAGCATGATCCCGCAGTCAAAGCTCAAGCTCCGCGGGTCGCGCAGACATCCATGCTCGTGCCCGAAGAGATGCCACGCGTCAGGCCGGTGGCTGTTTTTCCAGCGTAGCATCGGATAGTGGCAGAGCGAGACGTAGAGCGTCCCGCCTGGCGTTGCGACGGCTTCACCCCGCAGCTTGAGGATGGTCAGATTCTCGATCGTCTCGAAGCGCTCGCGCACGCCTGGCGCGTCCACGTCGTGGTCGTGGTTCCCTCGGACCAAGTGGATCTTCCCCTGCAAGCGCCGCAGCAAAGTAGCGAGACGCGTCTTGGGACTTTGCTGCGCCCGCTTGAAGAGAGCGATGTCTCCGAGGTGGTAGACCGTATCGTGCGGCTGGACAAGGGCATTCCAGTTTTTGATCAGAGCCTCGTCGTGTGCCTCAATGGAAGAGAAAGGACGTCCGTCATACTCTAGGATGTTAGTGTGTCCGAAGTGTGTGTCGGAGACGATGAAGCGGCAGGGGGCGGGCATTAGACTTTCCTTACGGGTATGGGCGCACCAGCTTCAAGCGCGCCGGGGGTAGCACTAGCTGCTTGATCCGCGAGGTTGGACAAACGTAGCGCTCTACAGGAGCCTGGTTTTCAGGATCCCATTTGAGCAGGATGCCAACGGCCGTGCTGTTTGGGCGGTGTACGGGGGTGTACGCACACTTGAAGACGACCATCTCGATGTCACTCTCACCGTCTGCTGTCTCGTATTGCACACGGAGCATAGCGGCGGGGTCGAGGGTGATATTCGGCATCGTGGGCCCCGCGAGGCTAGTTACATTCTCGCTGTCGCTCATCGGTTGCCTCCCTGCTTGGCGACGGAGTTGAATTCTTACCTGGCGGTGCCGCCAATGCTCAGTGGTCTGGACGTGGTCTTCGCGCACCCATTTGCCAACAGCGTGTCGAAAGGCGTCGTAGCCAAAAGCCTTGGCCCAACGCACGACGTAGCCCTCGTGCTGCGCGCGGTAGGGCGCAAAGCGCGCTTCGATTGTGAGGCGGTCGTAAGGTCCTTGGTAGATGACTGGGACAAGCTCGAGGTCTAGGAGCTGGGCCCAGTCTACGGTGTCGGCCCAGGACAAACACAGGTTGTTGGCGTCCCAGACACTGAAGAGCAAAAAGTGTGCGGGCAGATCGTCGTAGCGAATGCTGTGAACAGCCGTTACGTTTTCACCGCAGAGTCGCCATCCGAGTGGAATGTCGTTGGCTATACGACCGTGCAGTGCCCGTATGAAGCTGCGGGATGGATGTGGGTCATAAGACAGCGAACGCGCATGGACGTAGTCGGCGTACATTGACGTGTTTTCGCCATCGAGCTTCAACGTGACTACGACTTGCTCGGTGTCAAACGCCGCGTCGTTTTGTAGCACGGCATCGTCGGCGGTGTAGCCGGGACTCCATGGCAGGTGCGGTGTCCGTGGATATTTCACTCGCGGCGCGCATGTAGGCGGCATAGGCACTACCCCACGGTCACGGCAGCCTCAGCCTCAGCCATCAACGCTTCAGCATGGTCACCGATAGCGTAGCCCGGCGCCCGCAGCCGTTCGCGGGCCTCTGTGAGCTGCCGTCGGAAGCAAGCCTCGGCGTCGTTGTCTGGCCAGAACGCCGGCCAGCCGGTCTCAGCTCGGATGACGCTGTCTAGAGCGCCGTCTGTAAGACCCGGTAGGATCTCACGGGCGATCTCGCGTGGAGGCTTGGTCCACTGCGTCGGTCTTGGACGGCAGGCCAGACAACCGCAGGCCTCTCGCTGTGTGTCCGGCATCGACAGCATCCTTGCGCAAAGAGTTTTTAGGTACCACGGAGGCTAACAGCCTGTCAAGAAGTATCGCGCCCGCCCCTGTTTCTCGCTGGTTGTTCTCTGCACGGGTTGAACGCGGCGGACCTCCGGGGTAGAGGGGCGATGACAATTGTAGAACCTGCAACCTGAAGAACAACACTATTGCTGCTCAGCGGTGGAACACCCCGGTGTGTACTCCGTTACGCTCTTGCGCAACGCCAACAAGGGTCAGGACGGGCGCGACGAGGACGAGCCTAGACCAAAGTGGAGGTGCTGTCTAGAATTTTTGGTTGCGTAGCGGGCACTGCTCTGGAGTGTGCGCTAAGGCGCAAGCTCTGCCGTCCAGTAGTCCTGCCATTCCCGCGGGATTGTCCGCACGTTTTGCAGCGCGACGTTGAAGGCAGGCATCCACGTCGGGCAGACCGGCTTGCGCCGCAGCTTCATCCCTGCTTCTTCCGGCGTCCGGTCGGCCTTCTTGTGATTGCACGCGCTGCAGCAGGCCACTATATTGGACCATTCAGTACGTCCGCCACGCGAGCGTGGAACGACGTGGTCGAAGGTCAAGGTCGTGCCGTGGCCATGCGCACCGCAGTAGACGCACTCGAAGTGATCGCGTGCAAGCACGTTTTGACGAGAAAACTTGATCCTCTTGGTGTAGTTGGCGATCGGGTGACGCAGCCGTACGACCGCGGGCATACCCATGTTGAAGTGGACCTCGCGGTCGTAGCGCGAGAGCACGTCGACCTTGCCGCGGGCGACGTAGGACACCGCGCGCTGCCAGGGCACGCTGTTGATCGGTCGGAACCCCTGGTCCAGAACAAGAGTGGTAGTGTGCATGGCCGATCCTAGCGCAGGTCTCTCATGGTCGTGATCGTAGCATGTTCGCAGGTGGACCGGGAGGGAGTCGAACCCTCATGCCTTGCGGGCGCGGCTTTTTGAGAGCCGTGTGTCTACCTATTCCACCACCAGTCCTGAGCGGTGCACGGAGAGGGAGTTGAACCCTCACGCCCTTGAAATGGGCACCGGGCCCTCAACCCGGGGCGGCTACCATTTACGCCATCCGTGCAAGCGGTGCCGGCCCCCGGTGTCGAACCGGGAAGTACACGGGTATGGGCCGTGCAAGGGGAGCCGCCCCTTCCGACCGGCGCGTGCGAGGAGCGGGACTCGAACCCGCACGTCCGAAGACACCAGACTCTAAATCTGGCGGGTCTACCGAATTTCCCCATCCTCGCATTCAGCGCGCCCTAGAAGATTCGAACTCCTAATTCCAGGTTCGTAGCCTAGCGTGATAATCCATTTCACTAAGGGCGCAGGGAAGCTTTGAGTGGGCGATGAGGGAATCGAACCCCCGTCTACGGTGTGTAGGACCGTCGTGCTAGCCGTTCTACTAATCGCCCTTGAGCGTCGCGACTGAGAATCGAACTCAGACCTCGAGCTTCGGAGGCTCGCGTGCAGCTTCCACTACACTATCGCGACAGACACCGCCGGAAGGATTCGAACCCTCGATCATCTGGGTAGAAGCCAGAGGCCTTGTCCACTAGACGACGGCGGCTCGGAGACGTCGGTGGGATTTGAACCCACGTCAAACGGCTTTGCAGGCCGTTACCTCGCCTCTCGGTCACGACGTCAAAGCAGCAGGGGCGGCAGGAATCGAACCCGCTCCTATCGGTTTGGAGCCGAATTGGCTGCCATAGCCTCGCCCCTGTAAACAGAGCCGGTGATCGGATTCGAACCGACTACCTTTCGCCTACCGAGCGAATGCTCTTCCAATTGAGCTTCACCGGCAAAAGAAGTGGACCCGGAGGGATTCGAACCCTCAACATCCGGCGTGCAAAGCCAGCGCTCTGCCAATTGGAGCTACAGGCCCAAAGTGCGCTTGGCGAGGATTGAACTCGCACCTGCAGCTTGAAAGGCTGCCGTCCACATACCAAGTAGACCACAAGCGCGCGGTAGCCTCAGCCGGATTTGAACCGGCGTTCCTGGCTTGAGGGGCCAGTGTCCTAAACCGCTGGACGATGAGGCCAAGAGCCCCGAGTCGGATTTGAACCAACCACCTCCTGATTACAAGTCAGGTGCTCTACCGTACTGAGCTATCGGGGCGTTGGAGCCGGATGGCAGAATCGAACTGCGTTGGGGCCGCTTACGAAACGGCTGGCTGCACCAGCAAGCCAACATCCGGCAGTGGGGCTGGCCGGAGTCGAACCGGCACGTCCGAAGACACACGCTCCTGAAGCGTGGGCGGCTACCAATTACGCCACAACCCCAAAACGGTCGGGATGGCCAGGTTTGAACTGGCGACCTCTCGGGCCCGATCCGAGCGCGCTCCCAGACTGCG
>Ga0209518_1000907_pt1 | contig 35735 bp, 25 predicted proteins | sample RifGroB1_FD_183993 | JGI IMG/M metagenome (GOLD analysis project Ga0209518, IMG submission 183993) | Groundwater microbial communities from Rifle, Colorado, USA - Groundwater B1 (SPAdes) (version 2) | ecosystem: Environmental > Aquatic > Deep subsurface > Groundwater | place: Rifle, Colorado...
ACCGTCAGGTACTGTGAAAAAAAATATTGAAAAATAACAGAGATTCATCTTAAAAACTCCCCTTGTCTTCCTCTGGGAGATAAGGGGCTGGGGGTTTGTGGGTAAAAAATCTTTAGGGTTTTCCAGGATTGACAAATAGATTGATAGAACAAAGATTCCTAATCCTTGCCACAAAAAAAAATTGCTACCTTTTTCCTGACAGTTAAAAATAAAACTTGACCGTATTAAAAAAATTTCGTAATTTTAAAAGTATATTTATTGCACAGGAAAAAAAATGTTTTTCAACTCTCAAAGCCATTCTTCATTTATAAACAGCATGAATATCACAGTCGTGGTGGTCGTCAATCTTTTACGGGAATGCCCGGTGGAGAATCTTTAAAAAAACATTTAAAGAAAAAAAGACGAAGCCTCCGCTCGGGTTTACCAAAACCTGACGGGGGCTTTTTTTATTTCAGGCTCCTTTCAGGTTTTTTTGATAAAAAAACAAAAAAAAGGAGTTTCTTATGAAATCAATAATCCAAATCCTCTTAATTCTTCTCACTGTGCGCCTTGCGGCGCTCAATCTATTTCTTAATTCAATCATCTTTCATCAAATCAAACAAACGAGGAAAAATCAATGGAAAAAAAAGGCGCTGAGATTATTATAGAAACTTTAGAAAAAAAAGGAGTCCGTCTGGTATCAGGGATCCCGGGGGGATCAAACCTCCCTATTTACGATGCTCTTTCAAAGAGCCGAAAAATCACCCATATCCTTGCCCGTCATGAACAGGGGGCAGGATTTATCGCACAGGGAATTGCCCGTACCACCGGAAAAGCAGGGGTTTGTATTGCTACTTCAGGTCCCGGAGTTACCAATCTTTTAACAGCACTTGCAGATGCCAAACTGGACTCTATCCCGATGATTGCGATTACAGGGCAGGTCGCCTCCAGCCTTTTAGGCACCGATGCTTTTCAGGAAGTCGATACTTACGGGCTGTCCCTCCCGATTACAAAGCACAATTTTTTTATTAAAAATGCTGATGAAATTGAAAAAACTCTCTTTGAAGCTTTTTGGATCGCTGAATCAGGTCGTCCGGGACCGGTTTTGATCGATATTCCAAAAGATGTTCAAAATCAAATCATTGATTTTATTTCTATGGAGGACGAAAGCCGATTTGAGCCAAAAGAAGAATGGAACGAAGAAGACTTGAAAAAAACCGCTGAAAAAATCAACCGGGCTCAAAAACCGGTTTTATATATCGGAGGGGGTGTTCTCTCAGCAGAAGCCTCCCAAGAGATTCAAACACTTTCTGAGAAAAACTCGATTCCGGTTGTCTCCACTTTAATGGGACTGGGGGCTATTTCTTCAGACCACCCTTTATTTTCCGGAATGATCGGAATGCACGGCGCCCCCTGTGTGAATATGATGATGGAGGAAGCGGATCTGATTATTGTAACGGGCGCAAGGTTTGACGACCGGGCAACCGGAAAAGTGGACGCGTTTTGTAAAAAAGCTTCTGTTATTCATATCGATATAGATAAAGCCGAAATCGATAAAATCAGGAAAACGGATTTGTATCTGGCAGGAGACTTGAAAAAAATAATCGGAAAATTGATCCCGATGATAGAATCTTCAAAACGGGAAAACTGGATACAGGAAACTGAAAAACTGAAAAAAGAACATCCTATGCCTTTTCCTAAAAAAAAGTATCATCCCGCTTCTCTGATTCAAAGAATCGGAAGAGAGCTGCCCGATGATGCAATTATTATTACCGATGTCGGTCAGCATCAGATGTGGACTGCCCAGCACTACCCTTTTCAAAAACCGAGATCGTTTTTGACATCGGGAGGACTGGGGACTATGGGATTCGGTCTTCCGGCAGCAATTGGCGCAGCATTGGCAAATCCGGATAAAAAGATTATTCTTTTCACGGGAGACGGGTCATTTCTCATGAATATTCAAGAACTTGCGGTTGTCCATGAATGGAACTTAAATATTACCATTATTATATTGAATAACAGACAATTGGGAATGGTAAAACAGCAGCAGGAACTTTTTTTTGCTAAAAACTATTTTGCCTCTCAATTTCACTATACGCCGGATTTTGATTCAATCGGGAAAGGATTCGGCATCAGGAGTATCCGAATAGAGAATGAAACAGAAGAAGCAAAGTATTTTGACGATATGATTGAATCCAAAACCCCTTTTCTGGTTGAATGGATGACAGACCCGGATGAAAATGTCTTTCCCATTGTTCCCCCGGGAAAATCAAATATTGAAATGATTCAGGAGTAAAGCATGAAAACAGCGATTATTGAACTCACCGTCCGGAATCATCCGGGCGTTATGTCTCATATTACAGGTCTTTTTTCAAGACGGGCCTACAATCTGGAAGGAATTTTTGTCAACCGTCTGAAAAACACGGAAAAAAGCCGGATGCTTCTGGCAGTCGAGGAAAATGAGAAAATTTCCCAGATCATCAAACAGCTTGAAAAACTTCATGATGTATTGGAGGTTTCTCTCAGACACGATGAAAAAGAAGAGCTGATCAGGAAAATGGATGAGTTTTTGACTTAAGAAACCGGAGGGGAAACTTCCCCTCCAATTTAAAAAAAATTATCTTTTCTGCATTTTAAAATGATTGACCCATTGAAAAACAGCACCGAAAAAACCGGCTTTGTTTTTCTTTTTTCTTTTCCACTCCGACTCGCTTGAAAATTCAAGGTAAAGAAGGCGCAAAACAACTAAAAACAGGATCCCGAAAAGGATAATATAAAAAGAAGAACGGGATTGAGGTTCCTGGTTCATTTTTTCAAAATTTTCTTTTATCATTTCTGATTCTTTTTGAAACTGGCTTTCACCGATAATCTTGATCAGTTTTTGATCGCTTTCTATCCCGTTTTTGATTTGGGAAAGGATCATTTTGATCTTTTCATTCTGGATATTTAGACTGTTTTCAACTCCCTGAAGTTTTTCAATTGATTTTTTTTTCTCATCAATATTGAAATAGACTTTTTGGAGATAAACAAATGAAGTAATAAAAAAAAGAACTATCAGACCTGAAAAAAAATAAAGAGGAACATTTTTAACCTTTATTTTTTTTGATTCCACCGCAATTGAATTTTTATAAGTCTGAATAGAATTGGATTGTGCCGGCTCAAAAACCATCCCCTCCTCCTTGAAAAGAAAAAACCCTCTCATCCTTGAGAGGGTATAAAAAAAATTATCTTAAAAGCTGTAGAACGCTTTGAGTTCTTTGATTTGCCTGAGCCAGCATCGCATTGGCAGACTGAAGGAGAATATTATTTTTAGAATATTCCACCATTTGGTGAGCCATGTCTGTATCTCTGATTCTCGATTCAGCAGACTGAATATTTTCAGCGGCTGATTCCAGTCCCTTGATCGCATATTCAAGCCGGTTTTGATAAGCGCCGAGATCCGCTCGTTGTTTGCTGACTTTTTTCAGCGCTACATCCAGAGTTCCGATTGCCTGATTTGCTTTTTCCATAGTAGAAAGAGAAAGAATATCATTGGACGCCTGTTCCTTGATATTTAAAGCTCTTGCAGTCATGGTGCCAATATAGACTCTTTCTCTTTGATCCATATTTGCTCCAATATGAAACCAGAGGCTGGCTGCTGTATTTTGAGGATCCACAGTATTGAATGCAAACCGTCCTGTCAGCATGGAAAGACCATTGAACTGTGCGTGTGACGCAATCCGGTCGATTTCATCAATTAATTGTGAAACTTCCACCTGAATCTGCATTCTGTCTTCAGTAGTATAAATACCGTTTGAAGACTGTACAGCCAAAACCCTGACTCTTTGAAGAATATCCTGAGTATTCTGAAGGTATCCTTCAGTTGTCTGAATAAAGGAAATACCATCCTGAGCATTTTGACTCGCCCGGTAAAGTCCTTTCACCTGGGCTCTCATCTTTTCAGATACAGCAAGTCCTGCCGCATCATCGCCTGCTCTGTTGATTCTTTGTCCTGAAGAAAGTTTTTCGATATCTTTCTGTAAATCGCCGTCGTTGATATTGAGTTGTCTCTGAGTGTAAATAGCACTCATATTATGATTGATGATCATTAGTCTCCTCCTTGAAACTTTTTTCTAACATCCGTGTTAATACTATTTTCGATGGATTTGTAAATTCTTTAACATTTTTTTTTAATTTTTTTGCACTTTCAGGAAAAACAGGAAAATGCAAGAAATTTTTTCCGTCTAAACAAATTTATTATAAATTAATTTACAATACATTAAATATTATTTTAAACAAATATAAATTTTATAAAAAAATCTCTTGATTTTTTCTTTATCTTTATTATTGTTTATACAAAACTGAATTTATGAAACATCTCACAAGGAGTCTCTATGAAAACCCGGAATAAGCTGTTTATCACTTTTGGCGGAACCATGTTTATTATTTTACTCTTGACAGGAATTGTTGTTTATTTTTATTCAAAATCTCAGATCATTCAGATACAAGAAGATAATATTGGTCTTTTGTCTCAAACCATTAATAAAAAAATAACCGCTATTCTGGATGTTTCAATCAAAAACCATTTGAGAACCTTTTCTCAAAAAACAAAAAACATGACTGAGTACTACTACGAGTTATACAAAAAGAAGCAAAATAGAAGTGAAAAAGAAGTTATCGCAATGCTCCGGAATATTTTTCTTTACCCCGCTTTTATGAAAGTAGGAGAGACCGGTTATCTTGCCGGAGTGAAAGATGATGGAACTTTATTGATTCATCCGGCCTCTGAAGGAGTCAATGTTTCCAAGGCGCCGTTCTGGCAAAAGGTAGAAAATATTTTACAGAGTCCTGAAAAAGAAGGGTATTTTGAGTATGAATGGAAAAATAAAAATGAACAGCAGGCGAGAAAAAAAGTAGGATACATCACCTATTTTGAACCCTTGAAATTAATTCTCTGGGTTTCTGCCTATAAGAGTGAATTTAACTCACTGGTGAATACGGCTGATTTCAGGGATAATCTGATCTCCATTAAACTGGGTGAAACTGGATTTATATACATTATTGACAATCAAGGCAATGCTCTTATTCACGAAAAACTGGAAGGAAAAAATCTATCTGATAAACCTTATATTAAAAAAATGCTTCAGGAAAAAAACGGCAAGCTTCACTATTTGATTGAAGAAGAAGGCAAAGACTACATCGCTTTTTTCAGTTATATTCCAGAACTGGACTGGATTGCTGTCAGCGGATTGTCTTATGACGAACTCATGGCTCCCTTGTTTCTTTTAAAAATTTTCATTATTCTGGGAGTTTTGGTAGCTTTTATCATATCTTTATTGATTTCTTCCATGACCGGAAAACTGCTGGCAAAAAAAATCGAAAAATTCAGGCATATTTTTTCAGTAGCGGAAAAAGGAGACCTTACTCAAGGCTATCAAAGTGTTTCTCATAAAATTCTTCAAGATGAAATTGATGATATGGGCTTGTCTTTCAACCAGTTTTTGGCAAACTACCGCGAGCTTCTCATGAATTTGCGCAATGTCACCCATAAACTTCTGGATCTGATTCAGACCCTGGCAAGCTCATCACAGGAAACTTCTTCCACTTCCAACGAACAGGCGGCAGCGGTTAAAGAAATTGTCAGCACTATGGAAGATCTGGATATTTTATCAAAATCAATTGAGAAAAAAATCAACGAAATAGTCAATATCAGTACCAATACCCAGAAAACAGTTAAAAACGGATTTGATAAAGTTCAGGATACGCTTAAAAAAATGTCTGAGATCAACGACGCAAACCGGGTCACCATCGATGGGATCAAGTTTTTAAGTGAAAAAATAAACAATATCTGGGATATTGTCAACATGATTAATAACATTGCCGATCAGACAAAAATCATTGCCTTTAATGCGGAATTGGAAGCTTCCTCAGCTGGAGAAGCGGGAAAAAATTTCCAGATTGTTGCGGCTGAAATCAGAAGACTGGCTGATTCCACCGTTACTTCCACCCGTGAAATTAAAGAAAGAATCACCGAGATTCAAAAATCTTCCGACCGCCTGATTTTAACTTCTGAAACAGGAACTGAAAAAATTAAAGAAGGCAACCAGTTTGCCAAAGATATCCACGCACTTTTTGAAGATGTCTTATCCAGTTCTGAAATATCGACTGAATCCATGAATCAGATCGCGAAATCGATTCAGCAGCAGGTGGTTACTTTTGAACAGGTATCCATTGCCATTAAACAGATTTCTGAGGGGGCGGACAATATCGCCGTTGCCACAAGAGAAATTTCAGGAGTGACAGAAGACCTTTACAATGTTTCAGAAACATCCGCTCATCTGGTCAGCAGATACAAAATAGATGCCACGAAAGAATCCAATACTGAAAAAAATTAAATTGAGAGAGTCAATGGAAAATTCAGAAATTATTAAAGAAATACAACGCTCTGAAAATCAGCTGAAAGAAAAAAATGAAATTCATGAAGGGCAGAAATTTGTCATCTTTCTGATTGCTGAAAAATATTTTGCTCTAGCGGAAAATCTGGTGCAGGAAATTATTATCAACAGCGAAATCTACTATCTCCCTTTTGTGCCTCAATATATCAGGGGGCTTATTAACCGCCAGGGAGATCCTTATACGGTTGTGGATATTCATTTATTAATCAATAATGAAAAGCTGGATGGGAAAAAATTTATTATTCTCCGGGATAAAATAGATAAAATAGCATTTCTCATCACAGATGTTTTAAAGATTGTTTTTATTGAAAAAGACAATATCCACACTATTCTTTCTTCAAATGCCAAAGACAATTATTTTGCTCAGTTTATCTCATTAGAGAAGGAAGAAATCCCTGTATTGGACACTCGGCAAATAATAAAAAAAATTCATCATGATATTGAATATGAGTAAAAAAAACTATTTTTTATCCATTCATTATTCCAATATGGATTTTTACATCAACCGGAGTCAGTTTTTTGCGAGCGTTACTCCCGATATTCTGGGAAAAAGGAAAAAAGCAATTCCTTATTTTCAGGAAATCATTCAGTACGGAGAAGAAAAAATTCTGCTTTTTGATTTGGATCAGTTTTTATGCAGGCATTTTAAAACAGAAAAAAAAGATTCTTCTCTTTTATGCATCATCACCGATACAAAAAATTATTCCAAAGAAAGTCAACGCCTTTTAAAACAAAGCCTCAGAAAAGACAAACAATCTTTTTCTCCCCATCTCATTGCCTGTCTTCTCCCCTCATCTCTGGAAATAAAAAACATTTCTCTTTCAAACCTTAAATTACTTTCTTCCTATTTTTTTTCATGCCTTTATCAGCATGGAATTGCCGCCTGCTCTTTTATTGAAAAAAAAATAATTTATTTTATTGATTTAGAAAAAATAATGATCACTGCTTTGCAAGAAAAAAACGGAGCGCTTTTATGAAAATTGTCTTGACCCTCACCTCTGCTATCATGCGGAATATTTTAAAAGATATTTTCGCAGAACAAAACGAAGAAGTTGTTTTTATGACTTCCTCTTCACAGGAAGCTTTGAAATTCTGTTTACAGAATTCGGTCGATGTCTTGATTTTGGGAGAGAATACTTTTTCTTTTTCCGATACCCAGTTTTTTTCTCAACTCAAAGACGCTTCTTCTCTCACTGAAATTCTTTTTACAGGCAGATGGAAAAATGAAGAGATTCTTTCTCTTGAAAAACTCAATTTTACCAAAATCATTGATTATCCGAGCATGGAAAAGATTCAGGACAAGTTTTATCAAACAGAACTATTCAACAAGTTTAAAAAACTTTTCCCAGCCTTGACCAGACACAATCAAAACGCTTCCCATCAAGAATACACAGAAAAAATCGAGCATATTGTGATTGGTTCCTCCACGGGCGGACCCAAAGCTTTAAAAATGATTTTAGATAATCTGCCGGCTGATTTTCCTGTTTCCATTTCAATTGTCCAGCACCTGGAGCAAGGACATGAGGAAGGTCTGGTCAAATATCTGGATCAGGAAAGTCCATTAAAAATCCGCACAGCCGTCAATGAGGACAAACCCAAAGCGGGAGAAGTGATTTTAGCTTTACAGGGAAACCATTTAGTCGTAAAAAATAAAGTTTTTTATTATGAAGACACCCAGCAGGTTAATTTCCAAAAACCCGCTGTGGACAGGCTTTTTGAGACCGCTGCCAATTCTTTTAAAAAAAATTTAGTCGGGATTTTGCTGACTGGAATGGGGCAGGACGGAGCCAACGGATGTCTCAAAATTATTCAAAACGGCGGATTTACTCTGGTTCAGGATGAAAAAACTTCCACTGTTTTCGGAATGCCTAAAAAAGCGATTGAGTTAAACGGCGCATCGGTCATACTTCCTTTAGAAAAAATTGCGGATTATTTGATTTCAATTGTGAAAAACAGGAATCAATATGGAAAATAAAAACCATTACCAGCCGATTTTTGAATACATTTATCTCAAAACCGGTTTGCAGCTCATTGAATCCAATGAAAAAGCAGTGAAACGCTATCTGGATCATCAGTTTTTGAATCAATCCCCTGAAAAATATTTATTAAAACTGGAGCATAATACGGACGCACTCAATGCCCTGATTGAGATTTTTACGATTCATGAGACTTATTTTTTTCGGGAAGAAAAATATTACAAACTCTTAAAGGAAATTATTTTACCCAAATATAAAGAACAAAAAACTTTTCCTCCCATGATCTGGAGCGCTGCCGCTTCATCCGGAGAAGAAGCCGTCTCTGCCGCGCTTTTTTTAAAATCTTTGTGGGGAGAAAAAAAAATATCTCATTCTCCAGTGGTTGCGACTGATATTGATTTGAACACGCTGAATAAACTCAAAAATGGCGTTTATAAAAAGATTTCCATGAGAAAAGACGGAGAAATCTTCCATGAACTGATCAAACAAAACGCAGTTATCAGCAATGACAGCATTACAATTGCCCCCGAAGTCCTCTCCCTGATTCAAATCAAACAGATCAACCTTTTAAAAGACCTTTATTTTCCGGTTCTCCAGTCGTATTTTGATATTATTTTCATCTGCAATGTGCTGATTTATTTCAACTCAACGATAAGAAACGAAATTATCCGGAAAGCGGTTGATGTTTTGAAAGAAGACGGATATCTGATTGTTTCCAGTTCAAATACCGCTTTTATCCAGCACCCCAATCTTGAACTGCTTCATTATAACAATGCTTTTTATTTCAAAAAACGAAAGGAGAAGTGATCATGCTGGAAATCAGAGAAGAAGATTTTATCGAAGAAATGGAAGAAAATTTAGAAGAAATAGAAAGTATTTTAGTAAATACTCAGGAAATTGAAAAACTTCCTGTTTTTATGGTTAAAAATTTATTTCAAAATATTCAAGGGCTGGCTTCTTTCAACGAATATCCTTTGATTCATAAATTATCTCAGGCTATGGTTTTGTTTTTTGAGCATATTGATTATCTTCAAGCTCCGGTTACTCAAAACTTTTTTGATATTATCCTGATCGCAAAAGTGTATATTAAACAATTATTATCTTCCATTCACGACCCTGAATTTCACGCCTCTATTGAAAAAATACTGGAAATGCTGAATAAAGCCGCCTCCGGCACCGTAGTCGATGTGGATGAAACTTATATGAAAGATATTGTGAGTTTTAAACTCAAAAGGGCAGAAAAAGAAGATGAAGTAAAAATAGATCTTACCCAACAGGTTCCTGTCCAGATCAAGACCATCGACAATATTGTCGTAAAATTGAACGAGCTGATCCTCACTCAGTATCAAATGAAGAAAAAGATAGAAGAAATTTACCAGTTTGGAGCCAATTTTAAAAAACTTTTAAACCATCCTCAGACCACCGCTGACGACTTTAAAAGAGAACAAAAAAAACTGGAATTAATTGAAAATGAAATAAACAGCTATATTTTAAAATTGGATACCTCAAGTTTTCAGATGCAGGAATATATCCTTTCCCTCCGTATGGTTCCTCTCTCGCTTCTGACAGATGAAATACAGCTAATAGCTTTGAAAACTGCCCAGGAATTCAATAAAGAAATAGAATTGAACACAATTCATAACTCTATTATGGTGGATAAAATTATTTTAGAAAATTTAAAAATACCTCTTCTCAATATTGTTACCAATGCAATTGAACATGGAATAGAACGCCCTGAGGAAAGAGAGTCGAAAGGGAAAAAAAGACAGGGGAAGCTCCAGATCAGGGCTTTTGAATCCAGCGGAAGAATCAGATTAATCGTTGAAGACGACGGGAACGGGATTCACTATGATGCAATCCGCCAATCCGCTATCCAGCTTTTTCCCCACCGGAAAAATCAGATTTTGAAAACCATTCCTGAAAAATTAAACCGGCTTTTGTTTATCAAAGGTATTACGGCTGCTCACAATCAAGAAGGAAAAGGATTCGGGCTATCGGACTCAATCAAAAGCATAAAAGCGATCAAAGGAAAAATCAGCCTGAAAAACAGAAAAACTCAAGGGGTTCGGTTTCATCTTTCTTTTCCTAAATCCCTGACTACTTTCTATGGATATTTTATCAAATCGGGCGGCGAGAAATTTTTTATCCCTTCTATTTATATTTCAGAAATACTGATTGTGCATCAAAATGATATTTTAGACTTAAGCACTATGCAGGCGGTCAAGCTTCGAAAAGATATTGTTCCTGTTTATCCTTTAACCGCTCTTTCAGAAGGAAAAAATTCTTCTTCAACTAAATTTCCGCTTCTCATTGTAAAATCCCATAATGAGACTATTGGAATTATTGTGGATGAAGTCTTGTATCATACAGTCGCCATCTATAAACCGCTTCCTCAGCTTCTTCAATCAATCTCAGCGCTTCAGGGTATTGTCTTTGATGAAGATTTTAAAATCGTCAATATCCTTTATATTCCTAAAATTATTCAGATGCTCAAAGAAACAAAAAATATTGATTATAAAGAACAATATTCAGAAAATAATATTTCATATAAATCGGTTCTCATCATTGATGACAGTGCTGTCAACCGTGAGATCACAACTGTTATGCTCAAGAGAAATCGTTTTTCAGTGGAAACAGCAATTGACGGAATTGAGGGACTTCAGAAAATAAAGGGAAAAAACTATCATTTGATTATTACCGACACCAATATGCCGAGAATGGACGGCTTGACCTTTATTGAAAACTGCAGGAAAGTAAACGGATATGAAAAAACCCCGATTGTCGTCCTTGCACCTTCTCAAGAAGCGATTGACAGGGATTTTTATCAAAAAGCCGGAGCCGATCAGATTCATTTCAAAGCTGATTTTGATCGAGATATTTTTATTGAAGATATAAAACAATTATTAGGGATGAATGATGAAAAAACTGAAGATTCTTCTCATTGATGAGAATAATCCTTTTTTTGATTTAAAAAAATATGATCTGCTTTCTATTTCTGGAAGAAGAAATAGTTTTATCGATGCTGTCTTTATCGGGAAAAAAATGCCCGATGCTTTTATTATTGCCAATACCCTTCATTTTTTACTGGAGCCGTATTCAATCCCTATTTATATTCTGGCGGATGAGATTCTCCCCTTTGATAAACTGCGTATTGAAAGCCTTGGGTTGAATAAAATTTATCTTTACTCTGAACTTCCCCTGATAGAAGAAAAACTTTCGGAAAAAAAAGAAGGATCAGAGCTTCCTGAAAAAGTATTGGAAAAATTATATGATTTTCTCAGAAACAAAGAGATTTTAGATTTTCCTGAAAACTATTCCAAGAAAATGATCAAAAACACTTATTTATTTAAAGCTTTTGAAAAGATGGATTCGTTATCTGAATGCGTGTACCATATTTTCGAAGAACTGAAAATCTTAATTTCTCCTGATATACTGATCTTTTTTTTGGAAGAAGAGAAAAAAACAGCCGCATTTATTTTGATTCAGCAGGAAATATCAGAAAAAAGCTATGAAAATTTTTTTAAAGTCGCTTTTCACAACCATTTTTCCAATTTTAAAAACTCTGATTATGAAAAAATAGAAAAGTATTTTTATTTTGAAAAAGACATGATTTATATTGATTCACTGGAAAAACAGGAGGCTTTTTTCGAGCATCTTTCCTCCGGCAGAAAAAAGACAGTCAGTTCTTATTATTACAATCAGATATTCAATAGCGAAAATGATATCATCGGCACGCTTCATATCGGAAGTCAGATCAATCATTTTTTTACTTCTGATAATATTTTGAATATTTTAGAGGATTTTTCATCAAAAGCCGGAAAAATTATGGGCAATGCTTTCAATTATCAAAATGCGGAAAAAAAGAAAACAGAAGTCAAAAAAGTGTTTCAAAAATTTGTCCCTGAAACCATCATTAATCAAATGTTTGATAAACAAGAAGAGAATGAAAAAGGGGAAAGAAGGGAAATCTGCGTTTTGTTTTCAGATATCCGCTCTTTTACCACGATTACAGAAAAAAACACAGCTGAAAATGTGGTTCAATTTTTAAACAATTATTTTGAACTGATGGTAGGCTGCATACGGGAAGAAGGCGGAATAATCGATAAATTGATTGGAGACGCTGTGGTCGCCTTATTTGGAGTAAATCATGCGGAAAATCCAGCCCTTCAAGCCGTGCGGGCTGCAATAAAAATGGTCGGCCAGCTGAACAAAGTGGATATTGAAGGCTTGTATTTACCCGATGAGAAAGTCAATAACGGAATCGGGATCCATATCGGCGAGCTGATTTTAGGCAAAATCGGATCAAATGAAAAAAAAGCTTACACTGCCGTAGGTGATGTTGTGAGAATTGCAGAAGAATTAGAGGCCTCCACTAAAAATTTTCATACCCCTATTTTGTTTTCTCAAGCAGTCAAAGAAAAATTAAATAATAATACTGATTCTCTTTATCTGGGAAATATAGAACTGGAAGAAAAAAAATTCCCTGTCTATACTCTGCCCGATATTGATAAAAAAAACGGATAAAATGATGAAAAAAAAGATTTTATCAATACTTTCTTCTCCAAAAGCCGCAGACTGGATCGACAAAAAACTCCAGACACAGGAAATGGAAGTCTTTTATTTTTATCAGGCAAAAATAGGATTAAACAGTATCAAAGAAATTAATCCGGATTTGGTGATTATCGATTCCCATATCTATGATATTCCTATTTTTTTAGTGATTTATTTATTAAAATCTTTAGACATTCCCATTATTATGCTGTTATTTGATAAAAGGGAAAAAGAAAATATTTTTTTCAGTGATGTGGATAAAATGATTTTATTTCAAAAAAACTCTATTGAAGAACTGCTGCCCTCTGTCCTGAAAATGCTGAAAAAAAAACCAGTTGTATGTGATCAGGAAAAAAAAGAACGCGTAGAAAAAAATATACTCAAAATTTTGAACACTTATTTTTACCATTCTTTTTTGTACGATAAAATCATAGAAAAAATCACCAGTATTGAAAACTTTGCTTCTTTTTTTGAAAATATTGCATCGATGTTTTACGAATACTTTTCCCTTTCTTTTTTCAGCTTTGCTTATTATTCTAAAAGCACGCTTGTTTTTCACTCGCTTTTGCCGGAAGACAATTACACCAGCGCTGTTTCTTTTTTTCTTAAAAACTTCGACACTTATCTGGATGAGCATTCTTATCTGAAAATGGAAGAGCATAAAAAATTAATTTCTCTTCCCTTAAAAAAAAGAGACAGAGTAGAAGAAGTGGAAGAGTATTTTTCCAAAGATAAAAATCGGGTCGGCGGAATTTTTTTTACCCACACTATGGAAGAAGAAGAACTTGTTTTTTTTAAAAACTTTCTCCCGTTTTTATTTAAACTATTTTACCAGGTCATCGAATACCAAGACAATCAATTTGCAAAAAAAAGACTGAGTTTTTTGTTTTCCCGCTTTCTTCCTGTGAAAGTCATTGACGACCTTTTACAAAGAAGCGATCTCAAAAGCCTGAAAATCGGAGAAAAAAGGGAAGTAGCCGTTCTTTTTTCTCATGTCATGGATTTTCATTCAATTGAAAATAACAATTCAGCTGAAAACACGGTTGATTTTTTAAATCTTCACTTTTCAGGATTGTCCTACTGTATTAAAAAACACGGGGGAGAAATCAATAAATTTATTGGAGACGCTGTTTTTGCGATGTTTGGGGCGCCGGAAAGCTATGAAGATAATGAGATGAGAGCTGTAAAATCCGCTATTGATATGATTCGACTCGTCAAAAAAACAGAGTTTCAGGATCTGGTTTTCGGAGAAAAAGGATATTCGATCGGAATCGGTCTTCATATAGGCAAAGTAATTGTAGGAAACATCGGATCCAGCGATAATTTTGACTACACCGCTATCGGGGATACGGTCAACCTCGCCGCACGGCTTGAATCCCTGAATAAATACTATCAGACCCGGATTCTGGTGTCTGAAGAGATTTACCGAGAAGCCAAAAATAAAGAATTTTTATTCCGCGAGGTGGATACAGTGATGGTCAAAGGCAAAGACACCCCCACTACTCTTTACACCATTCTTTTTCCGGGTGAATTCGACCCGGCTTTTTTATCTTCTTATCATAAAGCGGTCAAAATGTTTAAAATGGGAAATTTTCTTCTGGCTCATCAGTATTTTTCAGAGTCTTCCCGCTTAAACTCAAAAGATTTTCTGGTCAATCTCTATTTAAAACGCTCCGAAGAACTCATGCAAAATCCCCCTCCAGACTGGAACGGAGCCATTGCCTTGGATTTTAAATAGAATTATGCAACATTTAAAGCAGATCATAGATAGTCGACCCTGAAAAAGTAAAAAAATCCTTTACAGTAAAGAATAAATCATAATTTTCTATCTCTTTGTCAATAACCCGGTAAAAAATGGAAGTTTTTTCCAACACATTCTTTTTTGAACTGTCTTGAAGATTTAATCTGATTGGACTCAAATCATCTTATTTCAAGACTATTCCAGCTACTTTCAAATCCAAACCCCCTAACCCCTTATCCTTAAGTCTTTAAGGACAAGTCGGACGGGGAAAAAGAGCCTCGTGCAGGGTTAAAGAAATAAAAATCATAAACGAAATTTTGATAATAAATGGTTTTACTGCAAATCAGGAGGATTTGCATACGAGAATTTCAAACAAAAAAAGTTTTCCCGACTTTCGGCAGGACGCCGAACGGAGGGGCAGATGAATGCTAAAATGAAAATAAAATTAAAAACCTGAATAGAAGGAATTTTGAAATTAATTTCTTTTTTTACCGTCAGGTAGTTTAAATGAATAGTTATTGAAAAGCAATGTTTTAATTCCTAAAACTCCCCTTGTCTTCCTCTGGGAGATAAGGGGCTGGGGGTTTGTGAGCAAAAAAATTTCAGCTTTTAATGACTTTTTGACTCACAAGGTCATAACAAAAAAAATTGTTATCAGGAAATGGGCTTTCCTGCCATGCCTCAATCAGATCTTTTTTCATCCATGCCGCCGCTTTTCCCCTTAAAGAGAGCTTTTTGAAAGGAATTTCCACTTTTTCCCGGTTCACACTGCCTTCAAGATGAGAAAGATAGGCTTTTGCAGCGGCCAGACTTAATATTTTTCTGTCTTTCAAAGGCACCAGAAATTTTTTCAGGGTTTTATCTGCATTTGCATAAACTCTTTGAAGCGTAAAATGAAAAAGGGTTTCTTCCCAATCCGGGTCGCTTTGAATGGATTGAATTGTTTTAGTCATCACAGCAAACACGCTGTCCGGGCTGATTTCAACAATCCGATAGGGGCAGGGAAAGGTTAAGGGAGAGCCTGTTTCAATATCAAAAATCTCATGACCTTTCTCATCTTGATGCACCGCAATATTTTGTGCATGAAAATGCCCTGTAAAAACAAATGAAACCTGATAAGAATGAAAAAGCTGAATCAGTTTTTCAGGATTGGAAAGGATAAACTCAGGGTAGTATTTTTTGTTTCCTTTGTAGTGTTCAAAAAGACCGTGATGGGTAAAAACAATCACTGATTTTTTCTCATCTGAAGCTTTTTTCAGGATTTTCTCTACCCAGAAAAGGGTTTTCAAAGAAATTTCACCCCCTGTAATCGGTTTTTTATTCGGGTTTTGCTTTTTCCAGAGACAGGAATCCAGAGCCAGCACCCACAAACCATTCACAGGCTCGACCACATAACTGAGGGAATCCGTGTCTTTTTCAAAAGCATCTTGAAAGCCAAAATCCCGATAAATTTCCTCAAATTCTTTTCCATTGACCGTTTCTACTTTTTTCACACCCGAAGACGAGAAAGACAATGCATCTTTATTTAAAATATCATGATTTCCGTTGATTAAAAATACTTTTTCACCTGAATCTTTGAGTTTTTGTAATTTTTCCAGAAGTTTGAGATGACAGATTTTTTCGCCGTCTTTCGTCAGGTCTCCGGCTATCAGGATAAAATCCGCTTCTTCTTTTTTTATTTCTGCCAATAATTGATCGATTACTTCTTCGCTTTTTTCAAGAAATTTCGGGTCATTGTCTTTATACCTTTCAAATTCTTTCCCTTCTATCCCCAGTATTTTAGAGTAATAATGCAGATCCGAAATAACGATAAATCGTACGGGAGGGTATAATTTATTTTCCATAAGAGTCTTTTCCCGGATTTCGGTTTACCAGTTTCTTTTTGGCTGATTCTAAAACTCTCATCTGTTTTTCTGTTTTAATTTCCTCACCTGTTAAAGGATTGTAACCTAGATAATAAATTGTACTTGAAAGCGTCATCGGCGATGGGGTGAAAATCTGAAACTGATTGCCTTCCAGCTCGTTTTTTTTCAAAAAAGAAAGCGTTTCCAAAACCTCCTTCTCCCCTTCTCCCGGATGCCCGATGATAATATAAGGGATCAGCCGTTTTCTTAAATGAAGCTTTTTTAGAATCCGGTCAAAAATTTTTTTAAACTCTTCAAAAACTTCTTTTGCTGGTTTTTTCATCAGTTTTAAAACTTTATCACTTCCCGATTCCGGAGCGATTTTCAACTGACCGGAAGTATGTTTTTCAATTACTTGAGTTAAAAAGCCTTCATCCATTAAAACCGGATCAAACCGGAGCCCCGAACCGATAAAAACATGCTTGACCCCATTGACCAGGCAGGCTTTTTTTAAAAGCTCAGAGTAGTTTTGAATTCCTGACACCAGATTTCGGCAGGCTTTCCCATTCTGATTCAAACACTCGAAAGAAGCGCAGCCCCCTATTTTACAATAACTTGCATACATATTGGCGGAAGGTCCGCCAATATCACTGACCGCTCCATGAAAATAACTCATTTGACTCAGTTTTTTGACTTCATTCAAGACTGAATCAGGCGTCCTTGAAATAATTTTTGAACCCTGATGAAATGTGATTGAGCAGAAAGAACAGTTTCCAAAACAACCCCTGTGGGAAGTAACGGATTCTTTGATCATATCAAAGGCTGGAATCGGGTTTTTATAAACGGGATGAGGATTTCTTTCAAAAGGCAGGTCATAAATTTGATCCAGTTCCTCCCTCCTCATCTCTCTTCTTGGAAATTGAACCAGATAACGGGTATCTTGTTTTTGAACCAGGATTTTTTGATCCTTGTTCTCATAAAAAATACGGTAAGCTTCTCCAAAAGCTTTTTTGTCTTTTTTGACTTCTTCATAAGAAGGCAGAATCAGATAATCCGAAAGACTGTCTAAACTGCTTCGAATCACCGCTGTCGAAGCAATTTGAAGCGCTGAACAAGGTATTTGTTTTTCAAGGTTTTGAAGGATTTCCAAAAGAGGGTACTCGCCCATTCCATAGCCTAAAATATCCGCTTTCGCATCAAATAAAATACTTCTTTTCACACTTTCCGACCAGTGGTCGTAATGTGCAAGCCGCCTTAAAGAAGCTTCAAGCCCCCCTATGATAATAGGTTTATTTTTTGAAATCTGACGGATGGCATTGGTATAAACCAGTACCGTATGGTCGGGTCTTATTTTATTTTTAATGGATTTTTCGGTTCCGGCAAAAAAAGCGTTTCCGTTTTCACTGTATTCATCTTCCATCCGCCTTTTTTTATTGGCCGTATAGTTTAATACCATTGAGTCCACATTGCCGCCCGATACTCCCCACGCCAGTCTCGGCTCTCCAAGGGATAAAAAAGATTTCGGGTCCTGCCATCCGGGCTGGGAAAGAATACCCACTTTATACCCGTTTTTTTCCAGAAAACGCCCCAAAACAGCCATGGCAAAAGACGGATGATCCACATAGGCATCGGGAGTAACCAGAATAAAGTCGCACTGCTCCCATCCTTTTTTTTTCATCTCATCAAGATTGACGGGTAAAAACATTGGAATCCTTTAAATTATACTGAATAAACTCAACTTAAAATAGGGTTCAGTATAAATTATTTAAATTTTGATGATCATAAATTTATCGAATTTGCGGTAATATGGCAAAAAAGCTTTGCCGAGTAAAATATTAGAATTTTTAAGAATGAGCCGGGATTTTTAATCCTCAGCTCTGTATTTTAATCCCAGTCCAGTTCTTTTTCCAAAGCTTTTCCAGGATAAACTTGATCAAACAAATCTGCGTCATATTGAAGATCATCCAGCCAGATACCAAACCGATCAGGCTTCTCATTGATTTTACTGACAATCATAAACCGGACAAACTGAAGCGGCTTAATCTGAGGCACCCATTGATCTACCTGTTCTATGTTATAGCCCAGAAACTTCACGCTCATCTGTTTCCATCCTCTGAATCTCAAGTTTCCAAGATAAAGGGTATAATACTTATTCCGAAAATTTTTTATCACCACATAAAGATCATAATCATAGTTTCCGCCCCATACCCAGACACGGATAGAATCCACCAGCCCCATCATATAAAGATCCTGCTTCGGCTCAAGATAAATCCGGTTATAACCGCCGATATTAAACTTTCCCCTGACCCCCATAATGGTTGTCCCCTGCTTGCCTTCCATCCCCTTGATTTCAGGTCTTGAACTGTATAAAAAATTGGCGGAACGGAAGCGGATCATATTCATAATATCTCTGACTTTTTTATTTTCTTCCTCGGTCAGATTATCTTTTAAAACATATTCTTTCCCAGTCGCGTCTTTTTTATAAATACTGAGCAAAAAGTTTTTTTCAGCGTCTTCTACTTTCCCAAGAACATGATATTCAAAAGTAAGTGTTTCAATTTTGACAGGAAGGTCGTCAATTGTTTTCCAGATCATCCATTTTCCAGCATCTTCAAAACCTCCTGCACCGGTATCTTTCCAAGTCTGGCTTCTGTACTTGGAATATTTTGCAGTCCACTGAGCGGGACTTTCAAAATCATCCAGCATAATGGTTTTAATATTTTCTTTTCCGACCTTGGTTTCACCTGAAGGTGTGTAAGAATAAATCAATAGATTGGTAGCTAGAAAAAAAATCAGCGCTCCTGTTAAAGCTCTTTTCATTCTGATCCCCTTTTTTATCAAGTATCTGAATACGGTTTTTTAATAAAAATTATTTTTAACATAAGTTAATAAAAAAGATTTTCGGTTATTTTATGATTTATTAAAGGGGCAAAGAAAAAATATTTAAAAAAAAAATTAAAGAAACGAAAACCACTTTTCCGAAATATTAAAATGTCAAGGATGACACTTACAAAAAACAAGGAGGTTTACGCCATGATTATTAATCACAACATGAGCGCCATTTACTCAAACAGACAGCTGAAGATGAACGACGATGCACTTCAGAAAGACATTGAAAAACTGTCTTCAGGAATGAGAATCAACAGAGCGGGCGACGATGCGTCCGGGCTTGCTGTATCTGAAAAAATGAGATCACAAGTCAGAGGCTTAAACAGAGCCGCTCAAAATGCACAGGATGGAATTTCTTTTATCCAGACAGCAGAAGGATACCTTCAGAATACTCAGGATATTCTCCAGAGAGTCAGAGAACTTGCTGTTCAATCTTCAAACGGTATTTATACTGCTGAAGACAGAATGCAGATTCAAGTTGAAGTTTCTCAGCTGGTGGATGAAGTGGATCGAATCGCATCCCATGCGCAATTTAACGGTCTGAACATGCTCACAGGAAGATTTGCTCAGCCGGTGATGGGAAACAGCGCTGTAGGAAGCATGTGGTTTCACATTGGGTCAAACATGGATCAAAGAGAAAAAGTCTTCATTGGAACAATGACTGCAAAATCTCTTGGATTAAAAGATGTTGCAACCAACGACCTGCTTTCTCTTTCTACTTCTGATAAATCAAACCAGGCTATCGGAACGCTTGATCTGGCTTTGAAAAACATCTCTAAACAAAGAGCTGACTTAGGCGCGTACCAAAACAGACTTGAATTCGCAACCAAAGGAATTATGAGCGCTGCTGAAAATATGCAGGCTGCTGAATCCAGAATCAGAGATACTGATATGGCTGCCCAAATGGTCAACTACTCTAAAAACAACATTCTGATTCAGTCTGCTACTTCTATGCTTACGCAGGCAAACCAGAAGACCCAGTCTGTTCTTCAGTTATTGAGATAAGACTAGTCTCTTGTTCAAACTTTTTTAAACCGTGTTTTCTTCCTCCCCGCAAGGGGAGGGGAAAAAATCACTTGATTCTTACCCCAAGTACAGAAATATCATCATTTAAATCCATCTTACCAATATAATTTTCAACATCTTTTAAAACTTCTTTTCCCATTTCATTCAAAGGCAGAATAGAAGCTTTTTCAATGATTCGTTTTAATTCATCAATCCCCAGTTCTTCTTCCTGATCATTAAATTCCTCAAAAAGCCCGTCTGTAAAAAGAAATATTTTATCTTCCTTCTGAATATCCATGGTCACTTTTTCGTATTCGAAAGAATCAAAAAGTCCAATGAGTTTTCCTCCGGCTTTTAATTCTACAAGCTCTTCCCCGCGGATCAGATACTGAACCGGATGACCGGCTGATGAGTAATAAAGCTTCATTTGATTCAGATCAATATCGATGAGAATACAGCTGAAAAAAACCGTTAAATTGGCATACTGGTTTAGAAATGCCCGGTTAAGGGTTTTTAAAATATGGTTTACTGAAAGTTCAAAAATTTTCACCTTTTCATATTCTGTTTTAATAATCATTGTTGTAAGCGCTGCCTGAACTCCATGTCCGGTTGCATCGGCAATAAAAATACGAATGACGCCTTCTTTCAACTGGAAAATATCATAAATATCTCCGCCTACTTCGAATTGGGGCTGATAGTGAACAAAAAAATCCAGCTCGCCGATGGTTTTATAACTATCGGAAATCACATTATTTTGGATTCTCTTTGCCATCATCAGGTCTTCTGAAATGACCCTGTCTTTTTCTAAAAGAGCATTTTTAGTCTTTTCAATTTCATCATAGAGTTTGGCATTCCGAAGGACGACTGAAATCTGCTCGACAAACCGCTTGATAGAGGCAATATCTTCCTGATTCAAATAAATAAAGCGGGTATGAGTGCTTAAAGTAAAAGCTCCGATCACTTCATCCTCGATATGAATCGGCATGTTTAATACTGATTTCATCTGAAGTTTTTCCACAATTTCACGGCTGACTTTGTTTTCAATTTCCCGCGGACAAATATCGGTAAAAAATGAAATTTGATTGGAAAGGATGCACTCGGTTACCCTTCCTCCCCTTTCATCAAGAGGATATATTTTTCCCGTCTCGCTTTCCTGAAAATCCTTGATCTCACGGGGCATATCAACAAATATTTTTGCAATATGAATCTGATAATGTGTTTTATCCGGCTGCACCAATGATATCCTGATCCCTTCAAAACCATAGTTTTCAATCAGATAATTTTGAATTTTCTCAAGTACAATCGGAAGGCTGAGTTTCATATTAATCTGTTTGGCAATTTCGTTCATGGCCTGAATTTCATTTTTCGCTTTTTCCAGTTCAAGGTTATTTTCTTTCATTTTCTGATAAAGCCTGGAATTGTAGATAGCTGAAGTAATGTGTGAGATAAACCCCCTGATTTTCTCCAGATTTTCCTGTGAAAGCTCAAGAAAATCAGAAAAATTGACCAGCTCAATAATCCCGATTACCTGATTATAAATCTCAATCGGCAAAACGACATCGGTCATCAAGGAATATTTTTCCACCATCATTTTATCATAAGAAGATTTATAAATCTGCTTGATATTATGCTGGTTAAAATAGAGAGTTTTATTATTTTTAAAAGCGTAAGGGATTCTTCCTTCTTCAGTCAAAGGGATTTTGATATGATTAATTTCATCCACAAAGTTTTGACTCAGGTTCTGAACCAGAATCTTATCCGGAAAAAGATTTTCTTCTTTCTCATCCGGCAGATAAAAGATCAAGCCTTCAAAATGAAATTCATTATTAATGTAAATAAAAACCATATCAAATATTTTTTCAATATCTAAGGTTGAGTTGATCAGGATCGTAAGGTGCGAAAGTTTCTGAATTTCTTCCTCAGCCGCCGCTTTTTCCGTATTATCGTAATACATGCAGATAGCGCCGGATATTTCTTCATTTTGATAGATAGGAGAAATACTGACATTCAAAACCAGTTTTTTCCCTGTCAGGGAAGAAAGGAATTTCAGGTTCATAAAGTCAAAATGTTTCCCATGAGTTAAAGCTTCATGAAAAGAATCGTAAATCCCGGCTTTCCGGATGCTTTCCAGCTCAAAAACATTTGAGCCTACCGCCTTGCCTTCAAAATCCTCCAAAAGTTTTTTCATCATCGGGTTTTCACTGGTGATAACGCCTGTTTTATCAATTGTGTAAATAGCAATAGGGGCATACTCAACAATGCTTTCGACAAAATTCTTTGTTTTTCTGATTTCTTCTTTCTGATGGTCAATCAGGCTGTAAAGCCTCGAATTATCGATTGCGGAACTGATAAAAGAACAAATTTCCGAAATAGTCTGAATGTCTTCCCCCGGCAAATTGAGCGGTTTTTCAAGACTGGTCAAAGTAATGACCCCGATCGGAATCCCGTCTTTTCTGACCGGCATCAAAAAATGCGTCCTGATATCATATCCTAGAAAATCAATAAATTCCTTGTCTCTTGGAAGAACAGGAAGGTGTTTCAACTGCTGGTAATCATTGAGATAAAAATGAACATTCTGGAGAAAACAGATTGAAACAGCGCTTTCATTGACTGTAATCTGAAAGGGTCTGTTTAAAGGAAGGTTTTTCATAGATTGAAATTTTTGATTATATTCGCTTTTCAGTCCAAAATAATCAATAACTTCTAAAACTCCGTTTTTATAAAGAAAAAAACCTCCAAAATCAAAATCAAAAAGCTGCAAAAGTTCTTTAATAATCTGGGTATAAATCAGTTTTTCAGAAGTCAGGTTATTGATTTTATAGGCAATGGCTAATACTTTTTTATTCTTTTCTGCGGCTGTTTTTAAAATCATCTCTTTTTCTTTCAGTCTCGAATAAAAAAGAGAATGTGCCAATTGAGGGGCAAAAAGAGTTAATTTTTCTTCCAAAAGGCTTATGTCATTTGGATTAAAAGAACCTTGAACCTCATCATTCACATAAATCAAAAGACTTCCAAGAATACGACTGCCATCAGATATTGGCAGAGTATAAGCTTCTTTAATCTTCCACAACATAAATCTGGATCGGACAGTCTCCCCCACTTTATCAAGATGGTTTAAATTAGTATAAAGCGTTTGTTTTTCTTTTAAGACTTTTGCAAGAATATCAGTGCTGTCAATCGGCATTGAATAGCGGTAATAAGCTTTTTCAATATTTTTAAAATCAGGAGGCATGGATATTTTTTGAATGACAAGATTTTTTTGGTTTTCATCAAGCATAGAAATTGAATATCCTGATACAGGATTAATTTTTTCAATTTCTTTTCCCAGCAAATCTAAAAGCTCGTTTAAATCAATATAAGATAAAATTTTTTTTGCTAAATGATAAAAATCATATTTTTTTGTTTTTTTACAAGTTTTCAAAAAAAATCCTTTCTTTGATAATTTGATTTATAAAATATATTGAAATAATTTAAAATTGTCTATTTTAAGAATGAAGATAAACGGTCATTCAATAGACCGTTTATCGTAAATTGATCATTATATCAGCGTTTTTATATCCGCATCAACAGAAGCGCTGGGCGCCACTTCAAATTTCTCGACCAATACTTTTAAAATATTGGGAGAAACAAAGGCTGGAAGCGTGGGTCCCAGATGAATTTTTTTCACTCCAAGAGAGAGGAGCGCCAGTAAAACCAATACTGCTTTTTGCTCATACCATGCGATATTGTAAGCGATCGGAAGCTGGTTAATATCATCTAGTCCTAAAGCTTCCTGAAGTTTCAACGCAATGTAGGCTAAAGAGTATGAATCGTTGCACTGACCTGCGTCAAGCACTCTCGGAATCCCCTCTATCTCACCCAGATTTAATTTATTGTATCTGTATTTTGCGCATCCGGCTGTCAAAATCACCGTATCTTTCGGCAAAGCTTTCGCAAAATCGGTGTAATAGTTTCGGCTCGGATGTCTTCCATCGCATCCGCCCATCACCACAAATTTTTTAATTTTCCCCTGTTTGACCAGATCAATCACTTTATCAGCCACGCTTAAAACCGTATTTCTGGCAAAACCGCCCATAATAAAACCTTCCTCAAGAGAAACCGGAGACTGGCAAGTTTTTGCCAGAGCGATTATTTCACTGAAATCTTTCATCTTTCCCTTGATTCTGTCTTGAATATGTTTGACTCCCTCATACCCAGATACACCCGTAGTAAAAATTCTTCCCTTATAAGAATCTTTTACCGGAATAATACAGTTAGTTGTCATGAGAATTGGTCCGTTGAATTTTTCAAACTCTTCCCCCTGTTTCCACCATGAACCTCCATAATTTCCAGCAAAGTGAGCGTACTTTTTAAAAGCAGGGTATGAATTGGCAGGAAGCATTTCGCTATGGGTATAAACATCCACCCCTGTTCCCTCGGTCTGAATCAGAAGCTCTTCCATATCTTTCAGGTCATGACCGCTGATTAAGATTCCGGGATTGTTACGGACTCCTATATTAACTTTTGTCGGTTCAGGATGCCCGTAAGTAGAGGTATTAGCCTCATCTAAAAGCGCCATCGTGGTCACTCCCACAGAGCCGCATTCTAAAACAAGCCCTACCAGCTCGTCCGCCGTGATATCCGTTTTTGCGAGAGCCGACATTGCGCGGTACATGAAATGAAAAACAGCCTTATCTTTTCTTTCCAGCACAAAAGCATGCTTGGCATAGGCTGCCATTCCTTTGAGCCCATAATGAAGGAGTTCTTTTAAAGAACGGATATCCTCGTTTTCAGTTCTCAAAACTCCCTGTTTTCCAGCTTCATTGCCCCATGCTTCTGAGTCCTGATTTTCCCAGGCAGCTTCGAGGGGAATAATACCGTCATATTTTTTCCCTTTTTGAGCTTCATAAGTCTTCAAAAAAAGATCTTTCAGTTTCTTTTTAATAGCAAGCCCTTGTTCAATTCTCTGATAAAAAATCTGATTGTCAAAGTTTGCGTTAGTAATAGTGGTAAATGTGCTTTCAATGAGAAATTGATCAGTTTTATCCTCGCTTTCCACTCCCAATTCTTTCAAGTTCGATGAGAAAAAAGAAATCCCCCGAAGAACCGCCAGTAAAAGATCCTGAAGATTGGCAGTACTGTCTGTTTTTCCGCAGACTCCCCTTACCGTACACCCCTTGTTTCCTGCCGTTTCCTGGCACTGATAGCAAAACATACTCATAGTAACCTCCTATTTAAATTAAATATAATTAAATCCACTCTTCATTCAAAATTTCGCCCCTGAGACTGATCAAAGCCGTTTTAACAGGCACTTTCCGCTTCGCTTTTGCACAAGCCTCTTTTACCATATGAACCAGTCCGCCGCAGCATGGCACTTCCATCATCATCACTGTAATGGTGTTGACTTTCGCCTCATCAATCATAATCCTGATTTTTTCCACATAAACTTCTTTATTAGAATCCAGTTTCGGGCAGGCAATCGCAAGGCTTTTTCCCTTGAGATAATCACTGTGAAAATTTCCCATCGCAAAAGCCACGCAGTCTGCCGCCAGAAGCAGATCCTTCCCTTTATAATAAGCCGCTGTCGGCATAACCAGATGAAGCTGGACAGGCCAATGAGTCAGTTCGGAAGGCTGGCTCCCCTGATTGGCAGTTTCTTTTTTTTCTCCCGCAAAATCAACTATCTTTGAACCGGGACATCCTCCCCCATGGTGGTGATTCATTTTTTCCTCCTTTCCCGTAATGGTTTTCATATCCACAGGAATATTTTTTTCTTTCAATACATCGACAGCCTCAGAAAGATATCCTTCTTCCTGATGATCATAAAGATGTTTTAAATGAGCGATAATCGTATTTTCCCCCTTGGGGATAATATTTTCAATCATCGTTCTTTTCTCATCGTAAGCCTCAGCTTCCCGTTCTTCAATCGAGATAGCGCCCTGAGGGCAATGCCCGATGCAGGCTCCCAGTCCGTCGCAAAACAAATCGCTGATGAGCCTTGCCTTGTTGTCAATCATCAAAAGGGCGCCTTCCGCACAATTCGGGACACAAAGACCGCAGCCGTTGCATTTGTCGTCGTCTATTTTAATAATCTGCCGTTTCATGAGAGGCATCCTTTGAGTTTAATAACCAGAAGACGAAGGGGCGTTTCCCCTGTATTCTCAAATCCGTGAAGCTCGTCAACTTCACTATGAAGAAGTGTGTCTTTCCGGATTTTCACTTCTTCACTCCCCCCGATTGTTTTTCCCTCTCCTTCCAGGATATAAAATAAAACCGGCATCGGGCTTTTATGCGGGGGAATTGTTTTCCCAGGCTCAACTGTAAGCCTGATTGCATCAGCGTCTTCTGCAGACCAGAAAACTTTTGCATCCAGTTTAAAAGGGGTTTCTTTCTGTTTCGTTTCTTCTAATGTTATGATTTTCATAATTTTTCTCCTTGAAGTATTTTTTTTAAAAGAAAATCCAGAATCTTTTCAGTCTCTTCTTTTATATCAAACTGGAAACGGCAAAGCTTCCAGCGGGTGACCAATAATCTGAAACTGCCCATAATCACAAGAGCAGTCTGTTCAAGAGGGAGGTTGTCCGGAATTTCTTTTTTTTCTTTTGCTCCTGAAAGAATTTTTAAAAGCAGGCTTCTGTGTTTTTCCATAATCTGGAGAACTTTTTCCGCAAAACGGGGATCGTCCTGAAAAATCTCTTCCGAAAAAATAACCCTTGCATAATGAGGGCGGCTAGAAAGCATTTCAGTTCTCTGCCTGAAATTTTTTCTCAGATACTCTAATCCTAAATCCGGGGATTTCTCGCTTGCCCTGAAAAAAGAATCAACATTTTCCTCAAACTGAGTCAAAAGGGACAAGATAATATCGCTTTTATTCTTGAAATGCCTGTAAAGAGCTGCCTCAGTCATTCCCATTTCCTCCGCAATCATCCGGGTAGTCAGTTTCTGGATTCCCTTTTCCGAAATGATTTTAATCGATGCTTCAATAATTTCTTTCTGTCTTTCTGTCAAATTCATTTTTTCTCTCTCTTAAGTTAGTAAACGCTCACTAACTTAAATATAATACAAAAAAACAAAAGAGTAAATTTTTTTTTAAAAAAATTAAATTAAACTGTGTTTGGGACTTGAGCAAGGACTCTATAGTAATTTGATGATAAAATGTCCGACTGTCAATCCGGTTTTTGCTTGCAAAAGACCGGAATCTGTAATTTAAAATATTTATCTTCAATAGATTCCCGCCTTCGCGGGAATGACAGGAAGGGGTCATTTTTTTGCAATTTAAAATCATTTCAGTATAGATTCAGGCTGTCGATTATTGAAAACTATACCTTGTTATCATTGATATTTGTAAGTTTATTAGAAAAGGTAGTTGTCTTTTCTTATGCAATCTTTCATAGCTTTTTTTGGTTATTAATCAGAGCACAGCCGAAGTGACACCTCGACTCCGCTCGGTGTCCGAGTTAATTTAAACAATAATCGACAGCCTGATTATATATTCAACTCTGCTTGGTACAAGCAATGGACAATGACAATTTTGGCTGTTTTTAGAAAATCCTTAAAGCAAATTTTCACTCTGTTTTAAACTTATGAAAATCTTCTTCCACTTTATTTGAGATTTCACGCAGATAATTCGAGATTTTACTGATATGCTCCACTGAAAGAGAAGCTTCCTGAAGCGCTGTTTTTTCTTCATCCATTGCGGTCGCAATTTCTTCGCTCAAAATATTCAGATTAGAAAGCATCTGATTGATCCCTTCTCCATATCTGACCTGATTATTTAATTCACCGCTGATTTTCTGGCTGAAAGCATTCAGTTTGGAAATAGATTCCAGAATAGAAGAATTGGCATCTTTCTGTTCTTCCATCGATTCTGCGATTTCATGATTGGCCTGTTTGACCTTGTCAATTTCTCTTTTTAAAAGATTAAAGCCGTCTTTTGTTTTATCAGAAAGTTTTAAATTGCCCTGAATTCTTTCCGTAATTTTTTTCACCACTCCCTGAATTTCTTTTGCGCTTGTTGTAGAATTGTCGGCCAGTTTCCTGATTTCTTCCGCAACTACTGCAAATCCTTTTCCATAGTCTCCCGCATGAGCCGCTTCAATCGCAGCATTCATCGCCAGTAAATTGGTCTGTTCGGCAATATCCATAATCAGCTGCACCATTTCCTGAATCTGGGTTGAGTCTTTTGACACCTCTTCAATCGATACAGAAAGAGTCTGAATCGCTTTGCGCCCCTCTTCAGAAACATTTTCCAGATTTTCGGATGTCCGGTTTGCCTGACTCGCCATATCGGAAGAACTGGCTATATTTGCCGCCATTTCTTCAATAGCGGAAGAGGACTGGCTGATCTGATCATTGATATCTTCTGTCATCTTATTGATCTGATTCATATTTTCAATAATCATCTGAATATTTTTTGTCGCTTCTTCTGTTTTTTCCTTTTCAGTAAGAATGTTTTCTGCCACAGATTTGATTGAAGCGGTGATTTCCTGAATAGAAGCTGCGTTTTCATGAGCATTGGAGGCTAGTTCGTTTGCCGAGAGAGAAACTTTTTCGTTGTCTTTTTTAACCTCTTGAAGCATTTTTCTCAGTTTTTCAACAAAAAGATTAAAATACGAAGCCATATCGCCGATTTCATCCCGGGTTTTCACGCTCAGTACCTGAGTCAAATCCCCTTCTCCCTGTGAAAACTGTTTTAAAAGAGAGACCGATTTTTTTAAAGGTTTTAAAATCAGTTTAACCGTGTAATGCAAAGCTAAAACAATAATAATAACAGAAATAAAAAAAATTAAAACACTGATCGTAATCATATCCTTAATTTTGAAATCAATTAAAGATTTCTGAATTCCTAAATGGATGCTCCCGATATGATTCTCTTCCCAAATAATAGGAAGAATCGATTCATAATAGTCTCCAAAAGGGATTGTAACGGGTTTTAAAACCTTTTCCTGAGCGCTTTGAAGCAGAGTGCCGTTTTTGGCTTCATCATTGTGATAAAGAATTTTATTATTTTCATCCGTGATGAAAACATATTCAATTCCTTCGTTGACTTTGAGAATATTTTGAAGGTATTCGCTCATCTGGGAAAAACTGTCTAAAGTAAAATAACTTAAATTATTGGAAACTGTATTGGAAATACTGTTGCAGACTGCCATCGATTTCTGTTCCAGAGCGCTTTTATAGGAAGTTGAAAATCTTGAAACCATAAAAACGGTAATGGAAAGAACAACCGCAGTCACTACAGGCACAACGGCCAGCGTAATTTTTGTTTTAATACTCAGATGAAGCATGCTTAACCCTTTTTTCCTGATAAATTTAATATTTATAGTAAACTGATTATAGAATAACCGCCTGTCATTCCAGTTTTTGCTTGCAAAAGACCAGAATCTACAATTTAATTATTTTATTTTCAATAGATTCCCGACTCTGAATAGAATTGAAGGGCGGGAATGACAAAGTAAATATAAAAACGGTCAAAATAAATTTATTTTACTATAATTTCATTATAGAATCGAGTTTTTTTGCTCTAAAATAGAGTAATTTTTTTTAAAATCATTTTATCCGGCTATTTTGAGAAGAAATAAATTCTTTTTCTGTTATTTCTTTTAATTTTATATAATTAACATTATTTGGAGCTATCATTTTAAGAATATTCATTATTTTCAAAAATCCAATATCATTTTTCGCCAGTCGATAAATATCTGCAAGATTAATAAGATTATTAATATGATACTCTTGATAAAGTCTGAATTTTTCGCCATAATCCAACGCTTTTTCATAGTTTTTCAATTTTTTATAAACAAGCGAGATATTAAAAATAAAATCTAAATTACTTGGAAATTGAATAAGAGCAGTTTCTAGGATTTCAGCTTCTTTTTCTAAATAATTGTTTCCAAGTAATCGGTAACAGTCTATAATCCTTGAATAAACCGCTTGTTTTTTGTATTTTGAAGCTAAATTTAAAAAAATATTCACCGCTTCTTCAAGACGATTTTCCTGAAAAGCTTTTTCTGCTTTCATTTTAATTTTAAAAGCTTCTACTTCAGATATTTCCGGCATTATCTCTTTTTTATAAAAAATTCTGATCAAAGATAAATCATCTGTTATTTCACCCATTTTCTTAATTTCTAAAATAATTTGATTTAAATCCGCTTCTGACCGTTCTACAATTTCTAAAAATTGATATTCATTTTCATTGATAATTCGAGTGTTTGTTTTTTCGTCATAACCTATCATAATGTCGTCCCGTCCATCTGAACCTACTAAAAAAACATCTTTATACTCAAGCTGGAGAGAATGAATAATCAGGTTTTGTTTTTCAATGTCAATCCCTATTTTTCTCAGAGAGAGGGATTCATCTGTAAAAACCGCTTTTTTATCACGATATAAAACAGACCAGGGATGTTCTGCATTAAAATAACAGATAAATCCAGTCTCCGTATCTATTAGACCGACTACAGCCGATATCATCATGCTTCCGTTAAAAGAAACGAAAATATTCTGCAGCTCCTCATAACAATTTTTAAGCCATCTTTCAGGATAAAAATTCCGCATTATTTTCATCAGTTTTGTACGGGTAATAAAAGAACGAAAAACGACTCCCATTACCAGTGCCCCGCCTGCTCCCTGAAGCGATTTTCCCATTGCGTCGCCATTTACAAATACAGTATACTGTTTTCCCTGAAGCTCAATTTCATCAATAATACAAATATCCCCTCCAATTTCTCCTTTTCTATGACCGAAGTCAAACTTTTTTTTCTGTGAAAGATAAACATCCATTTCTATATTTTTGCTGTGCTGTTTATTTTCCTCCATTAAAGGATTGATTAGTAAAGAAGTTAAAAAATAATCTCCGCTTTGCTGAAGATTCAGCATATTGACCTGATCAAGGGATTTCTTTAGTTCTTCTGTTCTTTCCTCAACCATTTCTTCCAGATTTTCAGAATAATTTCGAATCTCTTCCAGCATTAAATTAAATTCTTTTCCGAGTACCGAGATTTCATCCTGTCCTATCACATGAACCTGTTTCTTCAGATTCATATTTTTTGTAATCCCTTTCATTTCCTGGGATAATGCGGTGATAGGAGACACAATTTTTTTTGAAATGAAAAAAATAAGCATCAAAATTGTAAAAATGAGCGCACCTATAAAAATTAAAACTGTTTTTAAAATAATTTTAATAATTTCTTTATCTATAATGCTTTTATCTACTCCAACATGAATATACCCTATTGTCTGATTATCAAAAGAAACAGGCGTAACACTCTCATAATATTGTCCTATAGGCAGAATTTTCCAGCTGTCTGTTAAAATACGGTCTGTATAAATTGCCTGATCTAAAGGAGTATTTTCGTAAGACAGGTTATTGTGATAAAGAATGATTCTTTTTTTATTACTGATAAAAACATAAGAGATATTTTCATTACTGTTTAAAACTTCATTTAAGAAAAGATTCATGCCTGAAAGATTTTCTAAAGCAAAAAAACTGAGGTTGGTATCCACAATTTTTTTTACTAACAACCCGCTGGTATAAATTTCCCGTTCTAAAGCGGCTTTCAGCCTGTCTTTAATTTGTATTAAATTAATTGTCAATGTAATGCTGATAGTAATAAATAAAATAGATATCACCATGATAATCGTTTTTAATTTTAAGCTTTTGCCTATCTTTTTAAAATAAAACATTTATAATACCTCATTGTTTTTTTTTTAAACTTAAGGAATAAGATGACAAAGAAATTTGTCAAAATTAAATAAAAAATACTTTATAGAGTAAACTGATTATAGAATGACCGCCTGTCATTCCGGTTTTTGCTTGCAAAAAACCGGAATCTAAATTGTAAACAATTTGTTAACAATAGATTCCCGACCCTGAATAGAATTGAAGGGCGGGAATGACAGAGTAAATAAAACGGTCAAAATAAATCAAAAAATTATTTTACAATATTTTGACCCGCCAGCTGAAGGAGCTGGACAGGAATATTGATGCCGAATTTTTTAGCCAGTTTCAGGTTGAAGGCAAATCCGCTTTTTTTAGGCTGTTCAGCGGGAATTGTTTTGATTGATTTTCCTTCAAATATTTTTTTGATCATTCCGGCAGCCTGCTCTCCCATGCTTTCGTGGGAAGGATAAATGGTCGCAATCGCTCCCCATTCTTCCATAATATCTTTGAGATTTAAACCAACAAGAGGTTTGGTAGCTGTTTCAAACACCGCCTGCGCAAAAAACTTCTGAACTCCCATCTGGTCATTTGGGATGATAAAAGCATCTACCGATGAATCTAGTTTTTTAATAATTTTTTTCGTTTCATCTGCCATTTTCCGCCCCCCTTCATCACCAGTAACCAACGGAACCGATTCAAAAATGACTTTTAAATCTTTATATTCTTTGGTTTTCAGAAGTTCCTCAACCCAGCTTTTGTAGCTGTGGGACTGGGGCATATCCGCGTAAATCAAAGCAAATATCTTTGCTTTTGGAAAAACCTGCTTGATAAATTTAAATCTGGATTCAACCGGCACCGGATAGCTGACACCCGTAAAATTGGCAGTCGGGTTGCTTTTAAAGTCTTTGATAACACCTATTCCTACAGGATCTGTCACGCAGGCAAAAACAAAATTGTAAGCGGCTTTGTTAAACCCTACATTTTTTGCCGCAATGGTCGGAACGGTTCCGTTGACAAAAATAACATCGTAATTATTTTTGAGATTTGCGTTTAGTACTTCTTCCGCTTTTTTGACATCGTTTCCGATCGCGAAATAATCGTATTCAAGATTTTGCCCTTTCTTAAACCCTTCTTTTTCCAAAGTTTTCAGCATCGTTTCCCTTGCGCTTTTATAGGGTTCAGCATCCTGTCCATCTATAATCAGCATTTTGTAAGATTTGGCAAACAAGCTGCTTCCTACAAAAAGGATTCCTAGTGCCAGAAGCAATAATTTCATCCGCTTTTTCATTTAAGAGACTCCTTTGATATTTTTTTGCGAGAATCTAAAATGAAATTTAATGAAAATACATTCTATTGTCAATCTCCAGTTTTTTTAATATAACAAATCGAAACTATTAAAAAGATATAAACGCTTCTATTTATATTTATTTTATTTTTAAATGATTTACTTAGTCAGGCTGTCGATTATTATTTAAATTAACTCGGACACCGAGCGGAGTCGAGGTGTCACTTCGGCTGTGCTCAATAACCAAAGTTAAGCTATTAAAAATTTTATCTGTTATTTATTATTCTTCTGTCTTTTCCAAAAGAAGGGGTTCTAAAAACTCGATACAGAGAACCGCTTTGTCATCATGAGTGGGATGCCCGTCTTCAAACAAAAGGACATCCTCTGTGATTTTAGCGGTAAAATCGGAAGGAGGAAGCCCCCCGAATTGATCGATACACTTCATCAGCCTTTCATATCCATAACTCTGGCGTTTCCCGTTTCTTGCTTCTACGATTCCATCCGTAAAAAGAAGAAGCCTGTCGTTTTTCTCCACCTTGATTTCTCTTGTTTTGTACTCTACATTTTTCAGGCATCCTATAAAAAAATCCTTCGTATCCAGAGTAACTGTTTTTTTTGTTTCCGGATTAAATAAAATCGCAGGATGATGTCCTGCGTTTGTATAGGATAATATTCCGGTTTCCAGATTGAATACGCAATAATAGGCTGTCAGATAATGTTCCAGATCCCCGATAAAATTGTATATTTCCTGATTTACTCCGGCGCAGGTTTCTCCGGTGGTTTTATTCCAGCTGGTATTTGTATAAAAAGAAACTTTTGCCATTGTTGTGACCAGCGCTGCCGGAACCCCATGCCCCGACACATCCGCCATTAAAAATCCGTAAGCGTTTTTCCCCACCCTCAGAATATCATAAAGATCGCCTCCCACATCTTCTAAGGCAGAGTACTGCCCTCCAAAATTCATTTCTTTTGTTTTAGGAAAAGTTTTTTGATTGGGAATAATGGCAAGCTGAATCCTTTGTGCCATTTTCAGTTCTTTTTGAATTTGATCGCTGTTTTTCTTCAGCTCACGGTTGGCGGCATTTAAATTTTCCGTACGCAGTGTTACCAGCTCTTCCAGATGGTCAGAATATTTTTCTATCTCTTCCAGCATGCTGTTAAAACTTTTTCCAAGCTCTCCTACCTCATCTTCGCCTTTTATCAATAGTTTCCGCTTAAAACTCATATTTTTTCTGATTGATTTCATTTCTAAAGAAAGAGTGGAAATCGGATGAGTCACTTTTCTGGAAATAAAAAAAAGAAGAAGGATAATGGAAACAATCAAAGAAGAAATGAAAACAGCCAGATTACTGACAATTAGATCAAAAACTTCCTGGTCAATAATTTTTTTTTCTACTCCCAGATGAATATAGCCAATGACCTCCCGTCTTTTTCCTTTCAAGACAAAGAGGGGGAGAATGGTTTCATAGTAGTTTTCGCACTCTGTAATATCCCATTCACTGCTGAAACTTTCGGAAGGATTATGGATCGGGCGATTGAGAGAATCATGGGCACTCTGGTAATCAGTGTAATAAAGAATATTGTGATGAATATCGCTTACAAAAAGATGGGAGAGTTTTTTATTGCTTTCCAGAATAGAGTGAAAGAATTCAGACATACCCGAAAGGTTTTCCAGGCTGAAATATTCCAGATTCACTTCTATTGTGTTTCTAACCAGGAGTCCGCTGGCATAAATTTCTCTCTGCAAAGCTTCCTTGATTTTATTTTTTACCTTTATCATATTAATTCCTGAACTGACTCCAATCCCTATCAGAAGAACAAAAACAATAATCAGGGTTGTTTTCACTTTCAGGCTTTTTTTTATTTTAAGAAAAAAAGGCATTGTTTCTACCTGTATTTTACTTTTTTTATAAAGAGAAAGAGTTTTTATAAAAATTGCAATTTTTTGATGAAAGAGATGTTTATAGGCAGCGCCATAGTTTTGGCTGATTTTATTTTTCATCAATGAAAATTTAACCATAAAAAGAGGGTGAAAGAAACGGGTTTTAAAAAATAACCGATTGCTTGCTCTGGAGGTAGCAATTTTTTTTGTGGCAAGGATTAGGAATCTTTCTTCTATCAATCAGTTTGTCAACCCTGGAAAACCCTAAAGATTTTTTACCCACAAACCCCCAGCTCCTTATCTCCCAGAGGAAGACAAGGGGAGTTTTTAAGATGAATCTCTGTTATTTTTCAATATTTTTTTTCACCGTACCTGACGGTAATAAAAAGATTAGATTCCAAAATTGATTCTATTCAGGTTTTGAATTCTATTTTCCTTTGAGTATCAATTTACCCCTCCGTTCGGCTTCCTGCCGAAGGTCGGGAAATTTTTATTTCTATTTAAAATTCCGGTT